>RCMY010004665.1_pt1 | contig 11783 bp, 9 predicted proteins | sample 2041341 | NCBI WGS metagenome assembly RCMY01 (sample SAMN09708234, study PRJNA481090) | Marine sediment metagenome, whole genome shotgun sequencing project.
GTCATCGGTGTGGCGGCATTCGGCGCGATCGGCGCTGGCTGGCTCTAGGGAACTCACGGGGTCTCGAGCCAGATGATCGAGTCACCACGGCCCAGCGACAGATTGAGGACCACCGTCGACCGTCCTCCCAAGACGTCCACTACCTCGATACGGCCGAGCAGTCGTCGGACAAGCCACCGACCATCGGGCGACACGGTCGCCCCGCTCAACGAGGCCGGGCCGAGCGATCGGAGAATCACTCCTGTTTCGGTGTGGTAGAGACCAGCGCCGAGTGCCGGCTGTGCCTCGGAACCAGCCAAAAGCAGTCCTCCTGCGACAAGCCGACCAGTAGCCAAATCAGCGTTCGGCGCAGGATGATCGAGCCTTGACCAGGTCGAACGACTGAACCAGGACAGAGCGCATTCGAGTGTGGGCGAGCATTGGCGAACCAGGACTTCCTCTGCCCCCACAGCAATGAGTACGCCATCGAGCACCTGGACGTAGGTCCCGTCAGCTTGCAGCTCGAAGACTCCACCCGTTTCAGATCCCACAACCTCCGGCCCGGTGAACGGCTCGCTTCCGCCAGGGATCCTCACTTCGACCGGGGTCGTGATCTCCCGCAGGACGCCGAGTGTGTCCACGTCGATGAGCTGCCATTCCTGGCCGCCGTCGGTTCGTGACCACGTGAGCCAGACGGTTTGCTCGTCAGCAGGGACAACACGAGCCCGCGCACCAAGCGGCGAGAACGCTCGACCTTCAGCGTCGCGTGGGTCAGCGGGTCGGACTTCATCGAGCGGGATGGACGACCACGTCATCGTGTCAGACACATAGATCAAGGTGGAGCCAGCCATGAACTGCGGGGAGAGGACCGTCTCGCTCACGACGAGGTCACCCGTGTCGAGATCGAGGATGCGGAAGGTGGTATTTGACCCACCAACCATGAGCGAAAGCCCGGAAACCTGGCCAAGAATGGGCCCGTTCCCGTTCTGCACACCCGGCGTGTTGTCGACGCTCAGAGGCGCTTGCAGCTCGGTCACCGTTGGCCGCTCGCGCTCGCTGGCCTCACTTGCCGGTTCCGGGGAACGCACGAGCGAAAAGATGACGCCAGCGAGGGCGAGTGCGCCAACGATCAGCGCGAGGTTCGAGCGGGTGTGATTCTGGACGACCTCTTGGGCGCCGGGCGGCTCGACAGGGGCCGCGGTGTCGATCAGCTCGATAGGGACATCTTCGAATGGTCCCGAATCGCTCACGCCCAGTACGGATCCCTCAAGAACCGTTTCTTGAGCTTGCCGCTCGCCTCGCGGGGCAGGGCATCAACCACGTCGACCGACCGCGGGATCTTGAACTTCGCCAGATGCTCGGCAGCGAATGTCAGCACCTCCTCGGGTTCGACGGTCATCCCCGGCGCCGGCTCGACGACTGCCTTGATCTCCTGGCCCCACTCCGGATGCGGAATGCCAAATACTGCGACGTCGGCCAGCTTGGGATGTTGGCTCAGGACGCCTTCGATCTCAGCCGGGTAGATGTTGGTGCCGCCACTCAGAATGAGGTCGACACGGCGATCAGCGAGGAACAAGTAGCCGGCCTCGTCGAGGTGGCCGACATCGCCGACGGTGAATCGTCCGTCGGCAAGCCGCATGGCATCGCTCTTCGCCTGGTCGCCGTGGTACTCGGGCGCACCATCGGGCCGCCTCACGTACACGGTGCCGATCTCGCCAGGAGGAAGGTCGTTGCCGTCGTCATCGACGATCGACAGCTCGAGGAAGTCCGAGCGGCCAACCGTGCCAGGGCGCTCGAGCCATTCGGTTGAAGAGCAGATCACTGGACCCGTTCCTTCAGACGAGCCGTAGAGCTCGGTGATCACGGGACCGAACCAATCGATCATCGCCCGCTTGGCCCAGTGCGGGCACGGCGCCGCCGTGTGGAGCACCCACTCGATACTCGACACGTCGTTGGCGGTTCGTTCTTCCTCAGCCAATTTCAACAGTCGGATGAACTGCGTCGGCACCATCGCCGTGCTGGTGATCTCTCGCTCTTCGATGGTCTGGAGGAGCTGCGCTGGATCCCACTTGGGCAGAATCGACAGTGTGTGCGAACGGGCCAGCAACCCTCGAGTGAGCCCCCCACCGAGCGCGTGATAGGCCGGTGTGCAGAGCAAGCCGTTGCCCTGTTCTGGCATGCCGACGAGCTGCCCCCATCGATGCATCGGGCCGAACGCGTCACTGGCCGGACCTCCCTGATCTGACCGATTGACTCCCTTGGAGCGCCCCGTTGTTCCGCCGGTGTATTGCAGCGGAGCGCCGGCAACACAGTCAGGTAGCGGCGCGTCTGAGTGCGCTGACACCCATGCGTCGTAGTCGCCTCCGAGCAAGATGATGCGGTCGATGCCAGCGATCGCTGCCGCTTCTCGCCCGACCGTCTCGTTCTCCTCATCAACGAGGAGGAACTTGGCCCCCGAGTCTTCGAGGAGTTCGGCAACTTCGGCCGGGGTCAGATGCCAGTTGAGCGGCACGTAGCGGCCACCACTTCGAGCATTGCCAACGAGTATCTCGGCCCACTCGATCCGGTTGTTGGCCAGCAAACCCCAGGCATCGCCCGGCTCGACGCCTTCGGCCCTGATCGCCTGGGCGACCTGACGGCCACGATGCTCGAGTTCGCCCCAGGTCTGGGTGGCCGTTGGTGTCCAGACGGCCTCGCCGTTGGGGTTGGCAGCAGAGAGAGGAAGCAGCAGATCGGGTTGCAGCATCTCGGGATCGTGGCACCGCCCAGTCGCAGGCACAAGTGAGACTCGAACACCGTGACCGGGCGCACTACCTTCTCGGCCATGGCAGACCAGGTGACCCTCGAGAGCTTCCGAGCCGAAGTCGATGCGTACTTCTCTGACGCCGCGAACACCGCTCTTGATCCGAACCAGGGTGGCGTCGCCAGGGCACAGTCATGGCAGAGCCGGTTGTTCGATGCTGGGCTTGCCGGGATCGACTACCCGGCCGAGTTCGGCGGTCGAGGTCTGAGCGCCGACCACGCCCGGGCATACGCCGAGGTCACCCGAGGCAAGATTCCCCGAGAGACATCAGTATTCGGCATCGGCATCGGCATGGCGCTGCCAACGATCCGAGACTTCGGCTCTGACGAAATGAAGGAGCGTTTCCTTCGCCCCGGGCTTCGGGGTGATGAGATCTGGTGTCAGCTCTACTCAGAGCCCGGAGCCGGATCTGACCTTGCCGCACTCACCACCAAGGCAGTCCTCGATGGCGACGAGTGGATCGTCAGCGGCCAGAAGGTGTGGACCTCAGGGGCGCAGCATTCGCAATTCGGCATCCTGATCGCTCGCACAGACTCAGACGCTCCCAAACACCGCGGCATCACGATGATGGTGATCCCGATGGAGCAACCGGGTGTGACCGTTCGGCCCCTCGTGCAGATGACGGGCGAGGCCGAGTTCAACGAGGTCTTCATGGACGAGGCCCGAATTCCGAAGTCGTGGGTGATTGGCGACGTCAACGATGGCTGGCGGACTGCCGTCGCTCTCCTGGCTCACGAGCGAGTGCAGACCGGCACGGCTTCGATGAATTCATCCACCGGCCAACGCTCGAAGAGCGGACGGGTGCCCATCCCGGTCGGTCAGCTCATCGAGCTCGCTCGGGAAAAGGGACGGATCGACGACCCACTGGTCCGCCAGCAACTGGCGATCCTCCACACCGGCCAGCGCATCGTCGCGTTCCTCGGTGCCCGCGAGGGGTTGAGCCCATCGATCGGGAAACTCTGGCGCACCACGCAGGGCCGCGCTGCTGCGGAGTTGGCCGCCGAACTCGCCTTCCCTGCCTCACCTGCATGGGAGCACGACGATGCCGATGCCGACTACTTCGCCTTCCACTTCCTCAACTGCCGGGGCATGAGCCTCGGCGGCGGCACTGACGAGATCCAGCGCAACACGCTGGGCGAGCGGGCGCTCGGTCTGCCCCGGGAGCCAGGGCCAGACAAGAACACGCCGTTCTCGCAGCTCCTCAAGAACTGAGTAGTCGTTGGCCGTGCCGAGTCGAACTGGCCCTGCCAAGCTGAACTGGCGCTCGTCGTTCGGGCAGGGCAGCATGCGCAGATGGAATTCGACCTCGAACAGACCGACGCCCTCCTCTCGACCACACGAGCGGTCCGCAAACGGCTCGACCTCGACCGCGAGGTTCCTGATGACGTGCTGTTGGAGTGCCTGCAGGTCGCCGTGCAGGCCCCGACCGGATCGAACCGCCAAGGCTGGCGTTGGATGGTCATCCGCGATGCCGAAAAGAAGGCGGCCTTGGCCGACATGTATCGCCGCGCCGGTGGCGAGTACCTCGCCGCAGCAGCGGCCGAGCTCGACGGCGGTACCCAACAAGGACGAGTTATCGACTCGGCCAACTTCTTGGCCCAGAACCTCGAGAAGGTTCCCGTCTTGGTGATCCCGCTGATCATCGGCCGCATAGAGGACGCGCTCGAAGCCCCCGGTGGGGGGAACCTGACCAACGCTGCCGCTGGCCTGTTCGGTTCGATCATTCCAGCCATGTGGAGCTTCCAGCTGGCACTACGTAGCCGCGGCCTCGGCAGCTGCCTCACCACGCTTCACCTCGGCCTCGAGCAGGAGGCCGCTGAGCTGCTCGGCATCCCCGCTCACATGAGCCAGGCCGGTCTCCTCCCCGTCGCATACACGAAGGGCACGGATTTCAAGCCGGCCAAGCGGGACCCCGTCTCGGAGATCACCTACCTCGACACCTACAAGAACCCGATCGCCTGAACTCCCGACCGCCGGAGGTCTGGGGCAGCACGGCTGAGGTTGTAGCGTTCGGTCCCAATGCCATCCTCCGGTGACGATGTCGATCTCGTCCAACTGCCCTCCGCTCCGCGGGCACCGCTCTCGGCTGTCGGACGACGTGTTGGCTTTGCCCTTGGATTGCTCTTCTTCATCGCGGTCGTGGTGTACCTGGGCCGTAGCGGCTACCAGGACAGCGCCGACGACGAGATCAGCTTCCTCGACGCCCTTTACTACGCCTCGGTCACCGTCACCACGACCGGCTACGGGGATATCTCGGCGATCACCCCCAACACGCGGCTTGCCGCTCTGGTCCTGATCACGCCGGCGCGCATTCTGTTCCTGATCCTCGTGGTTGGTACGACCGTCGAGGTCCTGACCGAGCAGTCCAGGCAGTTACTCAAGAACCAGCGATGGAGAAAAAGCGTGCAAGACCATCACATCATCTGCGGCTACGGATCGACAGGCCAGAGCGCTGGCGACGCTTTGACAAGTCAGGGGGTCGACCCCTCCAACATCGTGGTGGTGGACTCCAACCCCGAGGTCATCGATCTCGCCACCGCCCGGGGCTTCGCCGCCATCCAAGGTGATGCTGCAAGGGTCGCTGTGCTGCACCAAGCCGCCATCACGGAGGCCAAGTCAGTGATCGTCACACCGAATCGAGACGACACCGCAGTGCTCATCACCCTCACCGCACGTGAGCTGAATCCTGGTGCTCACATCGTCGCAACCGCGCGCGTGCAAGAGAACCTCCACCTTCTCGAGCAGAGCGGCGCCAACTCAGTGATCGACACCACGTCTGCCGTTGGGCGACTGGTCGGACTCGCGACACGGACACCGGCGGCACTTCATCTGGTCGACGACCTGATCGAAGCGGGCAGCGATCTCGAGTTGGCGGAGATCGAACCATTCATCGAGGCGGACGGCACCGTTCGAGCCCCGGACGCCGTCGCTCTCGTCGAGGTGCTTCGAGACGGCGAGCGCATCCCGTTCGATGACGCTCGATGCAAGGCGTTGCTTCCTGCCGATCGACTCATCGTCGTTCGATCTGCCCAGTAGCTGAGTGGCTCGGGACGCGGTACCGCTGATCAGCGGTTCCGGTTTGGTACCCGTGTGTTCTTAGGTAGCGGCAGTTCCCGCCAACGTGTCGGCAACGCTCGCCTACCAGGAGAAGCACATCATGTTCAAGAAGATCGCCGCCCCGTCCGCTCTCATCTCCGCCATCGTGGCGCTCGCAGCCTTCACCGCCGCCGGCGGCGCCGAGCTCGCCAACGGTCTTCCCACCATCTGACCTGAGCTACCAATCGCAGCGTCGGTGTCTCCCTCCGATACTGACGCTTTCCAGCATCAAGGCCGTCTGATCTCAGATGGCCTTGATGCGTTTTCGGGCGAGGCCAAGCCATGCAGCGTTCGGTTTGAACCGGCGTTCGACGAACTCGAGCAACTCTTCCGCCCGCAGCTGAAGTTCGAACCGCCGTTCATTCACGAGATCGCTGAACAAATCGACTCGCAACAGGGGACCTGAGTAGACCTCGAGCGCCGCAAGCGCAGCGGTCCGGCTTGCAACCGGGTCAAGGCTGGCCTTGACGAATGCTTCGGCCGCCAGCGCCTCGAAGTCGGCAATGTCGGTCACGATGTCGGAGCCGAACGAGACCCGATCGGACGCACGAACAATTGCCGATTCGCCGAGGTGCTCACGGGCCTTACGAACCACATTCTTCAATCGACGCAGTCCGATCGAACGATCAATATCGGGCCACAGATGATGGGCGACAGTTTCGACGTGGGCGGAGCCGCCGACCACGGCAATGATCTTGATGAGCTCAGTCACGTGGCCCAACGGCAAAGCAACTACGCCCTGCACTCCCGAGACGGCGAGCTCGTCGAACAACTCGATTCGAAGCCTTTTTGACGGCTTCTCGCTCGTGAGCTCCGGGCAGATCTTGGCGAGCAGGTCGCTCATACCCAGCCGTTTGAGGTCCTTGGTGATCGAGCTGACATCAACGTCGGTTTTCAGCCCGCAAAGGACATCCGCTCTAGCGAGTTCGGCATCGATCCGCCACCGGCGGTCGTTGGGCACAACCCCGAGGTCGTCGAGGCGGCTCCAAGCCGCCCGTGCCGCCTCGATCTTGCCTGCCCTGGCAAGAACAATGACCTCAGAAAAGTAGAACTCCATCGGGTTCTGTCCGACCTGACCCGCGACGGAGTCGAGGGCCTGACGTGCGCCCTCGTGGTCGCCGACCTCGGCAAGAAGAACTGCTCCTTCCGAAGTGAAGAACAGGCCAGCATCAGTCGGCAGGAGTGACCCGAGGAGCCCACGGCCGGTGCGCAGGCACGACCTCACAGCAGCGGCGGAGCCAGCGTCTGCCGCCGCATATGCATCGGCCAGATAGAGATAACCTTCGAGCCAGCGGAGACCAGACTCAGCGACGAGCAGGCCAGCCTGGCCCCGCGACGATGCCATGGCATCGAAGTCGCGACACCGAGCATCGAGGGCCGTCTTGTTGACGAGTGTGACCCCGTAGTCGAACACCTGCTCGATCGACAGCTTGAGGGCACGCTCCAGCCGCTCCTGCCCTTCCCGGTAGTGGCCGAGGTGAAGCAACGGACCCATGGCCAACGCGCGGAGGGTCTTGGCCGCTCGCAGATACTCCTGCTGGTATTCCCACTCGGAGGCAACCTCGATGAACCGGTCGGCGGCGGCCTGCACCACGTGGGGGTCCGGTGATTGCCCAAGAATCTGAGCCTCAACTTCGCGTAGCCGAGTGGACAACGGACCGGTTGAACCGACGAGGTCGCGCAACTCGGCCAATGTGTCAGCGGCCTCTTCTTGGCTGATCGAACGATGGCGGTACAGGAGGAGTTCGACGGACGCCTCGAGTCGAATCGGGTCGTGTTGCAAACTCGCATTGATCGCGACTTCGCATGACTCGACACTCTCAGCTATCTCGGCCAGATTCGCGTGGATGCGGGCTTGCTTCATCGCGAGGCCCGGGTGCTCCCCAACTCGATCAGCGAGCACTCGAAGCACTCCGAGAAGCTCACGCTGGTCGGTCATGTCGATGACCCGACCGGGGAGCGCTTCGATCAAGGAGCACGCTTCGTCGTGGAGCCCGCCCTCCAGCAACGCTTGGCAACCTACGAGCAACTCACCTTCGGAAACCAGAACCGGTGCCAGCAACTCAGCGGAAGCTGGGTCCAGCGGACACGCCTCCGCCAAGGTCAAACGAACGGGGTCCACGAAGCTGAGCTGACCGGAGACCTTGCGGTAGAGGCCCGGGGCCTGAGGCAGCGTGGCAAGGGCAAAGTCGGCACCGCCGAGCGCCGTCGCAGAGCGCTCACTGAATTGCTGAAAATGGGCGAGCTGAGCCAAGCGATACCGATCACTGGGGCTAAACGGCTTCAGGAATCGATCGACGATTCGCTTCCGAAACGGCGGCATGCCAACAGCGCCCGCCAACTTCTCAGCGTCGATCTGCTGCTCGGTGACCAGTTCACAGCAAGCCTGCAACCAAACAGGCCAGCCATCGCTCAGCTGCGCGAGCAATTCGGCAATGCCAGGCCCGATGACCTCGACGCCACAATGCTCGGCTCCCATGTCCAAGATGTCGGGAACCGACATTCGAAGCGCTGCCGCATCGATCAGCAGCGTTGGCAAGGGCTCGTCGATGAGCAGGTCGCCCGAGACTCCGGCAGGCAGCAGAAGCAGAGTGCTCTTCTTCTCCTCGAAGCGACGGACGACGGTGTCTCGCCATCCGCGGAGTCCGGTCTGCAACGGCGCCCTCAGGATCGCCGACTGTGGAATGGCATTGGCTTCGACATCATCGGGATCGAGCAAATCGGTGGGTGTGCCGAGCAGCGAGAGCAGCCGATCAACGAATCGGTCGGCCTCGAATCCTGGCGGGGCCTCAATCACAACGAGGCCGATGTGGGTCGCGGCTCGATCCAGAGACCGCTGCCGGTTGCCGATCACTTGGTTAACCATGCTTCTACAAGCAGCAAGTACGTACCCAATCGGTACCGCGAGCCGCGATGCTGCAAAGAGCTGTCATCGGCGAACCCAGGAGACCAGACCATGGTGCGTGCAACCTATCAAAAGCGACTCAGTGCGCTCATTCTCGGCATCCGACCAAGTGCCAGTCACGTGTATGGCAGCACTGATCGCACCCCAGCAGACAATCTGACCATGGTCGGCATCGAAGCCTGGCAACTCGGACTCCGCCAACTCGACAACGACCTTCTCGCGCTCCCCTCACGCTCCGGCAGCGATCAGTGGATCTATGGCTGGGTGACCGATGAGATCGAGCGCGAGCTTGGCCGTTGGAGCGATGCCTCGACGATGCTCGAGCTGCTCGCTGTCGCGCTCGGCCCGGCCACCGCAGATCCGTCGAGCCCTCGGGGTCGCATGTTCTGGGCTCAGTGGGAACGCAACGTCGACCACCTGCGCACTTTGGTCGTCACCGGCGCGGCCGCCACCACATCGGACACAGCCGAACTGCTCCAGCACTGCATCTCCCTGGTCGGCGAACACAACGGGCCGCAAACGATTGTCGATGCGCTCGCCGAGACCTCGCTGACACTCGGTCCGATCAACAGGCGCCCAGCGCTGTTCCGTCCGCTGACTTCGGCCGTCGAGCGCTTGCAGCTGTCGGTGATCCTCGCTTCTGCCTACGACGACGAACCAACCTGCACCGCAGCAATGGCGAAGCTCTTGGAGCAGCGCCCTCCGTCGCCACCTTGCCACGCCGACGACGGCGCACGACGCCGTCCTCGCGGCTGGCGCTACGGCGCCACGCTGGATCACTGAGCAGGGGCCCGCTGGCCGACAGGCAAAGGCCTTCAGGCAGCAGCCAACTTCTCGGCAAGCACATCACCAAAGCGTCGCTGCTGGGTTGGCTGCGGCGCCGCTGACCGCCGCTGGGCTGGCTTCATGGACGTCGGACGAGGGCCCCTTGGGCACCGATGGTCCTCGGTCGGGGCCTCGACCCAGGACCCGACGTGCCGCTGGCGAATCGTCGGCGTCGGCTGTGCGAGCAAGAAATTCTGCGCTTCGACGAGCCGCAAGAACGCAGCTGGATCGCCGCCCCGGTCTGGATGCAATTCGAGTGCAAGGCGTCGAAAGGCGCGCTTGATCTGGCCGGTGGTCGCCGACAGAGAAACGCCGAGCATGGCTCGGGCGGAGCGTTCGTTCATGATGGACACCTTCCGTGGTGCGAGCCCTTCAGAGCCCTGTGTTGCAGATCCTTCTGCTGCACAGATCCTTCTGTGCACCCACAGTGTCGGTCGACCACCCTCTGCTGTGAGCAGCCACAGCGACCCATCCACCCGTCGACCGGGCGACCTACGATCACCGACGTGACCAGTGCCTCGTTCGACTCCATTCCTGTGATCGACCTCAGCGCTGCTTCGGGGTCGCCTGCTGGCCGAGTTGCGCTGGCAGAAGAGATCCGTGCGGTGTGTCACGAGGTCGGCTTCTTCATCGTCACGAATCACGGGGTTGACTCGGCGCTCGTCGAACGGGTCTTCGCCACGATGCGGACGTTCTTCGAACTGGCCGACGAGGACAAACTGCTCATCGACAAGCGGGCATCCCGGCACTTTCGGGGATGGGAAGCAGAAGGCTCAGAGCTCACGAACAACCGGCCTGACATCCGCCAACAGATCGATCTTTGGACCGAATGGCCGGCGAGAGCCACAGACATCGAGCCGCCAGAGCTTCGCCTGCTCGGCCCGAACCAGTGGCTGCCTGACGATCTCCTTCCCGGCCACCGAGACACCGTTGGCGAATGGATGAGCGAGCTCGGCGCCTTGGCCGACCGCATCCTCGGATTGTTGTCGCTCGGACTCGGACTCGCCGAGGACCACCTGGAGAACTTCTTCGGCCTCGAGCCAATGTCGCTCACCAAGCTCATCTCCTACCCACCGACGCCGGCCGGTGGTGCAGGCGTGAACGCTCACCACGACACCGGCTTCGTCACCGTCCTCGCCGCAGGGGAGACGCCCGGACTTCAGATCCAGAACCCTGAGGGCGAGTGGATCGACGTTCCCCCTCACCCCGGTGGCTTCGTGATCAACCTCGGCGAGATGCTGCAAGCGATGACGGGCAACTACTTCGTGGCAACGCCCCACCGGGTGATCACGGCGGAAGCCCGACTCTCAGCGGCCTACTTCCACGGCCCCTCGCTCGACGCCCGCCTCGATCCTCTGCCTCTGGCTCCATCGTTCGCCCATGCCGTGGCAGCAAGCCCTCGGCACGCCTCAGCCGGCTTCATGGCTGCAGCGAACGAGACCGAAGCGGGAGTGGGCGACATGCAGAGCTCACATCGGGCCAGCACCTACGGCGAGCAACTCTGGAACTACTTCGGCCGCAGCTATCCAGACAACATGGCTCGCCACTACGGCTGAGTCGGTCTGCGCAACTTCAGTGGAGTGCCGATCAGCCGTCGATTGGTGTCGTCGAGGTGGCAGCGGACTCAGGCACCGCTCAGCCCAATGCTGCGTCGACAAGATCTCGCAGTTCGGTCACTCGAATCTTGGTGCCGTTGGCGCTAGGGGTGGTGGGGAGTTCATCGACACGAACGACCCCGACCGGCACCTTGAAGCGCGCAAGCCGCTCATCGCAGTAGGCGATGATTGCCTCGACGTCTGGCTCGTGATCGGCAATGACCACGACAGCGGACCGAACTCCGCCTGGCCGCTCCACGGCAACAGCGACCGCTTCGTTGATGCCATCGATCTCGAGCACGACCGATTCGATCTCGGACGGGCTCACCAGGAACCCTCCGAGTCGCAACACATCGCCGATGCGAGTGATGAACGTGACGCTTCCGTCCTCTTCGGACTTGGCGAGGTCACCGGTGCGGAACCAACGGACACCTTCCGCCTCGTGGTGGGCGCTACGGGTTCGAGCCTCGTCGATGCTGCCACCGCCCTCAGCCAAGTAGCCAGCGAACAGGCTCGGCCCCGCCAGGAGAAGCTCGCCGCTTTCACCATCGGACAGTGGCTCGAGGGTGTCGGGGTCGAC
>RCMY010014717.1_pt1 | contig 11779 bp, 8 predicted proteins | sample 2041341 | NCBI WGS metagenome assembly RCMY01 (sample SAMN09708234, study PRJNA481090) | Marine sediment metagenome, whole genome shotgun sequencing project.
GCTGTTTGCGAACTACCAGAAGGCTTATCCAGAGTACAAGGAATTGAGGATGATACTGCCTGATGGCTATGAAGACACACGTATCGCCGTGCCGGGCCTGAAGAATCTGACAGAAGAAGAATTCGACACAAATTACTTTCAGGAAATGCTGTCGCATGAGGGAGAGCATTTCTCACAGATACTTACCTACCCGGATGATTTGAAAACATCGCTGATTACAAGTACAGCTATTCGACGCGGTGATGCCGGTATAGGTTCTGTCAATTCACGAGGAGAACTTCGCGGCTATATGAGCCTGACCATTGACATTGCCGAGCTTGGCAAGCAGATCGTCGATGCCCGTATCGGACAAACAGGGTACATGATGGCGCTCTACAAGGACGGTACAGTCGCGTTTCAGTCAATGCAGGACAGCGTTGCGGGACCCACCACCAATTACTCCAGTCTGGTCAGATTGTTTCCACAAACTAACCCCATTCTCGACGTCCTTTCAACGCAACTGAATGACACACCGATCTCGATTCAGGGTCAGTGGCTACATCCAGACCTTCTGTTGGTAGCCGCGTTGCCAGACAAGGAATTTTCAGTCATCAAGATAAGACTGGCCACCAATGTTGCATCTGTGGTGGCGATCGCTATCCTCATCACTTCGTTTCATCCTGATCAGATCGTTAGTCGTCGAACCTGTACGGCAGCTATGCACTACCGCCATTGCCATGGGTGACGGCGAGTCAACCGAGTTACCGAGACGCAATCTCGAACGAATCGATGAAATTGGCGATTTGACCAAGGCGTTTCGTGATATGCAGCTGAAACTCGGTACATCCATGAATGCACTCATACATTCTCACGCCAGAATAGAGCAGCTTGCCTATCGCGATAGTCTGACCGGCCTTCCCAATCGCCGGCTTTTTCTTGACCTGTTAGGTGCGGCGATCAAACAGGCCGCAGAGTCAGAGACGCAGTTGGCGGTGTTGTTTCTGGACCTGGATGATTTCAAACGCATCAACGACACACTGGGACACGAGGCCGGCGACGAACTGTTGCAAGCAGTATCGGATCGATTGAGCGGTTGTATTCGGGAGCTTGATACCGAATTTTCGAAGGAATCGGCGACGAACAGTGAGGTACCGTCGGGCTCGGTTGCCCGACTCGGTGGTGATGAATTCATCATTTTGATCAATGATCTGGAGGATGACAATGTCATCAAGATAATTGCTGAACGCGTTTTGCGCACACTCAAGGACCCGTTCGCTATTCAGAACCAGAAATTCGTGATGGGTACCTGCATCGGTATTGCAACCTACCCCGAGCATGGTACCGATGTCGAGCAGCTGATAAAGCATGCCGATATGGCCATGTACGATGCAAAACACACACAAAAGAACAGCTATCGTATTTACGGCGACGACTTGCAGATCGACATCGAGTCACGAATCAGTCTGGAACGCGATTTACGCGAGGCATTCGAGAATGGTGAACTGCACTTGAACTTTCAGGCGCAATACGCAAGCCAGACACGTGCCATTATGGGTGCAGAAGTGCTTCTGCGTTGGTCACATCCGAAGCGCGGCTTTGTCAGCCCGGTGGAGTTTATACCGATTGCCGAAGAGACCGGATTGATTGGTCCGATAGGCGAATGGATTTTCCAGGAAACCTGTCGACAATGGTCACAATGGCACGCCATGGGCATTGCGCCACCTCGACTGGCAGTGAATGTGTCGCAAAGACAGTTCAAATTGTCGAATTTGCAGAATGTAGTGACGAATGCTCTGGCCACCCATCGCATGCTTCCAGAAGCGCTGGAAATCGAAATTACGGAATCCTGCATGATGGAAGCGCAAAACAGCGTTATTGGCACACTCGATACGCTGCGCGACAAAGGGGTGCGAATTGCGATGGACGATTTTGGAACCGGTTACAGCTCTTTAGGGGCACTGACCACTTTGCCCATCGATACTTTGAAAATTGATCGAAGCTTTATCATGGGTGTCAAGGCTGGCAACGCCAACGAAAAGATAGTGGCAGCCATATTATCGCTGGCACAGGGTCTGAATTTGGAGGTCATCGCTGAAGGTGTCGAGACGCAGTCAGAATTCGAATATCTGCGTGACAGCCATTGCGACATTATTCAGGGCTATTTTTTCTGTCGTCCAATGGATGCAGCAAACATGACACGGTTGCTCGAAGAAGAGTACGGCTCCTCAAATGAAACCGGTAGCTATCAGCAAAGGAAGGCGGGCTGAAAGAAAAGCTCAATTGACTAGTGCAGGCTGACCAGTGTCGGTGCCTGACGTAGGTATTGCCGAAGGGCTCGTGAAACAATAAATATCCATTTCACGACCCCTAACCAGCAGTGCTGAACATTTGGCCCCCGTCAGAAACCAGATGTCAGACAGTGCTCGACAATGCCTGATCCAAGATCATGAATCAGGTCATCAACATCTTCTATACCCACAGCAAGTCGCAAGAGGTTCTCTGGCACACCGGTTTCCGGTGGCTCTATGCTGTGGCGATGCTCGATCAATGTTTCGACACCGCCCAGGGAGGTTGCCCTGACAATCAGTTGCAGCCGACCGGCGACTGCGAGTGTCTCTGCCTTGTCACCTTGCACAAGAAATGACATCAAACCACCGTAACCGCCGCGCATCTGTTGGCGGGCAATGTCATGACCGGGGTGGGACTGAATACCCGGATACAAGACCCGCTGCACGCGTTCATGGTGATGCAGGAACTCGGCAATGCGCGCAGTGTTCTGACAGGCCCGTTCCACACGCAGCGCCAGGGTTCGCATGCCACGAAGCAACATGGATGCATCAAACGGGCTGATGATGGCGCCAGCATCATGGCGCTCTGACACGATACGCTGCCAATGGGGATGGTTTTCCCGGGTAACCAGTGCTCCGGCAATGACATCGCTGTGACCATTCAGTGACTTGGTGGCTGAATGCATCACAATATCGGCGCCCAGCTCCAGCGGGCGCGTCAGCAGCGGCGTGGGCACCGTGTTATCGACAACCAGCAGCGCACCTGCTGCATGGGCAAGCTCGGCAGCCAGGCGGATGTCTGTGATGTGCATCATCGGGTTGCTCGGTGTTTCCACCCAAACGATATCTGTCCTTGCGTTGTTCTGTAGTGCGTTGCTCAAACTGGCAGCGTCATCGGGTGCGTAGTAACCGATCGATATGGAAGCCCTCGCACAATACTGCCGGGTCCAGCTGAACACACCCCAGTACATCGAATCTGGCAGGACTACGTGGGCACCACTCTCCAGCGTATAGAACACGGCTGCAATGGATGCCATACCAGAGGCAAACAACAAGGCATCGTCGCCGTTTTCGAGTTTTGCCAGTACGCGCTCTGCCTGAACGAAGGATGGATTGTTGTCCCGGGCATACATATGCGCCGCGTTAAACGGTTGATTCCGAGTGTCTCTGGCAAAGGTTGTCGAGGTATGGATAGGCGGGACGATGCTGCCACTCTGAACATCCACGTAATGATCAGCCTTGGCGGCTATGGTAGCTGGGGCATTGGGTCTGGTCATGTTCGGGACTGTCCTGTGAAAGAGCGCCATTGGGCGCCTTGAACTGTGTTACTGGTGAACGAGCGCTAGCGCTCAGGATAACTTGATTTGGCGGAACGGGTGGCATATCGCTTTTGGGGAATGATCTGAGTCAGCGGGCCGGGACTGGCTGTCCACTGCGGATCCGTAGCGCTGCACGGTGGACTTGCAAGATGGTGATTCTCGCGTGTCAGTAGAGAATTATTGTCTCTTGCACTTTTGATGTCTGGCATGCGATCCTGAACCCGGAGGATGGTTCTATGCTTGGTGGCAAAAATTCAGAAAGCAGGCAACTTGATGCTGCCGAGATGGCTGCGATAGCGCACCTGTATCGGGGGGAGGTTTACAGATCGACTATCTGGCGAACCCGCCTTGACACAACAACCAACTGGTCTGTCGTGACGCTTGGCGTTGCACTTTCGATTGCATTTTCGTCTCCGGAAGCCTCGCCACTGCCTTTGATCCTGGTAGGGGTTTTGATCAGCTTCTTTTTAATGCTGGAAGCACGCAGATACCGCTATTTCAACGTTTGGCGCGCACGTTGCCGCTGGATGGAAGTGCATCTGTATGCGCCGATGCTGCGCGACGGGGACCTTCGAATGGAAGAAGGCTGGCAACGGACACTTGCCGAGGATTACTTGGCACCAAGCTATCATGTGCCCATGCGAGTGGCGATCGGCCGGCGAATGCGACGTAACTATATTTGGATCCTGTTGATCCAGAGCACGGCCTATGCAGGCAAGATTATCGTCCATCCCGAGCCGCTGACGAGCATTTCACAATTGAATGACCGCGCTGCCATCGGCCCGTTAAGTGGACACTATGTGCTTGGATTTGGGGTCGCCTATTGTCTGCTTTGGGCCATGGTAGCGCTCTGGAGTTGGCGAGACGATTTGCAACGTGCGAGCCATCGACAGACTGGCACCGACGCCAGTACTGGCATGGGTTGAACACATCGGGAAGCGCACCGCCGAATTCGGTGAAGCCGTAATCCAACGCCAGCTAAGAGTACGTTATGTGCATGCGCAAAGGGTCCGCTGGTGGGAAGAGAACTGCGTGTCGAACAGGGGACTGACAATACGGTTACTACAGCCCGTGTCAGTTACACCCTGGGTGCACCTATTTCCTTTGGACTTGCTGAGGGCTCATTGATCTGAGGAGAGAACAACTTGCTTACCGTATACTCTCGCAGCAAGAGCACGTGTACGGAAGCTGGACAGGCAGTGATGGCATGGCATGCTCCTCTACCGAGCAGTACCAGATCAGTTGCCAGTAGGAATCCTCTGTAGGGTAGGGTCGTTGCAAGTCAGCTGCACGAAGTACATGGCAGGGACCTTTCTGGTCCAATGGCACACTCGGAAAAGGATTTATTGCTCATACCTGTGACAGCACATGCGCGCTGCTGATCTTGGCATGTCCAGCAACGTTCGTGGTTTAGGCCTTCTCTTTACCGCTCGTGGTTATCGTCGCCACAGTCGATGCTGCTATCATCGGACTCCTTTGTTCATAAATGAGGTTTACATCATGACGACTCGTATCGCAGTTATTGTCTCGACCGTGCTGATTTCCCTGTCTGCCCAGGCCCAGGACGTCACTGATGGAAAGTGGATTGATCTGACACACTCATTCAATGGAGACTCGATCTACTGGCCAACGGCAGACCTGTTTGTGCAAACGGAAGTCTTTGCCGGGCATACCGAGGGCGGCTTCTACTACTCTGCGTATAATTTTTCGGCAGCGGAACATGGAGGGACCCATCTCGATTCACCCATCCACTTTGCCGAAGGCGGGTTTACTTCTGACCAGCTTCCCTTGGAACAATTGATCGGCCCCGGGTTTGTCATCGATGTATCAGAGCAATCCGCTGCTGATGTCGACTATCTAGTCACGGCCAAAGACATCGAAGCTTTCGAGGCGGAATTCGGGGACATCCCCAGTGGTGCCATCGTGCTGCTGAACACCGGGCGAGCCACCCTTTACCCGGATCGTGAAACGTACATGGGTACTGCTGAGCGAGGTGCAGACGCTGTGCCTAAGTTGCATTTTCCCGGTCTGTCTGTAGACGGCGCCAGTCTTTTGGTTGAGCGTGGGATCGGCGCAGTGGGCATTGATACGCCATCCATCGATTACGGACAATCCAGTGATTTCGCTACGCATGTTGAATTGATGACCAACAACATAGCCGCCTTCGAAAACGTCGCGGATATGTCTGAACTACCTGCCACAGGCAGTACCATCATTGCGTTGCCGATGAAGATTGAAGGTGGCTCAGGTGGTCCTCTGCGCATAGTGGCTCATATGAACTGATTCCAGGCTGAGCTGTTTCAATGCGTTTACCTGCTGCCATTCGACGCCATCAAAACGGAATCGGTATTTCAGTCAAACCGTATCAGGTTCAGCAATGACCAGGAGGCTGTCCGAGAATAGCGATCGTAACGAGGGCGTGAGATTTTGAGGAAGTCGATGTCCATGAGCGTCGTAACAGCTGGGCACTTTGCTCGGTCTGCGAACAGCCAAGCCCGTACTACGCTGGAAAATTTCTCGACGCCTGGTGCACTCGAACCATGCGATCTAAAATCGAGCTAATGAAAAAAGTGGCCAAGACATTGCGCAACCATCGCCCCCTGTTAATGTAATGGTTTAAAGCAAGTTTTCCGCGGTGTGGCTTCGCGGCAAAGCCGACATCGTCATCACCAACCGGATAATCACCTCCTTTTGCTGAGGATCAGATTCGGCAACCAGTAGTGTCAGCGCCGCCAACCCTGTGTCATTGATGACAGGCACGTCGCGCTGGTTGAACAAGCGACCATTCGGGTGCAGGAAATCGATAAACAAGAATGCCCCACTGCGTTTGTTACCATCACTGAAGGGATGATTCTTGATCACGAAATACAGTAGATGTGCCGCCTTGCTCTCCACAGTGGGGTAGGCAGGCTCACCGAACACGCTTTGTTCCAGGTTACCCAGCAGTGACGCCAAGCCATCCTCGCGAAGCTGGGCGAACAACATCAGTGGCTTCGCCTCGCGCCATCAGCGATTGCTTGAGGTCGTTCAATCCTGACATTGCATCGACCGGGCTGGGCAGCGTACCTCCTGCTTGACCCGCAGGCTCCTCAAGCAGGCCCTCATCGTACTGCTGTAGCCACAGGAAGGTCTGAGTGTATGGCTGACAATTTCCACCAGACCGCTATCGGACTCGGCAGTCAATTCGGGGGATTGCGCAGTTTTTTCGATTAGAATGAGGGCTTGACGCAGCGTTGCCGCATTCTGCTCGAAGCGGTGCTGGTTCAAAGTGTTGCCTTGCAGCAAGTGCTCGCGCAAGGTGCTGGTCGCCCACAATCGGAATTGAACACCCTGCTTACTGTTGACCCGATAACCGACAGAAATATGGCATCAAGGTTGTAGTGCTGCAGATTCCGCTCGACCTGCCGTTTGCCTTCAGCTTGAACTACTAAGAATTTCTTAGTCGTTGAACGTTGAACACTCATCAAACTCTTGTTCTTTACAGATATTTTTCAAATGCATCAACACGTTTTCTGGGGTAGTTGCAAATAACTCCCCCATCTGTCGCTGAGTCAACCACACGGTTTCCAGCTCGTAAAGCACTTTGACACTGACCTTGCCTTCCGCTGATTGATAGATCTCAACGTTGTTTTTCATGTCTTGTTCATCGTTTACCGAGCATCCACCCTCTAGCTTTTCACAAAGCATCCATATTCATGCAGAGTCATTACTGGTGAGTTGGTCAGAGAAGGTTTCTTGCAGCAAGGGGTTTTCTTCTGGCGATTCCACTTGCAAATCATAGAGGTTCTGGACTATCCAGATGAGTCATCATTATTCATATACTGTTTAACCATACAGCAACAGGGATAGCTTGGCTAACGAGACGGCCCGAATCGCGTGGGCAATCACCAGAAAAAAAGGTCGAGTACGATGGTGCGCTGTCAGCGCTATTGACTGCGCAATAACAACCCCAAGACCTTCGCCAGAATACGCCGGGGCACCTTCCACCGCGATTGCAGAGCACATTGATTGATGGCGAACAGGTTGAACCTACGTCAAAGAAATCCGGGCGTGTAGATGAGTGTAGCCACCAAGCTCATTCTCTCTATTGGAATCTGACGTGCGAATAGCCGATCAGGGACCGATGCCAAAGAACAGACATCTGAAAAAGAGATCGAATACACTCAGGCAGTCGTACCTGGTCGCTGTTGAACAAAGCGCTTGAAAAAGAGGGGGAGTCCATACTCTACGTGTGTAGAGTCGAGGACTCTACACACGTAGAGTGGACGGCAGTCAGTGACAAGTGGAATCGGGCCAACTCAGACTGGGCCGAAAAACATACCCTCGCAATGGCAGACATGCAGAGAGGGGAATGAATAATCTCAATCGCTGAAAAGCCGTACTCGCAAACTCAGAGTGATGACTTCAGAAGAGATACAGGTTCGCTGGTACCTGTTGGTAAAAATCCGCTATTAATGGAGCTACGCGGGATCGAACGGGCACGCCCAGTGCGCGGACCACGTCCGCGGTTCGCGGGATGATCGCGAATAGAAAATTGGGAGTAATTTTCTAAGAGTATATGGTGGAGCTACGCGGGATCGAACCGCGGACCTCTTGCATGCCATGCAAGCGCTCTCCCAGCTGAGCTATAGCCCCACAACGGAAGCGGCTATCAGGCGCGAGTGTCAAGCGTCTACCAACAATAAAAATCATGACGAGTTGGCTAAATCACAAATACATCATTGACACACGCGCGGGACACGGCACACTCAGCTGATTCTCCCCTCCGTCGATCCCATCTGGAACTCTTCATGCACTCAACTGTGCCCGCACGAACAGCCCGACTTCTGGTTGTCGCAGCCTGCCTCGCTTTCCTGCCATTCCTCCCGCTTCAGGCGGCGGGACTTGCACCAGCCGCGCCTGGGAACCTGACCGGTGCAATCGACAATGGTGTGGCTTCTCTGTCTTGGGATATCCCAGCAGATGACGACACCGTCGAAGGCTATAACATCTATATCAATGACAGCTATACGAACACGGTTCGCACCAACAGCTTTACGACCGAGGTACAGCCGGAAACCCTCTATTCGTTCAAGGTGGTAGCTTTTGATGAAGTGCCAAGGCGGTTTTCACCCACCTCCTCTGTCCTGACGCTACCTGAATCACTCGTACCTGAGGATCTGACCATCCCGCCATCCATTCCCACCGGCCTGACTGGGGATGTGAGTGGCACCACCGTTTCCATAGCCTGGGAACCCTCTACCGACGATGAGGCGGTGCGGGGCTATAACGTGTACCGGGACAACCAATATCTGACGACCGTTCGCAGCCCCTCCTACAGTGGCAACAACGAGGAAGGCGTGGCGCATTCCTGGTATGTCGTGGCCGTCGACATCCGTACCAACTTCTCCGCCCGCTCCGCTCGTATCGTACTACCAGACCCCGGCCCGGTAGACACAACCATTGCTCCCAGCGTGCCCACTGGCCTCTCTGGTGAGGTTGAGAGTGGCACTTCCAGCGACACGGTCACCGTCGCCTGGCAGGCAGCAACAGACGATCAGGCAGTGGCAGGCTACAACATCTATCGCAACCGGCAATACATCGGCACACGCTTCAGCACCGAATACACCGGGACGACAGAGGCTGGCAGCAGTAATCGCTTTTCCGTTGTGGCTTTCGATTTTGACGGCAATTTTTCCGCCTCCTCCGAATCGGTCACGCTACCCATGGGAACAGAGGAAATCAATCCGGGCACACCACCTTCTGTGCCTGTGGATCTTGCCGGCGACACAACAACCAGTGGCGGACAAACGCAAGTTCAACTGACGTGGACGCCGTCCACCAGCACCGTCGCGGTGGCCGGCTACAACATCTACCGCAACAACGATTACCGCACCACGGTCTTCACCAATGCCTATACAGATACGGTTCCGGCAGGGGCTGCTTTTTCCTACAAGGTGGTGGCCTTTGATGCCTTTGGTAATTTCTCGGCCAAGTCGGCTCCTCTGAGCCTGCTGGGCGATGCCAACCAGCCACCGTTCTTTAGTGATCTTGATGATCAGATTCTGACCGTTGGGAGCGCCTGGGAACTGGTACTCCGACCGGTGGATGTGGATGGCGGCGCTGCCGGCATCCTGATCAGCAGCCCACCAGCGGGCGTGCAATTTATTGACAATCGCAATGGCAGCCGTTCTCTGACATGGACACCCACGGCGGACGATGTCGGGAGCTATGACATCACCATCACGGCATTCGACCTGCAGGACACTGACCTGCGCACCAGCCAGACCATCACGCTAACGGTCACCGACGATGCACAACCAGGCGCCGCACCTTTCACTGTGTCGATTGCACAAGCTGCCTACAACCTGCAGGAAGGTAATACGGCCGGGGTCAACATACCGGTCACCCTGACCCGTGACGCAGGATTCGATGCGCCCGTCACTCTTACCTTCCGTGCTGATAACACCGCCGACGAAGCGGGCATATCAACGACACTCTCCGATGAAACACTGCAGGGCAGTGAGACACAGAGCACGCTCAATCTGTCATTAGGCCTTGACGTCTTCCCTATTCTCTCGCAGCAACGTCGCTTCAGCATCGTCGCCAGCGACGGGACGGACTCTGCCGCCGCCAGTGTGACGGTTGCCGTTACACCCGTCGCTCTCGATGACGTTTATCTGATCCTTGGACAAAGCAACGCGGTGGGATTCAGTGAAGAGGGTGCCAAACAATCCGGGGCTGGCGGCTTGGACGAGATAAACCTGCGCATACGCCAGGCCAACGTGCAGAGCAATGACAGCATGCTCTATGCATCGGCAGCCAGCTATACCGACACCAGCTTCAACTTCAGGACTCCGGCATTCGTCAGTGCCGAGGACCCACTGCATGACCCGGTGGATCCAAGCACACTTGCCAAGGAAGGCACTCGTATTGGCATGGGCTTGAGCTTTGCCAAGTCAGCTCTGCCGAACACAACACGCAACATCATTCTCGTGCCGGCAGCCTGGGCTGGCTCGGGTTTTTGCAATACGGAAACACCAGCAGCTCATTGGAACGCTTTGCCCACATCCGATCCCGCACTGGGCAATACCCTGTTGTTCGACCGTGCACTGGCGCGTGTCAACGAGACGCTACGATCCAGTGGCGGCATACTGCGCGGCATTCTATGGCATCAGGGAGAGAATGACGCCACGGAGGAATGTGCGCCGTCCTACGAAACCAACCTGGTCACTCTGGTATCCGAGTTACGCTCCCGGATCGCGGTTGACGCACGCGGCGAAGATGCACGCGGCGTAGAGGCCAACCTGCCTTTCGTGGTGGGTACCATGTCCAGAGGGAACGATGAGCGAGGTGATCTGTCTGACTTCACTCCCAGCAAACAGACAGTGGACTCCGTGCATAGAAATATTGCAAACCTGGTACCGCATAGTGACGTGGTACTGACCGATGATCTGCTGCCGGCTAACGGCTATCCGTGCGGGGAAGCATCTTGCGTTCACTTCGGGGCCGATGCGCTTCGCGAAATAGGTAATCGCAACTTTGATGCACTGATGCGTGCAGGTACCGAGTGATATTCATCCCCATGGGTACGGTAGTCGCGGTCTGTATGTTCGTGACTATCCTCTTCGTCAATCGTATCCCCGGTGTCAGCCTGAACCGGGTAGCACCACTCGCCCTGCTTCGCCTGGTTGGCGTCATAACCGGGGCTGCGGGGCTGTGGAATGTGCTGTGGTACGGATTACGTCACATCGGTGAGTTCTGGGGGCATATGGCTTTGGGCTCGGGTGTACTGATGACGCTATTGAGTGTTCTGCTCATTCTGGCACCTGCCAATCAACCGCCAATACTGAACAAATTACGACCATTTGCCATTCTTGCCCTGCTCGGCTTTGCGCTCACCTATGCGGTAACACTCTACAATTTGTAGTTCGACGTCGAAGGCCTAGACCCCTACGCTGTGCGTTCCATAGTTCAACAGCAGCACGATCAGCAAAAGAAAAATGGCAACCATGATGGTGGTATCGAGTAAGTCCATGGTGTGATCTTCCTCAAGCAGTTCCACAAGTACGAACAGCATGGGAAACAGAAAGAGCAGAAGCAGTATATTGGTAAAGGAGAACATCAGCGGCAGTTCGGGATGCTCGGGATTGATCCAGCCCTGATAGCAGGCAATAGCGATTAGCGTGAACGGCAGAACCATGAACATGACCT
>RCMY010004667.1_pt1 | contig 11777 bp, 8 predicted proteins | sample 2041341 | NCBI WGS metagenome assembly RCMY01 (sample SAMN09708234, study PRJNA481090) | Marine sediment metagenome, whole genome shotgun sequencing project.
TTATAGCCTATATCGTCGGCATGCTGTTATTAGGGCTTTATTTTAAAAAATTCGTCAGCAGTTCCGAAGATTATTTTCTGGGTGGTAAAAGCCTGCCATTTTGGGCCATTGGGATGTCAATCGTGGTTTCCGACATCGGTGCCTTGGATTTTGTTGGGGTTTCGGGACAAGCGTATCGCTACGGTATTGCGGTCGGTAATTTTGATTGGGTGGGCTCTGTTCCCGCCATGTTGTTGGCCGCGTTTATTTTTATTCCCTATTTCTGGCGGGGAGGCATGTATACCATCCCCGAATACTTGGGAAGACGATACAATAAATCGGTACGCACCATCGCCTCCGCCACTTGGATTTTGTTCTTTGCCCTTGACTTGGGCGTGCTCTTTTGGGCCAGCGCCGTGCTTTTGAACGTACTGATGGGATGGCCTATCTGGATATCGATTTTGTCCACCGCCGGGGTTGTTGGCTTATACACCTATTTCGGGGGGATTACGGCGGTAATTATGACCGATGTCGTGCAAATGATCATTATGTTCATCGGAGGGTTTGCCTTGGTATTTCTTAGTCTCGATGCCGTCGGTGGATGGGAGAACATGGTGGAAAAAATTGGCACGATGGGTCCGGAGTACCAAAGCCATTTTGATATTATTCGACCGATTGATACCAAATCGCCCTTTCCGTGGACCGGAATTTTATTCGGACTTACCTTCGTCATGGCCAACGCCTATATGATCGGCAATCAGTCTATCGTGCAACGTTGTCTTACGGCGAAGAATGAATGGCACGCCAAGGCCAGTATGATTTTTGGCTCGGCCTTGAAAATGTTTATTCCGATATTGGTTTTGTTTCCCGGTCTTATGGCCGTTGTGGTGCATCCCGACTTGGCTGATGGGGATCAGGCCCTGCCGATGATGATCAAAACCATATTGCCGCCGGGCTTGGTAGGCCTTATGTTTGCCGCCTTTTTTGCCGGCCTGATGTCGAGTGTCGATTCTTTGCTGAATTCCACCGCTACTTTATTTACCAAAGACATCTATGAACCTTTCATTAAAAAGAACGCCGATGACCGACATTATTTAAAGGTGGGGCAGATAACGACTTTAGTTTTGTTAGGTCTAGGGGTGGCAACGGCGCCGATAAGTAGTGATTTCCCGGGTATATACGTTGCCATACAGACCTTTATGTCGTATTTTCAAGGCCCTTTATTTGCCATTCTTTTATTGGGAATTTTTTGGAAACGCAGCACCCAATGGGGCGGACTTTCAGCATTGGTCATCGGCATCGGCTTTGCTATTTTTCTCAATGTGTTCAAGGCAGGGTTCTTTACTATAGAAGACCCCTTTCTCTATATTTCATGGTGGTCGTTTCTTTTGGCCTTTATCGTAAACGTTGTGGTAAGCCTAATGACCAAAAAACACTCGAAGGCCGAGCTGGATGGCTTGGTGTTCAGCTCAAAAATTGTGACCAAGACGAGTTCTATAAACAAAACCCAGTGATATGTTGAATTTCGATTGGCTTTCGGGAATTTCGCAGGAAACGGCAAAACTGATATTTTTTGGCCTCTATTTTCTCATTGGGGCTTTGGTGCTCATGCTACCAAACGATTATGTCTACGAAGGTATTGCCAAAGAGGATCGCCACTGGTGGAACAACTTGAAACTTTGGTCACTGGCCGTATTGGCTATCTTGGCAAGCGTTTATTACCAATTTTGAATTTAAATAATTATGAACGAAGCGGATCGATTGGCCAAAATTAAAACGGCGCAAATAAATCAGGCCTTGGGGGTTTTTATTTTCACGTTTGGTGTTATTATAACAATTGCCATGGCTTTCACCGAAACATTTGTGCAACAAATGACCGATCTGGTCGCGGGACTTCTCTTGATGGGCATAGGTGGGGGCATGCTATGGAAGTCGAAACGGACACTAAAGAAGTACAAACCCGAAGAAGCAAACTAATCCTAAAGGCATGAAGAAGAGCTTCAAGATGCATCTATCGGACCATTGGAAAATACAAACCTCGAACTTAATCCGAGAAGAAGGGGCGGTCATTTCGACCATGGACCATGAGAAAATAACTTGGATACCTGCAAATGTACCGGAAACTGTTCTTGGTGCTTTGGTCGCTAATAAAATATATGAAGACCCTTATTTTGGGGATAACCTGAAAGCGATTCCTACTGAATATTTTAAGGTGCCTTGGTGGTATGCGTCCCATTTCACACTTGACAATCTGCAGTCTAAAAAATCGGCTGCGTTATATTTCGATGGCATAAATTACAAAGCGAACGTTTGGCTGAACGGAATACATATATCGGATGTTAAAATGATCAATGGTGCCTATCGCCGCACCTCTTTCGATGTCAGTGCGCATATTGTTGCAGGGGAAAATTGGTTGGCGATTGAAGTTATTCCGCCAAAACCTGGTGATTTCAGCACAGGTTTCGTTGACTGGAATCCTGCCCCCCCCGATGGTAATATGGGAATCTTTAGACCTGTTGCCTTGGAACTTCATAACGGGGTACGAATTAAAAATCCTTATGTACAGACCAAGCTAGACCTAAATACTTTGAAGTGTGCAGAACTGACGGTTACTGCCGACTTAAAAAACGATACCCATAAGCCTATCTCAGGAATTTTAAAAGGCAGAATAGAAACCACAGTATTCGAGCAGAAAATAACCGTTCCGGCTAATGAGGAAACACGGGTCGAGTTTACGGCTGAAGAATTCCCGCAATTGGCATTCGAAAACCCCAGGCTCTGGTGGCCGGTCCATTTGGGAAGCCCCGAACTTTATGAATTGGAATTGGAGTTTACCATCGACGGCGAAATTTCAAGCGTCGAAAGCACAAAGTTCGGTATCCGCCAGGTCGAAGACTATTGGCTCAACGACATCCATCGCGGGTTTAAGATCAATGGTCAAAAAGTACTGATTAAAGGTGCCGGATGGTCGGACGATTTGTTTTTAATGGATTCGGATAAAAGTCTCGAAGCACAGGTCAAATACGTCAAACAAATGAACCTCAACTGCATCCGACTCGAAGGCATTTGGGGGAAAGACCACAAACTTTACGACTTGTGCGATGAGCATGGCATTTTACTGATGGTCGGATGGAGCTGTCATTGGGAGCATGAAATCCATATGGGCGTTCCGGTAGACGAACGCTTCGGTGGGGTGTACAAATCAGAGGACATCGAACATGTAGCCCAAGCTTGGGAAGATCAGGTAATTTGGCTGCGCAACCATCCCAGTATCTTTGTTTGGACGGTCGCCAGCGACAAAGTACCGATTCCGGCCTTGGAGCAAAAGTATATCGAAACCTTTGCCAAATATGACCCAACCCGCCCTTATCTGAATTCGACAGGTGGCGTGGGTAGTGACCAACACGTAATCGGCAGCGAGGATGTATTCAGCGAAATCAGCGGCTCATCGGGCATGAAAATGTTGGGCCCCTATGCTTACACCGCCCCGGTCTACTGGTTTACGGACACCAATTTTGGTGGGGCCTATGGATTCAATACCGAAACGGGCCCTGGTGCTCAAATACCCCAATTGGATAGTCTGAAAAAATTCATCCCCAAGGATAAATTATGGCCGATCAACGAAGTATGGCAGTACCACTGCGGGCTTTACGAGTTCTCCGATTTGAGACGTTTTATGGAAGCTATCGATGCACGCTATGGCCAACCTGACACCATAGAAGAGTTCGATAAAAAAGCACAGGCCATGAATTATGAGCTGATGCGGCCGATGTTCGAGGCTTTTCAGGTCAATAAAAAGAACTGCACGGGCATCGTTCAGTGGATGTTAAATGCGGCCTGGCCCAAAATGTACTGGCAGCTCTACGATTATTATTTGATGCCCACAGGGGCATTTTATGCGACACAAAAAGCTTGTTCTCCCCTACATTTAGTCTATAACTATGGCGACCATCAGATTTATGCGATTAATGACCATCTCCATGAGGTTAAAGATTTGAAAGCACATATCCGCATTTTCGATATCGATTCGAAACTGCTATTGGAAGAAAACCGGTCTTTGGATTCACCTGCCGACAGCTCCATTCCCCTATTCAAAATCGAGCCTTTGGAAAGCTTCTCGACCACCTATTTTCTAGATTTACGTTTGTCGGATGCGCAAAATAATGATATTAGCACCAATTTTTATTGGCTTTCCACCCAAAAGGAAACGCTGGATTACGAAGCGGATCTGGGCGAATTCGCCTATCATACCCCAAGCAAAAATTATGCGGATCTACGCTTGCTCAACACCCTACCCAAAGTGGATTTGGAGGTTGCCTCTAATCTCGAAAAGAATGGGGACGAACAGATTATGACCGCTACATTGAAAAATACGGGCGAAGCCATCGCTTTTCTAATCAACCTTAAAGTGATCGAAAAGGATACCGGAGAAATCATTCTACCCGTTTTTTGGGAGGATAATTTTATCTGCCTGCTACCCGGCGAAAAAAGAACCTTACGAACGACTTTTACAAGTTCGGAAGTGGCAGAATTAAAGGTAGAAGGTTGGAATCTAAATACGATAAACACAATAACTAATGCAAAAATTAGCGATTCAAGGCGGAAAGCCCTGTCGTGACACGACGGCAAATCCGTGGCCGAAATGGCCCGTTTGGGGCAAGGAAGAGGAAAGGGCGTTGATTGAAGTCTTGAACAGCGGTGTATGGTCCTACAACGGTCCGAAGGAAACGGAATTCAACCGGCTTTTTGCCGAATTTACGGGTACTAAATATGCCATCTGTACGGTAAACGGCACATTGACCCTGCAGCTCGCCTTGGAGGCGATGGGCATAGGTCTCGGCGATGAAGTTATTGTGCCCGGTCTGACTTGGCAGGCCACTGCCGCAACGGTCATCGATGTCAATGCGACGCCCATTTTGGTCGATGTACTCGAGGATACTTGGTGTATCGACCCGGCAGCTATCGAAAAAGCTATTACCCCAAGAACAAAGGCCATCATTCCGGTTCATCTGTATGGAGCCTTTGCGGATATGGACGCCGTTATGGAAATCGCAAAAAAACACGGCCTGTATGTTATAGAGGATTGTGCACATAAGCACGGGGGCGAGTGGAATGGCAAAAAAGCGGGCAGTATAGGCGATGTCGGCAGTTTTAGCTTTCAACTGTCGAAACACCTAACTGCCGGTGAGGGCGGTTCCATGACAACGGATAATCCCGATTTGGCCGAAAAATTGGATGCCTTAAGAAACTGCGGCCGAAGGCCTGAAGGCGATTCCCTCATAGGGGCCGACAAAGGAATCGGCGACTATGGTGACGACGGCAATTTCATTCAGTCCGGCAATCTTAGGATTACGGAGTTTCAAGCGGCCATTCTGATCGAAGGTCTCAAAAGACTGCCCGAACAGAATGCCGTCCGCGAAGCCAACGGCACATATTTAAACGGACTTTTAAAGAAAATTCCCGGCGTCGCTCGACTAAAAAGAGATGCTAGGGAAACCAAAAAAGCCTATTTCAATTTTGCCTTCCGGTACAACACAAAGGAATTTAAGGACTTGCCCATCGAGAAATTCCGGAGTGCGCTTGAAGCCGAACTCGGTATTAAGGTAGATGCCTGCTATGAACCATTGAACATCTGTCCGCTATATGTGCCACACACCAAACCGGCACGGCATAAATTGAACGATGCGTATTGGGCCGCAATTGACCCCACGCGTTTTTCGTTGCCGGTCTGCGAGCGTATCTTTAAGGAGGAATCCGTCTGCCTACACCATAAAATTTTACTGGGTAACCGCACCGATATGGATCTCATAGCCAAGGCGATAAAAAAGATATATGATAATGCCGAAGTTTTGTAATAAGGAACAAAATAATAGAAGTTAGTTGTTAATTACAGATGGGTTCATTTGCAAAAAAGACAATTGACAGGTCCTCCTCTTTTTCCCTTGCAACAGACGACGGAGGCACGACGGAGAGGATTGCACAGGTTCCGCTGGCAAATGAGATTCTTTGAAAGAATCAACTCCTAATTTTATTGAAAGTTATTCAATACAAGCTAACAAAAACCAGTTCAAAATCCCTTATGGATAAAATTAAAGTAGCAATAATCGGCGCCGGCTTTATTGCCCACTACCACGCCCGTGCCCTAAAAGCGATACCGAACGTTCAAATCGCTGCCGTTGTGGCCAAAAAAAAGGAAAGCGTTGAAAAATTTGCGTTGGAATACGATATCGACGACGCCTCTGCCGATATATCGAAAATAGTGGCGAATGATGCCATTGATGCCGTAGTAATCTGTACCCCGAATCAATTCCATGCGCCCTATGCTATTGAGTTCCTAAAAAGCGGAAAGCATGTTTTTTTAGAAAAGCCCATGGCTATAAATGCTGCGGAAGGTCGGCAGATTGAAAAAACTGCCAAGCAGTATGATCGATCGGTCATGGTCGGGCACATGTGGCGCTTCGATACCGATGTGAATTATGTAAAAAAAACTATCGATTCAGGAAAACTCGGGAAAATATTTAAGACGAAAGGCTATGGTATCCATGAAAATTGGGGGCCTTCAGGATGGTTTGCCAAAAAGGAATTGGCCGGTGGCGGTGCTTTAGCCGATATGGGCGTACACGCCATCGATGCCATACGATATCTGTTGGGAGACCCCAAGCCGGTAAAAGTCTACGCCCGAATCGCGACACACTTTGGGGATTACGACGTTGACGATACCGGAATCCTAATCATCACTTGGGACAATGGTACGGAAAGCATCATCGAAAGCGGCTGGTGGCAGCCCCATATGGACGGTCCCGAAGCGGGCGCCGGTATATTCGGCACCAAGGGATATGCTAACCTGTTCCCGACCTTTTTGAAAATAACAAAAGGGGAGGAGTCCTTCGAGAAAATTATTCCCGATCTGCCCAAAAGGAAAGAGCACTGCGATCAGGTCATCTACGACCGGCAAATGGAACATTTTATCACATCCATCAAAAACAATAAAAAACCGAATCCCGGTTTGTCGGAAGGTCAGATTGTTTTGAATATCGTAGATGCCGCCTACGAATCTGCCAAGAGGGGAGAGGTTGTGGATTTGTAATCGAATGGGCATCAAAAAGCTTCTATAATGATAACAGCTATAATTTTCGATATGAACGGCGTCATAACAGATGACGAAGACTGTCACGAACTGGCTACCAAACAAGCATTCGATCAAGTGGGCGTAGCGATCACTCCTGAAATTTACAGGAAATATTGTTTAGGGAGACCTGATATCACTGCATTCAAAGAATTAATTCGAAGACTTCACACCACTTATATCTTGGCTCTTACGACCAGTTCTACTAACAATGAGGTCGAAACCGTAATGACCCAGCTCGAGGTGGGCGGCCTTTTTAGAACGATAGTCACTGCGGAAGATGTCAAAAATGGGAAACCTGATCCAGAACCCTATATGTTAACGGCTGAAAAGTTGGGCGTGGACTGCGCGAATTGTTTAGTGATCGAAGATTCTGAAAATGGGGTGAGATCGACAAAATCCGCTGGAATGAAGTGTATTGCAATCACCAATTCTGAACACCCCGATAAACTTCATCTAGCCGACCAGATTATAAGCCAGTATTCAGAAATTACCGAGTCTTTCATACAAAGCCTGTGATAACGATATTGGATTCCAAGAATATTTTTCGAGCTTAAGGAAATGCCCTTTTTCAGAAGTTATCAAAAGGAATCACGAGTCCCATAAAAGGGTACTTTACGAAACTGTTAAAAAAGTCTAAAAATGGGACACCCCGGGTATGAGATTCCGCGCTGCGGTAAAAGTATCCTGTAAAACAGTTGAATTGGTAGCAAGCCCCAGACCTCCCCATTTTGTGGGGGACGGGTTCAGGGTACATAACTTTATCCCAGTGGCTTCCGAATGGATATGCAACGGATGGACCCGTTCATATGTACTGGCATTCGATGGATTTGGCCGTGACACGTTTTTCGGGCAAGGAAGCCCCGCCTATGGGAGATGATGCCCGAAATTTTAGCGCCGCCCTGAATGCCTGATTTGCTAAAGCCGTTGTTTCGGACTATATTAACGCAAAGAACTGCGCGTATAAAAACCGTCCGAAAAACGGCACTTTTATCCTAGGCCTTTATAATACCAAATAATTGATCAAGAACAGCCAAAATGACTGTATAACCTGAAGTATATTAATCCGAAGGGAATGTGCTTAAGGATCTGTAAGAGATATATCAAGCCGCTACCGATGGACGAGGAGAATTGTTTATTGTTCATCAAGATTTTCGCGACCGGCACTGATGACCGGATATTCTATTAAGGATAAAAACAAATGCGACACCGAGCACATGAATTTCGAGAATCACCTTATGAAAATTCTGACAGATTCCGTTTGTCTGATACCCATATGCATTCTTCCTATTCTAGGATTTGGTCAGGACAGTAATAAGGAAAATGATTCAAAGGAAATAATTGCGTATCCGCTTAATGGCATCGAGCTTCATATGGATGGTACCGTGGACGAAGAGTTTTGGTCGACTATTCCGGGCAATGGCAATTTCCTGATGCAAGAACCTAAAGAAGGGGGTGAACCAACCGAGCAAACAGAAGTAAGAGTCGCCTTTGATAGCCAAAATCTTTATATCGCAGTAGTTTGTTATGATAGTGATCCTTCAGATATAAAGGCTTTTCAAAAGAAGAGGGACGCATCGCTGGAAACGGACGATCGTTTTAGATGGATTTTTGATACATTTATGGACAGGCGAAGTGCCTATTTTTTTGAAATTAATCCCCTGGGATTACGCGGAGATGGTCTCATTTCTTCAGGGCAGGGCCAAACTTTGAACCAGGATTGGGACGGTATCTGGAAAGCATGGACCTATATTGGTGATTTTGGTTGGTCGGCCGAAATCAGGATCCCCTTCCGCAGCATCAACTTCGATCCTAAAAGTGATGTCTGGGGAATTAATTTTCAAAGGACCATACGTCGTAAGAACGAAGAACAACTGTGGACAGGTCACCGCCGTAATCAGGGATTGTTACGACCACAGAATGCCGGTATTCTTACGGGCCTTGTTGACCCATCGCAGGGATTAGGGTTGGAAATTGTTCCCTATGCCATTGCCCAGTCCAGCGAAGAATATGATGACGACAACGATGGGTCGATCACTAGTACTTCCGCCGACCTCGGGTTTGACATCAATTACAATATTACATCCCAGTTGAAAGCCTCATTTACATACAATACTGATTTCGCGCAGACCGAGGTGGACAATCGACAAATAAATCTTACACGTTTTCCTTTGCGTTTTCCCGAAAAAAGAGATTTTTTTCTAGAGGGATCCTCCATTTTACAATTTGCGCCATCAAGTAGTCCAGACCCTTATTTTAGTCGCAGGATCGGACTGGTGAACGGGTTGCCTATCCCCATTAAGTATGGAGGTCGTCTTATAGGAAATGTCGGTAAGAATAACATTGCACTATTGCACGTACGTACGGGAAAGAAGGGGGAGCTGAATCCAGAAAGTTTTACCGTGGCGAGGTATAGGCGAAATTTTTGGAAGGAGAGTTCTATCGGCGTGTTGTATACCCATAGAAGCACCAAGGACGATATATTATTTGGTGACCCAATTCAGGATAGAAAGACATGGGGTGCGGATCTAAACTTGAGCACCTCAGAATTTTTAGGTGATAATACACTGCAGTTCTCAGCTTTTTTTGTTGCGCATAACCCCGCTTCTCCCCTTGACAATTCTACCTCCATGTCGGATAGATCAGTCCGGGGGTTTCGTTTTAATTTCCCCAATCAACCCTGGTCTGCATGGGTTTCGTATAGGGAATTTGGAGACGGTTATGATCCAGCGGTCGGTTTTAACCAACGTAACGGCTTTAAAAGGCTGCAACCAGCAATAAACTACGCTCCCCTGTTTGAAAAGAGCAACGTCATTAGAGAAATAGAATGGGGAATTTACTATGAGTATCTCTCTTCATTGGAAAACGAACTTCTTACCGAAAGTCTTAGATTTAACTTGGGAACGATCCGATTTGAATCCGGTGATAAATTTGGTGTTCAGGTATCCAGGAGCTTTGAACTTCTCGATGAAAATTTTGACATACTAGGTGACAGTTCAGTTATCGTGGCTCCAGGGGAATATGTGAATTGGGGGTATGAACTGGAGGCATCCTCTGCGTCCTTTCGTAAGGTATCAGGCTCGATTGGTTATGAGGCCGGGGGATTTTGGACGGGGGATATTTCAAGTTTGGGATTGGGTTTGACCATTCGCCCGGCACCCGGTATTAATCTCAGCAGTGGGTACACGCATACCAAGGTAACTGCCGAAAACAGTGGATTTAAGACCAATTTATTCCAGTTAGATCTTGGCCTTGATCTTACACCTGATATTTCGCTTTCGTCGAACATCCAGTTCGATGATGTAAGCGAGATTCTGGGGACCAATACACGTTTTCGATGGATAATTACTCCTGGTACCGACATTTTTTTTGTGTATAACCACAATTGGCTAAACAGCCCAGCATTGAATAAAAGACTTTTTACATTACAACAGGGAGCGGCGATGAAGGTGGTTTATACCTATCGCTTTTAGGAAGGTAATAGTTTGAAAGTTAAAAACACGGAAGGAGCACTAGTAACTGGTAATGGAACAGAGGTTTTATGGTACTAGCCCTACTCCTCTATGATTAATTTAAAACCGCCTTTATTCATACCTTACGATTAAACCCCGAACTACATTTATTGGCTACAACCTATGAGTTCAGAAAGAATTCCCATAAAAACTTATGGACAGGGCGGTGTCGATATTTTAAGATATTCACTGGCCTATTTTATTTCCCGTGCGCAATGGTCAATACGTTGTGAAAGGTCTTAAAGTGCCTATTTTAAACATTGTTTTTCCTTTTGGGTAAAATCACCTGTACCGCCATTGCTATCTGTATCGTTCATTTTCAGATCAAGCCATGATAAGGTATTTCCGTGTTATCCGTGTTCCATTTTTAGTTTTGTTTATAATCTTGAATCCGTGAGCTCATTGGCCAGTCTGAAATTCAATTCCATCAAATAATCTCCCATACTCGGACCATACCACCCCATTAATCGGGCTTCATAATTGTCGTAGTAATAATATTTTTGAGGTACGATGTAGCCTAGATATTGCCCATTGAAACTGGTGAGGGCAGAGGTATAGCCTGCTACCTCCAAGGCGTTTTTCAAATCTATTCCGTATTCGCCACTTAGCTCGTAGGGCATCGTAATCCATACCAAATCGTTCAGTTTTACGCCTTGTAAATAGATCGATTTCATTTTGGCCATCAATTTACCTCCGGCCCACGGTGAAAGTCGTAATCGGTCGGAAACATAGAAAGCCTGAAGTTCCGGTATTTCGATTTCAGTAGTTATTGCGGTCATTGTCATAATCGAATCGGCTTCCATTTTGTTGATAAGCACTGAGGCCGAATCGGCTAAAGTCTCCCCGATATACTTTACCTTTTGAAATTTTTCGCCCTTACCTTTGTTGGAATGGCTGCCTACCGTTCCTGCAAAGAACATCGCCAAATCTATGCCTTTGGCTTCGAGTCTTCTTTGAAAATAACCGGGATAGTCGCCACTGAATTTGTCGTTCCAAGGACCAATGGTGGTTGCATGGGCACCAAAGATTCCGATGGCGGCTTTTTTGCCCTCTTGCTGTTCGAAAGTCGCTACGTTCAATTTATCATTCAGTCTTCCTGTTTCCCCAATAATACGATTGCGTATCAAATTTGGGACCCTGATATGACCCGACGAAAATAT
>RCMY010004668.1_pt1 | contig 11777 bp, 8 predicted proteins | sample 2041341 | NCBI WGS metagenome assembly RCMY01 (sample SAMN09708234, study PRJNA481090) | Marine sediment metagenome, whole genome shotgun sequencing project.
CGACCTAATGGTGCCGGACTGGGATTATCCAATGCCGGTGTCACGGTCGACGAGCGTGGTTTTATCTCGGTGGACAAACAACAACGTACGAATGTAGCGCACATATTCGCCATTGGCGATGTTGTCGGACAACCGATGCTGGCACACAAGGCTGTGCATGAGGGCAAAGTCGCCGCGGAGGTCTGTGCAGGCCACAAGCGTTTCTTCGATGCGCGCGTAATTCCATCGGTTGCGTACACCGACCCCGAAGTAGCCTGGGTCGGGCTGACAGAGATTGAAGCAAAGGCACAGGGTATCAAGTACGGCAAGGGCGTATTCCCCTGGGCTGCATCAGGCCGTTCACTGAGTATCGGGCGTAGTGAAGGGATGACGAAGCTGCTGTTTGACGAAAACACGCATGAGGTCATCGGGGCAGGTATTGTCGGGCCACATGCTGGTGATCTGATTGCAGAGGCCGCGCTGGCAATCGAGATGGGGGCCGATGCTACCGATCTGGGACAGACGATCCATCCGCATCCAACGCTTTCCGAGACCGTGAATTTTGCGGCAGAAATGTACGAAGGCACGATTACAGATTTGATTGCACCGAAAAAGAAACACTAATCCTAATTGTCAGAACAAGGAACACAGATTATGAAAGATGTTGTCATAGTTAGTGCAGCGCGGACGCCTATTGGCTCTTTCAACGGTGCCTTGTCAACGATATCTGCGAGGTAGCAGCAAACTACGCAGGGAACGATGAGCGGGCCACAGCATTCTCAGAAAACACGGGCGTACCTGGTGACAAATTTGATGTATCGGATTTCAATGCGTGTGAGGCTGGTATCAAACGTGTTCAAGATGAGATGAACGCAAATGTCGAGATCCTTGTTAAAAACGCAGGCATTGCACGCAAAGGTACGTTACATCTAATGGATCCTAAAACTCCCCTCATGGGAGTTTCAAGTAGGAAAAATTTAATCAACGCTCCCCGGGGTTGACCTGACGCTTGAATAAGGACAAATCGAATTCACAGTTAACGAACACACAGCTTGAAGCCACGAATACCGTCGCTTCATAGCGTAATTGATACACTCTATATATGGAATATACAGCTCCTTCCCGGTCAGACCCTGATGGTCATCAGCGTGGTGCAGACAAGCTTGCGCGCATTCCGATCAAGGTTGCGCCAACAACAGAATTGATTCGCAAGCCTGCCTGGATCCGCGCACAGGTGCACAACAATCCGCGTGTGCAGGAAATCAAGCAGATGATGCGGGAGCTGAACCTCTCTTCAGTCTGTGAGGAGGCCAGCTGCCCCAATCTGGGGGAGTGTTTCAGTCACGGCACGGCCACCTTCATGATCATGGGGGACATCTGCACACGTCGCTGCCCGTTTTGCGATGTTGCACATGGCAAGCCTAATCCGCTTGATGCCGACGAGCCTGAAAATCTGGCTAAGGCGGTAGCCCTGCTTGGCCTTAATTACATTGTTATTACATCAGTTGACCGCGACGATCTGCGAGACGGTGGTGCCAGTCACTTTGACGCGTGCATCAAAGCTGTGCGTGAGCAGTGCCCCGGCATTCAGATCGAGGTGTTAGTGCCTGATTACCGTGGTCGGATGGAAAAAGCCCTGGAGGGTATGGCCCCCAATCCACCGGATGTGTTCAACCACAATCTGGAAACGGTGCCGCGCTTGTATAAGCAATGCCGTCCGGGTTCAGACTACAACTGGTCTCTGGACCTTTTGGAGAATCACAAAAAACGATTTGCGGATGTGCCCACTAAATCGGGTCTTATGTTAGGCCTGGGTGAGACCATTGAAGAGGTCCAGCAGGTTATGCAAGACTTGCGAGACCATCAGGTCGACATGCTTACCTTGGGGCAATATCTACAACCAAGTCGTTCACATTTACCGGTTGCACGCTTCGTGCACCCTGACGAGTTCGATGAGCTGGCACGATACGGTAAGCAACTTGGGTTCTCGCATGTTGCGAGTGGACCGATGGTACGCTCGTCGTATCATGCAGATCGGCAGGCTGCTGGAGTAATAAATAAATAGAGGCCGCTTATGTTGTGAGTTTAGTCAATGTTGAGTCTACCGCGTATCGGAAGCGGTTGACAGTCAGGACGCACTCATTAACTCATGAGGTCAGCCCTGAACCTAAACGCACTCGGAACAAGTTGATCCATCTGCTGATTCAGGATTGAAGAAATATGTATGACCTTAGCCTATGTTCGCTACTAACAATGCGCCTTCATGCAACGACTCGTCTGGATCTCTTAAAACGCCAGCAGGGAATTGTTGCAGGCATTGCGGCCATTGCCATCGAAGAAAACGAGCGAACCCTTGGCTATCGTGAGCAGTATGTCTGCGCATCGACTGTGGTGCCCGACTCTACATGGCAGTCTCGGTGCAACGCACAGTTCCTTGAGAGCTTTAATAACTACGAGGCATCAGGAAAATTTCCGAATGCTGGTCGTCAGGGCTGATTCTGTGTTGCAAGGACTGGTGTTGCTTTTTGTCGGGGTCGTTCTATGCATGAATGGCGCGTGGATGTTTGGTCGGATCGCGGACCGCGAGATCATCCTCATCAACGTGTTGGTCGGCATCATCACGTCTGCTGTCGCTTTCAGAACAGCGTTTGGACCCGGCGCGGATATTTCATCGGTCAAATCTGCGGCACTGACCTTGCTTTTCAGCGTGACCTATCTCTGGTTTGCCGCGAATCGTGCATTCGCCTTTGATGGCAAGGGGCTGGGGTGGTTCAGTCTATTTGTTGCGGTGACCGTTGCGCCTGTCTGTGTGCAAGATCTGTTTATGGCTGATTCCATACTCGCAGTCTGGCTAGCGATTAGCTGGGGAATATGGGCGGGCCTGTGGTTCATGTTCTTTCTATTGCTGACACTGAATCGTCGAATACAAACAGCCACTGCCTGGGTCACTTTGCTCAGTGGCATATTGACTGGCTGGTTTCCCGCGATGTTATTGTTGAACGGCGTCAGTTGAATTGTCCACCTATTACATTCAAAACAGGAATTCCAGAATGCTTAAAGTCGGAGTCATAGGGTACGGGGCAATAGCGCAGTTCGTGGCGCAGGCATTGCCGGGCATCAACGCGCAACTCGCACTGGTCATCGCCCGACCCGGTCGATTTGATGCGGCAAAAGCAGCACTGGGATCTGATGTGACCATCGTCGAGCGTCTCGGAGACGAACTTCCCGACGTTATGGTTGATTGTGCTGGCCATAGCGGTCTTCAACAGAACGGTGCGGAAATTCTACGCGCTGGCGTGCCGTTGATCACGGTGTCAATAGGAGCTCTTGCGGACCCGGCTTTGCACGATAAGTTGACCATTGCAGCAAGGGCAGGCGGTACGAGGTTGCGTTTGTCCACCGGTGCAATCGGCAGTCTGGACGCCATTGCATCTGCACGATTTGGCGCATTGGAAACGGTCACCTATACCGGACGCAAGCCGCCCAGAGGATGGAAAGGATCACGCGCCGAGGAAGTCGTCAATCTTGATGAACTAACAGATCAAGCGGTTACGCATTTTGAAGGCTCAGCACGTGATGCCGCCTTGTTGTATCCGAAGAACGCCAATGTTGCAGCGGCCGTTGCTCTGGCGGGGCTGGGATTTGATGACACCCGCGTAGAACTGATTGCAGACCCGACGGTCGATGCGAATATTCATGAAATTCGCGCAAAAGGTGACTTTGGCGAAATGCAGTTCACCATTCTTGGAAAAACCTTGCCAGACAATACGCGCACCTCTGCACTGGCCGCGATGAGTGTGGTCAAGATGCTGTCGGAACAGTCTGCATCCATCACGTTTTAACGGCCGTCCTGCGCGACTGAATCCTGGCAACACAACTGTCATTACTGGAAACCCAATGTCCAATCAAACCGCTCAACTTGCCACTCTTACTACCCCTTGCCTGGTGCTTGACGAGGCCAAGATGACACGCAATATCGATCGCCTTGCAGATCGTGCGCGCAGTCTGGGTGTTGTATTACGCCCACACTTGAAAACCGGTAAGTCAGTCGATGTTGCGCGTCGCGTTCTAGCCGGTGGCCATGGTCCTGCGACGGTGTCGACACTGACAGAGGCTGAAACCTTTGCCGCTGCAGGCATGAACGACATCACCTATGCGGTTGGCATTGCTCCCAACAAGCTCGACAGGGTGGTGGCGCTTCATCGACGCGGCTGCGATCTGGCGGTCGTGCTTGATTCTGTCGCCCAAGCCGAGGCAGTGGCGGCAGCATCACGCGACTCTGGCTTGTCCATCCCGGCATTTATCGAGATAGACAGTGACAGTCATCGGGGCGGCCTGTTACCGGACGACCCAGCCTTGATCACCATTGGGCGAATACTGCACGACAATGGCGCCGAGTTGCGTGGCGTCCTGGCGCATGCGGGTGAAAGTTATGGTGCGGTGGGAGCGGCGGCGCAGGCCGTGTTCGCCGAGATGGAACGTGCCGCTACTGTTGCAGCTGCTGAGGCCCTGCGTGCAGCAGGCCTGCCTTGCCCAGTGGTGAGTGTCGGATCCACACCGACCGCCCATGCTGCAACGGATCTGACGGGGGTCACCGAACTACGCGCCGGGGTATATACCTTCTTTGACCTGGTGATGGCTGGCATTGGCGTGTGTACGCTTGACGACATCGCCTTGTCTGTCCTGACTACAGTGATCGGTCATCAGTCGGAGCGCGGTTGGTTAATGGTAGATGCTGGCTGGATGGCCATGTCGCGCGACAGAGGCACAGCTGTGCAAGCGCTTGATCAAGGGTACGGGGTGGTCTGTGATGTCGATGGGAATGTGCTGGATGACTTGATTATCGTGCAGGCCAATCAGGAACATGGGGTGATTGCCTGCCGCCCGGGAAGCAACAGGCATCTGCCGGAACTTGCCATTGGCACACAGCTGCGCATCCTGCCCAATCACGCCTGCGCAACGGCGGCACAGCACAGAAGCTACAACGTTTTACCGGTTGAAGAGAACGCGCCACTTATGGAATGGGCCCGCTTTGGAGGCTGGTAACGGGCACAGATATTCTCTGTTACATCAGACTACGCAGCCCTGCTCGATGCCGCAATTGATCACACCGCGAATATTTTTTTGGCAACCAAAAACTGTTTTTTGTGCAATGAGCCTACAACGACAATAGACAAGGAGATACTTGATGAGCGAAGACCATTTACGTAAGGAGGCTCTCGATTATCATCGATTGCCTACAGCGGGCAAGATCTCGTTAGCCCCCACCAAGGCATTGACGACACAGCATGATTTGTCTCTAGCGTACTCGCCCGGTGTAGCGTATGCCTGTACCGCAATCCAGGAGGATCCGCTACTGGCAGCCGAGCTGACGTCACGCGCAAATCTGGTGGCAGTGATCACTAACGGCACAGCCGTGTTGGGTCTAGGCAACATCGGCGCACTGGCAGGAAAGCCCGTCATGGAGGGCAAGGGCTGCCTGTTCAAGAAATTTGCAGGTATTGACGTTTTCGACATCGAAGTCTCGGAAACCGATCCGGTCAAGTTCGTGGAAGTAGTAGCCGCTCTGGAACCTACTTTCGGTGGCATCAACCTGGAAGATATCAAGGCGCCTGACTGTTTTTATATCGAGAAAGCGTTGCGCGAGCGTATGAACATCCCAGTCTTCCATGATGATCAACACGGTACCGCGATTGTTACCGCCGCCGCTGTCATCAACGCCTTGCAATTGGTAGGCAAACAAATCGAGAATGTTCGCCTGGTTGCCTCAGGCGCGGGGGCTGCCGCACTGGCTTGCCTGAATCTACTGATCAGTCTGGGTTTGAAACGGGAGAACGTCCTGCTATGTGATTCGCGTGGTGTCGTGTACGCAGGTCGCGATCATGTGGATGAGAGTAAACAGGGGTACGTCCGGGAGACCAACTTTCGTACCTTGTCGGAAGCGGTGGTGGACGCGGACATATTTCTTGGATTGTCCAAGGGTGGGGCGCTCAAGGCAGAGATGCTACAGCAGATGGCGAACAAACCCATTGTGCTGGCCATGGCGAACCCCGAGCCCGAGATACGTCCGGAACTGGCCAAGCAGGTGAGGCCGGATTGCCTGATTGGGACGGGGCGTTCAGACTATCCCAATCAGGTTAACAATTCGTTGTGCTTCCCGTTCATCTTCCGTGGCGCACTGGATGTCGGTGCCACTGAAATCAACGAAGCGATGAAAGTAGCAGCGGTCCATGCGTTGGCCGCGATTGCCCAGGCGGAAACATCTGATATCGTTGCCCAAGCCTATGGTGAACCTACCCCACCATTTGGACCAGACTATCTGATACCGCGTGCCTTTGATCCGCGTTTGATCACCAACATATCACCGGCAGTTGCGCAAGCGGCCATGGACAGTGGAGTTGCTACCCAACCACTGAGTGATATGAAAGCGTATCGAAACCAATTGTCTCAATTCGTCTATGAATCAAGTTCACCGATGCAACCAGTATTCCTGGCGGCTAAAAATCATCCGAAGCGTGTTATCTACGCAGAAGGGGAGGATGAACGAGTATTGCGCGCCGCTCAAGTTGCGGTGGATGAGGGGCTTGCTCATCCGTTACTCATTGGCCGCACTGACATCATTGCTTCTCGTATAGAGCGACTCGGACTACGCCTGAAGGAAGACGTAGACTATGAGTGCGTAAACGTGCTGGACGATCCGCGGTATCGTGAGGTCTGGAGTGAGTATTATCAATTATGTAAACGCCAGGGAGTAACGCGAGAGCAGGCCAAAGAGGAGACTCGTACCCGAACAACATTGATCGGTTGCATGCTGCTTCACCGTGGCGATGCGGACGCCTTGTTATGTGGTACATCTGGACACTACGCAGAGCACCTGGGTTATGTACGCAATGTGATTGGAAGAGCGGAGGGCGTTAATACGCTTGCAGAACTGCAAATGGTCGTCCTTGCAGACCGACAACTTTTCATCTGCGACACACAGGTCAATGACCATCCGAGCGCCGAGCAGATTGCCGAAATCACGTTACTGGCAGCCGAAGAGGTGCGCCGATTCGGCATAGTACCCAGTGTTGCACTACTCTCCCGATCCAGCTTTGGCAGTGCTGAGTTTGCTTCTGCGCAGAGGATGCGCGACGCACTCGCGCTGATAAAGGCGCGCCGACCCGATCTCGAGATCGATGGCGAGATGCGCGCAGATCAGGCCCTATCGGCAGCAATCCGAGAGCGGGATTTCCCCGATTCCACGCTGACTGCCAATGCTAATGTACTGGTCATGCCCAATGTCGATGCCGCCAATATCACTTACAACGCACTGCGCGTTGTCAGCAGCGGAGTAACGATGGGCGGCATTCTACTGGGTGCAGCAAAATCGGTTCATATTATGTCGTCATCTTCCACGGTCCGGCGTATCGTGAACATGACGGCGCTGGCCTCTGTAGATGCGACTGCTCACGGAATTCCCAGGGATTGATGACACTCCGATCAATATTTCAGGGAACTTGTCTGCAAGTAGCCACTTGGAGCCATATCCCTGTTTCACGGGTTCTTCGTTTCACCCTGATTGACAATCAACACAGGGTTCGACGCATGGACCGTTTTTTTCTTCATCAATAGGTAGAAATCAATGCTAATGAATTTTCGAAAGATTGCAGTTCTTGCTTGTCTGAGTGTCTCGTCGCTGCTTTTCACTACTGCAAGCCTGGCGGCTGATGCACCCTTGAAAGTAGGTATGCTGATTCCCGGTCAAATCGATGATGGGGGTTTTATGGAAGCCGGCTACAACGGTCTGCTGGCCATACGCGACGAACTGGGTGCTGAGATCGTCCATATCGCCGACGTCAAACCTGAGGAACAGGCGCAGATTGAAGCTCTGGAATCGCTGGCCGAAGGGCAACCAGATCTGATCCTGGCCCATGGCGGACAGAATTCCGCCGCGACCGTAGCGGTGTCAAAGAAATATCCCGACATCTCCTTCGTCGTCATACAGGGCAATGTGACTGGCGACAATCTGTCCAGCTACGAAGTGTTGCAGGAAGAGTCTGCGTGGCTGGCAGGTGCGGCTGCCGGTTTACTGACTAAAACCAATGTGGTCGGTCATATGTCGGGAATCAAGGTTCCGCCAGGGTTGAAGGGGCGTGGAGCGTTCTATAACGGTTTGAAGCATACCAACCCGGAAGCGAAGTTTCTGACGACTTTCGTGGGCGATCAGGATGATGAGCAACTGGCCTACGACGGTGCCCAGGCTGAAATCGAAGCCGGCGCGGACATCATCTTCACCATGCTAAACGCGGGCCGTTCAGGCGCTACAAAAGCCATGAGAGAAGGAGGCGTTAAAGAAGTTGGCAATGTGGTGGACTGGGTGGCCATAGACCCAGAGGTCTTCATAGGTTCAGCTGTTGCGAACGTAAGCAAGGCGGCATTGGTTGCTGCACGTGACTTTGCCAATGGCAAATGGGAGGCAGGTAAAATCGTGCAAATTGGACTGGATGACCCTTCGGCTGTGAGTCTGGTTTTGGGTGCCGATATCCCAGATGGCGTTCAAGTAGAGCTCGACACGCTCAGTGAAGCGATTGTTACCGGTAAAATCGATGTATCGGTAGAGTACGACGGTGAGGAGTTTGACTTTCCCCGTCAATAAGTAAATGGCCAGCTCGATGCTGACGATTGCCGTTTGACCGCTGCTCCGGCCACTGTGCCGGAGTGGTGACAATTAAACGCACGTTAAAGGCTGTTGTCGACCTGGCCTCCACAAACCATAGTGACGCATAGTTCCTGAATATAATAAGCAGTGACGCCTGATCAAGGCTATGGGGTGGTCTATAATGTCGGTGAGAATGTGCTGGATGACTTGATCATCATGCAGGCCAATCAGGAGCATGGGGTCATTTTAAGGTTAACAACGGATTGCTGCGATGCTGTACTAACAGGTCAATCGGATATCTGAAATGACAAAAGATGATTACAGGTGTAAAACCACAATGCCAGGCGTTTCGGGAAAGTCGGTCAATGAGCGATTGTAGGGGGGGGCAGTGATGCCTTTAAAGACTCTGCGATCCACCGCAGGTGAAGGAGCCATGGTGTCAGCGCTTGGCGCTGTGACGGTTATATTCGGAACGACGCCGGCGACACTGTCATCATGGCCGTATACGATATGCGGGTTGCCAGCAGCGGTGACTGGATGAACATCGCAACAGGTCAACAATTCCTTAGAGTGGAAACCACTAGCAGCATTCTGCGGATGCGTGATGGGTTATTGTTATCCACCCGACAGCTGATTGTTCTGTCTAATTTACGGCGCGATTTATGCCGCATCAACATAGTTCAGTAGGGGAAATTTGTGAAAGATCGCGTTGAGAAACATGGACTGCAGGTAGCTACTACTCTGGCAGTCTTCATTGAGGAACAGGCACTGCCTGGCACTGGAATAGAGTCAGAAACGTTCTGGCAAGGTTTTTCTGCACTGGTACATGACAAGGGCGAGCGCAATCGCGAATTGCTTGACAAGCGCCAGAATCTGCAGGATCAGATTGACGCTTGGCATGTGGCCAACCGCGAGGGTCCGTTTGATCGGAACGGCTACGAGAAACATCTTCGCGATATCGGCTATTTGGTTGAAGAAGGTGGCGATTTCGAAATTGACACGAAAAATGTTGACCCGGAAATTGCATCGATCCCGGGGCCCCAGCTGGTGGTTCCAATCACCAATGCCCGCTTTGCTCTGAACGCGGCCAACGCGCGCTGGGGCAGTCTTTACGACGCCTTCTACGGAACCGATGCCATGGGCAGATTTCCGCCCAAAGGCAAGTACGATCGCGGCCACGGTAGCCGGGTCATAGCAAGAACCCGCGTTTTCCTCGATCGCGCCTTTCCCATAGCCGGTGCAAGCCATGCTGATGCCACACGCTACCAAATAGAGGATGGCAAGCTTATGGTTGACGGTCTGCCACTGGAACAGCCGCAGAAATTGGTCGGCTATCAGGGTGACCCCACTTCCCCGAAAACCCTATTACTGGTCAATCACGGATTGCATGTTGAACTCGTCTTTGATGATACTCATTTCCTGGGCAAGCGGGATCAGGTACATCTGGCCGATGTCAGACTCGAAAGCGCAATCACCGCCATCATGGATTGCGAAGATTCTGTGGCCTGTGTTGATGCCGAAGACAAGGTGCTGGCCTATTCGAACTGGCTGGGACTCATGCAGGGGAACCTGTCTGCCGACGTACAGAAGGGTGACAAGACCATTACCCGCCGGCTGAACGATGACAAGGAATACACCGCGGCTGATGGATCACTCATCACACGCAAGGCAAGGGCATTGCTGTGGGTACGCAACGTTGGACATCTGATGACCAACCCGGCCATTCTCGACAAGGACGGCAATGAAGCCTATGAAGGCCTGATGGACAGCATGATCACCACGCTGATCGCCATGCATGATCTGAAGCGCGAAGATAATGCAGGCAACTCGGCGCATGGCTCGGTCTATGTGGTCAAGCCCAAGATGCATGGGCCTGAAGAAGTCGCCTTTACCTGCGAAATATTCGACCATGTTGAAAATGTGCTTGGTTTGCCTCGGCATACCGTCAAACTGGGCATCATGGATGAGGAACGCCGCACGTCGGTCAATCTGAAAGAATGCATACGTGCGGCAAAGTCACGTGTTGCGTTCATCAACACCGGCTTTCTGGATCGAACCGGCGATGAGATTCATACGTCCATGGAAGCGGGTCCCTTCAGTCGCAAGGAATTTATCAAGCGCAAGCAATGGATCGGTGCCTACGAGGACCAGAACGTCGATATCGGCCTGGAATGTGGCTTTTCCGGCAGAGCGCAGATAGGCAAGGGGATGTGGGCGATGCCGGATCTCATGGCAGCCATGATCGAGCAGAAAATCGCCCACCCCAAAGCAGGTGCAAATTGCGCCTGGGTACCGAGCCCGACCGCGGCCACACTGCATGCAGTGCACTACCATGACATCGATGTCATGGTAGTGCAGGCTGTACTCAAGGCCGGTGGCAGACGTGCCTATGTTTCATCCATTCTCGATATCCCACTGGCCGCATTCAAGCGTTGGTCGGATGCACAGATTCAGGCAGAAGTGGATAACAACGCACAGGGAATACTGGGTTACGTGGTGCGCTGGATTGACCAGGGTGTTGGCTGCTCGAAAGTGCCCGATATCAACGATGTCGGCCTGATGGAGGATCGCGCAACCTGTCGCATATCCTCCCAGGCGTTGGCCAACTGGCTGCATCATGGCGTGATATCCAGAGCACTGGTTAAAGAGTCCATGCAGAAGATGGCTGCCGTGGTGGATCGCCAGAACGCAGGAGACGAAAACTACAACCCCATGGCTCCAGGATTTGACGGTATTGCCTATCAGGCTGCCTGTGATCTTGTTTTCAAGGGGCGTGAGCAACCCTCCGGGTACACAGAGCCGGTGCTGCATCAACGACGGTTGGAACTCAAAGCCCAGCAATCCTGACTAAGTTGCCGGCAAATAAGCTTCCCGACAGCAGTGTGTGGCAGGTAGCTGATGCCCTGACACGTCGTTGTCGACCAGGCTGGCAGGTCCAAGTCACATCGAAAAAGCAGTCGCGTGTTGCTGTCTTCAAATTTACATCCGTTGCAAATACCTGGAAGAGCGGGGCAGACATTCAAGTTGGAGAATGTAGAGTCACGGAACACTCGCGCTTCGACGTGTGTATGGCGAATTCCTACTTCATGCAGCGATTGGAGTCTGGAAGAGCCCATTGCAGTGTGAATGCCATGAATAGTGATCGAGCAGTGCGCAT
>RCMY010004876.1_pt1 | contig 11775 bp, 12 predicted proteins | sample 2041341 | NCBI WGS metagenome assembly RCMY01 (sample SAMN09708234, study PRJNA481090) | Marine sediment metagenome, whole genome shotgun sequencing project.
TCCTGAAGGAAACGCCTGGCGGCATGGAAATATTCATTATGTTGCCCTCTGTTTGTTAGTCCACTGGGCTATCTTTGACCATATCGGGGAATGGACAAAGATAGCCGTTTTTTGGGAAATTGTTTATTTTTGTGTAAAATAATGTAAAAATAAGGTTATTTATGCATTGCATAAAAGTGTATTTTTGTGTATATAGAAAGAACAGGACGGTGATAACCACCGTCGTACTTTTAACTATCACAGGGGAGAATAATGATGAAAAACAACATCCAGTTTATTCACGGGAGGCTTGTAAGTAAAAAGCCTCCTTTCCCCTTAGATAGAGGCCAGCATGGAAAGTCACGGTGTTACAATTACGTTTGTTACAAAGCAGGAGGTTGCGAAGGAATTTAAAGACAACCAAGTGGAGGAAGTAGACTTTGATGAGTATCTTAAAAAATACCCTGTCAAGGAGTCTCTGATCGAGTGTGTTGTTAAAAAACTGAGACACCCTCTGGTGCTGTACATCAGTGCCTACGTTGGGATTGTATCCGGGCTATTGACAATGTACTTCTTCGCCTCCGGGTCTTGAATTCTTTGCAAAAAAAAAATGGCAAGAATTGTATTAGATTTTAACGATCAAGGTATTGAAAATCTTGATCTATTGAAAGAGAAGATGGGTATAAAGACAAGAACAGAACTTGTCCGTCATGCTTTAGCTTTGCTTGACGTAACCCAAGAGAATCAAAAAGAAGGATACAAATTAACCTTTAAAAAAGGTGATAAAATCAAAGAGATTATCCCGTTTTTTTAAGAAAGTAGGACGGAGTAGCATAGAGAAGTAGGTACCCTGAAACTCTATTTTCGGTTAGTAAAAAGGGAAGAGCTTATAATGGCTCTTCCCTTTTTACGTTCCACGTCAGGAATCTATGGGTATGATTAAACATTTGGGGTAGAAGCTCCACAGGAGCTTACATTATTTCTCGTATTAACTAAATGTTATGTCGTTTTCTTGCTACCAAAATAAACGCTGGAAAAATGCTTTAGAAATGGGAAGTAGAAAAAAAAACAATATATCTGTAATGTCAAAATGTTATTGAAAATCCGATGAAGGATTTCGCCTAAATGTTTAATTACACCCGACACCCCGGAAGATGCCCAGCCATACAAGTAGGCAAGAGATCCCCAGGCGAAAACCTGCGAGTGTGCCGCGTGATTTTTGGTTCTAAAATGGGGCTTAGCATAAATTAATTAATTGCGTCTCCTCTCCTTTCTTATTAAAGTTAATAAAAAAGGAGAAAAACCATGCCCCATATGCATTCCGTACAGTTGCCGGACGAAATCTCCGCCCGGTTAACTGCCCTGGCTAAAGCCACCAAAAGAACGAAAAGTTTTTTCCTCAGAGAAGCCCTTGAGCGATCTCTTGAGGACCTTGAAGACGCCTATCTAGCGGAAACCGCCTATGAGGAATTTCTCAAGAGCGGTGAACCTGCCATCCCACTTAAAGAAGTGATGAAGGAATATGGGCTGGCAGATTAGTTTCACCCCAAAAGCGAAAAAAGAATTGGCCAAGCTGGGAGCACCGGCAGCCAAAAAAATTCTAACCTACCTCGAGGAAAGAGTGGTCCCTGATCCCAAGTCGTTGGGTGGCCAGCTAAAAGGCAACCTCAGAGAGTTTTGGAGGTGGCGTGTTGGAGAGTATAGAGTCCTTGCCAGAATCGAAGACGACCTCCTCCTCGTCCTTGTCGTACAGGTTGGCCATCGCCGGGAAATTTATGGAGACCATTAGTTTCCAGCCTCATGCCGGGCGATGAGGTTTAACGGCCTAGGCTCGGTCCCCGGCTATGCTCCTGCTGCTGCGACTCTTGCTGCCTCTCTTGGACCTGTTGCCGCTTTTTCTCCCACTCGTATTTTTGCGCGTGGGAGCGGTTATAGTCGGCCAAGTCCTTGCCGCCCTGCTCCGGTAGCGTCCATTGTCGAACCTCGCGACCGATAATCTCCGCTACGCGGTCAGCCTGCCGCTGGTGTCCCTGGTCGGCCCGGGCCTGGGCGTCGGGGGTCCGCTCATTCTCACCGCACACCGTCACCCTGTCGGCCCGCTTCAACATTTCCTGCACCTGCTCACGCTCCAAGAAGCTGCGGACGTTCGCCCCGCCCGACACGATGACGGTAGGCGGCTGCTGGCCGATGCGCTTGGCTATGTCGTGCAGGGCCAGCGCATCCGGGCCACCTTCCACGATCCAGACTTTAGCCGGATCGCCCGGCAGGATCGGCGGGTAGCTCTTGTCGGACCCTCGAAAATCCCGCTTCTGCACCGGGTCGTCGGCCTTGGTCGCCCGTCGATTGACATTCTGCACCTTACCGCCCTGGTCGCGTCCGACGAACAGCACCGCACCGTTTGTATACTGCACCATGCCTGCGTTTTCGGCCTGTTTGATCGTCTGGGCGGAGATTCCGCGCCCCTTTAAATAGTCGCGGCCCTGGTCGCGATCAACCGGACTTTGTACCGGCACTCTGGGCGGGTGTCGCTGTGGCTCGGTCAGCCGCTGCTGTGGCTGTACAGACGGCGATCCGTGCAACTGATAGACGGCCTCGCTGTACTTCATGCCCGGCTGGATCTCGCGCACCAGGTCGATATTATCGCCGCCGTGGTTGCTATAGTGGTCGCACCAGAGCCACCGTCCGTCCTGCTGCCGGGTGACTCGATACACTTCGTCACCGCTGGCCTTGACAGACAGGTGCCGCCCCTCGCGCTTCACGGTATAGCCGCTCGCCTCAAGGTATGCGGTCGGGTCTAGTTCGCGGGCCGATTTACGATCTTCTTGAGCAACTCGCGTTCCTTCGGCGTGGCTTTGCTCCAAACTACCGCGGCCCAGGTCGCGTCCTGCTGCACGCCGCTTGGCGGCACTAACCTGTTTAAAGCCGTTTGCCCAGCTGCTACCAGCATCGCGCCTAGGGCTGCCGATACCACCAGCATCAGGAGTATTTTCCAAAATCGAGGCCTCGCCGCTATCGCGGTCTTGTGGACCTCGTTGGTGGCGTTCTTGATCTTCACCAGGTCCTTGTTGAGGTCTATTGACATCTGATCGACCGTACTCTTCATGCCGCTGATCTGCTCCGCGCTGGCGCTGATCGGTTTCAGTAGCTGCTCGATCTGCTGCCGTTGCTCTTCCGTCAAGTTGTCCAATGTCTGGCGCTGGGCCGCTGTGATCAGGTCGTATGCTTCCAGGGCTTTCTTCACGTCCTGGCTGAGGCTGGTCAACGGCTCTAACACCTTGGCCGTTTCGGTCGAGACTGCTCCCGGAAGTTGCGACATGTCGTCGCTCATCTGCTGTATGGCCTGCTGCAGCGTTTTCACGCTCGCCACGATCTGCAATTGCGGTTTTAAATCGTTCAAGGCCTTCACGGTCTCTAGCTTGCTCATATGTCACCCCTCTTTTTTGCAGACCACTCCACTTGTATCCGGCCCCGAGGTCCTGTCCTTTCATCGGCACGCCGTCAATTTCAAACGAGAAGCCGTTTAAACGGCCCGTACTGGCAAGATTCGCCCTAACCCCAACCCCTGCCACCTCCAGCCGCTCGGCAAACTCCAGGACCGAAGGACGGCCTTGGACAGCCTCATCCACGAGTCGTTGTAGTTTCTGCCTCGACGGTTCTTTGCCGGTTCTCTCTGCCAGGTTGATTTCATTCGCGCTCAGTTGCTTTTTCTCGGCCCTGACATCGCCCAGGCCGGGCGTCAGAGTCAGACCGTGCTTGCGCTCAAGCTCTTGAGTTGCCTCGATGGCGCGGCGGGCTTCCCACTTTCCATGCCAGACCGCACCGGCCAGACTCACCCGGCTGGCAACGATATGGATGTGGTCCTTGTCCGTGTCCTGGTGGCGCACAGCGATGTATGGCGTGTCATCACCAAAGCCCATGCGCCGCATGTAATCGCCCGTTATGGCTTCCCAATTCTCGGCGCTCAGACGGTCGCCGGGGGGCAGCGACAGGGAGCAGTGCCAGACCGGCTTGCCGATGTCCGGGCGCAACTGGCGCACAGCGGAAAACTCGGCGGATAGTTCACGGGGGTCTTGCCCGGCCATGTTTCCGCCGACAATCTCCGGTTTCTTATTGCCGATGGCTTTCGAGCCTTGGTCGAGGACGTAGTTGAGAGCCCCCCTAAACCCGACGCCCCGGCTAACCTTCGCTTTCATCGTCTTCCTCCTGGGTAAGGACAGCGCCGATCAGCGCTGCCCGGAACTCGGCAAGCTGCTCTTTCAACTCTATGAGAGAATCGCGGCTGTCATCGCGGCGGGCCAGCACCAACGCCTGGTTGAGGTTGGAGGCGGACCGGGCCAGAGCTACCCAAGCCTCGCGGTTGATCGCCGGCACCACCCGGGGTGGACGCTTTAAAGCTGCGGTCCTGATCCACTCGCCCTTGGTCATGGCCCCCCGGAGCCGGTCCACATGAGCTGCCTCCGCATCGGTCAGCCGACAGGTGACCGGGTGCTTGCGCAGGTCCTCTTCGGCCTTCGGCTTCCGGCCTCTCTTTCTCTTCTTGTCATCCACTTTTATCTCCTTCTTTCCAACCTGGCCCGAGCGCAGCGATGGGCAGCCCCCGGCAGGCAAGTGAATTGAGCGAAGCGAAATTACACCTTGCTCCTTACCTAAACTGAATTAGTAAAATGTGTATACCCTAATTTTACTAAAAACACATCCTTTGGAAAAAGGATTGGCTCCGCCCCCAAAAGGACCACCCCCGTCGCTACGCTCGCCCCCAAAAGGGGGGAAAGGATCACCCGCCCTGCTTTTTGGGGACTGCCTTGAGCTTCTCCACCTGCGCGGCCAGATCGTCGCGTTCTCGTTCGGCATCGATGCGGGCTTGCTGCGCCCGATGCGACTGCTCGCGGAAATCAGCTGCCTCTTTCGCCGATCTGTAAGCCTCTTTCTGCGCATCAGACAGCGCCTTGGTCTTCTCCAAGGCATCAACCTGTGCTGCGGCCAAACGGTCCCTTAAATCGGCGGTAGTGGCCTTTTCGCCTTCGAGCCGAGCTTCAGCAACGGCGGCGGTCTTCTCAGCGACAACCTGGGCAGTCTGGGCGGATTTCACATCGGCCAGGGCTGCGGCTAGTTGAGCCTTCAGTTCGTCGGCCTGCTGAGCAAGCGCCTCGATCTTATTCCGCCCCTGGGCAACCTGGATACGTGCTTCCTCGGCCGCTTTACGCTCTCGCTCCAAATCAACCTTCAGCTCGGCAAGCTCATCATGACGCTCGTCGGCGAGCGCTGCCAGACGCTCTCGTTCAGCCGTCAACGCTTCGTTTTGTTCCTCCAGAGTGATGTTCAACTCCTCCAACTCCTCGCCGGCTTTGGCGAGCGTCGCGGCCTCCTTCTGTGCCTCGACCAGGGACCTCTCAACGTCTGTCCGGGCCGAAGCCGCTTGCCGATCAATCTCTTTGACCAGGGCGGCTTGGAGTTCAGCGGGCAGCTCGGGAGCCTTCCGCTGTTCGACTGGTTGGGAAGCCCGCCAGGTGACGAGGTGCCTGTGGATCGTGTTCGGCGAGCCAGTCCCCAAATGCTCCCTGATGCGCTGGATAGTCGGTTCCTCACCGCTGGCAAGAATCGCATCGATTGCGGCAACTACCTCGTCGTATGTAATACCCGGTCTAGCCATTTCCGTATCTCCTCAACTGGTTTGATATTTGATATTCTGTATTTCGTATGTATTCATTATACACAATATGATACATAATACAATATGAAATACGGAATAATATCAAACAAGCTGAGAAAAAACGAGAATGCGATAAAATTTGACGAATCTCATCTTTGCATCCGGCCCTTCCCCCGCTGGCCTGCTTTTCACCCCTTCAGGGGTCGGCGCGTAGCGACGGGGGTAATCCTTTTTTTGAGGCGGGGTTCAGACTCCGTTTAAAAAGCGGGCAGAGATACAAGCAGGATTGGCCGTGTTCCTTGTTGCTCTTTTCCGTACGAATCCTTGCGATGATTTAACTAAGGTCAAAAAAAGCCCGGGAAGGGGTCCCTTTTGCGAGCTATGGAACTTTATTTGGAAATGCGTGGTGAAGGGGCAGGTGATCTAAAAATCAAATAAAGGGTGTTTTTAGGGGGCTTCCTTCCTAGCCCGCTTTTAAAACAGTAAAATCTTTTTGTAACCACTAAAGGGGACGCTGCGCGATAGCGAGCGCTTGCCGCACGGATACGTTTTTTGTATCCGTCTAAGCGGGTCCCGTTTCATTTTTCGCCTGTGTCTTTTTTTTATTCTTTACCCTTGAGGCCGTCTCAGATCTTTGATTAACGGCCAGCGGTTGTTGTTTTATGAGCAAAATAGAACCAGCTATCTTTATCCGGCCTCACAATTTCCCTGGTTTAATCTTTGGGGCCACGAAGATCCCCACGAAGGTTTTTTTATTTCTTTTAATGAACCAACACGTACACGCGCACGTTTTTTTTTAATATTTAACTACTTAAAAACTTAGACGGATCGCAAACCCTTTGCCTATAAGGGTTTGAAAAATCTATTGAGAGAAATCTTCGGCGAAATGAGAGAAATCTTCGGCGAAATGAGAGAAATCTTCGGCGAAATGAGAGAAATCTTCGGCGAAATGAGATAACTTGACATGAGATATCTTAGATGGTACTCACATTAATATGAAAAAAGCCATTGAAAACACACTAGAGAAGGTCAGGAAAAGCAATGCATTGATTGACGGCCAATACAAGCACGGCCTGCATGAACAACGGATCTTGCTAACCATCCTATCGAAAATTGGATTTAATGACGACTTGACTCAAAAGTACCGGGTAAAGTGGTCAGAGATAATGAACGCCACAAAGGGCTTTGCAGATACCTGTAAAAAAATTGAAGCCGTTTGCGAATCTTTAAGGATTAAACGTATCCGCCTGGACAAAGGAAACAGTATCCGGGGGTTCGGTTTTGTTGCTGAATATGAGATTTTACGGAACGAACAGTGTGTTGATTTCATCCTTTCCCCAGGTATGCGGGAACAACTACTTGAACTTTTGAGCCGGGGACACTTCACGCTTTATAATCTGCAATGCGTCTTGTCATTACCAAGCACCCACTCCGTCAGAATGTATGAAATACTGCGATCAAGGGCATTCATGAAACAGCCTGTTGAGATCGACCTTGACAACTTGAAGTGGTCATTGGATATTCCGACAGATGGTGCCGGGTATAAAAATTTCAGTGACTTTCGGCGATTCATCTTGGAAAAAGCGAAGAAGGATTTAGCCAAAAACACTGACATAAAGTTTTCCTACAAGGCCGTGAAGACAGGCCGGAAGGTTACTTCTGTCTCTGTGACAATATTGGAAAATAAACGATGGCAACCCACACTCATGAGCCTTCACGCCCAGGGGCAACAGCAGAACCCTCCTAAACGAAATTTCATCCGACCTGGCGATATTGTGTTGATTGATGGCGAACGTTGCGAGGTTGGGCCTAGTGTTGTTGAACATAAGGGGGGGTCAATTCCAATCGGCCTTTTAACCGTCATGCTGAAAAATGGGAAAATAGAGCTTATTGATACCAATCAGGGGGACAAATGAGCGACCACACCTTGAACCGAGAGCAGGCAGCAAGCCACCTTGGTGTATCTGTGAAGACCCTTTCGAGGCATATGAAAAATAACGGCCTTCCGGCAATCAAAGTTATGGGGAGCAACGGTCGGATGGAATACCGTTTTTCCATTGATGAGTTGGACAAGTGGACACATGTAAGACAGCGAGTGGAATATAAAGGAAGAGGACAGGAAGAGGACAGAACAAAAAGCAAAGACGTTGATAATATTGAAATAGGAAACAGAGAGACAGGACAGTCAAGGGACAATATAAACATAAAGGAACGGGACAGGACAGGACACGATCAAGAAGTGGAAGGTAATGTCCTGTCCCTTTTGTTGTCCTCTTTTCAACAGCAAATAGGCACCCTTGAAAAACAACTTGCGACTTTACAAGAACAGCTTGCCCGAAAGGATGAGCAAATCAAAACATTGCAGGAAACGAGCGGCAATCTGCTTCAACTCGTTCAGGCTCAAATGAACCGCATAGAACACCAGCCAGAAACGACAAGAGCTGCGACACCATCCAAATCACCGGATAAACCATCACCAGATCGCCAGGCAGTATTAAAAATTATCCATAAATTGCATAAACAAGGGCTGTCTTATTTAAAAATTGCCGGGGAACTTAATAGCCAGGGGCAACCGACCTTTTCCGGAAGAGGCCAATGGCAGGCCGGAACAATCCAAAAACTTTTGAAGCAGTATGGTTGAGTGTGGTTTAGCCAGAGTGGATGTTCTTGTCCGATCGGAGATACTTTAGGATTTTCTCGATCTTGAAGCTACCTCCACAATTTTTCAAACCGCGCCGGATTAGTGGCCGTATAAATAACGGTGTGTTGAATATTGCGGTGTCCAAGATAGTCTTGAATAAGCCGCGTATCTGCTCCTTGATCCGCGAGTGCAAAACCGCAAGCATGGCGCAGCATGTGCGGGTGAGCTGGTACAACAAGTTTTGCTTTCTTCCCATAGGCACGGATCGCGGCCCATGCTGTCTTTCGATTCAAAGGCAACCTTCTTTCACTCACAAAAAGAGAATCCCCCTCCGGCTTCCGCCTCTTTCTTTCAACAAGCCATGCCTTAATGGTTCGCAGTTCGTCCGGACGGATAGGGTGGGTTGTTGATAGCCCTTTCTTAAGCCGCTGTACATGCAACACACGGCTTTCAATATCCACCTGTGATAATTGCAACCCACAAGCCTCCGACACGCGCAAACCATGCCGGAACATCATCAAGAGCAAGCAACGGTCGCGGGCTTCATTCCTGCTGCCCCTGGTGGCGGCGATCAGCTTTTTAACTTCTGCAAGAACAAGGTGTTTTCGATCACTCATCGTTTTGTCTCATGTTTGGTGATTTTGACGGCCCGCAAAGCCGCATAAATGCTAGAGTCTGATTTTAGACAATAGACAAAATAATCCATTTTGTCTAATGGCCTGAGGTTTCAAAAGTGATACCCCCCATGAGATGTTTCGCTATCAGTTACCACTTCTTTCAGTTATGATATATTGGAAGATATGTGGACTTACCTACGGATATCACTCATTGTGAGTGATAGCAGAATTACTTGTTGTAAGTATAAATTAAGGAGATGTAATGAGCAATAAAAGTTATGTGATGTGGAATAACAAAGGTGGAGTTGGAAAAAGTACAATTACTTTCCATGTAGCTTCTGTTTATGCCGAAAACAATCCTGAGCGTGATGTAGTGGTAATTGATATGTGCCCACAAGCAAATGTTTCTATGATGCTTATGGGAGGAGGTCGACAGGCTGAAGAAAAATTACAAAACCTTATAACTAAAGACACACCACAAACAATTGTCGGTTACATAACTGATACCATTACACGGTCAGATACTTCAGACTTAACTAAATACATCACAAAACTGAGTGATTACAACAAGAATCTTCCTGATAATATTCATTTACTATCAGGCGACGGTAATCTTGAATTAATAGCGCCATTGCTATCTGAAAGAGCTGACGCAACACCTTTGTCAGCAACAGATAAACCATGGGTTGAGGTTCATTCAATAATTAAATCTTTAACTCATAAAAAAATTGCCGACAAGCCTTGTACTTATTTCATTGATACAAATCCAAGTTTTTCTGTTTATACCCAAATTGCTATCCTTTCAGGAGAACATCTTTTAGTACCTATAAATGCTGATGATTCATCAATATTTGCAATCACGGGTTTGTTCAATCTGATTTGGGGTACAGAGAAAACACACCCAGTTTATGGCAACTATACATTTTCTTCAAAGGTAGATAACTTTGGTATTGAAAGACCAAAAATTGCGCTTTTGCTGGGAAATAGATTCACACAGCAGAAAGGAGCAGCGCATGCCTTTAAAGCGTTATCAAATGAAGCTACAAAAAAGATGTATGATGAATATAAAAATAATCCGAATAGATTTGTTGATAGCAATTCTGCGGTAGACAACCAAAATGATTTTGAAAATGCATTTAGCATGGAACTACGTGACTTTAATAGTGCTGGGGTTGTTGCGGCTAATCAAGGAATGCCTTTGAGTAAAATGGACAAGCATACTTATTATGTTTATGGCGAGAAAATACAAGTATCTAAAGAGCAGAGAGAGTTGTGTAAAAAAGTTATTATCGAATTAGTTTCTAAACTATAAATCACCCAAACCAACTGTTCCACTGGACCCGCAAACAGCGCGGGCCAGTGAACGCCACGTTAGCTGTAGCGGCCCGCAATGATAAATGACCGGACCCGCAGCAATCAAGTCAATTCTAGGCCCACATTAAGTGAGAATAAGGTTCCTGGAATCAGGAATAGCCCCAAAACGTGTTTTGGTAGCAACCAAGTTGCATCGGAAATATTTTTTTTGTTATACCACCGGGATCAAGATTACTGAGTGTGGGGCATCTGTTTCATAATTTCCTGTAGATCAGAGATGGTCCTTCTCCGATGTGACCAAGGTCGGAAAAAAGTTGAGTGATGCAACAATTCGTGCACGATTATCAGTTAGTATCTTGCACGCTGCCTGACACTGTTGTCATATCTTCCACGTTGCTAGGCAACAAACATTCCTGTATAAATTTACAAATCAAACGGCTAACTGTTTTTGCATAATGGCTATTTTTGCCCATCCCCCAATATCCATAGCGCTGAGCTAACTTCACCCGTTTATGCTGAGTTCAATTAAGCCATTCACCAGCGGCACTCTGCACATTTGTAAGCAAATATCCCGCTACCCCGCCAGCACAAAAACTAAAAATACCCCGCCCGAAGATGCAGCCTTCCAGTACATCTATTCAAGCGAGGATTTACTTCAGATGGTAGGTGACTTTGAGGTACTCCAGAATTTGTGACAGGTCGTGGACTACCCGTGCCAGTTCAGCGATGTCATGAGGTGCGGGGGGTGCAGGAGGGGTTTCTTGTGGTGGTATGTTTGGTGCTGTTTGCAAGCCGTTATCCATGTGGGCACATCCAGCTCCTTGTACTTGTGATACATCTTTCTCGCGTAGTCTTCAAAGTCACCAGGCGTTGTCGCATCGTCAGCAAATATGAGTAGTGCTGCACTGTCCCCGCAATGTCCGCAAGGAATGAGCTTGGATTCCACAACCTCTGTATTGTTTCTAGGGCTTGACGGTGGAATGGCTCCGCTTAGCGATCCCTTTCCTAGCAGGGCTTCCATTGCGTTCGTCACCTGTTCACTCAATGGCGCAAACATCTCTTTTCGGACGGCGGTCATCGGATCGTCAGGATCGCCAGCAACTTCACTGGAGAGATGGCAGTGACCATTCGGTAGACCCTGAACGACAATACGCCCCAAATCCCCTAATTCAACATGTCGAAAAACATAGGCTTGGTTTCCTTGTAGCACCTCTTTCCTGAAGGAAACGCCTGGCGGCATGGAAATATTCATTATGTTGCCCTCTGTTTGTCCACTGGGCTATTTTTGACCATATCGGGGGATGGGCAAAAATAGCCATTCTGCAAAGGTTAATCGACGGTAAATGACAAGGTAACCTAACTTATCTGTAGTTCCCATTGCCTTTAACGATTTGGAGAGGTCTCCGGCTGCCGGTGAAGAACTCACTGTTGTAAGATGTGCAGTGACAATGTTAAGCCCGATGATCAGTCGCTGGGATGACCTGATCAGGAATTATGTTGCGAGATTTTTTATGTTGTGTGTTTTCATTGGTCTTCTTCTTTTTTATTTTAAAAAATATTGCAAATATTGCTTT
>RCMY010004670.1_pt1 | contig 11774 bp, 3 predicted proteins | sample 2041341 | NCBI WGS metagenome assembly RCMY01 (sample SAMN09708234, study PRJNA481090) | Marine sediment metagenome, whole genome shotgun sequencing project.
CTGCGGGTATCTGATGCCAGTCTTGAGAAAAAAGCCGATCTCAGCGAATCCTTTGCCACCGCGCAGTTCAAGGACGTACCCAATGCGCAGAAATTGGCGTTGCCCGCTTTCGAGAAACAGGATGCTGGGCTGGAGTTTTCTGTCGCCGGGGCCGCCACGCGGGTGGGCCGCGCGCTGCGGCGCACGGTGCGCTTCGAGGTCGAGATTGTCGATAGCTCGCTGCGCGGACGTAAGCGACTGGGGTTGATTGGGCTGTTTAATGCGCTGTTTAGCCATCTGCTAGCAGGCAATGCGGCGGCAAACGCGAAAATTTCTGCCCGGCGCGAGCAGCTTATCAAGCCGCAGGTCCTAGAGATTGCGGTGACGGGGGATGTGTTCGTGATTGCCAACATGCGCGACAACGCGATTGCTGCTTCCACCATCCGCTTTACCTCCAAGGCCAAAGCGCTGGAAGTGCTGCAGCTTGAGGTGGCCAATGCGCCAGGACAAATGGCCGAGATGCATGTCATCCCGGCCTGCGAAGCGAGGATGACGATATGAGCGAGAAAATTGGTACTTATTCCTTCCTTCCCTGGATGCGACAGGGCATTGCCAACCGGATCACTTCTGCGGATGGCGATACCTCGGTCATCGCCCGGCCCGAGATTAATATCGAGTTGGCGCTGGTAGCTAATATGCTGAGCGGTGGAGAGACGGAGAGCTTGCACCAGCGCCGCGTCTCTCTCTATGGGCCTGGTGATGTGGTGGGAGTGGAGCGTCGCACGATCATCCGTGAGGAACCGAAGAACTGGATCACCAATTTTGAGCCGAACTATCTGCCCTTCATCGAGTTTTACGATGAAGATCTGCCGTGGCGTTATTCCCCTGCTGCGCCCGATACCACCACTGGCAGACTGCGCCCGTGGCTCACGCTGGCTGTGCTGGCGGAAAATGAGTTTACCGAAGGACGCATGGCTGGGCGGCCACTGCCCTATATCGAAATAGACAACCCCGCCGCCATGCTGCCTGACGCCGATACGTTGTGGGCCTTTGCTCATATCCATGTAAACGGTGATCTAGTGGAGACACCGGGGGACGATCCACGCTCTGCCGATGTTGATGCGCTGGCGCAAAGGCTGGATGCGCTGATCGCGGGCGATGCCGACCGCGCCTATTCGAGGCTCATTTCACCGCGCAAATTACTCCCTAACCTGCGCTATCACGCCTTTCTGATACCTACCTTCGAGGTTGGGCGGCTGGCCGGGCTGGGCAAAGTCCCTGAAAGCGTAGCGGGAGTGCATGCCTCGATGTCGGCTTGGGCAGCATATGGCGCGCGCCCAGCGGGACAGGAGTTTCCCTATTATCACCGCTGGCAGTTTCGTACCGGCGCGAGGGGCGATTTTGAGTATCTTGTCCGCCTGCTCAAATCGCGGCCCGCTCCGCCGTTAGTCGGACGACGAGAGGTGGATCTGCTGGCTCCCGGGTCAGGCGTGCGGCCAATCAATGATCCTGATTTGGGCGGCGTACTACGCTTTAGTGGCGCGTTGCAGACGCCAGTTGCCACCATGCCAGCCGATGACCGTGTGGAAGTGGAGAGATACGACAATTGGGCGCAATCATACCCGCATCCCTTTCAGAGCGATTTGGCCGCGCTGGTCAATCTAGCGGATGATTACCAGCGCAGTTCGGTGGAAGCAGTACATAGTGGCTCTATCTTGTCAAACGCGGCGCTGAATGATCCTGATGCCAATGCGGCGGACGATCCCGATCCGCTGGTTACAGCGCCGCTATATGGTCGCTGGCACGCGCTAACTGCGCGTCTGCTAGAACAGCATGACGGCAGCCCGGTGCCGTATGCTAACAATTGGGTGCATGATCTCAATCTCGATCCGCGTTGGCGCTCTGCTGCTGGCTTGGGCACGGCGGTGATGCAGGCTAATCAGGAAAACTACATGGATGCCGCCTGGGCGCAAGTGGGTGACATCGTTGCTGCCAACCGCAAGCTGCGGCAGGCGCAATTGGCCAAGGCGGCCAGCGGGGCGATTTACCGCAAGCACTTGCAGGGTATTGCCGCGCGCTCCTCTGCCAGTGTGCTGGCGATCACTGCGCCGGTTCACAGTCGTATTGTTGCAAGTGAGATCACCGTAACCTATCAACTGCGGGAAAGCCCGGTGCCGCCCGCGATGACCTCTGTCGCCATGCGCCGCGTGATGCGCAGAGGCACGCCGCTGGCGCGCCGTTCGCGGACGGCCGACGGGCCGGTGGCGGCGCTAGATACTCTGATAGAGTGCGTCAATGATGGCACTCTGACGCTGGAACCTAATCCGCAATCCTCCGAAGTGACAACGGTTGATGATATAGCCGATGCCGTATCGTCTATCCTCGCGCCGGGAACGGGCGGCACCATCCCACAGTTGGCGAAGATCCTGTTGATCGTGGCGGCGGTTGTTCTACTGATTGGTATGCTGCTGGTCCCGCTGCTGATTATCGCGCTATTGGTAGTTGTCGCCCTCGTCGCCTGGGCACTATGGTTAATTCGTCAGGCAAAGCAAGCCGATGTGCTCTACGATCTGCGCAGCGCCAACCAGTCGTCCGATCTGGTGGCCACCTTGCCCGAAATCGATGATTTCACGCTACTGCCGCTATTCGTGCCTGGGATGAACATACCGCCAGTTACCACTGGAGGCAGCGATTCGGTAGAGGCTGCCCGCTTTAAAACAGCGCTGGCTGATGCGCTGGGCACTGTTGCCGCTGCGCGCGAAGCGGGCAAACCGCTAGTGCTGCGCCCGCTGGAAATCAATCTGCTGGCGCAGACTATCGTTCAGCGGCTCGATCCTGCAACCACCATTCCTCGGCGGATTTACCAGATTGTTACCTTGCCGCCGCTGCTGATGCCTGAACGGCCTGAGTATCTCGAGCCGGCGATGGTCTACCCTGAGTTCGACACACCGATGTATGAGCCGCTGTTACAGCTTTCGATCGATAATTTTGTGCCCAATTTGGGCCTAATCCGTGAAAATAGCATTACCTTGTTGGAGACCAACCAGCGTTTCATCGAAAGCTATTTAGTCGGCCTCAACCATGAGTGTGCGCGTGAATTGCAATGGCGCGAATGGCCGGGCGATATGCGCGGCAGCTATTTCCGGCAGTTTTGGGATGTCAGCAGCGTATTGCATACAGCAGGTGGCGACCCGGAAGTTCAACGTGAGAAGTTGAAGGACATTCCGCCTCTGCACCGCTGGCCAATCAATTCTGATCTGGGTGACCATGACAATCGCGAAGCTGGGAACGTGGCGGAGGAAGAATTGGTGTTGGTAATTCGCGGCGAGTTGCTGAAGAAATACCCTAACGCGGTGATCTATGCACGCCGTGCTCGCTGGGTGCGCAAACCTGATGGCAGTATCGACCGCTCGGCAGAGCGCGAACTAGAGGATGCCCCCGATGTACTCTCTAATATTAAGACACCGCTCTTTTCCGCTAAGGCACCGCCCGATATTCACTTCCTCGGCTTCGACATCACCGCAGAAGCAGCGCGCGGGGATAATGGAACTGCCGAAGACGACGACCCAGGTTGGTTCTTTGTCATTCAAGAACGCCCGGGTGAACCACGATTCGGCCTCGATGTTGATCGCAGCGGGCAGCTCAATGTGTGGAACGATCTAAGCTGGGGTGATGTGCTAGCAAACCCAGAAGCGGGCGGCTTTGTAGAGCTAGGTGCGAGCATTTCCGCGTTGACGCTTATCGAACCTGACGCCGCCGATGTAGCGGTCAAACGGGTGCAGTGGGAGGAGGACCGTTTCGTGGCGTGGAATAATGGTATGAATGCCGCAGACATGGCTTACATCCTCTATCAGTCGCCCGTAATGGTGGCGGTTCATGCAGCCGACATGCTGCCGATGCCAAGGAGCTAAATTACTATGCCCGAATTTAATGATTTGCAATCCGCGCTCAAGGTCAGTCGCGCGCAAGGTGAGCAGGAACAACGCAGCAGCCTTGCCGCGCGCGGGCAATTGCGCCTAGCCGAGGAAAAGCTTGCCTTCATGCGCCGCGTGGGCAGTACCGCCACGACTAATGATCTGAGGCAGTTGCAGGCCGAAGTGGAAAGTCTGCGTGCGAAAGCGGGGGCGGCGCTAGCTGTAACCGCGCGGCTAGCAGCAGAGGATTTACAGCAGCTTGGTCGCTTTGCCGAATTACTTGACCCGCGCCGTAGTATCGGTCAGTTGGACAGTCAGCAACCGATCCTGCTGTTCCCAGTGCGGCTGGAAACACGCTTCAAAGCCGATCCTGCCGATTCCGCGCGTCCGCAATTGTGGCTGCGTATTTATCCTGACGAGATCGGGGTAGATAGTTTCGAGCCGCTGCTGTCGCAGGCTGAGATTGATACCGCCCGCATCTATTGGCGCGACTGGTGGGCCGCGGCGGGCGTTGATGCGGGGCACAGGGCGGCATGGCGGGCCTTTGCTGGGCCGCACGGCATTGGCCGGGCGCGCTGGATTATGCAGCAGTTCGCCCCGCTCAATCCTGGCGATGAACCGGTTGCAGATCCGCTCGTTAATGTGCTCATCATCACACATGACACGCTGATCGACCCAGTAGAAAAGCTCGCGATTGCGGATTACTGGCAAGCAGTGTGGGCGGCTGCGGGCAATACAGCGCAGGTCAGCGATGCTGCTGATATCCTGCGTGGTGCATTGGGTGAAGACCGCACGATAGAGGTAATGGAAGGCACGACGCCCGCAAATCTTGCCCGCAGGCCTGCAGATGCAACTATGGCGAAGGTGATTTTCCTCGAACTTCCGGGGGCAGACGCGCTGGAGTTGCAGCATCAGGCATGGGCCAGCGCGCCCTCGGCCCGCATCCTGCCCGAACGCTTCGTGGTACTGGGTCGGATGGATGAGTCTGACGAGCTTGAAACTCTGGGCATTGGCAGCCCGGTGCCCGGCAACCTGATGGTCGGTCCCGATCCATCCGCTGATCCATCAGAGCAAATGCGGATCGAGAATGATGAACTGGTGATGCCCGATGGCATGCGCTGGACTGCGGATTTTGAAGAGGCGGTAACTAAGGGCATGGCGCTGCGTATCGATCTCGATGCGCAGCAAGCGGCGCGCGGATTTGCTGAGATCATTGTGCTTGGGGTGCGCCTGTCGAGCGATATAGAAACCAGCCGCGAGGCGCTTGAAACGCTGATTACCCGTCACTGCGCTAGCCGCAAAGGGATGGAGATCTTGCCTCAGGGTACACCGACCAACAATACTGAGGAAGGGCCAAGTGGTTACAGTTGGGCGGGTGACCCTGATGCTGGTTTTGACCAGGTATTTGCTAGCGCGACGCTGGATGATCCAACTAGCGGCACGCAACGCTGCGATGGCCGCCAGTTGGCCGATGCACTGGGGATAAACCCTGAAACGACGCGCCTGCTACCCAATTATTTTGAGCAGGATCTATATGATGCTGTAGCGATGAATACAGCTCTGTGGCCTGCCACGCTCGGCTATTTCTTAGACAAAATGGTCAGTCCGCTAATCGGCAAGCAGGATAGGGCCTGGACGCGCGATTTTTTCTGCACCCATGTAAAAGGGCGCGGTGCGGTTCCTGCTATTCGGGTGGGCAAACAGCCTTATGGCATCCTGCCGGTTGCCCCACTGCATCGGCTGCGCTGGCCAGATCGCACCACTGATATCCAGCCAAATTCGGTGGTTGTGCCCCCGAACAGGATGCAGCAATTATATAATTTTCTGCTGCGCGTTGACTTGGATTGGGAGGTGATGGCGCAGGCCGCTACGCGGATCGGCGCAGGCGATGATCCACATGAGGCTCTGCTTAAGGTTATTGCGCTGCATCCAAACTCAGTCAGTTTTTACAGCGAAATTGCACAAAGCGCCGAACAGATCGTAAATATGTATCGTTTCTTCGGCCCGTTTGGCTCGATCGTAGCGAGTCTTGTTGCCGGACAGTATAGCCTCAGTGGTATCGACCTGCTCGACCGGCTGGGCATAAGGAGCACGAATTCGGATGAGCCGATTCCCGATATATTGCAAAAGTTCTTTTTGAAAGGTCCGGCGTTGCTCAAAGGGCCACTGATTGACCTGCCGCCTTTGTCCGAAACGGAAGGGCTACTGGTGGCCCGTGCTGATGGGCAAAATTATCTAACCTGGCTGGCAAGCGCGGCGCGCATTTCGCATAACGCGTTGCGTATGCAGGCAGGCTTCGACAACGGGCGCCCGCCGACCGCGCTGCTGTACTTGATGCTGCGCAACGCGCTTGATGTGGGCTTTGTCGATACCGCTATCGATCTGCATGTGCAGGCCGGTCTGCTGAGCGAAGAGGCAGAGCGCGCCGCTCGCGCAGAACCGCGCTTTCTGGGTATTCAACAACAGGAAACCTTCGTCAACCCATGGAGCTTCCTATATACGAGGCAGGAGGCAATTGTCGGTAATAGAACGATCGATGTTGGTGATTGGCTGCCCAGTGTGCTGACCACATTGCGCCCTTGGTTGGCATACCAGCTGGAGGCGATTGACCACTTAGCCCTGCTGCCGCGCTCACGGCTTGAACGCGCTTTTTCTGAACACCTTGATTGCTGTAGCTACCGGCTCGATAGCTGGTGGGGGGCAGTGCTGGAGAATCGGCTAGAAACGATGCGTAAATCGGTACCCGATGTGCTGCAGCAAGGCTGCTATCTGGGTGCGTTCGGCATCGTGCAGGATCTGCGCCCCGCCGCGAGTGCGCTGCAATTAGCAAGCGTGGGGGATGGGGCCGCGAGTGAGATCAATCGCCTCGGCGATCCGCCTCTGCAGCGTGATCCCGCAAATGCTGGTTACATGCTTACCCCTTCGCTTGATCATGCCGTGAGTGCAGCAGTGTTGCGCAATGGACAGTTGGCACATAGTGGCAGCGAACTGGGTAATACTATGGCAGTCGATCTCAGGTCAGAGCGAGTCCGTTTGGCGCTGTCGATAATTGAGGGAATCCGAGGCGGGCAATCGCTCGGCGCACTGCTAGGATACCGGTTTGAACGCGCATTGCACGATCGCGTGGCGTTGTTCCTCGATGAATATATCCTCGATTTTCGGCAGACCTTTCCGCTGGTTGCAGGCAAGACGGATCCCGATACCGCCGCGCCGGGTGAGCCAATCGAAACGGTTGACGCACGCAATGTGGTCGATGGCAGGGCGCTGGTCGATGCGATACTAGAAAGCGGGCAGTCGGCCTACCCCTTTGGCATCACTGGGCTACCCATGATTGCCGAGACAAATCGGCGTGCAGCAATGCAGCAGGAAATGCTCAAGCTGACAGAAGTCGCTGATGCGGTTGGCGATCTGCTGTTGGCAGAAAGCGTACATCAGGTGGTGCGCGGTAATTATGATCGCGCCGCTAGCACGTTGAATGCAGCAGCCAAAGGTGACTTCCCGCCGATCCCCGAAATCGCTACTACGCCGCGTAGCGGGGTGACACTAGTGCACCGGATGGCGCTGCATTTTGAAAGTGGGATCAGCCCCGATGACGCAGCGCTGATCACGCCACGCGCCCAGTCAGAACCGGCCATGGACCGCTGGCTGGCACTAGTTCTTCCGCCGCTGGCTGATCTGGTGGTGCAGGTGCAAATCACGGAACGGATCAGTGGCGCTGTGCAAGAGCATGTGGTGAGCGCTGCCGATCTGGGGCTGGCTCCAGCGGATATGCTTTACATCGGGGCGCTGGACGGTGTGCAATCGGCTAGCGCGCTTGATGATCTGGTGCTGTACCATGTCAAGGATGCTCTTGTGCCCGATGGCGCAGCGCTTGTGACCATTGCCTATACGGCTAGAGTGGATGGAAAGATTAGCCTGTTCGAGGCTGCTCCGCTAATCCGGGCGCTGCGCGATATGCTGTTGCGATCACGCCCGCTAAGGCCGACGGATCTTTCCTTGCAGAGCGAGGCGCGCAAAGGTGATAATGCTTTCCCTACAGTTGGTATGGCGCGGCTGATCAAGGCACGCGATGCCCTGCAGGCAGCACGCGATGCGTGGCTGGCGCTAGCCGATGACGGTGATACCATGTTAGCAAGCACTGATCATGATGTAGTAGCAGCAGCAGTGCAGGCTGGGATCGACACGCTGACCGACCGTTTTGCTGAACGCGCAGCGCAGTTGGCGTTGTTCTCTATCCCCAATCACGGCGCTGCCGCTACGCTCGAATGGCGCCGTGCACGCTTTGCCGAATTACGTGGGCGCGCAGTGGAGGCATTGGTACGGTGGGACGCCAAACTGGCCAATTTCGATGCGCGCATGGCCAGTTATGCCGCCTTCCTACCCGCCGCATTGGATGAGGACCGGATTGCCCATCTGCTGGGGAGTGAGCGGACATTATTGACTACTAGTTCCTCTATTGATACTGCAGATCATGCGGCTTTCGCTACCGAACTGAAAAGCGCTCTGCGTCCGGCCTTCGTAGCCGCCCGAGATGATCTCGCTATGTGTGCCGCCATCACTCATGATTTGAGCTTTCTACATACGCGGCTGGCTGATATTGAACCGGCGATGGCAGTCCATGATGCTGTAGGAATCACACGCGTCGACGAGGTGGACAAGGCCGTATTTCAGGCAGGCGAGCTGACTCGCTTGGCGCGTGAGGTTGTTGCCGATCTTGATCGGAGGCTGAAGGTTCATGCTGAACGGCGCATCGCCGCCGAGGCCGCCGCGCCAGACAAGCAGCCCGAACTCGCGCGTGAGGCGCTGCAGGCGATTTTCGGCGAAGAGTTCGTAATAGTGCCAGAGTTCGTCATGACCCCCGCATCAGCGGCAGAGCTGGCCAGCGCTTGGGCTGACCGGGCCAGCCTGCTCGATCATGCGCGGAATAATGCGGGTCATGCTTTCCCGGTGGACGACTGGCTGCTGGGCATGGCGCGGGTGCGCGACAAGCCTGCAGCATTCGAGAAAGCTTCTATGTTGCGAGAGGCCTTCAGCAGGACGGAAATTGTGCTTACCCCGCTGCAATTGCCTTATGTAGCACAGGATATCTGGCTGGGGCTGGAGTTTCCACCAGTGCATCCAGTGACTGGGGACGATCTGCTTGAGGGAGAGCGGCTCTGCTATACCGCACATATCAGCGGTGTGTTTAATCCTGCCAGCATGCAGGTTGGGTTACTGCTCGATGAATGGACCGAATTCATCCCGTCGCGCGAAGAGACGGCAGGGTTGGCGTTCCATTACAACCGCCCCAATGCCGAGGCTCCCCAATCGTTGCTGCTGGCCATGCCCGCCAGCACCGGAGAGGGTAACTGGCAATGGGATGATCTGGTCGATTGCGTGCGCGAGGCGATGCATCTGGCGCGCCTACGCGCGGTGGAGCCAGAGCAGGTGCAGGAAACTCCTTATGGCCGCTTCTTGCCCGCGCTTGTCAGCACGCTGACGACCTATCCGCTGATGCCTGGTCTCAACCTTGCTTATAATAATGCTATCCAATTTTTGGAGAAAGACGATGAATGATTTTATCGCCATCAACAATATTGAGGCAGTGCTGAATTCTAAGTCGGTGGTGCCCAGCATCACCATGTGGAACCGGCTACGCCCCTATCCTCGGCGCAAGGATTTTGAACGTGCACTGCGGGCAGAGGTACGCGATGCAGCATGGATGCTTAGCCGCCAGTGGCAATTGGGCGAGTTTGCTGGAGAGGATGCTGCATCACCTATCCATGCGCGGCTGATCGCGCAGGAAGAAATGATTTCTGCCTATCGGCCCGGTAATGGTGCTACGCAAGATTTCAGTCATGATTTGCCACTGGAAACACAAGTTGAGCAATGTCGCATTTCTTTTGCTACCACTGAGCAGCCGCTTAACCTCGATCTGCGGTTGGCTATGGGTCGACACTGGCTCAAGTCTGTTGCCGCGATTGGCGATTTCCGTAGCGAATATCTGGCCGCTTATCCGGTCGATCTTCCTGATCCCGCCAGCAAGGATGATGCGCCCATCTGCGCTCATATGGAGGTGTGGCAAAGTATGGCTGCCTTTGCCGGTCGCGCCATGGATGGTTACAAATTGTGGCATCACCTACGCGAACTTCCGGCTAATCGTGCTCATGACGGGATCGCCATGAGCGATGCCGAGCGTGATGCCATCGACATTGCCGAACAGGATTTTGTGAACTGGTTTGCTGCCATGATCCAGCAGCCTGAAGAAATGAACGACGCTTGGCTGCCCAGTCGGCTAGAATATCGTTTTGACATGGCTACCGAGGGTGAACATGCTCAGCGGGCACTCACTGCGGAGGAATATTATTCAGGCCATCTCGACTGGTTCAATTTCAACAGCGCGTCAATCAACAATAATCTGCTAGTGCCGCCCGCAGGCCGAGGGCTGGGGCCGGAGACACGCTTACACGCCTTCCTTCCCACTGGGATCAATTTTGAAGGCATGCCCAACACTCGTTGGTGGGCGTTCGAGGATGGCAAAACCAGCTTTGGCGATGTTGATGCCGATACCACTGATCTGGCCAAGCTATTGATGGTGGAGTTTGGTCTGATTTATGCTAATGATTGGTTCTTGCTGCCGGTTTCCACTACTTCAGGATCAGTGCTGTCAGTAGCCGCGCTTGCCGTTACCAATGTATTTGGAGAGCGGTTACTCATCGAGTCTTCAGCCGAGCAGGGCGGGCCAGATGATGGTTTTTCCATGTTTGGCCTATCGGGAGATGAAGAAAACACCAGCCCAGCGGTGCTGATGTTGCCAACTGTGCAAATGGTGATGCAGCAGCGCGCCTATGAAGAGATCGTAATGATCCGCGACGAGATGGCCAATATGGTGTGGGGCATAGAGCATAAGGTGCCGATGGCCGATGGCAGCATCAGGCTAGGGCGCGAGGCGGGCGAGCAATTGCGCAGCAATTTGGCCAGACTGCACGGCGTTAGCGTCACCGTGCCGCCGCAAGATTCTGTTGCCCCGTGGCGCTACAAGCTTATGACCAGCGTACCGGAAAACTGGATCCCATTCATCGCCGCTCAAGAGCCGGGCAGCGACAGCCAAGTCCGGCTGCAACGCGGGTCGATGCCACGCATTTTCGATGATGCTGCAACTCTGCCATCGCGTATCAAGCCGCGCACTAGCTTGCTGCGCACGGGATTGGACAATGTGCTCAAACAGGCGTTGTTCATGCATGAGGAGGAGGTGCCGCGAGCGGGAGTCCGCGTTACCACACGCTTCCAGCGCACGCGCTGGTATGGTGGCCGTCCCGTGATCTGGCTGGGCCATCAGAAAACCACTGGGCGCGGCGAAGGATCAAGCGGGCAGGCCTTCGATCAGCTGGTTGCGAAGAAAAATTAGGTATAGGTGGCTTAGTGATTTGTACTCATTGTGAGCATAACTAAGCAAGCCAATGCAATCTATAGCCTGTGTACCTATTTCGTATCCTAGCTTAGATTAGTACAATAACTGGCATACGATGATTGATAAAATCAAAGTCAACTGACCAATTTTAACATGGTCTTGTTACGTACTTTTTCATCTAACATGGCATTATTGGCATCTAAATCACAATATTTATAAGCATTAATCAGATTATTTTGCTTTTCATCTATCAATATAAAGTAATTAATAATAAGTAAGTATACTGTTGAAACAATACGAGATAGAGAAGCAGGTGACGATTAGCTTTTCCAAGAACTCAATATTTTACAACATAAAAACCCAGAAATCAGCTGGGTTTTTATTTTTTAAATTTTTAGTCTTTTAAAGCTTACTTGCTCTGGAACCAAGTATCTGCTTTACTGCGGGCACTAGCAATGTCTGCGCTGGATAAGTTCAATGCTAACTGACCA
>RCMY010005629.1_pt1 | contig 11774 bp, 12 predicted proteins | sample 2041341 | NCBI WGS metagenome assembly RCMY01 (sample SAMN09708234, study PRJNA481090) | Marine sediment metagenome, whole genome shotgun sequencing project.
CTCTACCCGCAGCAATCGCGTGGCGACAATGCGCAGTCGTGCTGGAATTGGTTCAGTCGCGGTGATCAGCACAGAGACCGGGGTGAGCCGGCGATCCTTGCCGGGATGACTCGCCAGTTGATGGTGGAGTTTGGTGTACCTATGGAGCAGACCTTTGTGGCCGGACTCTCTGCTGGTGCAGCGATGGCTGTAATTCTGGGAGAGACTTATCCAGATATCTTTGCCGCGGTTGGCGCGCATTCCGGTCTGCCGTTTGGCGCGGCAAAGGATGTGCCTTCTGCGTTTGCAGTCATGGCTGGCAATGTACCGGAAACTACAATGAAAGTGTCAGACGCTCCTGCCGTTCGCACCATCGTCTTTCACGGATCCGCAGATGTGACGGTACATCCGTCGAACGGCGAATGCATCGCAAGGAACGTAATGAACCGAGGGGCACAGCTAACGATCGAATCTGACGAGCAAGGCCATGCATCGGGGCGAAGTTTCAAGCGCAAGATCATGACAACTGCAGGTGGTTCAACTGAGTTGGAACATTGGTTTATCGATGGCTTGGGGCATGCCTGGTCAGGCGGTCAACCGGGAGGCTCTTACACCGATACGAAAGGCCCTGATGCCAGCGCTGAGATGATCCGCTTTTTCTTCGACACCAGCGGCACTGCACTATGATAAAACGGGTATGACGCTAACGCTCGTTGTTGGGTATGAACCGAGTTCGAGCCCAAAATAGTAGAGCGTTGGCAAGTGGCGTGACTATCAGCCTGCACTATTCATTCAATGGCCAGACCTTCCGAAACGATTTGGTGAATCCATGAATAATGCAGGCGTTTTGTGCAGACTCCAGCTCACAACTGACGTTATCGCCTTTCTCAGCCTTGCGTAATGCATCAATCAGATCCATGAATACTTGAAAATGAGTAGGTAGAGCCAGACAACGGTGTGTAATCGGACTGTATTGTTCATTGCACTCTGGCTGTATGTTGGATGGTCGTTTGAATCAACCGCTGCATTGACGCTGGGTGGTTGGCGTAGGGGTTGTGGGGTGACATGCTGCAGCCGTGCGTCTGCTTGGATCGCGTCAGCGGTATGGCATTGGTAGGAGGCTACCGCTTTGCTGAGCTGCATGCGGATATTGGTGACAGGGTTGTACCGGGGGATGTATTGGCCTCACTCGCTACAGGCACGCTCGATGCGCAGCTGCAACAGGCAACTGCTCAGGCCGCTGGAGCTGAAGTAGCCGTCAAGCAGGCGCAAAGCCAGATTACCCGCGGCAGAATTCAGTGGGTCTATTCATCCCATTGTGCGCTGGGTATTGGCGCCTGCTCTACGCAGTCGGAGTTGACCCCTCATCATCTTCGGGCACAGGCACGATGTCCTGTTTTTTCATCCGGGGTAGCTCTAGCAGCTCCCGCCATTGCTGCTCATCCACGCCTGGTCAGCAACGTTTTCATCGTTTGCAATGCGTCCAGCTTCCTGCTGTTGTTTCAAAAAGGCGTCTATCGCAGGTTTCAGCGCCTGAAGGCGACGTTTGTGCACTGACAGGTCTTGCTCACCTGCAACAGAATCTTTCTCTGGCTCTGATGCTGCATGCTGATGTTTCAGGTAATCATCGATAGTGGGCTGCAGCGCTTGCATCAAGGATTTCTGCGCTTTCTTACGGCGCCTTAGTGTCTGAAAGAGATGTTTATTGCCTCTCTCACGTCGTGTCTTGACGAAATCTTCGTTGAAAAAGTGTCCCAAGTGGCGCTTCAGGCGAGCGACGTATACGGATACTCCAACCGCGGCCAGTTCTTCACGTAGTCCGTCGAACTTTCGCAGACCGGTCGCGTCAACGATATTGATGGCGCTTGCATCCAGGACTAACCATTTGAGGGGTGTCTTCTGTGCGGCAACAAACGCCTTTACCCGCGACTTCATGTAGTCCGCATTGTAGGAAACAAGATTGGACTCGAAGCGGTAGAGCAGCAGTCCGGGAATAGTCTTGGCGGCAGGGTAATCCGCGATGTTGTGGAAGCCCTTCTGTCCTTTTACTCAGCCAAGAACCGCATCATTGGGCCGCGACTCCACGGCGAGTAACCAGATCAGCGACAGCGCAACCGCCAGCAACACACCCGGTAGTACTCCAAGCACGAGCACTCCAAGCGTGGTTACCACGGACATTAGAAACTCCCGGTAGCTCATAGGCGCCATGGTCTGGACAGTGTTCGGTTGTTGTCTGTCCCGGGTTGATTGGCCAGTCGCCGAAAGAACGGGACGCGCAAAGCGCCGCTTGTCGACAATGGCGCTGATGGAGCGAATCGCCTCACCAACCAGGGCAACGGCAGCAGTACGAATGCCAGCGGGAACAGAAATTCCATTGCGCGTGACTCCTGATCCAGGTTCTGGCTTCCGCAATTATTTTTGCATTGGATACAGCACCTCCGACATGCTCGGAGGTGCTGCCTGATGTGCGAATAGCGTGTGTATCTGCATAGGGTGCAGCGGCAATCAGTTGGGCCGTGGGCACCGACATGCCAGTAGGCATGGCTGCAAGGTAGTCACTCCACTGCTGACCATGCACATTGGCGTATTGCTTGCCGCCTGGCAGGCCAAGAGCTACACGCCGGATCAGTACACCCACCGCTGTTGCCAGTGACTGCACGCTGCTCTCATCGCTGTGCGTTTCCTGCAGCATGGCAAGTTCGCGCAATGCCGCCTGTTTGAGTGAGCGGCGACGATATTGTCGAACGATCAGGAGGCACAGGAATGTCACTACCGCCAGGCAGGCCAATGCCCACCAGCCAGGCGCCAGCGACCACCATGAAACCGGTTCGGGCAAATGGATATCATGCAAGCCTGCCAGTTGCGACGTCATATCGGCCGACAGCGGTGCCAGTGTCTGCATGTTCATGCCGCGCTCCTGACAGCTCTTGCTCTTGCTGCGTGTTTCCGGTGCGGATGCAATACGCTCTCCGGCTTGTCAGCTGTGGACACGGCCAGAAAGGCCATTGATCGTTGGTGCGACAACTGCGCAACACGCTCCTTGCGCAATTCAAATGCTGACTCATGAAATATGCGTTGCGCTTCACTCAGATGACCCAGGGATAGCACATGTTCTCCATCACTAACGCGGTAGTCGCCCTTCGCTGGAAGCACTGCATCCAGCGGATCATGCACCAGCAGGTTGGTAACGTGGGCGTGTACGCAGAGTCGCTTGAGCTCCGTTTCTGCCAATGTATCGAAATCATTGTAGTCGCTGACAATGAAGGCAAGTGATCCGGGCAGACAGGCGTTTCGCAGTCGGATCAACGCATGCGCCAACGATGGTTCCTTTGTATCGGAGTTGCCTGCGAAAGGGCTGAGCTGACTTTCAATGTGTGTGGCTTCGCTGATTGCAGGCAGAAACGCAAGCATGCCTGACCGACTTCGACTGGCTGGAAAACACTTGAGACCTGTCGAGGTAAGCAAGAAACCGCCGACGCGGTCTCCTCCATCGATTCCTACCCAGCACAGCATGGACGCCACGTACGCGGCCATCACCGATTTGAATCGCACGCGTGATCCGTATTGCATCATGCGGCGACAATCAATCAGCACGAAGACAGGCCGTTCGCGTTCTTCACGATACAGCTTGGTGTGTACCTTGCCTGTTCTGGCGGTGACACGCCAGTCGATACTGCGATTGTCATCACCAGCCTGATACATCCGGGATTCATCGAACTCCATGCCACGTCCACGAAATACCGAATGATTGGTGCCGAATTGATGAGTACTTACCTTGCCGCCAGGGGCAAAGCCGGTAATGGCACGAGCGGGGCGGGCGCGCACCAGCTCGTGGACGCTTGCCACTACCCCGTAGTTATCGGACTGCGTTTTCGGTTTCATGGTTGTCTGCTCTTTGCATCAGGCTTTTCAAGTGAGTGAAAGCGGTGGCTCAATCAGCTCACCGGTACCCTCTGCACCAGCTCTTTGATGAAATGATCACGTGTGATGCCATCGGCCTCAGCTTCGAAGCTCAGAATGATGCGGTGGCGAAGCACATCGGCGATCACCGCCTGGACGTCGCCCGGGGTTGCGAAATCCGCACCACGTAGCCAGGCATGCACACGCGCACAACGCTCCAGTGCGATGGTGCCGCGTGGGCTTGCACCATAGGCAACCATCTCGCGCAGATCGTCGCCATAGGTCCCAGGCTGACGCGTGGCCAATACCAGTTGCAGGATGTAGTCCTCCAGGGCTCTGGATACGTGTACGTTCAGCGCTTGCTGGCGACACTCGAATATGACCTCTTGCGCAATGGGTGCAGGTTTTTCGACCGGCTCGTGCATGGCTTCGCTTCTGACGATACTCAGTATTTCGCGCTCGGCTTCCATGTCCGGGTAGTCGATTTTCACGTGCATCAGAAAACGGTCAAGCTGAGCCTCAGGCAGCGGATAGGTGCCTTCCTGTTCGATAGGATTCTGCGTTGCCATGACCATGAACAGCATTGGCAGCGGATAGGTCTTGCCACCCACAGTCACTTGATGCTCTGCCATGGCTTCGAGCAGGGCGGACTGCACCTTGGCCGGTGCCCGGTTGATTTCATCTGCGAGTAGCAGATTGTGAAACACGGGGCCGCGCTGGAATTCGAACGTCGCGGACTCTGGCCGATACACCTCGGTACCTGTCAGGTCTCCGGGTAACAGGTCCGGTGTGAACTGGATGCGCTGGGCATCACAGGCAATGGCATCCGACAGTACCTTGACTGCCTTGGTTTTCGCAAGCCCAGGCGCACCTTCAAGCAACAGATGACCATCGGCCAGCAAGCCAATCATCAGTCGCTCGACGAGATCACGTTGCCCTACGATCGACTTTCTCATGTAGTCCCTGAGTTGGTCGATTGCCTGGCGGTTGTGGTCTGGCTGCAGGGGAGTTGTGACTGCGTTCATGATGGTGATGCTCGTTTAATGGCTTTGTGTTGTTATCAATATCGGATGGCTGATTGACAGAGGCTTTTCATGAAATTTACTTTTGTGCAAATTTGACAAACCAGCGACGATTCTGTGAACCCTTCGCCTGCTCTGCCGCGAGCGGCCCTGGCAATTGGCACTGAATAGACGGGTCCCTCATGGATCAATCCGTCGATGAGACGTCCGTCCAGTCAACGTTATCCGTTGTCTGGACGGTGCTATCAGTTCAGAGAGGCCGTGAGGTCGTTTGACTAGCTGCTTTCAGCAGTGCCCTGTGCAGGAAGGGTGTTGATGTCATAAGTCTCCACCAGAACCGAATCCTCGACAGCCTTGAGGGCAAGATTGGCCTCGTAGTACTTTTTCTCGCTCAGCAATTTAACCGCGTCATCCACGTGCTTCAAACTGCTCGCGGCTGGTATCAGGGCAGCTGATACCGAGACATCGATATTGGCCAGCTTCAACGCATCGACGGCATGCGCTTTTTCCCCTTTGGCCAGGTGCTCGTTTGCCTTGATCAGCGCAGCTTTCTTGGCCTCGTCGGGCACAAAGCCTTCGGCGAGTGCCATGGAGGTGTCGAAAGGTATGTAGGCATCGCTGTCATCTGCTTTCTTTTGCGTCATGAGCGCGTTTTGCTACATCGTATCCCTGGCGACGGCCAGGTCTGAATGTGCTTCATTCGTCAGCTTTACGGCCTCTTCCGGTGATCCATTGAAGATGGCCACACGAGCGCCACGAATCTCGCGCAGGGCCTTGTAGGCCTCCTCTACGGTATTGATCAACGATGCGTTGTCCGCGTCGCTGGAGGCGGCAGTAACCGCTTCAGAAGCGGCTTGTTCAGTCGGTGCCTTGGCGGTCGCGGCAAAGGCGTTACTGCCGTGAATGAGTGGGGAGCTGGCCAGTATGCCTGCGATGGCCAGAGTCAGAATTTGTTTGCGTGATTTCATGGCGGGTCTTCTCATGGTTTGATCGGTGTCCTGAGTGGACAGTGCAGACTATGAGGACGGGGATTGACACACGCTTGACCCGATATTTACGTTTGTGACAATCTTCTTCGTGCAGCTGTGCGTATTCAGGATTCGGTGACAGGCGGAAAGATCACTGAAATGCGCAGGCCTGGAAGATTATCTTCAAGTACCAGCTGTGCAGATGCTGGCCGGTCTTCAAAGCAGCGGTGCGCCCAGGCTCAGTACACGTTCCAATGCATGTCGGGCTCGGCTGGCATGGGCGATGCCGATGTTGCACTGGGGAAGCAGTGCTTCGATCCATTCGCTCAGCAGACAGACGTCTTTTGCACTGTACAGCAGCAGTGACGCTTCAAAATTGAGCAGCAGGCTGCGCATGTCGAAATTCGCTGAGCCAATCAGACCTATGTCGTCTGTGATGGCGAGCTTTGCGTGCACCATGCCTCCCATGAAACGGTATATCTCGCAGCCCGAATCCGCCGCACTACGCAGGTAGGCGCCTCGTGACAGATCGGCTGTCCACTGATTGGATTTATCCGGTACGACAATGCGAACCTGAATTCCTCTGTGTACAGCACTTGCCAGCGCGTCCATCAAAGCCGGGGTTGGCAGGAAATAGGGCGTAACCAGCCATATCCGTTCATTCGCCCGGTAACAGGTCAGGACCAGTGCGTCGTGCAATGCGTCGGTGGGCATATCGGGGCCGGATGCCGCAAGTTGAGCGATGCAATTCACGTCTGGATCAGGCTTTGAACTTGAAGGACGTCGTGTTTTTGTCGTTTCGCTGCCGCGGCTGGCCTTCGCCGGTGCAGCGGCTCGCCAATCGGACTCGAATACCCGGCTGAAGCTCTCGACCGACGGCCCTTGCATCCGATACGCACAGTCATGCCAGCGACCTGCCAGCGGGGTAGGGCCAAGGTACTCCTCGGCGATATTCATGCCTCCCGAGAAGACTGTGTGTTTGTCGACCATGACCAGTTTGCGGTGGTTACGCAGATTGATATGGCCCTTGAACGGTGCATGCAGCAACGGCGAGCTGTAGCGGATCTGACCTCCCGCTTTGGCCAGTGCCTGCAGTTCGGTGCGTGGCCGGTGCCACGTACCAATGCGGTCCAGCAGTACTCGCACTGCAATGCCTGCGCGTGCCTGACTCTCCAGTTCCTTCACAAACTGACGGCCGACCGGGTCGTTGCCCAGCACATACATCTGCACATCGATCATGGAGTGTGCATCGACAATCATTTGCTGGACAATGGTGTGGGCCTCTACGCCGGTGCCCAGCAGCTTGAACTGGTGGCCGGTTGTTGCGCCGGGCAGGCCACTGTCGCGAAGCAGACTATCCAGCTGACTGGCTGTCGGTTCCAGCGTGGCCGGCGTTTCTGTCAACTCGAACCTGAGTGGATCCACTGTACTTTGCTGCTTGCGGAATCCCAGTGCCATGAACAAGGGTATGGCCATATAGGGCACCAGCATCACAAACAACAGCCAGGCCAGAATCGACTGTGGAGTTCGCTGCTGTTGAAGTATCAGGGTGGCGGTGATGACCACCAGAATCGAAATAACGACGATCGCCGCATGCGCTTGTAGCCAATACACTGGAATTGATATCTCGTTATGGGCGTTAGACCAGCCTGGCCAGGAGCCCGAGGGTAAGCGCATCGATAGTGGCATGAACGATCAAGGCAAGCAAACCGCTGCGTGGCCTGTCAAATAATGATTCAGCGCGCTCCTGGCTTGCAGATAGGTAAGGCTAGTGACGAGGCGATGACATGTGCGACCGCTAGAGTCATGAATATGAAAAACAATGACTCGATGCCACACTTCTTCATCCTGCGTGAGTAGTGCACAGGTCTCTGTCAGCGTCACACTACATGCGATGACAGTGGTGCAGACACTGGCGGCGAGCAATGATCAATCACCGGTAGGTACACTGCAGAACACCAGCCAGGCTCCAACTCAGTCGCTGTGGTGGACGCCATCCGTGACAGGATTCCCGGGCTCGAAGCCAGCTTGCCCGGGTCCCTGCGCATCAACGTCGTGAACGATGCCTCCACCTCCATTCGTACTGCGGTGTCTGATGTGCAGAATCGGTATCGTGAAGAAGAACGCCATCATGATGATCGATGTTGCCTTGTCTTTGACGCGTGAGGCGGCCGATGGAGCGACTGGCGAACAGGTTCAGACGACAACGAGCTGTTGTTCGCAGTGCTACTGCAACATAGGCAATGGTCGAAAAATAAAGTGTGCGAACGTAAATCAGCGGACTTCTTTCCTTGCGCTGAAGTCTGAGACAATGAATCAGAATGACCTTGCTGAGTTACCGATAAGCGTGTAGTAAGCAGATACTTGTCAATCTTGTATATCCTGCGCAATCTTCATGCGACATCGTCAGGTAAAGATGTGTTCTGTCCATCACAGGCACATCATCGTTCATCGGGAATATCATCATGACCATCAGCAAGGACTGGTTAGCGTCCGCATAGAGCAGGTATTGCAACTTGTCCATGCGCTCGACATGCTGGCTCATCTCGAGCCTGGCATCCTTGTGCGACTTGTGCTTGCCCGTGTATCCCGGATCGATGCTGTCCGGTCGAACCTTGCGGCCTTCTTTGGCAATGAACTTTTTTCTGTAATCCATAATAGTCAGTTTCTTGCGGGCAGTTTCGCCCGGTCGGATATGGATGTGCGCATGGGCTTTTTTCAACCTCGAGTTGTGACAATCAGGTAAGTCTTTCTGGCTTGGTAGTTGATGGCGACTCTGCAGAATCGAGCAGGCGATAGGTCAGCAGTTTGAATTGGTCGGTGATGAGAAACCAGATCAATGCATAGCCCCAGACGAATCCAGCCCATTTCCACCCCAGTGGCGGCATGAAGATACCGTACACTGCGATCAACGTCGCTAGAATCTGAGTGCCTAACACGGCCAACAACAGAATGCGCGCCGGCGGATGTGACCAGAACGGCCCGCGAGTACGTGCCAGAAAGATCGTCAGATGACCTGCCACCGACAGCATCAGATACATCATCGACTGCAGCTGCGCACGATCCAGTAGATAGACCCGATCGCCCAGATAGAACAGACCGAAAGCGGCCAGTGGTCCGACCACACCCAGTACACCTGCGACGCCCAGTACGTCCTTCATGTTCCAGACTTCAGGCTCGTCCCGGTACTTCACATTGTCGTAGGCGATCGACAGGATGGCGCCGTCGTTCAGTAGTGCGAGCATCACGATCATCACCGCCGTCAGCGGGTAGAAGTTGAACACCAGAATTAACAGCGCCATGAACAGCAGCACGCGCAAGGTCTCGGCGATGCGATAGATCGCATAGCTGTTCATGCGCTGGAAGATCTTGCGACTTTCCTTCACGGCGTCGATGATGACCGACAGCCCCGGCGTCAGCAACACGATGGAAGCGGCTGCACGCGCCGCGTCAGTCGCACCCGAGACGGCGATGCCGCAGTCGGCCTTTTTGAGCGCCGGTGCATCGTTCACGCCGTCACCCGTCATGCCGACGATATGACCGCGCTGTTGCAGCACGTCGACGATGTGGTACTTGTGCTCGGGAAATACCTGAGCGAAGCCGTCGGCCGCCTCGATCGACGCACCTGACTGCGCGCTCTCGTGGTGCTTGGTGTCACCGAGGCCGCTCGCGTCGAAGATGTTGGCCCCAAGGCCAAGCTTGGCGGCCGTCTCGCGGGCGATCGCGAGCGCGTCTCCTGTGACCATCTTGACGTGGATGCCCATCTCGCGTGCGGTGGCGATGGTCGATTTGGCCTGCTCGCGAGGCGGATCGAACAGGGGCAACACACCGAGGAATTGCCAGGCTCCTGCAGCATCGGTGCGCGCGATACCGAGTGCGCGAAATCCACGCGCGGCGAATTCGTCGACGGCCTTGTCGACCGTAGCCTGGATGTCCGCAGCGTTCGTGGCCAGCGCGATGATTACCTGCGGCGCGCCCTTGGTAACCTTGAAGCTCGAGCCGTCGGCCGCCGTCACACTCGCCTCGGTACGCTTGTGCACCGGATCGGAGGGCTGAAAATGCGTGACCGTGTAGTTTTTCAGCACCTGCTCGTTGTCCAGCCCGCCGATGACTGCAAGATCAATGGTGTCATTGTTGTCGGCGCGCGAGGCAAGTGCGCCGGCGAGCACGATCTGATCGCTGGTTATGCCCTCGACACCGAAGGGTTCGCCCAGGGTCAGCTTGTTCTGCGTCAGCGTGCCGGTCTTGTCCGAGCACAGCACGTCCACCCCGGCAAGTTCCTCGATCGCGGCGAGACGAGTCACGATCGCCTCCTTCTTCGTCAGCAGCCGCGCACCGACGGCCATCGTCACCGACAGCACCGTTGGCATCGCTACCGGGATGGCGGCAACGGTCAGCACCAGCGCAAACTGCAGCGTCGTTAGCATGGGATCACCCCGGAACAGGGCCACCATCACGATCAGCGCAACGAGACCAATTGCGAGCATGATCAGATAATTGCCGATCTTCAGCACTGCACGCTGGAAGTGGCTGACGGTGTGCGCTTCCTGAACGAGTTTCGCCGTATTGCCGAAATAGGTGTTGGCGCCCGTGCCGTAGACCAGAGCATTGGTCTCGCCCTGGCGTACGATGGAGCCGGAGTACACCGCATCCCCCGGGCTGCACGACACCGGCAGCGACTCGCCGGTCAACGCCGACTGGTCGAGCTCGATCGCATCGCCGTCGAGCAGCCGCGCATCGGCGTACGATGTCGCCGAGTCGCACACGTATACGTCGCCAGGCACGAGTTCGCGCGAGGCGGGCGTCACCCATTGTCCATCGCGCCGCACCCGCGCATTGAGCGCCAGCTTCGCCTTCAGCGCCGCCACCGCATTGCCCGCCTGGTGCTCCTCCCAGAAGCCTACGATAGCGTTCGCGACGAGCAGCGTCAGGATGATGAAAAAGTCGGGCCAGTGGCCATCCACGGCCGAGAGGATCACGGCGGCCTCGATCATCCACGGGATCGGCCCCCAGAAGTAGCCGAGGAACTGTCGCAGCGCACTGATCTGTTGTTCAGTGAGTTCGTTCGGACCGCACTGGCCCAGACGTCGGGCCGCCTCGGCCTGGCTCAGGCCGTCGGGCGAGGCATCGAGCGCCCGCTCCAGTTCATCCATCAGCAGGGTCTTGTAATCCGCCGCAGGTTTGGACGAAGGAGGGCGCTGGGTTGCCTTGGCGGGAGACTGCCTGGCGGGTGGCTTTGCCGCGGGCCGGTTCTCGGCCGCATTGGGGGGACTGGTGGTTGCTGATTGGCTCATGAGGGTGTTGCTCCGGTATTCGATTGCAGCAACGACAGCGTGTGCTGCGCAATCATCTACTGCTCGTTGGTCGGGATGACCCAAACCGAGACGGCGCTTTCGGGTGAGGAAATGCACGGGCCACCGCTTGTATTAGCGTCAGCGTCAAGCCTGACCCCGAGCCAGGCGAGCCGGTCGCACAAGGCGGCGCGTATGGAGCTGGAGTTCTCGCCGATGTACTTCTGCATCGCGTAGACGAAACATTTAATCGCAAAGCGGCCCCGGCAGAGCACCGGCAGCGAACCATCGTCGCTGATTTCGTAAGCGCCGAACTTCAGGCTGGTGGGGCCAGCATTGAGTACGACGATCGCATCCCTGGCGGTGACATCACTCACTCGGCCACCTCCGGATGCAGGATCGTCGGATCGCGCTTGGACGCCTGATCGTAGAGCACGGCGGCCGCTGCCGAAAAGCGCCGGGACGCCGCAGTGTCGGCACGGCTGGTCAGAATGATCGGTACGCGACAGACCGGCCGTTTGTGCGTCGGCCATGAAGCCGAGATTCTTGTAGACGAGGTTGCCAGCTTCGATGTTCGGCGCGAGGAGCACGTCGGCAATCCCTGCCACCGGTGA
>RCMY010004671.1_pt1 | contig 11768 bp, 17 predicted proteins | sample 2041341 | NCBI WGS metagenome assembly RCMY01 (sample SAMN09708234, study PRJNA481090) | Marine sediment metagenome, whole genome shotgun sequencing project.
CCAGCGCCGAGGCGGCCGCCGATACCCGGGCCGCCATTGATCGGCTCGCCGCACGGGGGATGCAACCGGCCGCCTTCATCGTCGACTCGGCGATGTGTTCGAGCGGCATTCCCGATGTGCCAGAAGACTTTCTTGGATCGGTCGCCGCCACGATTCGACAGGCTGGCGGACTCGTGATCGCCGATGAGGTCCAGTCCGGCTTCGGCCGCCTGGGCGCCATGTGGGGACATCAGGTTCTCGGGATGCGCCCCGACATCGTCACCCTCGGAAAGCCAGTCGGGAACGGGCATCCGATGGGTGTAGTGATCACGAGTCGGGCAATTCTCGACGAGTTCCAGGCCCAGGTGAGACTGTTTTCCACGTTTGGCGGAAACCCCGTCTCATGCGCGGCAGGTCTAGCGGTCCTCGACGTAATCGACCGCCAAGATCTGGTCGAAAACTCACGGGTGATGGGCCTCTACCTTCAAGAGCAACTGTGGGAACTCGCCGATACTCAGCCGCTGATCGGCGACGTACGAGGCCGTGGGCTGCTGGCCGGCTTGGAACTCGTCACCGATCGAACCACCAAAGAGCCGGCCACCTCCGAAACGCTGCAACTGCTCGAAGCGATGCGTGAGAACGGAGCACTTGTCGGCAAGGACGGCCAACACGCTCATATTCTCAAGCTCCGCCCTCCCCTGGTCACCACCAGGGACAACATCGACACATTCGTGGCCATCCTCGACCGCTCGCTCACCGAGGTGAGCTCCTAGCTACCGGCGAGTCGACCATATACTGACGTCCCGATCCTTCGGAGGTCCCGTGCCCGTCATCGATTCGTATCAACAAGGAACTCCCAGCTGGGTTGACCTCACCACCACCGATCAGAACGGAGCCAAGGCGTTCTACAGCAGAGTGTTTGGGTGGTCACATGAGGCCAATCCGGTGGGAGATGGCGTCTACTACACCATGTCACGGCTCGACGGGAATGACGTGGCGGCCATCTCGCCGATGCCAGATCAACCGCCGGGACGCCCACCTACGTGGAACACCTATCTCACCGTGGACGATGTCGACGCAACATGTGAAAAGGTAGGCGAGGCCGGTGGTTCGGTACTAGCACCACCATTCGATGTGATGGACTCCGGCCGCATGGCGGTCATCGCCGACCCGACCGGGGCATCCGTCAGCCTCTGGCAAGCAGGCAACCACATTGGAGCCACCGTGAAGGACGAGCCGGGGACGTTGACGTGGAACGAGTGTTTCACCGACGACATCGAGACTGCCGCAGCCTTCTACGACACCGTGCTCGGAACCTCCCACAGCTCGTCCGAAGTGGCAGACGAGAAGTCATACACGACGCTCGAAGTGGCGGGGCAGGGAGTGGCTGGATTCTTCTTCAAAGATCCCGAAGCGCACGGTCGGATGCCGAATATGTGGCTCGTCTATTTCGCCAGTGACGATATCAACCAGACCGCTTCAAAGATTGCCGAAGGTGGCGGCAAGGTGCTGAACGGGCCTTTCGAGACACCATTTGGTCAGGTCATCGTCGCCCAAGATCCCCAGGGCGCCGTCTTCCAGGTCATCCAACCGGCCTGATCCTCCCGCGGAGGGAATACAAGGGAGATCGTCGATGGCGCACCGGGGCCGTCCCGGTCCGTTACTCGGAGGTGACTTCGTCGATGATCCCGACGACCATCGCTCGGATTGGTCCGGCGGAGACGCCCATTATCTGGCGTGCACCGGTGCCTTCGTCGAGGATGAGCACAGTCTCGCCAGGCGCCGCACTCACTACGTCGACGGCGATGACATAACCTCCCGCTGGGTCCCCTTCGGGCGTGAGATAGTCACAAATTAGGAGTCGTTGCCCGTCAAAGATTGACGAGTTGAACGTTGAAACCACGGTTCCTGAGACTCGGGCGAGTTTCATTTGGACGACCGCTTCTTCGGAGGCGTTTTGGCCTTGGGTAACGGTTCGACGTGCACCTGGTCGACGATTCCGACGATGGCGTGATCAATCGGGACGAAGGTTTCAGGCATCGCTTGAGCCGCTTCGCGGGATCCGACGAAGTAGACCATCTCGCCAGGTCCGGCCATCGCTACGGCGTCAGCGGCCACGACCGGTCGACCGTCGGGTTCTCCGTCGCGTGAAAGCGGCTGCACAATGAGAAATTTGACCCCTTCCATGTTGGGGGTCTTCTCAGTCGCCACGACTGTTCCAATGACGCGACCCAAATGCATCTGCGTCAGCCTCCCCGGACTCGTGATGCGAACCGGCCGTCTCCGACAAGGTTGACGTTCATCTCATCGTGGAGTTGGGCGATGACCTTCGACGAAACAAGCTCTGTCGCGATCCGCCCTGCACCGGACTCGACGGCGACTTGGACATCAACGAGCGGACCCGAAAACAACAGATATCCTTTGCCGCCGAGTCCATCCGCCAGGAAGATTTCGCGGAGCGTGACGTCAGCGCTTTTCAGTCCGGCATCGGCGGCGAGGATGGCCGAAGAAACAGACCTTGTTTCAATCACACCAAGCGCCTCACCGTCGCCTGAAAATCTCGCTCCGGCCAGCGCAGCCACGAGATCAGCGTGCGGATCGGGGAGAAACAGCTGGTCCAGCAGGCTGAGACCTCCGAGTCGATGAGCTGCGTCGAGGGCTTCTTCAACCTCGGAAACACCACCTCCAACCATCACAACGTACTTTCCTGGTTGGACGGTGCCGGCGTGGATCACGTGGAGAGCGGCTCGTTTGGCCATGGCATCGCCGGCTTCGATTCCGGCAGCGATCGAACCGTATTCGAGGAGAGCAATCGCGGTGCCGAAGGGTTCCGACTCGGCCACCGCTTAGACGATCCGTAGAGCGCCGACGACATTGACTCGGCGCGGTCGGGAGAAGGTTCTGGCGCGAGTCAAACCGTCGCCGGTGGGACTGGCAATCGAGAACGAGGCATAGCCTTCGCCGCCTTCGCCGAGACCCGAAAAGAAGGAGCCGTTGGCGACAAAGATCGAGCAGTTCATGGCTCTCGCCATCTTGGTGATCGTCTCAACGTTCGTCGAATGAATCCCGGCTGTGTGACGGAAACCGTGTTCGGCTCGGACCGCCAGGTCGATCCCGGCGTCGACGTTAGCGACCCTGGTAACCGGGAAGATCGGCATCATCTGCTCGGTCCATACGAGGCTGTGATCGTTTGGCACTTCGGCGACCGCCAGTCGAATGTCTTTGTCAGACTGAATGCCGATCTCGGCCAGAATGGTGCCGGCGTTCTTGCCGATCCACGCCGGGTTGATAACCCCTGGCTTGTTCGGAGCGCCGAGCTCTTTGAAGATGACTCGTTCCAGTCGTTTGAGCTCATGGGCCTTGAGCACATAGGCTCCAGCTTCGGCCATGGATCGCACGAGGCGGTCGGCGACGGTGTCAACCACGATTGCCAGTTTCTCGTCGGTACAAATGATGTTGTTGTCGAACGAAGCGCCCGCAACAATCGCACGTCCAGCGCGCTCGATGTCGGCTGTTTCGTCCACAACGACCGGCGGATTGCCCGGTCCCGCCGCCACTGCCCGTTTATCCGTGCGGAGTGCTTCACGTACGACGGCTGGACCTCCGGTTACCAGCAACACGCGAATGTCTGGATGCGCCATCAACTCCTTGGCGCTATCGATCGTCGGGGTCGGGATGGCCGTCACCAGGTTGGCGGGTCCGCCGTTGGCGGCAATCGCCCGATTGATGAGCCGGATATTTTCAGCCGAAACCCGTTTCGCCCCTGGATGCACGTTGAAAACGACCGCGTTGCCACCGGAGAGAATCGAGATGCTGTTGTTGATGATTGTGGACGTCGGATTGGTGGTTGGGGTAATTGCGCCAACCAGTCCCATCGGTGCCCATTCGGTAACCGACATGCCACCATCGCCCGTGACAGCTTGCGGTTCGAGATCTTCGGGTCCCGGCGTTTTTGTCGTGACCAACAGATTCTTCTTAACCTTGTCCTCGTATCGACCGAGACCCGTCTCGGTGTGCGCCAACCTCGCCAACGATTCGGCGTGCTCAAACATCGACCGTCGGATGCCATCAATAATGTCGTGGCGGGCCTTCAATCCCATCTTGGCGTAATCGACCTGGGCGCGTTTGGCTGCGGCCACCGCCTCATCAATGGAAGCAAATATGCCTTCCCCCAGATCCATGTCGACACCAAGGTCCGCCTGGGCAGCAAGGGTGACCCCGGGGCGACTCCCCGCAGGCACGTCGCCGAGACGACGGTGGACCCGGTCGATGATTTCCTGTACTTGCTGGTCGGTCAGGCTCATGGCCCGTCCGGACTATTTCGTGTAACGGTCATCGCCGCCCACTTCCCAGGAATCGACGATCGCCATGACCACGGCGTCACAGGGACGTTCGAACGTCGACTCGGTCTGGCGCGCCGAGCTACCGCTCGCATACATCACCACTTCACCGACGCCCGCCCCGACCGCGTCAACAGCCACGACATACCCGCCGGTTCCCTTATTGTCGACGTCAAGCTGTTCAAGCAGGAGGAAGGTAAGCCCGTCGAGACGTGGCTCCTTACGACTGGCAACAACCGTTCCCGCGACTCGTGCGAGAAGCATGGTTTCCCCCGTCTACTTGGTTGCCTCTGAACGGCCGAGCGGCAACACCGCGTCGATCGAATCGTGTGGCCGGGCAATGACGTGGCTGGCGATGATTTCGCCGACCCGTTCTCCACCGCGGACGCCTGCTTCAACCGCAGCCTTGACGGCTGCGACGTCGCCGCGCACAACGGCGGTCACGTAGCCACCACCGGTTTCTTCGTACGAGACGAACTCAACCTTGGCTGCCTTCACCATCGCGTCTGCTGCCTCGACCATCGCCGCGAAGCTCCGCGCCTCAATCATTCCTAGTGCATCTGCCATTATTTCCTCCTACTCAATGTGATCTTCCTCAATGTGATTTCCGAGATGATCGTGTTGGTTCTAGTGGTCGCGGCCTTCTAATCCTTCAAGCGCAGCCACCGCCGCCCGCCAACCGACGTCGATATCTGCCTCTTCGCCACCGAGATACACCCGACCTGCAGCACCGAACGCTCGGACCTCCAAAATGTTGATATTGGCGGCCTTCTCGGCTTCGTTGGCGGCTAACGCCGCATAAGCGGCCGGGACACATTCCATGACGTACAGGGTCTCGCCAGGAGTGATCATCTGGCCGTGGCGCATTTTGTTGATGAGCTGGGCCTGGTGATCATCGATGTTCCGGACGATCTGACTCGACAGGATCTTTGGCTTCAGTCGGTCAGTCTCTTTCAGTTCCATCGCTTCGAGGATCGCCTCACCCGCCCCACGAGTTTCTGCCTGTTCCGGCGAATGAATCTCGAGCAACCCGAACACCCGCTCGACGATCTGCATGCCGGGTTTGACCGAGTTCGACTTAAGGGCGATATCGGTGAGGCGGTTGATTTCGATCCCCGGCGATATTTCAACGTACAACGCCGCCTCTTTGGCGAGCGGGAGGAAGCCGCTAGCTGTCGTGCCGATGAAGGCAGCATGTTGTGGCTGCAGACTGTCGAGGAAGACGAACGACCTCAGCTCAATATTGCTCACTTGACACTCCTCCTGTAACGATGGCGATCCCTGCCGAAGCACCAATTCTGGTGGCTCCGGCGGCAATCATCTCTTCGGCGTCCTCTCGGTTTCGCACCCCACCTGACGCCTTAATTCCCATTTTGGGACCGACGGTTTCTCGCATGAGCAGGACATCAGCCACGGTTGCCCCTCCCCCGGCGTAGCCGGTTGAGGTCTTGACATAATCTGCTTTTGCGAGTCGGGCTAGATGCGACGCCATCACTTTCTCAGAATCCTCCAGCAGTGACGTTTCGATAATGACCTTGTTCAGCGCTCCAACCTCATGGCAGGCGTCGGAGACCTTGGCGATGTCCTCCTGCACGACGTCGTGTTGGCCAGATTTCAGCGCGCCGATGTTGATAACCATGTCAATCTCGCGGGCGCCATCTCGGAGCACCCGGCGGGCCTCCATGGCCTTAATCTCGGATAGGGTGGCGCCAAAGGGAAATCCGACCACTGAAGCGACTCGCACGTCGGACCCACGCAGAGCGTTGGCGGCCCGTTTGACCCAGGTCGGGTTGACGCACACCGACGCGAAGCCGTATTCGCGGGCCTCGGCACACAGGACATCAATATCGTTGGCGGTCGCATCGGGTTTGAGAAGCGTGTGATCGATGTACTTGGCAAGGTCCATCGGCACTTCGGCCCCTTGCCCGCGATAGCTGACTCGATCAGCACCGTTCGCGACCACGTTGCGGACTCGATCGGGACTGTGCGCCGCACACGATCCGTGGCAGTCGGCGCAAGGGTCCCCACCGTTCAACGCCGCGATGACTTCTTTGGTTACGGCTTCGATTAACTCTTGCTGGTTCATGCTTCGCTCCGGAGGTATTGCCGTTCGATGGCGGTGATCTTGTCAACCCGCCCGGCGTGTCGACCGGGACCCCAAGGCGTTTCGAGCCACGTTTCGGTGATCTGCAACGCCAGGGCAGGGCCGATGAGACCGGCACCGAGGGTCAGCACGTTGGCGTGATTGTGCTCGCGCGAGTTTCTGGCACTTGAAATGTCGTAGCAAAGCGCGGCTCGCACCCCGGGAACCTTGTTGGCGACCATGGCCGAGCCGATCCCTGCGCCGTCGACGACGATTCCGCATGAAACTTCGCCAGAAGCAACTTTTTGGGCGACGGCCAAGGCGAAATCTGGATAGTCGACCGACTCGGTACTGTCTGTTCCGCAATCAATCACGGTATAGCCCCGCTCTTTCAGGCGAAAGCCGATCCGTTCCTTCAAGGAGAAGCCTCCATGATCAGACCCGATGGCGATCGAGGCGATCTCTGCGTGGTCAACGCTGGGAGATGAAGCCTCAGAAACCGGCGTTTCCGTAGGCGATCCCGGCGCCATACCCGACACGACTCTCCGCACTACTTCTCGGATTTCGGCTTCTGATGGCATCGATCCCGACACTAGCGCCGGCCCGGCGCTCGCGATCCGGCTGACGAGGTGAATCCTCACACCAATCGTTCGGCCTGGAACGATCATGAACGCGGTCTCCTAGAAGAAGGCAGCGGGCGCCGCTCATGCCGACTCCGTTCCGCATCGACGAGGACATGCCGACTGCCCAACCGGTGCGCATGATCCTCCCCAGATGGTCCCGGCGGGCGATGAACGACCCGAAGGAGCTGCCTGAGGGGAGCGGCAAACGGACTCGACTCATCAATTGTCACCGTACGAGCTCGCCCTACCCGCTGTTCGGCCACGACTCCAGACTCAAGCAGTCGATTGACCTCTCGCATGACCGTGGTCTGATCGACCTCGATCGCCCTGGCCAGGTCAGAAAGCGTTCTCGGCCGATCGGTGAGGAAGAACAACTCGATCAACAGGTCTTTCTGCGTGTCGGTTCGCAATATCGGCAAGATGGAAAGAGAGGTGTACTGCACGATACGCAGTATATCATGCGTCATACGCAGAACAAGGCTCGAAGAGGTCAATACCGGCGATGCGTCAACTGGTCAAGGGCTACAGATTGAGGTTGGCGGACCATTCGGCGTCGACGGGAGGTGGCGTTTCTGCGTACGTCAGCTCTACGGTGTTGCCCATCGGGTCTTTGAACGGAAACGACCAATACCCCACCCAACGCGGCGAGAGATGAAGCAGGGGCGCATCACGGTTCTGCACTCCATCGATGGCGGCGGCGAAGCCCAGACCGTCCAGATCCAAAGACCAACTGATCACTGGCTCACTGCCGCCCCAACCCGGCTGAATCGCCCACTCGCCGCTGTCGATCCGTGCGGCATCGCTCGAATAGATTGTGAATTGCATCCCCGGGGAAACGTACGACACCGTTTCTTCATCGAAGTACGACTCGTCTAAGCCGACCGCTTCGCTGTAGAAGTCGCACATCGAAGCGAGGTCCACGGCGGGGACAATAGAGAAACATGTGATGCCCGTTGGCCATACAGCTACAGGACGAGTACCAAACTCAGACGCCGCGGTCGGACATGATCTGGGCGTCGTATGGTTCGATCATGATGCACTCGCCGGGGCACTCCTCAGCAGCTTCGATCACATCTTCGACTTGGGAATCCGGTACTCGGGCTACGCCACGGGAGCCTTCCGGGCCGTGACCGGGTCCTTCTTTTGCGTCGAACACCACCGCCGTACCGAAATGGTCGGCGGTTTCTTTGACGACCCACAGGCCGTCATCCCTCGCCTCGAATACATCTGGGGCGATCTCCTCGCAGATCCCATCACCCGTGCACAGGTCCTGATCGATCCACACCATTAGTTTCGTTGCATCCATTATGAACCCTCCCGCTTGCTCCGAAGTATCTCGGTGCCGTGACGATAGTGCGCCAGACCCTCGACTTGCCGCACGTACCGGGCTGACCGGTGAAACCGGCGACCAATCCGTTCGTGACTCTCTCCATCTGCCAGTAATGCCAGCACCCGCGACTCGACCGCGGTTGGTGATCGGCGAGTCACCGGACGGGTCCGTGGGATGTCCGTCCAAGCGATGATGCTCTCGACTCGATCCGGTGTTTTGCATATTCGTCTAGCGATCTCATCGATCTCGACACCGTCAGCGGCCATGGAGAGTACGCGGCGTTCAAGTGGGCGAAGATGTTCCATCGGGCTCCTTCAAATGGGCTCGGTCTCACACTACCTACCCAAAGAGACCCCGTTTGAAACCCCTCCAGATCACGAGAGGTACCGAAAGGTTCGAATCTCATCGAGAGTCACGACGTGCCCCATACTCGGACAGGCAAAGTGGACTCCACCGAATCCATGTCAAAGCCGGGCAACCGGCTTGTGGACTGCATCACCCAGGATCTAAGCGTGGTCACCTCCGCTGGCAACCGCGAACGAAACGTGACCTGGCGTGTGCCCTGGGGTCGGGACGGCGCTTGCTTCGGAGTTGGCTGCATAGGAAGAGTCGACAACGTCCAGCCGTCCTGCGGAATGACCGGAGCAATCACCCGATCAAACGCCGGCCCATTGGCTGGCTTCTGGCCCGGACTCATCCAGTAGTCCAGGAGTCCTGGAGCGCAATCAGCTCCGCTTCACCGACAGCCCACGCGGAAGTACTTGCTCACTAATAGACCTGCGGTACGAACGTCTGTTCTTGCATCGGCGGACGGACGTACGGGATATCTTCACGACCAGGCAGGACCACCGGATCTGGCAGAACATCCGCATAGGTGAACTGCTCAAGAATGTGGCTTATGCAGTTGAGACGGGAGCTCCGTTTGTCGTCGGAAGGCACGACGTACCACGGCGCTTGTTTGATGTCGGTGAACTGAAACGTCGTGTCCTTGGCCATGGAGTACTTGACGTACAAACGATGCTCCTCAAGGTCGATGTCGGACAACTTCCAGCGCTTGAGCGGTTCTTCGTTTCGTGACTCAAAGCGTTTTCTTTGCTCGTCCCAACTCACCGAGAACCAGTACTTGAGCACCGTTATGCCCGATCGCACGAGCATCCGTTCGAACTCCGGGCAACTACGGAGGAACTCTTGATGCTGTTCAGGCGTGCAGTAGTCCATCACCCATTCAACATTGGACCGGTTGTACCAACTGCGATCGAACATGACGATCTCGCCAGCCGAAGGTAGGTGCTCGACGTACCTCTGGAAATACCATTGGCTTTGTTCACGCTCGGTCGGTTTGGGCAGAGCCACGAGTTTTACGATCCGGGGACTCGTTCGTTCGGTGATCCGCTTGATCACGCCGCCCTTCCCAGCGGAACCGCGTCCCTCGAAGATGATCAAAACCTTCAGACCTCGATCTTGTACCCAGTATTGAAGCTTGACCAACTCTTCCTGAAGGCGCGCCAACTCCTGCTCATAGAACTTTTTCTTCAGCCGGCCAGATTTTGCGTAGCGCTCGTCGTCGGCGCCGAGCGGCATAATCGTGTGCACCTCATCATCAGCGCCAACCGGCAGTGGCGCGTTCGATGGATGCCTGTCGTGTGGTTGCGTCATCAAAGTCTCCTAGAGACAAAACCTACCGGACGGACGGCCGTCGCGGTTGCGGTAGCGATGCTCAACTGCCGAATGACTCGATGTAGCCAACCAGCGCGTCGATCTCGTCGGCAGCCAAACGATCTCCAAATCCTTGGGCTGGCGTCGAAGATCGGCCATCCGGGGAGACTCGGCTCGTCTTGATGGGTCTAGTCTCCCGGAATGGAATCCGCCTTCCAAGTCATCGTTGTTGCACTTGCCAACATCCTCGGCGGCGCGGTTGCCATCCCTCAGGCAGCGAGGTTGATCCGTCACCGTCGTGTTGAAGGCGTCTCCTCGCTGTGGGCGGGGTCGAGCGTTGGGGTCAACGCCTGGTGGATTGCGTATGGCGTCGGCGCAGGGGATTCCAGTTGGGCAATAATCCCGGTCGGCGTCATCTCGACGGTCGCATATCTGCTCATCTCGGTCAACCTGGTCCGGTTCACGAACCGAACCAGCCGGGCTGCTATCTACTCACTTGTGATACCAGCGGCGATCGGTGCCGCTTTGCCAGTCCCTGCGTTTCTTTTCGGCGGATGGTCGGCAACTGGCGTGACGCTCGGCACCATCTACGGGGTCCAGCTGATGCCAGCCGTGATTGCTGTCTACCGCGCAAGCGATCTGAGCGGCGTCTCCACACTTACCTGGCTGATGGCCTGGGCCGAAGCTCTCTTGTGGGGTCTCTATGGCTTCGGGCCTCGCGACCCGGGAATTCTGTCCTTCGCGGCCACCGGGCTGGTCATGTCGTCAGCAGTACTGGCGGCTCTACTGTTTCGGCGTAGGGCGGCTGATATCGAACCTGCCCCTGAGCCAAGCGAGGAGCCGCTCGATCAGATCTGGCCGCTATTCAATGAGAACCTTCAATGACAATCTGTTCGACTCACCGGTGACCCATCCAACGAAGATTTCCATGAAACAAATATCGGCGTGATCGGCAATACGGCTGCCCATCGAAGGATCGAACGGATCTTCGTCTTTTCGGGGATCGCCTGGCAACTTGGTACCCAGGGGTACTGGCTCCTTTTCTTTGTTCGCCTCGTCGTTGATCTCGACCTGGACCCGCTCCAACTTGTTCTACTGGGAACCGCCAAAGAGATCACCGTTCTAACCGCCGAAATCCCGACCGGAGTTGTCGCCGATCTCTACAGCCGCAAATGGTCGGTCGTCCTCGCCTTCTTGATTTCCGGTACTGCAGTCATCCTCGCCGGCGTTCTGGATAGCTTCCTTCTCTTGCTCATCAGTTCGGCCCTGTGGGGCTTCGGCCTCACGTTTCGGAGCGGAGCTGAAACAGCCTGGCTCACCGACGAACTCGGCTCTTCAGAGGCGGCCGAACCTGTCGTCGTGAGGCGAGCCAGGATCGAATTGGTGGCCGTCGTCATGGGATCCATCGCCGCTGCCGCCCTAGCGATGGCTTTCTCACTCTCGATCGCCCTGATCGTCCTCGGTTCCGGGCTGATCCTTCAATCTGTCAACCTGGCCATCACGATGCCGGAGACTGGTTTCACTCGTATCAGGGAACGTAGAGTCGCCCAGCTTCGGGGTATCTTGGCCAACGGAATGCAGTCGGTCCGTCGCGTGTCCGCTCTCCGCATTCTCTTCATCGCGACGGTGATGGCCGGGTTCGGAAGCGAAGCCGTCGACCGACTCTACGTTCGCAGACTCGATGACCTATCAGTGACGGCGTGGACGGGACGAGAAGTTGTGATCGTCGGTGGGATCCTCATCGCCCAGTCCGTCGG
>RCMY010004672.1_pt1 | contig 11765 bp, 4 predicted proteins | sample 2041341 | NCBI WGS metagenome assembly RCMY01 (sample SAMN09708234, study PRJNA481090) | Marine sediment metagenome, whole genome shotgun sequencing project.
ATTCCTGCAGCGGTCTCAGCCCCGACCAACCGAGGCTGTTTACGATATGGTGCTGCAGTGCCGGGTCGAGTTTATCAAACTCGCTCATATGTCTAGTTTTATCTCATCGACACCGGCCGCCGATTTCGCCACGCGCTCTACATCGGTCAGCTCGGTGTCGGAAATCGTCAGCGCATAGTGTTCACGCGGCGAGAAGTCGGCGAATTGATCAACGCGATCCATAACTTCACCCACCAGCTTTTTCAGAAAGATTCGCGGTGCAATGCCGACTTTGCCACCTAAATTGCCAGTCACTGCCGTGGCCAACGATGCCACGTAGCTGTCGTCGACCTTTTCATTGATACGTGCAGGTTGGTCAACATTGCCCGCATACAAATCACGAACTTTCTTACCCACTTCCTCCAGGGCCTGTAAGTCAAACCCCTTCAGCCTGATTTGCACGGCTCTCGGGTTATCGAATCTAGCATCGGTAGCGAAGTCTACCGCCAATCGCTGCGCCAATGGCGCGAGTCGCTGCACCCCCATCGGCCCGTCATAAAATGCCGGTGTATCGGTAATCACCAAATAAAGGCCGGGAAAGCGGCCGCTGTCTACCTCGTCCATTAGCTGGCGCAGGGCGTTCAAGCTTTTATCGCGCACATCGCCGCGCATACGTTGCAATGTCTCTACTTCGTCCAGCACTAACAGCAAGCCCGGGTGACCCGAATCCTTGAGAATGGTCAGCACACCTTGCAAAAAACTCAGCGCGCCATAGTGGTCAATATCCCCTTTGATCTTGGCATAGCGTTTCACTCCGGCGGCTATATTGGGCTGGCCTGCCATCCATGCCAGCAGACCGTCGGCTATTTCATCTTCACCCTCCACCAGCGCTTTGCGATACGCCCGTAAAGTCAAAGCAAACGCCGGAGCGGAACGTACTACCTCACCCAGGCGTTTCTCCATCAAGGCATCGGTAGCCGTCACCAACGCATCCACATCATCGGGATCGACTTCCTGCTGCGAAAGTACGTCCTCTTCCAGCGTATAAAACCACGTCTCAACAATATTGCGAAACGCACCTGAAGGCATATCCGGCGTGGTTAAACGCTCCATTAAGCGGCGATAGACCGTTTCTAATCGGTGCAGCGGCGTCTCGGTTTCGGATATTTGCACCTCGGCGCAGGCAAACCCCGAGTGATGCGCGCGTTCGCGCAACCAGCGTGCCACGAACGTTTTACCACTACCGTATTCGCCCCGCACCGCCTTGAAAACGGCGCCACCGCGAGCGACTTTTTCGAGTTCTTCGTCAAAGGCTTTTTCAAAAGGCTGTAAGCCAACCGCTAAAGTGTCTAACCCGTATTGAGGCACGGTCCCTCTGCGTAAGGCGTCGATAATGTCCTGCGCGCGCTGCCGACTGATGCTCATAATTCAAATTGTTTTTTCAGATCGCTAAAATTTAGTTTGATGGTTTCAGCCTCACGATCCACCGCCAATATCGGATAGCCATCAACATTCAGTAGTTTTTGCGCACCTGCCATAAAGCCGCGCAAACGAATTTTTGGTAACGATAAATGCCGCATTATTGTCGCCTCCATTAACTGCCAGTTATGCTGTTCCATTAGTTCCAGCAACTTCCTGAGTTGCTCTTCCTTAATTGCTGCTCGACCTGCTCTGCGCCTGACTTGAAGATAAACTTCGCAGCTAAAAAAACTATCCAGCCATTCGCTCGTTGGCCGTTTTATCTCTGCATCTTGTGCAGTGTCGGCGGAATCAACACTAAACATATCATCCATACGCTCGGCCGCCGCCGCACTTTGCCTGGCTTTCGCCAATTTAGGTGTTTTCTTGCTGCTAACGGGCAGCGCCATACCAATCTCGTCCCCTGCAGCACTTGCGCTATCGTCCCACCAATTCGGTACGAAGCGCGGAATCTCCTGCCAGCCTGCTAGATTATCTGCGCCGGTCACATTAACAAAAACGCCGACAGGAATAACAACCTCCTGCAAGCTGCCACCACCGTGGTAACCCATATTTTTGCCTTTGCTATAGCGAATGGTTTCTGACCATGGGAGTGTGACCGTATTGTTCGTCGTTACCACTCTGTCGCCAGAAACTGTTACTTCGTACTCACTAGCTGTAGCCGCGTTAAGCTGATAGCGTTCGCCGCGCTCATCTGTGGCATTTGCATACGTTGAATTATGCTCCAGCACATGGCCATGATCGCTGGTGATGATCACAACACGACCCGCTTCTCGCGCTGCCTCAAGCAACTGGCGCAACATTGGCATTGATTGCAGCGTTAAATCAATGTTGACCTGTTGACTGCTGCCGAGCTGGTCATCAATGGCATTAAAAACCGCTGCTAACACCCGATGTTCGGTACCGGCAAGCATGGAACGAGCCTCTCCTGCCAGCGCACCACTGTCAGAATGTTGCAAATCTGATTTATGCAACAGCGTGGGTGGGGATCTGGTGGATGCCAGCTTTTTCAAGTCAGGGTGCTGCGTGAACGCCTTTTTCTCGTCACTCGCCTGCCCCTTGCTCAAACGCCCCGACAATAACGAGCAGCGACTTATTTCGGTGACAGTAGGTAGCGCCGCTACCAAGCATTTAGCGGCATGCTGCGGCGAGTCACTGACCTCTACCCAGTTGTGATCTGTCAGGTCTGCACTCAGCTGCCGGTAAACGGCCTGGCTCATACCATCCAGCACGAGCAACAACAGCGGCTTTTGTGCAGCAATGGGCGCTACCAGCCGGTGTAGTGCTTGCTCAACCGGTACAAACCCCTCTGCAAGTTTGTCGCCGCGTGCTATAACGCCGAGATGACTGGCGAATTGCTTGTTTTGCTGCTCGCGGCGGGCGTTCACTTGTGTAGATAGTTGTTGGTAGACCTTACTTAATGTCTCATGCGTATCGCCCGACCAAATACTGCTTCTGGCCCAGTCAACAAAACCACCGTGGTCAATATACTCAGTTAGTATCTCGTTAACGCTGCCAGTTTGCCGGTGTTCCCGCAGCAACCAGCGCACCAGCCGCACAGCCATGGTTGCACGCTTGATTTGCTCGCGATGCGCGGGCAACTCAGCCAGCGCATGTGCTTGCACCAAAGCCAGCGTTGATGCGTTCAGGCTCACATCCCGAAGTTGCAGAGTCAGTTCTAGCTGGCAGGCAAAATTGCTCAGCAGCTGCGTGAAAGCGGCGGGGAGTATGCGAGAAATTTCTACCGCAGGCATAAAGTCCAGACTTGCCAAAATCGCTTCTGCTTTACTCAACGTAGCATGCACGTTGACGTTAGCACCTAACAGCGCGCCGGCAGTTTTCTCTGCTTCTACACCAAATTCCGCCAGCTCGCCGCTGTCGATGGCAGCACCACCAAGAAAGCGTTCACTAAAACGCCCTCTGCCTGCATACAATACCTGGTCATCCAACAGCTGTTTGAATGCCAGCTGCTGGTTGAACAGCACCGAGCAGGCCAGGCCTATTGCCAATAAATCATCGCCATGGCCTTGCTGCAGTAAACATTCCAGCAAGTTGCCACATTCAAGCGCTGGCTGATCGAACCAGGCGGCCAAATTATCTTTCAGTTTAGCGGGGAGCTTATCCACTAAATCGCTGACATCCTGCTCGATAGACCAACGGAATAGCGACAGCAGGTCGACAGCGTCGGCGTCGTACGCGAGGTAACTGCTGGCCAGCGCGCGCCAGGCATTTTCCTGGTCCAGCACCTCCCCAAACGTGATTTTCTTATGGTAGTGATCAAAGCTGCCGAGTAGTGCTTCGGCCATCCAGCGCTGGCGCTCAATGCGCGGGTCAATTTGCTGTACTTTGATCAACTGCTGCAGTGTTTTCCACGGGCTGATGCGCTGCGGTTCGTTACGCCACAGCCTGGCTAACACGTCGTTTGCTAGCTGCACCGCATCAAATTTTGACAACAGGATTAACCGTTCCGGGCCCTTGTGTGTCACCAGCGCTTCCCGCATGGCCAATTCAGAGCGGCAATAAACCAGACGTATTGGCTCGCCGGCCACCTCGGCTGTCAGCTCGGAGTGACTTAGAGGTTCAGGCCATACCAGTGCTACCCGGTCGGCTGCAGTATCGTTCTGCAGAATAACTCGCAATTGAGTCAGAACAGGTTGTGGTGCCGAACCCTGGTGTGAGTCTTTATTTGGCACTAGCGATCGCTTCCTGCTATGCCCTGCTGGCTGATCGTATAGCTAACATCCAGGGTCTGCTCATCCACTAGCTGCTTTTCAATCTCGGCGAATAACGTTTTTGCGGCGCTGCGGGTAAGACCCGATTTTTTCTCTTGCTTAACAACAATTCGGCCGTAGGCAACTGGCTCTGCGGCTGGCGCAGGGGTAGCCAGTGCTGGCGTATTGCGTCGCGTGATAATGGCAGTGGCTTCTGTCTGCGCTTGTCGCAATACCGGCGCTAGCGGCGTTACCAATTCATCCGCCGCCAATGCTTCACAGACGCGCTGTTTTATGCGCTCGGCCTGAGCGTCAGCAGCAGACCAGACGTTTTCCAATAACTGCCAATTATTGTCTTGTATCGATTGGCTAATGCTGGCGGCGGTGTAGATACTACGGTCCAACGCCTGCAGGTTAGTGATTGGCGTGATGGCGGCGAGCTCAGCCACTAGGTCAGCCCCCTCTTTCACCTGTAAACGCTGCAGCAGTTGTGCCGCACACGCCGCGTTTTTTAGCCGATTGCACTGCAGCCTTTCGCCCAGCCCAGTCAGGCAGGACCGCAGCGCTGCGGCCAGTTGTTCGCAGTCTCCCAGGCTATTGTTTACTTTTTCAAGCACCTTTTTTTGCAGCTCATTCTGATGATTAGCCGTGCGCAGTTTATTGATGGAAATGCCGAACACGAAGCCGGCATTTTGCAGCGCCAACTCCCATGTTTCCGGTTCAGCCAGATCCTGCTTCACCAACACCAGATTATCTGGCATGTCCCTCAAGGTCACGGCGTAATCGCCGCTGTGCAAGCTGTAAGCGTACTGACCATGCTCGGCGAACACCATGATCAACAGGTTTTGAATAGCTTCCGGTAAACCTTTGGGGCTTGGCTTGTCTATCGCTGCGCGCAGGCGGCTGACCGTCAAGGCCTCGTCTGCTGCATCATCTTTAGCCAACTCACGGGTAAGGTGTTGCGGCCAGTCTGGTTTAAAAATAAAATTGCGCTCATGCATTTCGCCCAACTTTAGCGGTTGCGCAATCGACCGCATAAGGGGCCGCAGCGGGCTCTCCACATCAATGCGACCATTGGGCGCATGTATCGCCCGGCCTAGTTCGGTGAATACTTTGCCTAAATCGTTAGGTTTGACCTCGTTTTCAAACTCGGGATGATCGGGATATTGAAAACTCAGCGCCTGCCCCAGCAATTGCGCGAAGGCTTTGCCGAGGTTGGAGCCCAAAGGTAATAGAGGCGTAAAACCCGGCTGCAGTGACAACACCTGCGAATCAAGTTCAACGCTGTCGTCCAGCGAGTCGGGAAGCTTTTCGCTGGCGCCGTAGGCACCCATAAGAATATCCTTAATGCGTTGGCGTAATTGGCTGCGTTGATTGTCCAACAGCGTGCGCGCCTGAGCGCGATCGACCGGGCTTAAGTGTTTGCTATGGGAATTAAACCGCTCTGCATTTTTCAGTACGTATTCAAGTTTAACCAGCGTACCCAAATCTTGCTGAGCCCGCTGACTCAAAAAATACGGTAACCAGCACAAAGTACGCGCAACTCTACCGCTATCCGCAAAGGCTTGTATACGCGCTTTGTCATCTCTCGGTGAGAAGTTGTCTTTATCAAATGGAAAGTCGATAACGATCTTCCACTCATCATCGCGCGCTTCGAATCGGCTGAAGTCTGAAATTTCTCGAATATTTTGAAACAACACTTCAACATTGCGCCGGGTGCCCCGCCACGCTATCTGATGCTGGAGAAATAGCTCGCCGTCGTCTTGCACGTTAAATTCTTGAAATAGAATATCCTTGATCAACTTGCGGCGGGTGCCCTCACTGTCATAAATTTGCGCCTGCTCCAGAATACTCTCGGTATCAACCCCGGAAAGCTGGATGGCAATGATCGGGTCGCCATCATCACTGATTTTAATGTCGCCCACCTGACCCGCCCACTTACTGCACTTGCCAAGTACCGTTCGAGCTTCTTGACCGGGAATGGGCGATTTGATGGTGCCATGGTTCAGCGCAGCCAGTTTCCCGGCGGTAAGCTGTTTGAAGCATTCCACCTCCGGCACCAGTGCTGCCAATAGCAGCGTTTTCAACAAACGAATATCATTGGTGAAGGCACGTTTGCTGGTATCGGACTCCGGTAACTCGGCGAGACTGGCGTAAGCAATATTGTGCTCCATCTCCAGCAGCGGAATCAGCTTACGCTCAAACAGCACTTTGGCATCGCCGAAATGCTTGCGCATAGTCTCGGAGAATGGCTCCGCCTCGGAAGCGATCACATCGTATAAGTCACCCACTGGCACGATATTGCCCAGCGCCAAAGTTTCCCGCTGCTCGACCAGCAACATCAGCATGACTTTTAAGGCGGTACGTTCCCGCTGCAAAGCGGACGACAGCGCCACCAGCGCTTGAATCAACGCCGGGCTAAAAGGATAAAGCGCGCGAAACATCTCGCGGTCACCCTGATTGGTCAACAGAATGTTCTGCACCTCGTCGCGCAGCTTGGCGTCCATAGACGCAAAGGCATCCGCAATCTGCTGCTTGGCTGCTGCATCCTTGGGTTTTAGCAGGCGGCGCTCGGCGATAACCGGCAGGTTACGATCTTCCAGCGTGATGAGGTGGAAGCGGCCGTCCCAATATTTGAGGGAGTCGCTTAATATTTCCTGCTCGGAACCGGTGTATTGATCGCCGACGAATTCACGTAAATCGCGTTGCCGGGCAATAATGCTGGCAATGGGTAAGGCTCGCGGTTCGCTGGACTCCACCAGCTTAACGACTTTTTGAATATTGTTGCTAATAAAGCGTTGATCAGACAAATGACTGGCCAGCCACAGAATCAGCTCATCGAGAAACAGTACAACGGCGTCATATCCCAGCGCTTTGGCGTGCTGGGTCAACACACGCAAGCCTTGGTCGAACTCTACATAACCGCCGTGTTCTGTATTGGCCATATCGGCCATGGAGCTGTAGAACGTGCCGACGAGATCGCCGACCAGGCGGGATTTTTCTTCGTTGTCGGCGTTTTCGCTGAGGGTTGCGTCAAAGCTGGCGGCATCCCAACCCGTGGCCAGTTCGCCCCAGCCATCGCTATCATTTGCAGTAGAGCTGCCACTGTTAAGAGTAGCGAAAAAGACATCGTCACCCATTTTTTCGCGCAGCCCTTTGGCGTCGTTAAACAAACGATCACTGATATAAAAACCGGGCACCGGGGCCTGTGGGTGCAATTTTTTGATGTGTTTGGCGTAGCCACCCAACACACCGGCTTCTATGCTGGCGGCACCGATCATATGGTAGGGCACCAGCAGAATATTTTTGCTTTGCAGCCACTCGTCGTTTTTAGCAACGGCGGGGGCCAGCTCATTAATCGCTCTAGCCTGGGGGTTATTCTGCAGCAGCAAATGCAGCACTGCCATAAAGTGCGTCTTACCGCAGCCAAAACTGCCATGCAAATACGCGCCCTTCTGCCGATTTTGGTTGCTCACTACCGTACTTTTAATAAAACTCAGCGCGTCGTCGAAGGCGTTTGCCAGCTGTGGAGTTACCACGTATTGCTCAAGCGTTTGGCTTATCGCCTCATCCGCCAAGCCCGTTGACAGGTTCAGCACAAAATCCCCTCGCTGTACTTTTTCAGGGATGTCGATCAGGTCTTTCATTAATGTCATACGGTTGCCTCTTTAACCCTGTTTGCTTTGGCCGGCGGTTGCGGCTTTTGTCGGTTTGCGTGCGCGCGATTTTTTAGCCGCCGCCGGTGGCTCCCAGCTAAGCAGCTCGTCACGGGAAATATCCAGCAGGCGCAATTCTTCCAGCAGGAAGCCTTCATAAAAGTCGCCCATGCGACCGTCATATTCCGGGTCTATGTCGTTATGCCATTGTTTTAGCCACGGGATAAGTTCATCCAGCGCGACCAGCATGGGCTTGAGTTTTTCAGCTTCCCAACCGTCGTTTTCCTTGCGTTGCATATACCAATCAGCAATCGCCCCTGCGCGCTTTAGGTGGTCCATGCCTGCCCAACCGATAACCAGCGTTGCGTCGCCGTCTTTTTCGCAGCCGGGTAGACTGAAGAAGCGTTCTTTGGGCACGTCGAGTTTGCCGCGTAGTTTCCAATAGCTGGGTTTGCGGAAATCACCAGCGGCGTATTTTGGTGGTACTGGAATATTTCCCACTACTTCCGTTTTTTTGGCATTGGCTTGTTGTTTGGCTTTTGCGAATTGTATGACTTTTTCTGGGACTTCTGCGTCTTTCTCGGATAATGGTTGAGCTACGTTAAACTCGGCATCGATAGCATCTTCCTGGCGCTGTTTACTCCAAGTTTCCTGCCAAGCACGGAATTTGGGCATGGCGTTTGGCTTTAGACGGGCAGCAGCCACCTGTGGCAGACATTCTACGACGACGAGTTCACTGACCAAACGCTGAATATCGTGCAGATCGGAACCAGCGTAATGCGTTGCAACCCTGTGGAAGTGATTATCGCTGCGTATCTGATCGGCTAATGCAGCACAAGTCGTAATAATCCCGCCCGTTTTCACATGCTGATTTTCGAGGCGATCCAGCATCCACTGCTTGCAGGCAACCTTTAATTCATCAGCCCGCGCTGTTTTATTGAACAACCCTTGACGACCTATCCAACGGCGTTTGTAATGTGGATCTTCAATAGCTTGAATTTCGCGAATCGCTTTTATGGCCTCCATACGTTGGCGCCATTTTAATTGCATTTTTTCAGGCCAATGCGAAGGCACATCCTCTGGGACGTCAAAACCATCCTGATTCAGCTGCGCCAGGATTTCGAAAGGTCGCTGTCCAGCCGCTAAGTCAACATCCATCCAGAAATCGATATCAGCTAATAGCCCCTCGTCACAAAAACCAAAAGCCCAATAAGTAGTCCAATCCATTTCTTCTTGAATCAGCACAAGCTTATTTCTCAAGGCATTTTTAATCTTCGTCTCCTTTTCCACATACTCCAAAATGTCACAGTCCGTTTTAAGTGCTTCAGCTAATAGTGATTCAATTTCGTTTTCTTCCAATGTTAGCGATATATCATCCGCTTTTTCTCCCAACTTACTCAGTCGATTGATTACTTTTTTATCTAATAGATTAGGGAGCGGCATCGGCATTATTTGGGTACCGGTAAACTCATATGGGACTTTGGAAATAAATTCAACTCTGACACCATCTCCGCCGGTGAGCTGTTTTTGGTGACTGACTTGCTTCATCCAGAAACAAGCCAGCGAGCTATTAAGGAAAGCAATAACAGGAATTGATAGGTGCTTCCGATCTTCCCTTAAGCCGATTACCGGTGCCGACTGTTTATAAATGCTTCCTCCACGATCCACTACGAAATGGTTATGGCTAGCTACAAATGCAAAGGGAAGAGAATGGGAACGACAATACCTTTTAGGAAAAAACATCGAATGTTCATACCATCTAAGCCCACGCTCTTCAATGAACTTCCCAAAGTCCATACGTTGCTTCAGGGTAGTTCTAAATTCCCACAAATACTTTCTAAGAGCTGGCGGCAAACGACATAAAGGATTTCCTGAAGCTTTTTCGTAGGGAAAGACACAAAACAAACGTGGTTTTTTTGTCCAATCCCTTATAACTTCTCCCGTCATGAGTGGCACTGAATAATCATCAAGCTTTAATGTCTTAATTGCATTTTTAGGTAAATAAAAAATGCTATCTTCGCCCGAATGAGTTGTTCTTCCTATATCTGTAGTAACGTCTGAGAGGAGCATGGAGTAATTATTCTCTATCAATATCTTGACTTCGCTCGCACCACCCCCTTTAAGACTCCATGGATGTTTTGCCAATATCGCTCTATCCCTGTCAGTTATTGAAATAAATTCATTTTCAACGCCTGCATTATCCAAATTAGATACAATTGAGTTCCATACTTTGCCATGTTCAGGATTATTAGGAGTGGAGGGTTCCGCTCTTTTCCCTAGTGCAGCCCGGACAGTTAGACCTTGAGGTTCCTCGTTTCTAGCAAAAATGATCACTGTAGGCGTTCCATGACCTGGTACGTAAGCCCCAGAAGCATCAACAATATAAGTTGTATTCTTATGAACCAGAAAATTTTCGATTAATTTGATACCAAACTCACGCTTCATAAAACTATTGGCCGTGATCATGCCCAGATACCCAGCTGGTTTGCTTTCTGAGGCTGTTAGCGTTAAATCGAAAAAACGTTCAGTGAAAGGTACACCAAGTGAGTACTGCCGGTGGCATGTGGGATACCGGTTTCTATACGCTTTGTTAAGCGCTTTATCTCTGACCACAATATAAGGCGGATTCCCCACCACCACATGATACTGCTGCCCCAATATCTTCCCCAGCTTATCCTTATCTTCCACCTCCAGCACATGCTTTATTGGATCATCATCAATCAAATCCGTTTGCTGCCCCTGCCCTTGCCATTCGAAACGGCGGCCGTGCAGCAACGAATCACCACAGGCAAGATGAAAGTGAAAATCAGGCGCGTCTTTGATTCTTTTCGTGCCTGACTCCTTCATCGCCGCTATCAGCAGGCGAAAACGACAAATGGAAACGGCGTAAGGATTAATGTCTACCCCATGCACCACATCCAGCGCACGCTGCGCCAGCTCGCGGGTGTTAGTCGCGGGTTCGCGTTTTACCCAGTCATCGAACACCCGCTCGAAGGTCGTTAATAAAAAGTGACCAGAGCCACAGGTGGGGTCGATTAAACGCAGGCCAGGTAAACCGAAAGTGTCTTTGGCTTTTTCCAGGGTGTAGTCGAGAATAAAACTCTCGACAAACTCCGGCGTTTGCAGCAACGCATAGCGTTTACGAACGGATTCTGACAAGTCCTGGTAGAGGTCGCCGAGGAAACGCGTGTCCCATTCTGGGTCGGTGAAGTCGTGAACAGTTTCACCGCTGGCGGGATCGATCTTCTGAAAAAAATCGATCAGCGCTTTTGCACCGTCGGCGGAGACCGGATTGTGCCATAGGGGATTGTGCTGGTGATCAATCAACTCGGCGATCACCGGGAATTGTTCCAGTTGCTCAAACAGGCTGAGCAGATATTCGCGCTCGGCATGAGTGGGGTTATCGTTGAAGTAGGCGGCCATGCGTTCTTTGGCGTGCTGCAGGGCATTGCTGCCATCCGCTGCTTGCACCGGGCCTGCCAGCATGGGTTCAGCTAGCAGCTGGTTGTCTTCCATAAAGCGAACGAACACGCAGGTTAGTACCCAGGCCGCGGCGGCTTGCGTGATTTGCGCCGCGCGCCAGTCTAAAAAGTTGCCGGCGGTGCGACCGGCATCTCTGGTTTTTTCATATTCCTCTTGCAGGTGGTCGGTGAGTTCGGCTTTCGACTCGCTGTAGGCTAGAATATCTTTTTCAATTTTGGGCAGTTCGCGCTGCAGGTCTTTTAACAGCTGTTTGCGGTCGATCATTTAACTTTCCTTTTAAATTCCGTTTTGTGTCAATTCACTGTTATTGATCGTTGGCGTTATCCGCATCATCTTGCGCTTCGAGCGCCGCGTTCAGCTGCAACCGGGCGCGCTTGCGGGTTGTCGATACCGATCAACCGGCGATAATGAGTCCAGCTCAATTCGGGACGCACTGCGTCCCGTTTTGGATAAGCCA
>RCMY010004673.1_pt1 | contig 11754 bp, 10 predicted proteins | sample 2041341 | NCBI WGS metagenome assembly RCMY01 (sample SAMN09708234, study PRJNA481090) | Marine sediment metagenome, whole genome shotgun sequencing project.
TTCACGATCCCGTTGCTCGAACTCATCTATACTTGAATCTGAGTCCGAATTCCGGAATCGCGCCAAGGTAAAACACCATGAGCCAACACACCGTTCTTGTAATCGACGATAGCGCGACCATTCGGAAGCTAGTAGACCGACACCTTAGTTCGGCTGGTTATCGGGTGGTTCTAGCACCGAATGCCGAAGAGGGTTTGACGCTGGCTGCGGAAGTCAATCCGGACTTGATCCTTTTGGACCATCAACTACCTGGAACGACGGGCTACAATGTGGCCACGCAACTATCGCAAGACGAGGATCTCTGCCAAATCCCCGTCGTTATCAGTTCAACATTGAGAAAGGTATCGATAGAGCCATGCCTTGGTATGTCAAATCTCTAAAAACTGAATAGTTGAGCTTCATGATCAAAAAGGTTCGCACCCTATTAGGTGATAAAGACATTAGTCAGCTGGTGAAAAATTTTTTTTCATTAGCGCTTTTAAAACTAATCAACGCCATACTCCCCTTTGTTACTTTGCCTTATTTAATCAAGGTATTAGGAATACAGCAATATGGTGCGATCGTACTGGGGCTATCACTAATTGCTTACTTTCAAGCAGTTACGGATTATGGTTTTAATCTATCAGCCACTAGAGAGATTGCAAATCACCGTACCAGTCAAAAACGTTTAAGCTATATTTATAGCAAAACTATGGTGACTAAATTTTACTTATTAGTATTCTCTTTAAGCATATTGATACCAGTTATTTTTCTGGTACCCCAGTTTAAAGAAGATCTGAATGTATACTTACTGATGTGTCTGGTTTTACTAGGTCATACCCTATTCCCTGAGTGGTTCTTTCGGGGGGTTGAGAAAATGGGTTATATAGCCATTTTGAATCTAATAGTTAAAATGTCATTTACTATTGGGGTTTTCGTATTTATTAAAGCTCCTGAGGATTACTGGCTATATCCTTTTCTATTAGGAGTTAGCTATATCGTGGTTACCTGTGTCTCACATTATATAGTAATAAAGAACTTTAATTTAAAGATAGTATCCATTAATTTAACTCGAGTTAAGCAAACCCTAAAAACAGGTTTTCCTTTATTTGTTAACCAGTTTGTCCCAAACCTTTATAATAATACTACCAATTTTTTAGTAGGACTAGTTTTAGGCAAATCTGCTGCAGGTTATTTTGGCGCTACCAGACAAGTAGTAATGATATTAGGTGTCTTTAATTCTGTAGTATCTGGTATAGCTTTTCCATATATCATCAGAAATAAAGACAAGTTTAAGATATATAGAAAATACTACTTAATGTTGATTGTTGCCATCATAGCTTTCTTCGTTTTAGTACATCAGTACATATTTGATTTACTGGGAATAGAATACAACTATGATTCAGAAGTTTATTACATTCTTATGTTAGGGCTCTTCTCCTCAATTACCTACAGTATACATTCTACCAATTACCTAATCTCAAGAGGCTACGATAAAGTAGTCATGAAAATTACTATAGCAGTATCCTTAACTGGATTTGCGATGTCTTACCCCCTTATTAGTAACTTTAACTTAATAGGTGGTGCTATAAATATATTTATGTCTCAAACCTTATTAGCATTAGGCGCTTATTTCTTTTATAGAAAAATAGAAAAGGAGATTAAACATGCAAATTAGAAAAATAATAAAAAACATTAGTATAAAGACATGGAATTTTATGTCGGTATATACTGCTTTTTATAAACATCACAAGTCTGTGTATGCTAATACTAACTTTAAAAAGTTAGAACTTACAGATGAAGAGAAAAAACAGTATTACGAGTATTGGAAGGTCGTGTCTCCAATAGTTAGTCTTAAGACTGTTGAAATATCTAAATCACTATCAGGAATATTCAATAAGTATATTATTCCTGAAGAGGTATATTCATTATATGTAGAACCATACTTAAATAATGATAAAAGCGTTACTTTTTTTGAGAATAAAAGCATATACAGTAAGTGGTACGACTCAGATGTTTTTCCAGCCGACTTTTTCCATAAGTTTGATAACATTTATTATACCCGAGACTTTAAAATAATAGATGATATTGAAAGGTTTATTGATGATGAAATCCAAGAAGAAGATCTCCCTATTGTCGTAAAGCCCAATAAGGACACTATTGGTGGAAGTGGGGTGAATTTCATCAATGATAAGGAAAATATTAAAAACGTTATAAAAAAATATCCTGACTTGGTTATAGAAGAAAAGATGCAGCAGTCTGATCTTATTAGTGAAGTTAATAGAGAGGGTATTAGTACTGTGCGAGTCACTTTATATAAAGATAACGAGGGAGTGATTCATATACTTGAAACAAATTTGAGAATGGGCAAAGATGGAAGCTTAGACAACGAAGGAAGTGGTGGCATTGCTTGCAACATAAATTCAGATGGGACTTTAAACAAGTATGCAACTGATAGATATGCTAATAAATATGTAAAGCATCCTAACTCGGGTTATGTTTTTGAGAATAAAACTCTTCCACTGTATGACCAATTAATTGAATCAAGTAAATATGTATTTAGAGATACTATAGGTGCTCGTATAGCTGGGCTCGACATGCTTCTGGATTCTAATGATAAATGGCGCTGTATAGAATTAAGCTTATTTGGTCTAACAACAAAACCTTCCCAGTATGCAGGCGACCCGTTTTTAGGCAAGCATACAGATGATATTATAAGTAGTTTACTCAGTGTTAAGAAATAGGTACATCAGTAAAATTCTATTCAGTTTGAAATTACATTGGTTAGAGTAATACTTAGTGAGTTATATATTGTATTTAAACCCTGTTAATACAAGAGCTATAGGTGTTGCTATTTTTAATCTTTAAATTTTTAGCAATAAGCTTGAATTTGGATTTTTGTAAGAAAACGAAAAGCGAGTAACGTATGGGAATCAAAAAACTGATAAAAACCAAAACTATAAAGCTTTGGAAGTCCTCTTCGGCTTATAACGCATTCTATAAACGTAATAAAATAATATATAGTTCATCTCACTTCAAGAAGATAGCGCTAACAGCACAAGAAAAAAAAGAATATCATGATTATTGGAGTGATGTTTCAAGGTTTATAAGTACTAAGACAGTTGAAATAACAAAGTCAACATCAGGAGTGTTTGACAGGAGAATCGTTCCTGAAGAGTTTTTGCCTTTGTATATTGCGCCTGTTTTAAATAAAGATAAAAGAGTTAATTTTTTAGAAAATAAGAGTATTTACAATAAATGGTTTGGTAGAGAAGTTTTTCCAAAGGATTATTTTCACAAAATCGACAATAAATATTTCACATATGATTTTAATATAATTGAGGATATTGAGGGCTTTATCGATGACACACTCGATGAAGCTAGTCTCCCTATGGTTATAAAACCTAACAAAGACTCTTATGGTGGGAAGGATATATACTTCGTTAATAATAAGAGCGAAATTAAAACTATTATTAATCAGCATTCAGATTTGGTAGTACAAGAAAAGTTAGATCAATCTGAGCTAATTAATGTTTTTAATGATGAAAGTGTTAATACTGTACGTGTCTGTATATATAAAGATAATGCAGGCAGCTACCATATAATCAATACCAATATACGTATGGGGGTAAATGGAAGCTTAGATAATTTATCGGATGGTGGAATTGTTTGTAATATTAAACCAGACGGAATGCTAAATGATTATGCGAATGATAGATATGCAAAAAAGTTCTTTGAACATCCTAACTCAAGCTTCGTTTTTAAAGGTAAGAAATTTCCTCTATATAACGACATGGTTGATGCAAGCTTAAAGGTGGCGAACGATGTTATAGGTGCCCGTCTAATAAGCCTCGATATGGCTTTAGATTCTACTAATCGATGGCGTTGCATAGAGGTGAACTTAGGTGGACAAACCATGTTGTTCGCACAATTTGCAGGTGAACCATTTTTAGGTAAGCATACTGATGAGGTTATAAACCTTATAACTTGTGCAAAGAGTTGATTCAACGGTTTAAAGTCTTCAAAAAAAACAGGCTAGGTTTAAAGTAAAGTTAATGAATAGTAAATAATTAAAGTATTGTAACAAATAATTGCAAGAAAGTATCCTCAGTTGTAGCTGGTTAAAAATATTTTTTATTATCTATTGGAATTGCACGGGATAATGTAAATAGAACTGCTTTCTTAAAAGTCGTAAATATCTAAGCTTCATTCCTTGAAAGAAATATTGCTATGAATATAGGGTATCTTTGCTTGGAGTCTTAACTATTAAATTAATCAATATACCTCGACAAAATTTTTATTAATAATGCACAAACATACGTGAAATGATATTATTGTAAGTGGAGTGTTAATAATATAACTAATAATGCTAATTTATAATGAGAGTCATAATATGAAAGTTTATTTAGCAACTTTACCTAATGGTTATTTTGGCAGTACTGGTCAGAGCTGGAAAGGAATGGATGTTAAAAAAATTGCCAGCCTCTTAAATTACGACACTGAAATTATAACCATAAACGACCTAATGGACATAACATTTGAACCTGAAGATATAGTTGTTTACACATCGAGCGATGAAAGAAATATTAGACTATATTTGAGAGATGTGATGTTCTTTATTAACCAGAAATGTCGTATTTTCCCTAATTATGATATGCTTTTAAGTCATGAAAACAAAGGCTTTCAAGAGCTTTTTAGAAGAAGTAATCATATTGGTGGATTGGCAGGAAACTACTTCTTTGATATTGACGATTCTAACTTACCCATGCCTAAAGTACTTAAGACAGTTTCAGGGGCAGGCAGTAGTGGTGTATTTTTAGCAAAAAATAAAAAAGATGTTTTAGAGGTTGAAAAAAATTACTTCAAAGTATCAAAAAAAAGAGAAGTCATAAAGCTACAAAGAAGGTTGAAACTTGGTAAAAATGAGTTCTCAATATATAATTATAGGCATAAAGGTTTTAATAGGTTTGTAGAGCAGGAGTTTATTCCTAACTTAACTTATGATTACAAAATACTAGTATTTGGCAATAGATACTATACTTTAAAACGTAATATAAAAAAAGGTGGCTTTAAAGCTAGTGGTAGTAAACAAGTTGAGCATGTTAGGCCATCTGATGAGGTTCTCGATTTTGCAAGAAACGTATTCATCAAGCTTAGAAACCCCTATGCTTCCTTAGATATTGCTCAGTCAGTAAATGGCTGCCATTTGTTAGAGTATCAAGGAACCAACTTTTCCCCAGGAACATTATTAAAATCTACTAAAACATGTGTGTTTGTTAATGGGAAATGGAGCGATATCAAAAGTAATAACGATCTCGAGGAGAACTATGCTTATGCATTGAACTCATATATCCATAACAATTAGCTTGAAGAGTGTAAACGTTAATAAAATAAAACATTTATGTTTATAAGCCTTATTTTTTTTAAGTTAGTATGTATTGCTCTCTATAGTTATGGTTTAGCCCGCTTTGTTTTTTTCATGTGCTAATCGTATTTTTACTATGAGTAAGAACAGCTAACTTACGAGAGCTTGAATCCAAATAGCTTTGATGTGAAAGCTCTGTTACTACACTTAATGTGTTAATTGTGAACGAACTTGTAGCAAATATATATGGATTTAATACTATAAACCATAGACTTCTTGCATAAGTCGTCGCTAACCTTTGAAGCTCTGTCAGTAGGAGTTAACAGAATGGTACTTTTGCAAGATATCTAATATATTAGGACTAACCACATGAAGATTTATATAGCTACTTTACCTAATGGTTACTTTGGCAGTTCAGGTCAAAGCTGGAAAACACTAGATGTAGATAAGATAGCCAGTATGTTAAATTTTGATACTGATATAATAACGATCAATGATTTGATGGATATGGATTTTGATCCATCAGATGTAGTGATCTATACCTCTAGCGATGAAGAAAACATAAGGAAGTATCTGTTAGATGTAATGTATTTAGTTGACAAGAAGTGCCACATCATACCTAGTTACGAAATGCTTCTAAGTCATGAGAACAAAGGCTTTCAGCAGCTATTTAGATATGAGCATAACTTTGGTAATTTAATTGGAAATTATTTTTTTGATATTGATGACTCTAAGTTGTCGATGCCAAAAGTCTTCAAAACCATAACAGGTGCTGGTAGTAGTGGTGTGTCTTTAGTTAGAAATCAAAAAGATCTATCAAAGATAAAAAGTCAGCATTTTACAGTCTCTAAAAAGAGACAAATTATTAAGCTTCAAAGAAGATTAAAACTAAGAAAAAATGAATTTAAGATTTATAACTATAGACATAAGGGCTTTAATAGGCTTGTGGAACAAGAGTTTGTTCCAAATCTTAAAAATGATTATAAAATACTTGTGTTTGGTGACAGGTACTATGGCTTGAAAAGAAATATTAAGAAAAATGATTTCAGAGCCAGTGGTAGTGGCTTATTTAAGTTTGAGAAGCCTCCTAATAAGGTGCTGGATTTTGCCAAAAATATATTCAATGAGCTTGATAATCCTTATGCATCACTAGATATAGCTCAATCAGTTGATGGGTGTCATTTATTGGAGTATCAGGGAACCAATTTCGGACCAACTGCTGTATTAAATTCCTCCATGAGATATGTATATTCAGATAATCGTTGGAAAGAAGAAAAAAATGATAAAGATCTTGAAAGTAATTTTGTGTACGCACTGAATATATTTATTAGGCAATATTTAATCTGAATCGTTGCTCAAGTTAAGCTAGTCTAAATGACGGTAAAATCAATTGTCGGTCTAGTAGGTGCATTAAGTTATAAGCTACAGAGAAGAAATATTTAATAAAAATCTAATAAAGTGAGCTGTAATATGAAGGTGCCTCAAAACTATGCGCAAGTAAGAGAACAAAACGATACGTTGTGGAAGTTTTTTCTCAGCTTTGTTTTGGCTTTAGCTGTATCTTTAGTTCCTTGGGAGCTTTTTCGTAATAATGTTTTTGTGGACCGTATAAATTATACTAGGTATATTGATTTATACTTGAATAGAATTCATTGGTTTGATTTCTCAACATTTACATCGAAGATATCGTACGAATGGGGTTGGCATTACTTTTTAGACTTTTTAAAATCTAATTTTGGCTATGATAGTAGCGCTATTTTTTTAGTCGTCGCACTTTTATTTTTGACGATAACTTTTACTTTGGTGAGCACTACTAAAAAGTTTTACTTATGTTTTTTCTTGTTGAGCCCAAGCCTCATTGATTTTTTCTATTCGCAAATAAGACAGTCCTTTGCAATGGCTTTTATTTATCTATCTTTATTAGTTTTTAAGAGAAGTAAGATACTGTCTGTTTTACTATTAATTCCTCCTCTGTTTGTTCATACCTCATCAATTCTGTTTGTATTTATATTTTATTTCGCTGTATTTTTAGCAAAAAACAAAGTTTTGAGTGAAGGTTCTAAGTTTGTTGTATCTTTATTAGTTGGGTCTGTATTAGCATTGATTACTGGGCCATATATGTCTGTAATTTTATCATCTTTTGATGACAGGCGTGCAGAATATAGTGATATGTCTTCACCAGCGCTCTATATGATTTATTGGATCCTTTTGTTTGTATTCTTTTTTATTAAGTTTTTGATAAAAGATTTAAAGAATCTTAACTATTATTATTTTTATATAACTATAATAATCCTTACAGTAGTTGTGTTGAGTTATGTTACAGGAGGATATCCATCAAGGTTTTTAGCTGCCTCTCTACCTTTCTTGGTACTTACTATAGGAAGCCTCAAAGGTAGGTTGGATAATTTTGCTGTTGTTGGTTATATCTTTTACGTAATTATACTTTGGTTTTTCTGGCTAACTTAATTATTTTATAAAATCGGTAGAAAATTACATTCAATAATCTTAATTATGAAGATAGTTTTAGAATAGGTTAGGGTTAAATTGCCTTTAAATAGATGGGTCATATAATGAATAAGGTTTTACATATCATTACTGGACTAAATGATGGTGGGGCAGAAGGTGTCTTGACGAGAATATGCCTTTTAGAGCCTCATAACCATACGGTTATTTCTCTGATGGATAAAGGAAAGTATGGAGATATATTAGAAAAGGCAGGGGTTAATGTATTTTACATAAATATGAACCCTTCTAAATTTAAATTGAGAAATATTTATGATCTATATCATACTATAAAAACAATAAAACCCTCTCATGTTCAGACTTGGATGTATCATGCTGACTTACTAGGTGGTATAACTGCCAAAGCGGCAGGTGTTTCAAATGTATATTGGGGTATTCGACATAGCAATCTTGATAAAGGTACGATTAAAAAGTCAACATTCATGATCACAAAAATTTGTGCGTATTTGTCTTATATTGTGCCAAAAAAAATCATATCTTGCTCAAACCAAGCTGTTCTATCTCATGTCAAGCAAGGATATAGTCAGAAAAAATTTCAGGTGGTACAAAATGGCTATGATTTGACAAAGTTCAAACCTATAACTAACTTCAAGAGCCCATTTACCTTTTCAGAAAATGACAAGCCCATCGTTGCTATGGTGGCGAGGTATGATGTTCAAAAAGATCATAAAAACCTGATTCAGGCACTTTCTATCGTAAAAGATAAGCTGTTTGGTTTTCATTTGGTTTTAGTCGGAACGGGTATGACGGCTGATAATGATGAGCTATTAGAAATTATTAATCGTTCTAGTTTAATCATCGAAGACGATGTAACCTTGTTAGGTCAATGTCATGATATTCCATCGTTGTTTAACGCTATAGATTTACACGTTCTTTCAAGTCTTGGGGAAGCCTTTCCCAATGTACTAGCAGAAGCAATGGCATGCGGAGTACCTTGTGTTTCTACAGATGTAGGAGATGCTAAGGAAATTGTGGGTCAGCAGGGTTGGGTTGTCCCTGCTCAAAATTCAAAAGCATTAGCTGATGCGATTATGTCAGCATTAAATGAAAGGACGTCAGATCCTCAAAAATGGTTAAGTCGTAAGCTTGATGGTATTGAGCATATTAGTAGTAACTTTGAAGTTCATAATATGGTCAATAGCTTTCATAAAATATGGAATACTGTTTAGCTTTCAGTATCTATGCTACGAAGAGATAGGTAAGCTGTTGTGGAGCTGGTTTTTTATTAATTTCAATTTAAATAATATTTATTTTGAGCTTGTCTATTTTTTCTAGCATCATTCAAACTATCAAATGAGAAGCAGTATGAAAAAGTTTTTATTATTCTCAAGCTATCTACCCTCTATTCTAAATTTTAGAGGAGACCTTGTAGCTTCGATCGCTGACCTAGGTTATGAGATACACATACTCGCACCTGACTTAGAAAGTTTTTCAGAAGATTATGATAAGTTAATTGACTTGGGATACCATGTTCATTCAGTCCCTATGCAGAGAGTAGGTACCAATCCTGTTGCAGATATTGAAACATTGATAGCTGTTTTTCGACTGCTTCGTAAAGTAAAGCCTACTTATATGCTTTCTTATACTATAAAACCCGTTATTTATGGAACATTAGCCGCATCACTTGCTAGAGTTCCAAACCGTTATGCATTAATAACAGGTTTGGGTTATGCCTTTCAGGAAGCAGAAGAAGAGACGAATCATCGGAGTTTATTTAAAAAAATTATAAAAGAGCTTTATCAACGAGCACTCTCAAAAGCAAGCAAAGTGTTTTTTCAAAACCCTGATGATTTACAGCTTTTTAAAGACTTACGACTTCTAAAGCCGAGCACGCCTGCTGTTGTTGTTAATGGTTCTGGAGTCAATATATCTCATTTTGATATTGCCCCACTGCCTCGTGATGCTAATGATTTTAATATACCATCATTTTTACTGATTGCTCGGCTATTGAACGACAAGGGTGTAGTAGAGTATGTCGAAGCAGCCAGACAAATAAAACAAAAATATCCTACAATTGAGTTTCATTTGGTTGGAGGGTTGTTTGATAATCCAGCAGCCATTAGTCAGCAGCAATTAGATGGCTGGTTAGAAGAAGAGATATTCGTCTATTGGGGTAAGGTTAGTGATGTACGCCCCGCGATATCGAAGTGTTCAATTTATGTATTACCTTCTTATCGTGAGGGTACGCCTCGAACTGTACTTGAAGCGATGTCGATGGGTCGTAGTATTATTACAACTGACGCTCCTGGTTGCCGCGAAACTGTAATCGATGGAGAGAATGGCTTCTTAGTTCCTATAAGAGATGTTGACGCTTTAGTGCAAGCAATGCTGCGTTTTATTGAGCAACCAGAGCTGATGCGACAAATGGGTCAGCGCTCACGAGAGATAGTGGAAGAAAAATATGATGTGCGTAAGGTCAATGCACATATGCTATCTGAAATGGAATTGGAGTAATAACAGATGTTAAAAAGACTGTTTGATTTTACTGCTGCTAGTAGTGCTTTGATTATTTTGTCCCCTGTATATTTTATTGTGGCTTATAAAGTCAAGAATAACCTTGGTTCGCCTGTATTGTTCAGGCAGACTCGCCCTGGTCTACACGGTAAGCCATTTGAAATGGTTAAATTTCGTACCATGACTGATGCTAAAGACGCTGAAGGTAATCTTTTAGAAGGTGATGAGCGTCTAACTCCATTCGGTAAAAGGCTCAGAGCCACTAGCTTAGACGAGTTACCTGAGCTTTGGAACGTAATAAAAGGTGATATGAGTTTAGTCGGACCAAGGCCTCTATTGATGGAGTATTTGCCTCTATATAATGAAGAACAAACTCGTAGGCACGATGTACGCCCTGGTGTTACAGGCTGGGCTCAGGTAAATGGTCGTAATGCTATAAGTTGGGACGAAAAGTTTGAGCTAGATACTTGGTATGTTGATAATCAATCCCTATGGTTAGACTTTAAGATTTTACTTAAAACTGTCAAACAAGTGCTAATTAAAGATGGTATTAATGCTAGCAGTGACGTTACTATGAGTAAGTTTACTGGTAATAATGAATAAGAGAAACTAACATGCAGCTGACTATTGGTATATATGGTGCAAGCGGATTTGGTAAGCAAATCATGCCGTTGGCAAGATTACAGTATCCATTTCTGGATAAGTCCTCTTTCATATTTATCGATGATGCTGGAGAGATTGATGAGCTAAATGGCTACCGAGTACTGAAGTATGAAGAGTTTTTAAGCCAGCCTTCCGAGAAGAAATCGGTAACTATCGCTATTGCTGATAGTAGGATACGTGAATTACTGGCAAATAAACTCAAAAATGATGGCATACCATCAATCACAATTCGGGCACCAAATACCATTTTATTAGACGATGAAACAGTCGTTTTAGGTGAGGGTGGTATTTTATGTGAAAACGTCTGCATAAAAGTTAATGTTAAAATTGGTAAGTTCTTCCATGCCAATTCATATAGCTACGTTGCACATGACTGCCTGATTGGTGATTACGTTACTCTTGCTCCAAGAGTAAGCTGTAATGGCAATGTCCATATCCATGATCATGCCTATATCGGTACTGGTGCCATTATTAAACCAGGCACTCCTAATAAACCCTTGGTTATTGGTGAGGGTGCTATCGTAGGTATGGGTGCTGTCGTGACTAAGGATGTTCCTGCTGGTGCGGTGGTTATAGGCAACCCAGCTCGTCCGTTAATTAAATAACTAGCGTTATAATCTACTAGCGCTGATAGAAAAAAATGTCGTAATTTATACTTCATCAGTAATCAATATTGAGGAACATATGCTAAATACTCCTTTTTCACCTTGGCCAAGCTTTACTCAGCAAGAGGCCGATGCTGTCAGCCAAGTACTGTTATCTAATAAAGT
>RCMY010004674.1_pt1 | contig 11753 bp, 10 predicted proteins | sample 2041341 | NCBI WGS metagenome assembly RCMY01 (sample SAMN09708234, study PRJNA481090) | Marine sediment metagenome, whole genome shotgun sequencing project.
GCTATGAGATCTTCTGCCAGAAGAAGCATGTCGTGCAGCTGTGGGATCAGATCCTCAAGGATGGTGAGGGTATGGGCATTCGCCCCGTGCAGTTCAGCACGCTGGACCGTCTGCGCACCGAATCCTACCTGCTGTTCTTTCCGGGCGACAACTCGGAAACCTATCCGCACGAGAACGGTGATCCCGCTGGCGATACCCTGTGGGAGCTGGGCCTCGAATTCGTCGTCTCGCCGGGCAAGATCGGCTTTATCGGCGCGGAAAACCACTATGCGCTGGAGGGCCGCGAGCGGTTCAAAATCTACGGCGTCAAGCTGGAAGGCGACACCCCTGCCGGCGAAGGCGCGGAGTTGCTGCAGGATGGCAAGAAGGTCGGCAACGTCACCTTCGGCATGGTGTCCAAGGTCAATAACCACAACGTCGGCATTGCCCGTATGCCCGTCAAGGCGGCCAAGCCCGGTACCAAGCTGACCGTGCGCAACGAAGACGGCACCGAGATCGCAGCCGTCGCTGCGGAAATGCCGTTCTACGACAAGGACAAGAAGATCCGCACAGCCAAAGGCTGAGCTTGATCTAGGCAAATGCGTGCGGCAGGTTTATCTTGCCGCACGCCAACGACAAAAAGTCGACCCAAGTTAATTCTCAACAGGAGACGAAGGCGCAAATGTCGAAGTTTGAATTCCCTCCCTCGATCACGAGCCGCCCGGTCTGGGGCAGCCTCGAGGCTCGCGCGGGCAAACATCACCTGATGATCGCCGATGCGATGGGCGCCGAGGCGATCCTGGACATCGCAACGCCCGAACTGATGGCCAGTAGCCACGTTATCTACATCCCCAACGGCACCGATTTCGCCGACAAGCTGCGCGATCTCAAGCCTGCACAATTTTACGAGGGGCCCAGCTATTCGGCATCGCTTCCGCGTATTCGCCGCGTGCTGGAGGGCGCCCATATGGGCCTGCAAGTCTACCTCGCCGGCACCGAGAGCCTGATGGGGCAGGTCATGCAAGAGGCCGTTCTGGCCGGCATTCCGCACACGGGCATCCAGACCGAGCATCGCGGTTCCACCGCACGGCGGATGCAATGCGTGCATTGCAAGGGGATCACCGAGGATGTCGAGGTCGATCCGTTCGTCTGCTCGCATTGTGGTCTGAACCTGTTTGTGCGCGATCACTATTCGCGGCGCCACGCCGCCTATCAGGGCGTTTGTGTCGACGCCGAGGATCCGGGCAACGTGCCCGAGCAAAAGGGGATTTACGGATGAGCGGAATCACCAAGATCAACGTGCGTGTCACCGACATCGTCCCGCTGAACGAGCTGGTCACGCGTTTCAAATTCGAGCCGGTCGACGGTGGCCTTTTGCCGACATTCTCCGGCGGTGCGCATACTGTTGTCGAGATGAAAGATGACGATCGCACGCGCCTGAACCCCTATTCGCTGATGTCCGATCCGGCCGATCGCGGGGCCTATACCATTTCCGTGCGCCGCGACGACGAGGGGCGGGGCGGCTCGCTGTTCATGCACAAAAAGGTCAAGATCGGCGACGAGATGGTCATCTCGAACCCCGTCAACCTCTTTAGTCTCGATCTGCGTGCGAAAAAGCATCTGATGATCGCGGGCGGCATCGGCATCACGCCGTTCATGGCCCAGATCAAGCAGCTTGATCGTACCCAAGGCAACTGGGAACTGCACTATGCCACCCGCAACGAGGAACTGGCCAGCTACGCCGGCGAGTTGGCATCGGACTATCCGAACGACGTGCATGTTTACTATGACGTCAAGGATGAGGCCATCAATCTGGAGCGTCTTTTGGACGGGCAACCTCTTGGCACGCATATCTATATCTGCGGTCCCAAGGGCATGATCAACTGGGTGCGCGAGACGGCCAAGGGGCTGGGTTGGCCACGAGAGGCCGTGCATTTCGAGGAATTCCTCGCGCCGAAACCCGGCAAACCCTTTGAAGTCAAGCTGGCCGTATCAAACAAGGTCATCGAAGTCGGCGAGCATGAAAGCCTGCTGGAGGCGATTGAGCGGGCAGGGGTCGATGCACCCTATCTTTGCCGTGGCGGTGCTTGTGGGCAGTGCGAGACGAACGTGCAGGAATGCGATGGCAAAATCCTGCACCACGATCACTGGCTAGAGCCGGATGAGCGCGCCTCGAACGAGAAAATCATGCCTTGCGTCAGCCGCTTTGAGGGCAAGACGCTGGTTCTGGACCGCTAGATTTATGCGCACCCATCCGAAAGCGGGAGGGCTTTCGGATGGGTGGCGCCCAAGGGAGGACTGACATGACAATCCAATTCAACGACGAGACGTTCCGCGACGATTATTCGTTCTTCAATTCAGAGTGGGCGCTAAAGCGGTTTCCGTTCCCGTTCGACAAAGACGACTACATGTATTCGGTGAACATGGAGCCGCATGGTTCTGGACGTGACGGGTCGATCTTTAACAGCCGCTTTGACGTGGACGAGCATTACGTCAGCGAGATGCGCGACCGCGCACTGGTTCTGGATCAGGATCCGCTGCGCTGCCAGTCGCTGCCGCATATGACGCTGCACGGCTGGGATCTGCTGGAACTAATCATGGTGTCCAAGTCCGAGGACTACCCGGACATGTTCGAGTTGCACCGCGACGGCAACAAGTGGCGCTGGATCAACAAGCCGCTGGGCATTGATGACACTTTCACCTTTCTCGATGGTTCGACGCTGCCTTACGGCCCGATGGAATATATCACCCGCCAGACGCAGGGCGACTTCGCCATGCTGGATCAGCGCGACGATAACCTCTGGATGGACGCTGGCATGGTCACGACGCAGGCCGACTGGTCGCTTGACTTTGACATCGGCATGAATTTTTTCGAGTGGCATGCACCGGTGCCGCTGGCCGCCGAAATGGGTGTCTTTGTGCGCGCGCTGAAATTCCTGCTGAACATTCAGCAAGGGACGCCTGCGCGGCGGCTGAACTGGACTATGACGGTCAATCCGCTGCTGGATACCAGCCCCGAGAATTACCACAAATGGGGTGTGCAAAAGAACGAGCTGACGCCCGAGAATATGGGATCGAAACAGCATCTGCGGGTAGAATTGCAGACGTTCTTTCGTCTGCCACGCTCTAACGGGATGGTGTTTCCAATCCGTTGCTATCTCTGCTCGTTTCAGGACCTGATGAAGGTCCCGAAATGGGGGCGCCGCCTGCACCGCGTGATCCGCGACCTGCCGGACGAGTTGGCGGAATATAAGGGCTTTGCTGCCAACCGGCCTATGATGCTGGAGTATCTGGAGAAGTTCGACGATGGCCTGCCCACGTCGCCCGGTATCTGGCCTGAAGTGGACAGCGAGCCGCCGCTTCAGAAGTGAGCGGTGGCTGAGAAGTGATAGAGAGCGGTCCATTTGGGCCGCTCTTTTCACGTCTGCGGGACAGCGCGTCTGCGCCCGGCATATGTCACGCCCGGCTTTAGGTGTTCTGCGGATAGCAGATGATCGACAGGTACTTGCAAGGCAGCGTTACCAGCCGCTCGGGACCGTGCGGCGCGTCCGCGTCAAAGAACAGCGTGTCACCGGGAAGCAGCGATACGACCGACTCCCCGTGGCGATAATCGACGGCACCTTCCAGCATATAGATCGTCTCGATCCCGCCGTGCTGGAACGTGGGAAACACGTCCGACATGTCGCTGAGCGTGATCAGGTACGGCTCGACGATGACACCTGAGCCGTTCGATCCGATGTGGCCCAGCAAATTATACTGATGACCCGCGCGCGTGCCTGCGCGCTCCAGCTCCACGCCTTGGCCGCTCTTGGTATGCACGAATTCGCGGGTCTCTTCAAAGCGGCGGAAAAATCCGGTGATCGGCACGCGCAATGCGTTCGCCAGCGTCTGCAGCGTGGTCAGCGACGGCGACGTGTTGCCGTTCTCGATCTTGGACAGCATCCCGATGCTGAGGCCGGTCTTGGCCGCCAGTTCGGCCACCGTGATCTCCTGCTTGCGGCGATGCGAGCGCAGCTCGCGGCCGATGGCGATCTCCAGCACGTTCTCCCGCTCCTCGCGGGGAACGCGGTGGGGGTCCTGCGTCAGCCGTGCGGCTGCGCCCGTCGTAATTTTTTGAATTGTCATAACTTTTCCTGCCCTAGCGTCGGCGCCGGCTCATTTTCGTCAATCATGCCCATTTTTCACTCACAGGACAAGATTTACAGATTCCTTTCAAACGTTTGATGCAGAGGTAATGCGGCGACTGCCCTCCTTCACAGTCATGTTTTAAAGGGGCGTGCGAACGATAACAGGTCCATCGGGCCTGATTTACGCGACTTTTAGAGCAAGAAAAAAACTTGACCAGCAGGAATGTCATGCGAGGATGCCGAGACGCCCTGCGGCACCTTGCCGCAATGCGGACGCTCAAATGAACAACGACAGGACCGGCATAGCCAGGCCTAAACAAGCGGCGAATTGAGACCGCGACAACCGGGAGATATCCATGAAGAGAACCCAGACGGCCATGCTGGCCGCCCTTACTACATTTGCCCCCATGGCCGCATTGGCCGAGGACAGCGCCGATCCGATTGTGATTCCGATCCACAACTGGACGTCGCAGATCGTTATGTCGAACGTCGTCGGTCAGATCCTGAGCGAGCAGGGCGCGAATGTCGAATACGTTACCACCGACAGCCAGGCCGTCTACGAATCGCTTCGTATGGGCGATGTGACGCTAGAGATGGAAGTGTGGGAGGGCGCGTTCGGGGCCTCCTACCGCGCGGCAATGGAGAAGGGTGGCATCGTCGATGCCGGCGATCACGACGCCGTCACGCGCGAGGATTGGTGGTACCCGATGTGGACCAAAGAGGCCTGCCCGGGCCTGCCCGCGTGGGAGGCGCTGAACGACTGCGCCGAGGTGTTTGCCACGGTCGAAACCGGCGACAAGGGTCGCTATCTGGACGGTCCCGTTGACTGGCTCAAGCACGGCAAGGAGCGGGTCGATGCGCTGGGCATGAACTTTACCGTGATCAACGCCGGATCGGCCGCCGCCCTCTGGGCTGAAATCGGTGCTGCCGAAGCGGACAAAAAGCCAATCGTTGTGTTCAACTGGACGCCCAACTTTGCCGAGGCCGTGTGGCCGGGCGAGTTCGTCGAATTCCCCGAGTGGGTCGAGGGTTGCGACAAGGATCCGGCAGTTGGCCCCAATCCCGACGCACTCTATGACTGTGGCAACCCCGCTGACGGCTATCTGAAAAAGGCCGCGTGGGACGGCATGGAAGAGAAGTGGCCCGGCGCGTTCGAGACGCTGACCAAGATCTCCTTTACCAACCCGCAGATTGCCCAAATGGCCAGGCTGGTCGATGTCGAGGACATGGAGCACGAGGAGGCCGCAGCCGAGTGGCTGGAGGCCAACGAGGACGTCTGGCAGAGCTGGATCAACTGATCCGCGCCTTCGACTGACCCCTTTTAACGCGACCCCGCCCGAGCCAATCGGACGGGGTCGCTTTGCCTCAGGATCGACCATGAATCAGCAAACGCCCGTGATCACTTGCCAAAACGTTTGGAAGCTTTTCGGTAAGGACCCCGAAAAATACCTTGCCACCCTGCCCGCCGGGCGCGGCTTTGAGGAAATTCGTGCCGATGGCTATATCGCGGGCGTCAAGGATGTCAGCATCGAGGTCAATCGCGGCGAAATGCTGGTGATCATGGGCCTCTCGGGGTCGGGGAAATCCACGCTGGTGCGCTGCTTCAGCCGCCTTCACGACATCACCGGCGGCACCATCACCGTCGAGGGGCAGGACGTGATGAAGCTCAGCGAAAAAGAGCTGATCGAACTGCGCCGCTCTAAAATGGGCATGGTGTTTCAATCCTTTGGTCTGCTGCCGCATAGGACGGTGTTGGAAAATGTCGCTTTTCCGCTGGAAATGCGCGGTCAGGATCGCCATCAGCGGCGCGAGCGCGCGATGGAAGTCATCAAGCTGGTCGGGCTGGAGGGCCGCGAGGATTATTTTCCGCGTGAGATGTCCGGTGGCCAGCAGCAGCGCGTCGGCATCGCCCGTAGCCTCGCCATCGAGCCCGATATCTGGTTTCTGGACGAACCATTCAGCGCGCTCGACCCGTTGATCCGGCGCGAGATGCAGGACGAATTCCTGCGCCTTCAGGCGATGCTGTCCAAAACCATCGTCTTTATCACCCATGATTTCGACGAGGCGCTGCGCCTCGCTGATCGCATCGCCATCATGAAGGACGGCGCGGTCGAGCAATGCGATACGCCCGACCAGATCGTGCTGCACCCCGCCACCGAATATGTGCGCAAGTTCACCGAAGACATCGACAAGTCCCGCGTAGTTCATGCCAGCGTGCTGGCCAACCCGGATGTCAGCGGCACGGGCGAGCCTGTCGATGCCGACCTGACCGTGCACAAGATGGCGCAGCTGCTGGTGCAGGACACACGCGAGGCGATTCCCGTCATGCGCGCCGGTAAGATCATCGGCGCATTCAAACGTACCGATGCGCTGGAAATCCTCGTGGGGACGAACTGATGGTGGCGACGACCACAGACACGAAAACCGACCCGACATTTACACGCCCGCGCATGGTGCTGGTCCTTATCGGCGTCGCCATCCTGCTGACATTGCTGCAATATTCGGGCCTTTTGCCCGCCGCGCTGCACCGCCTGCCCGAGGCGTGGATACCGCCCTTTGCCCCGTGGCTCGACGCGGCGTTCAATTTCGTCAAGGACGATCTGGGCCTGCTGACCTTTACCCGCTTTCTGACCGAAGGCCTCGAATGGCTTCTGGATGTGACCGCGAATCTCTTGTTCGGTCAGCGTCGCTGGCCCCATCTTGGACCGATTCCGTGGACGGCCATCGCCGCCGTTGCCGCTGTGATCGGCTACTACCTCGGCGGTTGGCGCATGGCGCTGCTGGGTGGGGGTGTGTTCGTCTGGACCGCCCTTATCGGCCAGTGGAAAATCGCGATGCAGACTGCATCCGTGCTGGTCGTCGCGGCGCCGCTCGCCTTTGTTATCGGCCTCGGCCTTGGCATTGCCGCGTGGAAATACGCGTGGGTGAGCCGCGCGATCAAGCCGGTGCTGTCGGTGTTGCAAACGCTGCCCTTCTTTACCTACCTACTGCCCGCCGTCATCTTCTTTAAGGTCGGCCCGACGGCTGGCGCGGTCGCCACCACGGTCTATGCCATCCCGCCGATGGTTTTGATGACGACGCTGGGCCTACAAAAGGTACCGCACGAAGTCGTCGAGGCCGGTCAAATGAGCGGCTGCACCCGCTTTCAGCTGCTGCGCCACGTCTACCTGCCTTCGGCGCGGACCGAAATTCTGGTCGGCGTGAACCAAGTCATCATGCTGAGCCTTGCTATGGTCGTTCTGACCGCATTCATCGGAATGCCCGGCCTTGGTGCAAAACTGCTCGCCATGATGGGCAGCTTCAAGCTGGGCCGTTCTTTTGAGATCGGCGTGACCATCGTGCTGCTCGCCGTCATGCTGGACCGCATGTCCAAGGCGTGGGCCCTCAAGCAGCCCGAGCATTTCGAGCGTGGCACGCCGTGGTGGAAGCGGCACATTCTGCTGCTGACCGGCATCGGCGCCTTTGTGTTTTTCTGCATCCTTGGCCAGTTCGTCGAGGTCGCGACCGATATTGGACGCAAGCAGAATTTTAGCCAAGGCAAGGAAATCGACGACCTGATGAAGAATTTCTTGGCCCTCGACTGGGTCAATGCCATCACCGGCGGCATCCGGTATTTCCTGAACGTCAAGGTGCTGATCCCCTTCCGCAACTTCCTGCTCAGTATACCGACGCCCGCGCTAATCCTGCTCATCTCGGCCTTTGCGCTGTGGCTGGGCGGGCGCAGGCAGGCGTTGCTGGCGGCGCTATTCTTTGGCCTCGTTGCGTGGTCGGGATGGTGGGACCGGTCGGTCATCACGCTTTATTCCGTGATCTCAGCGGTTCTACTGGCCATGCTGTTCGGTCTTCCGCTAGGCATCACGGCCGCGCGTAGTGACAAGTGGTCACGCCGCGTTCTGCTGGCCTGCGACACGGCGCAGACATTTCCCAGCTTCATCTACCTCATCCCGGCGATCATGCTGTTCGGCATTACGGATGTCGCAGTGATCTTTTCAATCCTGATCTTTGCCATGGTGCCGCTGACACGTTACACGATCGAGGGATTGCGCACCGTGCCAGAGGAAATGCTGGAGGCCGCTGATATGTCGGGCGCCACAAGGCGACAAAAGCTGTGGAAGGTGCAATTGCCGCTGGCCCTGCCGACTATGGCCGTGGGGTTCAATCAGGCGATCATGTTTGCGTTCTTCATGGTCATCATTGCGGCCTTTATCGGCACGCAGGATCTGGGGCAAGAGTTGCAGCGCACGCTGGCGGGCACAGATATGGGCAAGAATTTCGTCCTTGGTATCTGTGTGGCGCTGATGGCGCTGACCTTTGATCTGACGATCCTGAAATGGGCGAACGATCAGAAACGCGCGCTGGGGCTGGGGGAGTAAACACTCAGCCCTCGCAAAACGCCGCGACCAGCGCGTCCCAGCGCCGCTGCGAGACGTCTTGCGCACGGGCGGTCAGCCAATAGCTTGAGGCGGGCGTCAGGCTGTGAGCGTCAACGCGGGCCAGCCGCCCCGCCTCTAGAGCATCGCGGCAAAGCGGAAGCGAGGCCAGAACCACGCCCGCCCCCGCCTCGGCGGCGGCCAGCGCTGCGCCCATGCTGTCGGTGCGCAGTTGCATCGCGGTTGTGCCATCCCAATCGGACCAGCCGGCGCGCGGGCCAGTAACCGCGATGCGGGGCAGGGCGGTCCAGTCGGCAGTCAGAATGTGCGGCGCGGCGACCGGGGCCAGTTCCTCGGGGAACAGGCGCGCGGCGCGCAGGTCGGGCCAGTCGCCCGCGCCGTAGCGCACGACGACGTTGCCGCGATCCGGTGCCTGCTCGGCCTCGATCATCAGCGTGACAAAGGACAGGTGCAGCCGCGCGCGCCCCTCCAGCTGCGGTAGGCGCGGCATCAACCAGCCCCGGGTCACTGTCGCGCTGGCGCAGATCGTTAGTCGTTGCGTGCGGCTGCTAAAGATATCTTGCGCGCTTTGATGCAGCAACGTCAGCGCCTCGCTGGCATGGGGCAGCCACGCCTCGGCCTCGACCGTCAGGGTGACGCCGCGCGCACCGCGCGCGAACAGGCGCGCGCCCAGCCGCCCCTCCAAATTGGCAATGCGCTGGCTGATCGCGGCCTGCGTCAGCCCGGTTTCCCGGGCGGCGGCGGTAAAGCTGCCCAGCCTTCCTGCCGCCTCAAACGCACGCACCCAGTCGAGCGGGATGCCGTCCAGAGTCTTGTCCGGCATAAGCAGATCCACCTCTCAGACCCAGATAAACACCGTTGTGATTATGCCTGCCTCTGTCACATTGGCAAGCGAATGGAAACAGACAGCCCGGAGTATCCTCATGTTCCAAGCCAAGCTTTCAACGGACGGCGATGTTGTCACCCTCGCAAACGGAAGTGACACCGCCCGTTTTCACGCCATCTGGCTGCGCGACAATGCGTGGGACGAACACACCCGCGCCCCCGGCAATGGCCAGCGCCTAATCGCGCTGCGCGACATCGACGCGGGCGTGCATGTCACCGCCGCGCGCGTGGAGGGCGGCCAGTTGCACCTGACCTTTGCACCCGAGGGCCGCAGCATCGCCTATGACCCCGCATGGCTGATGGCGCATAGCTATGATCGCGCGCAGGATCATGCCCCCGGCTGGCTGGCGGACGGCGCCGAGGCGTGGGACGCGCGCCTGATGAGCGATGTGCCGACGGGCGATTTCGCTGCCGTTCAGGGCGATCCGGAGGCGCGGCGCGATTGGCTGGCGCAGATCGTGCGCTATGGCTTTGCCAAGCTGCAAAACGGCCCGGTCGAGGATGGCGCGCTGTTCAAGGTGGTCGACCTCTTTGGCCATGTCCGCGAGACGAATTATGGCAGCAAATTCGAGGTCCGCACCGAGATCAATCCGACCAACCTCGCTTATACCGGCCTTGGGTTGCAGGCCCATACCGACAATCCCTACCGTGATCCGATGCCGACCGTCCAAGTGCTCTATTGCCTTGAATCCACTGCTGAGGGCGGTGAAAACATGGTTGTCGATGGCTTTGCCGCCGCCCGTCGTCTGCGCGCCGAAAGCCCCGAATGGTTCGACGTGCTAAGCCAGCATTGCGCGCGTTTTGAGTACGCCGGAACAGGTGTGCGCCTGCAATCGCGCCGCCCGATGATCGAGTTGGACCCCGATGGCGCCCTGCGTGCAGTGCGCTTTAACAACCGCTCGGCCGCTGCGATCACGGACGTGCCGTTCGACGTCATGCCTGCATACTACGCCGCCTATCGCCGCCTTGGTGAGATCATCGACGACCCGAGCATGGAGGTCAGTTTCCGCCTCGAGCCGGGTGAAAGTTTCCTCGTCGACAACACCCGCGTTCTGCATGCGCGCAAGGGGTATTCCGGCACCGGCACCCGCTGGTTTCAGGGCTGCTATGCCGACATGGATGGCGTGCGCTCGACCCTTGCCGCGTTGCAGGCACCGCAGAAGGAGGCAGCAGAATGAGCGACAAACTGACACCGCAGACCATCGTCCCCTTCCTCGCCGATATCTTTGAGCGGCGCGGCGGCGAGGAATATCTGGGCGAGCCAGTGACAATGGCCGAACACATGCTGCAAGGCGCGGCCCTGGCCGAGCGCGGAGGGATGCCCGAGCGGATCATCGTCGCCGCATTGCTGCACGACATCGGCCATTTCACGTCCGAGTTCGGCACGTATCATCCCGACGACACACACGACCGCCACCACGAAGAGGCAGGCGCCGAGGTGCTGGAAGAGTTCTTTCCCACCGTTGTTACCGATTGCGTGCGCCATCACGTCGCCGCCAAGCGATATCTCTGCGCGACGAAACCTGAGTATTTCAAGCGCCTGTCGATCGCCTCAGTCCATTCGCTGAACCTTCAGGGCGGACCGATGAGTGCCGAGGAAGTGGCTGAGTTCGAGCACAATCCAAACCTCGAAGAGATCGTGCAGGTGCGGTATCTGGACGATGCGGGCAAGCACGCCGACATGGAAACGCCCGGATTCTCGCATTTCGCGCCGATGGTGCAGCGCGTCGTGGATGCGCATTGTGGGGTGCATTAGGCCAGTTGGGACGCCGTCGCTGAAAATTTGGATGCTGGAATTTCGATTTGGGTATGTCCGCAAGGTATTGGGCTGCTTCGAGTCCGTTAATGTAACCTCCTTAGCGTCCTATCGACAAGCATGATCCGTAGCATTCAAAACCTCATTGAACGCCAGATTCATAAGGCGAGGTTAAAAGGTCAGCTTGAAAGCCGCCCTTACCTGACCGTACTGCCGTTGCTTTCGTAGATAGGGGGAGGCAGTGGGTTATCGCATGATCCTCTAAGCTGTTGCTCTCCCCGCAGAAATCAAAATCGAAAAGAAGATCAATGCCCACAGAAAGTGTCTCGCAACGCGTGTGGATGAGAGTGCGGGTGAGGAAGCTATAGCTCAACTTGGCCAACTCGAATTGCGCTACAGTATTGCGCGCGAAGCGCGTCAGAAGTTTATGCGCAAATAATAGTCTGTGATGTGTTTGCGGAACGACAGCATTGTCCCGCGAAGGTGACCTCCACGCTTTCCGTACATCTCTCTTTCTTTGCGCATGGGCAGCGTCCACCGACGCCAGTCGAGATCAAGCGTTTGTAAAACAAGGTGCGGGATGATCGGCATGAAAAATGGATGGTGCTGTGAGAG
>RCMY010004675.1_pt1 | contig 11752 bp, 10 predicted proteins | sample 2041341 | NCBI WGS metagenome assembly RCMY01 (sample SAMN09708234, study PRJNA481090) | Marine sediment metagenome, whole genome shotgun sequencing project.
GCACCGGCGGCTTGGCGCGGCAGCCGCCGTGTTAGTCTGCTGGCTATCGGTTAGCGGCATTATTCTTAACCACACAGAATCCTTGCAGCTGGCCGCAAAACCGATTCATAGTGGCTTAATACTGGCGCACTACGGCATCGCCGAACCCAAAATCAAAAGTTTTAAGCTGGCCGACCAGTGGCTTAACCATGTCGGCGGACATCGCCTGTTTATTAACAGCAGCGAAGCCGTCGATTGTAAGGCGCCACTGCGGGGCGCAGTGCTGCATGAACAGCAAATAGTGGCATTGTGCGATGCGGAGCTGTTATTGCTGACTCGCCGCGGCGAGCTCATCGAGCGTATTAGCGCACTGCATGGAATGCCGCCGCAGGCGCTTGCCATTGCCGAGTGGCGCAATAGCCTATGGCTTGCCACCGAGGGCGGCACGGTTGCAGCGGATATCGACAATCTTACCTGGCAGCCTGCTTCTCAAAACGTGCCGGATGCCGCCTGGTCGATCGCGCAAACGGCGCCAAAGAGCCTGCAAACGACGCTTAAACAGCAATTTATTGGTGCCGATATCAGCCGCGAGCGAGTGTTGCTCGACATGCACAGCGGCCGTATTTTTGGCCAATGGGGCGTCTATGTTATGGATCTAGTGGGGCTTGTCTTGTGTCTACTGGCCGCATCGGGATTGTGGGTGTGGGGTAGCGCTACGTGGCGTCGCCGGAGCCAACCCCGGCGCTAATGCAGGCGCGCATTGCTGCTACACTTAATTATTGTGTTTAAGTGTTGGTAGCAGTGGCGAATGGAAAAAATAATTAATAAGGCGGTTGGTGAGATTGGCCGCGTGTTGCTTGGTAAAGAGCCGCAAATTCGGCTCGCGCTGTGCTGCTTATTCGCCAAGGGCCACCTGTTGATTGAAGACTTGCCGGGCATGGGCAAGACTACCTTGTCGCATGCGCTGGCTCAGGTGCTGCGACTGCAGTATCAGCGGGTGCAGTTCACCAGCGATTTGCTGCCCGCCGATATTCTCGGTTACTCGGTTTACGATCGTAATAAAAGCCAGTTTGAATTTCATCCCGGCCCGGTTTTCACTCAGGTGTTGCTGGCCGATGAAATTAATCGCACCACCCCAAAAACGCAAAGTGCGCTGCTGGAAGCAATGGCCGAAGGCCAGGTGACTATCGACGGTGCTACCCGTCCGCTGGACAAACCCTTTTTTGTTATCGCCACTCAGAACCCGGTAACGCAGGCGGGCACCTATCCGCTGCCCGAATCCCAGCTTGACCGATTCTTAATGCGCATTCATTTGGGTTACCCCGACCCGGCGGCTGAGCGCCAGTTATTTTTAGGTGCAAACACCGAAGCCACAATGAGCTCGCTGAGCCAGTGTCTGGCAGTTGATGACCTGGGCACAATTCAAAAGTCGGTAGATGGAGTTAAAACCTCGGACGCACTGTTGGATTACCTGCAGCGCATCATCGAGCACTCACGTACGGCCGAGGAGTTTGCTTATGGTCTGTCGCCGCGCGGCGCACTGGCACTGCTGCGCTGTGCTAAAACCTGGGCGCTCATGCACGGCCGCCAGCATGTGATACCGGAAGATGTGCAAGCCGTACTGCCCGCCGTAACCGGACATCGGCTGCGCGCCGCAGCACATTTCCAGGGTGACGGCAAAGCGCTGGTGCATCAGCTATTGCACCATGTGCCGGTTATCGCCTAGCCTATTTTACGTTCATGTTTAGTCTTAGCATTCCGCTGACCAAGCGCTTCGATGCCTGGGTGCGTAAACGCATCCCCACGGCGGGCGACGTCACGCTTAACCAAAAGAAGATTTTTATTTTTCCGTCGCGCGCTGGTCTGGTATTTTTGCTGGTGCTGGGGGGGATTCTGCTGGGCGCAATTAACTACGAAAACAATATGCTGTTCGGCATAAGTTTTCTCCTGTTGAGCCTGCTGGTAGTTAGCATTTTGCACACCTACAGTAACTTATCCGGCCTTAATATTAAGTGCGGCGCTGCGCAGCCGACTTTTGCCGGTGAGCCGGCACAGTTTGAGATCATCCTTACGCGGGCGGGTAAGCGTGTATACGAAGGCATTCGCCTAAAGTGGCCAAACGCCGATGTGGTAACCGCCAGCTTGCTCGAAGGTAAGCAAAAACGCGTGCCGCTGTTCTTGCCTAGTAAGCGCCGTGGTGTCATGAAGACAGGTCGCCTACTGGTCGAAACCTGCTATCCCGTAGGTTTAATCCGCGCCTGGACCTGGCTTGATTTCAACGCCCAGTGTCTGGTCTACCCCAAGCCGATTGAAACCAATGCATTGGTTACGGCCAGCAGCGAATACAATCAACAAGGCAAATATTTACAGCGCCACGGCACCGACGACTTCGCGGGCTTTAAGCCCTATGTGCCGGGTGATTCGCTAAAGCAGGTGGCCTGGAAAAATGCTGCCCGCGGTCTGCCATTGATGACCAAGCAATTCGAGTCACAGGCCGATAAACGCATCTGGATCGATTGGGCACAGTTCGACGGGCAGGACATGGAGCAACGACTGTCGCAAATGTGTTATCTGGTTTTGTTAGCGGAGCAGCGCAAGCTGGAATACGGCCTGCGTTTGCCGGGCATTGAATTCCCGCCTGACCTTGGGGTATTACACAAACTCAAATCGCTGCAGTCTTTGGCTTTGTTTGGATTAGAGCGCGAATTGTAATGTCTATCGCGTTTCAAATTCCACGCAACTGCCTCGCAATTTTGTTGTTTGCCCAAGCGGCCGTGCTGCTGCCACACCTAACGCGCTTGCCGATTTGGGTAACGCTGGTCTGTGTGATCTGTGCCGTGTGGCGCGTCTTGTTGTTTACCGGCCGCGGGTTTTATCCGGGGTCAGTGTTAAAGTTTCTGTTAGTGGCCGTCGCATTTATCGGCATTTGGAACAGCTACGGTACACTGATTTCGTTAGAGGCCGTGGTGGCCCTGCTAATCACCGCGTTTGCGCTCAAGTTGATCGAGATGAAACATCGGCGCGATGTGTTTGCGGTGATTTTTCTGGCTTATTTCGTCGCCGCCATGGAATTTTTGTTCGAGCAAAATATTTTACTCGTGGCGTATATGTTCTGGGCGGTGGCACTGGTCACCGCTGCATTAATAGCGCTGCATGAAAGTGATGAACGCCAGCGTTCCATGCACGCGCTGAGCACAGGTGCAAAACTAATGGGGCAGGCGCTACCGCTGGCGATTGTGCTGTTTCTTGTGTTTCCGCGCGTTGCGCCTTTGTGGGCCGTGCCGTCGCAGCAAAGTAAGGCGAAGACTGGTCAGTCTGATAGTATGGCCCCCGGCGATATTGCCGAGCTGGCCAAGTCAAACGAACTGGCCTTCAGGGCTAAATTTGACGGCGCGCAACCAGCCCAGCAAAGCCTGTACTGGCGCGGGCTGGTGTTTTCCAATTTTGACGGGCGCCGCTGGAGCGCGCAGCAGCCCGAGGCCACCGGCTCGCAATGGCAACCGTACCGGCGTGCCGCGCAGTCCACTGCTGCTAAGGCCCAAAAAGGTGGCGAGCCGGTAGATTACACAGTAACTTTAGAGCCAAGCCAGCAGCCGTGGCTGTATGCGCTGCCGCTGGCTGAGTCGAATACCGATGCTGTAGTGCAAACCGGCGATTTTCGCCTGCTGGCGACGCGCCCGCTTGAGCAGCGCTTCCTGTATCGCGTGCGCAGCCACATGGCAAGCGTGCTGGAGCCGCAGCTGAGTAAAGCGCGCCGCCTGGCCGAGCTGCAGTTACCCGCGCAGGGCAATCCCCGCAGTCGTGACTTTGCGCGTCAGCTACGCGGCCAATCCGCCAGTGATGCCGATTATGTGCAGTCCGTACTTAAACACTTCAACCAAAACGAATTCGTTTATACCTTGAGCCCTGGCAAATTAGGGCGGCATACAATCGACGAGTTCCTGTTTGCCAGCCAGCGTGGCTTTTGTGAACATTACGCCAGCAGCTTCGTATTTCTGATGCGTGCCGCCGGCGTGCCGGCACGGGTGGTGGTAGGCTATCAAGGTGGCGAGACAAATCCGTACGAAGACTATGTACTAGTGCATCAGTTTGATGCTCACGCCTGGACCGAAGTGTGGTTGCCTGGCCATGGCTGGCAGCGTGTGGACCCCACGTCTGCTGTTGCACCAAACCGCATCGAGCTGGGCATCGGCGCTACCTTGGGCGAGGAATTGCGCGACAGCGGCCCCTTATCGCTTAGCGATTTTCGACACATCCAGTTGCTGAACTGGGCGCGCCTGCGCTGGGACGGCCTCAATTATTCCTGGACTCAACTCGTGCTGAACTACGACGCCGCAGCTCAGGTTACGTTTTTCGAAGAATGGTTGGGCGCCGTATCGCCGCTGCGCATTACGCTGTTCCTGCTGGGCGGCGGAGCGCTGGTGCTTGGTTTGGTGGCGGTCAATTTATTGCGTGACAAGGTGGTGCACAAGCTGCATCCGGTTGATGCGCTTTATTTAAGCCATTGCAGCGCTTTGCAGAGGGCTGGTTTAACTCGAGAGGTCGCTGAGGCACCGCATACTTTTGCGCACCGCATTGCTACAACCTATCCGGATTTAGCCGACAGCGCGCGACGCATTGAACGCTTGTATACCGCGTTGAGGTACGGCGTTGAGCCGGGATCGAACAGTGGCAGTAGTAATAAAATTGGTCAAATCAATAAATTAAAAGCTGAAGTTAAATTTATAATCAACAAGCTGAAGAGTCAACCAAAAGCTGGTTCTGCCACTACGAGTGGCGATAGGGCCAGCTTGTGAAAATTTTATGCGAGAGTAGGCTAATCATGCTTTATAATCGTCGGCGTTATTTTGTCATCACGTCGTTTGGCGGAGTGCAGTTAAGCCGGTGAGCAAGCGCATACCAACCCCATGCATCGGTGTTTGTTCCACAGTATTCGGCGACAATGTGTGCCGCGGCTGCAAACGTTTTTCGCATGAAATAATCAACTGGAACAGTTATACCGACGCGCAGAAACGCGCGGTGGATGACAGGTTGCAGCAGCTGCTAACGCACATTGTCAGTGGCTATCTAGAAGTCGTCGATGGCGAACTGCTAAAGCGACAGATAATCGTTAACAAAGTTGTCAGCGCAGCACATCGTAACCCGTACTGCCGCGCCTTCGACTTATTGCGTGCCGGAGCGGGACAGATTGATACGGTGGAGAACTTTGGTCTACGCGCCTTGGCTAGCCAGAAGCACCTATCCGCCACGCAATTGAAGGAAGCAATCGACACCGAGTTTCGGGTACTTTCCGAAGCTCACTACCACCGCTACTTTAGCGTTTCCGAGCGAGCCACCAACCACGCTTGAAATTCGCTGAACGCGGACTAAACAATGAGCAACAGCGAAATATGAGTAGTTTTGCAGGCATGTTAATGCGATTTTCAGCCCCGGTTTTGGTATGCGTGTTAGCTGCCTGTGGCGGAGGTGGTGGGTCAAGTAAGAGCGACAGCCCGGCACCTGCTGGCCCGCAGGTGAAGCTGTCGGGCACCATTAACTATACGCGTGTACCCGGTGCGGCTGACGGCCTCGGTCTAGATTATGCCAACGCCGTAGACAAACCAGCGCGTGGCGTTGTGGTCGAAGCGTTGGCGGCAAACAATGCCGTACTGGACACTACAGTTACCGACGACAATGGCGCCTATAGCCTGAGCGTTAGTGCAGACACCAATGTGAGAGTGCGCGCTAAAGCGCAGCTATTACAAAGCGGCACGCCTGGTTGGGACGTTTCAGTTACTGACAATACCAACGGCAATGCGCCGTACTTTTTGACTGGCGCGCTTGCCAACAGTGGCAGCGAAGACTCCGGCCGCGATTTGCTGGCACCCTCGGGTTGGAGCGGTAGTGGTTACACCGACGTGCGCGCCGCGGCACCGTTCGCCATTTTGGATACTGTCTACAGCGCCCAACAAGTATTTCTGCGGGCGCAGCCAAACGCGGTATTAGCACCGTTGGGTCTGCGTTGGAGTGTGAATAACAAATCCAGCAGTGAGGGTTCTATCGCCAACGGCGACATTGGCACGTCTTATTTTGACGCCAACGAACAAGCAATTTATATTTTGGGCTTCGAGGACAACGACACCGACGAATACGACGAATCGGTTGTCGCACACGAATGGTGGCATTTTGCCGAAAGCGCCTTGCTGCGTTCCGAAAATTTAGGTGGGCCGCACGGCGGTGGCGACCGGCTCGATCTGCGGGTCGCTTTTTCTGAAGGCACCGGCAACGCCTGGTCCGCAGTGGTCAACGGTAGTCCACTCTATGTCGACAGCGGCGGCACGGGCCAGAGTGACGGCTTCGTTTTTTCGCTGGAAACCAATGACGTCGTGAATCCGGGCTGGTACAGTGAAGGTAGCGTACAGTCGATTTTTTACGACTTGCTGGACAGCGGCCCCACGGACGACGAAAACCTGAGCTTGACGCCGGCGGCAGTGATTAATGCTCTGGCGACTGAACACAAGCAGAGCCCGGCATTCGCCAGTATTTATACGTTTATAACAGCGCTGAAAAATCAGAATTCCGCGAATGAGTTTGAGATTGATCAGCTGGTAGAAGCGCAAGATATTAACGCCGGCGCTGATGAATACGGCTCGGGCGAGACCAATTCGGCAGGAAATAACACAGTGTTGCCAGTTTACAGCACCTTGACGGTCGACTCGGAGATAGGTCAAAATGTGTGCAGTATCAACAGCTTCGGCACCATTAACAAGCTTGGGAACTACCGTTTCCTGCGTTTTGCTATTGCTAACACGGCCTCATATTTGATTACCGCCACCCGCAGCAGTGGGCTGCAGCCCAGCGACCCTGATTTTGCGGTCTATCGTAGCGCTGAGCTTATTGTGCAGGCTAATGGAACAGGCGACAGCGAACAAGCGACAGTCGAGTTAGCGGCTGGCGAGTATGTGATGGAAGTTGCAGAGTTTAAGAATGCCAGTGACGGTGTCGGCGGCGAAACCTGCTTCGATGTGAGCATCGAAACCCAGTAGTCGTTCGCTGGACATGAATTCCGCCCTGCCGCGTCTAGTTAGAAGCGAGGGCATTGGCGGCGGAGCTGAAGATATTTTTGAAGAGAGGACGTTCCATGCGTTATACCATTGTACTTTTTTGTTGTGTGTTAATAATGGCCTGTGAGCAAGCAGCGGTGGCTCCAGTGAGCGGCTCAGACCAGCCGAAGTTGGCGCAGCAGCGCACCGTTAAACCGGGTGCCGCCGTGCAGCTGCAGCACCGCGTCACGTCGGAGGTCACGCTGGCAGAGCCGGTAACGATTGAACTGAATGTCAGCAGCACGTCGCCGCCAGCCGAAGTTCAGGTGCAGCTAAAGCTGGATGATAATCTCACCCTGTTGAGCGACCGCAGCGAGTGGCAATTGTCGCTGGATGCTGATAATAATCCCGCTACGCTGCCCGTTAGCGTGAGTTTGCAGTCGGGAGAGGAGGCCTTTATCAACGTGTTCGTCACCGTAACCTCAGCCGCTGGTGATCGCAAGCGCAGCTTTGTGGTGCCGGTGAGACTGCCGGAGGCCGAGCGCGCCGCCACCGAAAAATCAAAACAGAAAAAGCCGGACATGATAGAAATGCCAGCCGAAGAAACAGTTTACTAGACCGTGTCAGGCCAGGCGTTATCGATCGCCGCAGCATCGCAAGCAGCAAATAAGTGGTCTCTGCCGCGCAGTGCTGAGGAACTGTTAGGCTGCGCAACACCGAATGCATGGCTGCAGGCAGCGTTGCAGCAGCAGAACATACTGCTTATTGATCATGCAAATTGCGAGAAAAAAGCCGCTTCCACCGCGCTCAGCATGCTCTACCGCTACGTCGACCGCCCCGAACTGTTGCACAAGCTTTCGCGGCTGGCGCGCGAAGAGTTGCGCCACTTTGAGCAAGTGTTAGGCTTGATGCAGGCACGGAATATAGAGTATATACAGTTGTCACCCTCGCGTTATGCCGGCGCACTGCATAAGCTGGTGCGACCACAAGAGCCGCACAGACTGCTGGATACCTTATTGTTAGGTGCGTTTATAGAAGCACGTTCTTACGAACGCTTTAAGGCGTTGGCCCCGTTACTCGACGCTGGGTTGCGCAAGTTCTACGAGTCTTTGTTGAAATCGGAAGAACGCCATTTTCAGGATTATCTGAAGTTGGCGGCGCACTATTTCGATGAGGACTTTGGCGCACGAATCGAGTTGATTGCGGAACGTGAAGCAGAACTGATCAGCAGCGAGGATGCTGAGTTTCGGTTTCACAGTGGTGTGTTAGTGAACTGATTCGCGACTAAAGTCGCTCCCACAGTATGGCAGGACGCTATCGTAGGAGCGACTTTAGTCGCGAATATCTCTTTGTATCAAATCGAGCCTATCCGGCCGTAAATCCAGATACCACAACTTATCCCCCCAATCACCAAGCACAATTCGCTGCCCGTCTCCGTTAGCTAGCGCAACGGAATGCGTCGCCGGCCTATGCGTATGGCCATGAATCAGCCGCCGGGTGTTGTTCTGCTGCATTTGCTGAACAACTTCATCGGCAGTCACATCCATAATGTCTTCCGCCTTATTGCTGTTAGCGCTGGCGCTGCCTGCCCTCAGCTGCTCGGCTATTTGGTGTCGTTCACTTAAAGGTTTGCTCAGCAATTGCTGCTGCACAGCGGGATTGCGCATCTTAGCTCTGAACGCCATGTATACGACGTCGCTGGTACATAAACTGTCGCCATGCATCAGTAGCGTAGCCTGCCCGTAAAATTCAACAACGCTTGGGTCGGGCAGGAGCTCGCAGCCTGCGGCGCGACAAAACGCTTCGCCTATGAGGAAATCTCGATTGCCGTGCATGATATAGGTTGGCACGCCGCTGCCGCTGAGCGTGGCTAGCGCGGCGACGACTTGCTGGCTGAGGGCGGTGTGGTCGTCATCGCCAATCCAGGCTTCGAACAGGTCACCGAGAATATAGAGGGCGTCGCAATCTGTCGCTTCTTGCTGCAGAAACTTAATAAACGCCTGAGTAATGTGCGGGCGCGTTTCATCAAGATGTAAATCAGAGATGAATAGAGTGCGCCGCATCGATTGATAATCGTTGCCGATATTACTCTGTAACCTCGGCGCGTTCGATAACCACTTCTTCGTTGGGTACGTCTTGATGGCCTTCTTTGGAACCGGTGGCCACGCCTTTTATTTTTTCGACTACATCCATGCCGCTGGTAACTTTGGCGAACACTGTATAGCCCCAGCCTTGAGCGGTTTCGGCGGTGTGGTTGAGGAAATCGTTATCTTTAACATTAATAAAAAACTGCGCAGTGGCGGAGTGTGGGTCGCCGGTGCGAGCCATCGCCAGCGTGCCTTTGTCGTTTTCCAAGCCGTTGTTGGCTTCGTTTTCGATGGGTTCGCGTACTTCTTTTTGCTGCATATCCTTGTCGAAGCCGCCGCCCTGAATCATAAAGCCGTCGATCACGCGGTGGAAAATGGTGCCGTCGTAAAACCCCTCGCGCGCATATTGCTCAAAGTTGGCGGCGGTGTTGGGTGCCTTGTCATGGTCGAGCTCGATTTCGATAGTGCCGTGGTTGGTGTGCAAAGTGATCATGCAGTGTTCCTGAAGTAGTGTTTAGACTTTGTGGTAATACCTAAGCTTCGAGACCAGGCTAAACCGAGTGAAAATTTCCGGGACACGCCGTAAATCCGTCCCTGGAGACTCTATCCCTGGCATCTCTGCCAGGCAAGGTGCCGAAAATTCCCCCTCGATTCAGTCCTCTTTGGCCACGATCAGGCTAAAGTAAGTGCGATTCATGTTTAGACTAAGTAAAGCGAGCCGCTATAATACGGGTTTTGCCAAGGGCAAACCAGTCGTTTGCAGCCACGCTATGAGCCAAGCTACCAGTCATTTTATCAAAACCATCATTAACGACGACCTGAAAACCGGCAAGTTCAATGGCCGGGTGGTGACGCGTTTTCCGCCGCATCCGAATGGTTTTCTGCATATCGGTCATGCCAAATCGATTTGCCTGAATTTTGGTTTAGCAGAAGAGTACGCCGGCGGCCAGTGCCACTTACGTTTTGACGACACCAATCCTGAAAAGGAGAATATTGACTACATCAATGCCATTCAGGCCGATGTGCAGTGGCTCGGCTTTCAATGGGCTGGGCCTGTGCGCTATGCGTCGAATTATTTCGAGCAGCTATATGATTATGCCGTTGAGCTTGTAACGCAGGGCAAAGCTTACGTGTGCAGTCTGACGCCCGACCAGGCGCGCGAGTATCGCGGTACGCTGACCGCGCCAGGTAAAAACAGTCCCGATCGCGATGCCACTGTGGATGAAAACCTGCAGCTGTTCAGCGCAATGCGCGCCGGCAAATTCAAAGACGGTGAACGTGTGCTGCGCGCCAAAATTGATATGGCGTCGCCGAACATTAATATGCGCGACCCGATTATGTACCGTGTGCGCCATGCTACCCATCACCAGACCGGTGACAAGTGGTGTATCTACCCAACCTACGATTTTACTCACGGTCAGTCAGACGCCATTGAAGATGTCACGCATTCGCTGTGTACCCTGGAGTTTGAAGATCACCGGCCACTTTACGACTGGTTTCTTGATGCGCTGAACCTTGAGGCACGCCCGCAGCAAACCGAATTTGCTCGGTTGAACATCAATTACACCATCACCAGCAAAAGAAAACTGCGCCGTCTGGTGGAAGAGAATTTTGTCAGCGGTTGGGATGATCCACGCATGCCCACTATCGCCGGTATGCGCCGGCGCGGTTATACCCCCGCTGCGCTACGTAATTTCTGTGATGCCATCGGCGTTGCGCGGGCCGATAGTGTGGTTGATATGGCGATGCTGGAGCATGCCGTGCGCGATGACCTGGATAAAACTGCGCCGCGGGCAATGTGTGTTTTGCGGCCGTTAAAAGTCACGCTGCAGAATTATCCTGAGGAAAAAATCGAAACGTTGCAACTCGCGAACCATCCGAAAGACGAAAGTTTTGGCGTGCGCGAGGTGCCGTTTAGTCGCGAGCTGTACATTGACCAACAAGACTTTAGTGAAGATCCGCCGCGCAAGTGGAAACGGCTGCAGCCTGGTAAGGCCGTGCGCTTGCGCGGTGCCTATGTGATCACTTGCGAACAGGTCGTCAAGAATGCTGAAGGCGAGGTAATCGAACTACTATGCAGCTTCGACGCCGACACGCTGGGTAAAAATCCCGAAGGCTACAAGCCAAATGGCGTCATTCACTGGGTGTCTGCAAAGCAGAACGTAGCGGTGGAGATACGCTTGTACGACCGGCTGTTTACCGTCGAGCAACCCGATACGGAGTCAGATCAGGATTTCGTGCAGCACGTCAACCCGGAGTCGTTGCTGGTATGCGATGCAGCCATTGCCGAGCAAAGCGTGCAACAGGCTGAGGTTGAAGCTGGCTTGCAGTTTGAGAGGGAAGGCTTTTTTTGTCGCGACCCGGATACTAGCGACAGCGGTAAGCCTGTATTTAATCGTGTGGTAGGGTTACGCGATTCGTGGACCAAAAAGCAGTAAGGAAGAGTGCATTGATGCAAGTTTTTAACACACTCACGCAACAGAAAGAAAACTTCGAGCCGCTGCAGGCCGGCAAAGTGCGCATGTATGTGTGCGGCATCACCGTGTACGACTACTGCCATTTAGGCCACGCGCGCATGCTAGTGGCTTTCGATGTGATCGCCCGCTGGCTGAGGCAGCGTGATTTTGAACTGACTTACGTACGCAATATTACCGATATTGACGA
>RCMY010004677.1_pt1 | contig 11748 bp, 8 predicted proteins | sample 2041341 | NCBI WGS metagenome assembly RCMY01 (sample SAMN09708234, study PRJNA481090) | Marine sediment metagenome, whole genome shotgun sequencing project.
GAAGCCTGCCTCCTAGGGTAGATGACCTTTGAAGGTAGAACCCTCGTTCATCTTGTCGTCTTTGTTGGCTGGCAGTCCGATGGAAACAACAAAACCAACATAGCGGCCGTTCATGCAAGATGCAGCATCGGTTGGTGTGAGCTCAAACCTGCCATTCTCCTCCTTTCAGAATGATGTCGGGTAGGCCGAGCTTGCATCGTCACGAACGGCTCAAACCGGCCATTCACATGCTGACACTATGCCGCGGCACAGCCTGTTAGAGCAGCCATTTGTGCATCGTCATTGTGGGCCCAAACTATGTTCTTACTGCAAGTCATGTCGTAAATTGGTCGGTGCCGGGTGGCGTGAATTGGGTTGTTGAGGTTCACCGAGCCGGTCCAACTGTATCAGCGATAAGCGCAATTCGGCGCGTGTTCGCCTTCACCCGCGTGACCGGAAGTATTGGATGGACCGAGTTTGATGAAGTCTACGCCGTACGCGAAACAGAAAATGCGTCGGCGACAGGTTTGGCTGGCTCGGCACGAGGCGTAATTCGAGTGGATGGGATGGAGACCCTTACTGGTATAATTTGGGCTATCCAGGCGGCGTCGGAAGTGGCAATTGGCCGACTTGGCAACGAAACAAGTGGTTGAATGAACACGCTTGGGATTTCGGTAGCGGGCGAGCTATGAACGCAAATGCGGACATCAATCCTGGCAACTCGGGAGGCCCAATGTTTGCTTGGTGGGCTGAAGGTCCGTATGTCGCGGCTGTGGTTTCAGCGCATGACCCAGGCGATCAAGAGAACTTCTGTTCAGGTGGCAGTGACATCGTGCGGTTGGTCAGAACAGCTTTGGATTCTTAATTTTTTGACGCCGCAACACGCGTGGATCGCCTGCAAGGGGCTGGTCACGCCCACACAGCTTATGGCGCGACGAGAGTTGCTTTGGGTAGGGAGCCATTCTTTACAGAACTGGTTGCCTTCCCTAAGGTAACGTTGGTGGCTTTTGACATTTATATAGGTGGGTACGCCAGTTTTACGAGAGAAAGGATTACCATGAAAAAATTATGTGCATTGCTATTTTTCTTGATGATAAGCGGCTGTGATTTGAATGGTTTGACCTCGCTCACATCTGCACCCGCCGCGCGCTTCCAGATTGTTCAGGTGCGTCAAGCAGACCCCGGAACGGATATCTTTTGTGGCGTTGACACCACTGGACTGGGGGATGGGTCGTATGACGGGCTGGCTGCAGATGTGCTGGTCATTGGCCACCGCGTCAGAGGAGCGGACAACCGTTGCCGCATAGATCGGTTGGCGCGGATGAACGGCTATGTCGGCTTTGATCTGTCGGAACTTGGACGGGACACGCCCGCGGGCAACAGGCGCGAGATCACCAGCGCTCTGTTGAACTATCGCATAAGCCCCTCGCCAGATGCTGACGGCGGTAGTATCGGTTGCCGTACGAGCACGCGTGGGGTGGGCATGCTGGACGATGTCTTTTGGCTCATCGGCACCCCGTTTTTCCCACGGAGCGCGCCTGATCTTTCCAACCCACCACCCACCACAAGCATCGGAACACTGCGGATCGAAGACAGGGAAGTCTGGTTCAATGAATGGTTGCGTTCCGCCAATCCGCCTATTGAGTTTGCCGGCAAATCACGCGGCGCAGCAACCATGCAACTGGACATGCGTTCCTTAACGGAATTGCAAAGGATGGTGAATGAAAACAGCCTCGGATTGCGTCGTTTCGGGCTCTACTTCGCTGGGACAAATGGCGGTTCGACGGGTAACAACCAGGTTTGCATCGACCATATCGAGAACATCCGGCTGACAGTCTTTTACCGCGATGAGCACTAGAAAAAAGTTTGGGTGAGACGAGATTGGCCATAAAAATGGCTTTTTGGCGTTTGGAAAAACACCCGATAGTTTTCTCCCGATCTGGGTGGTCTTCGAACAGGTTACGCGGACGCTGCGAGACGCTACAGAGGGGTGCGAAACTGAGGTTGGCGCGAAATATCCCGATTGCGTTTTTGGCGATCATTTTGCGTATTGAGGAATAAAGTTGAAGGCTTGCTCCCGCTCATCCGCTGAAAAACCTTCAGAAAATGCAACATTGTTCCTAATTATGCAAGTCGTTGAGGTCCTCCAACTTACGCTCCTTCCCCTTCATGATTACAAGCATGACCCGACCGCCCATACTGCGCTTGCGTCGACCGATCATGTCCCTATCCGATATGTGATTGACAATGCGGAAGACTCTTAAAGTCTTTTTAGTAAACCCAGTTCAAAACTCCAAAGTCGTTGATGGTTTCTGACATACTCATGATAGCGGACATCCATGAATCTTGCAGCATCCGTGACTCCAGCTCTGAGTGGACCTTCGCTGCGACTTGTTTTAACGGCGGCTATCCCACTCTTGTATCCGAGTTCTGCACGTACTTCGCAGCCATGGCCTGAGCCTATAGCTTGGGGGCAGTTTACTGAACCGCGACCCCACCCAAGGCCAACTTGACTAACCTATTCAACGGGAGGTCGAACGGAACCATATCCAATTGAGAATCGGATTGTAAACAAACCTCAACGGTGAAAGGTTCTCTTGAAATAGCTACAATCGGTGTAGCTGGGCTTTAATTCAGAGGTTTGTCATGGAACAGAAGAACAAGAACAATCTTACACGCCGCGGGTTTATCAACTCAGGGGCAACATTGGGTGCCGCTGCCGGTCTTGGTGCGTTTCCTTTTGCGTCATCGGCGATTGCAGACAGCCATGTAGAGGGCGGTATCCTTACTGCGCGTATTTACGCCGATATTTCAAACCTTGATCCGGCATTCTGGACCTCTGCTGTCGACTCGATGGTTATCCGCTGTTTGTTCGCCCATTCTGTGTCCTACGAGACGGGCGTTGACACGTTCGAGACAAAATCGGTGGCGATGAAGTCTTATGAAATCATCGACGAAACCCATATCGCCTTCGAATTGAACGAAGGAATTATGTATTCTGGCGATTACGGTGAAATGACCGCAGCAGACGCCAAGTTTTCGTTTGAGCGGATCGCCGAACCAGAGCTGAATTCACCATACAAGGAAGACTGGGCGACGCTGGATCGTGTCGAAGTCACCGGCAAATACACTGGCGTTATCGTACTGAAAGAACCGTTCGCGCCATTGTTTACCACAACGCTTCCAGGCGTGAGCGGCGTGATTTTGCCGCAAGCCGCGATTGAAGCAGCGGGTGGTCAGTTCTCGGTCGAACCTCCTTGCTTCTCCGGTCCTTACCGGATCAAGGATTGGCAGCCTAAGACACGTCTGATCCTTGAACGGAACCCCGACTGGACACTGACCGAAGCGCCCTATGACGAGCTTCACTTAATCCCGATTGAAGACCCGAAAACAGCCGAACTGGGATTTGAGGCCGGCGATCTGGATTTTGCGGAAATCAGCGTGTCATCCATCCCGCGTTACTTGTCCAACCCGCCAGAGGGTTCTTCATTCAAGCGCTACGACGGACTTTCCTATTACTGGATGGGGATCAACGAACTGAACGATCAACTGAAGGATAAAAACGTGCGCCGCGCGATCCAGTTGGCGGTTGATCGTAAGACTGTTGTTGATGCGTCCTCACTTGGTGGCGCGGAACCTGCGGCCGGGATCATCGCGCCTGCGTTGATCGGTAGCCGTGAGGCAAACCTCTATGAGCGCGACGTCGAAGAAGCCAAGCGTTTGTTGGAAGAAGCAGGTGTCGCGGACAGCCTCAACATCACGATCTCGATCCAGCAAACTGCCGAGAACCTTGCAGCAGCACAGGTTATTCAGGCGAATTTGGCCGAGGTCGGCATTCAGCTGACGATCAACCAATACGAAAGTGGTACCTACTGGAGCCTCGGCAGCAAGGATGAAGGCGATCAATATCTTGATATCCAACTGTTCCTGATGCGGTTCTCCATGCAACCTGACCCAAGCTGGGCGACGATGTGGTTTACACCACAGCAAATCGGCGTCTGGAATTGGCAAGGCTTCGACAATGCCGAGTTCGCCGAGCTACAAGAAGCGGCGCAGATTGAGCTCGACGCCACCAAGCGTGATGAGATGTACAAGCGGATGCAGGATCTGATGGAGGAATCCGGCGATTTCGTGTTCCTAAACTTCGTCCCCGTTGGCACCTTAACACGAGATACGGTTGATCCGGCGGTGCGTCCTGATGGTGAGCCTGTTTTCTACGAGTTCAAGCCTGCCTAAAACGAACATCTAGAAGGAAGCGAGGCCGCATGGCGCTCTATTTCATCAAACGACTACTGCTTTCGGTACTCGTTGTTGTAATTGTCATCATCGCGCTGTTCCTGTTGACCTACGCGATCCCGGGCGATCCTGCCCGGGTCGCACTGGGTCCGCGGGCAAATGCGGAACTGGTCGCGGAATTCCGCGAACGTATGGGGCTGGACCAACCACTTTGGGTTCAGCTTTACAATTTCTTTACGTCTCTGCTGCGCGGCGATCTCGGGCGTGACGCGGTCAGCGGTCAACCGGTTTTGGGCACGGTTCTGTCGCAGTTGCCAGATACGCTTTATCTTGTGCTGGGCTCGGTCGTCGTTGCACTCGTGCCTGGTGTCTTACTTGGTATTCTGTCGGCGCGTTATCGCGGTGGCGTTATCGACCGTATCAGTTCTGTCCTTTCGGTTTCGGTCATGTCCGTCCCGGCCTTCGTGATCGCGATCTATTTGCTGTTGGTCTTTTCGATCCAATTGGGTTGGTTTCCGGCCATCGGAGCGGGCACGGGCTTCTGGGATCGATTGCACCGGCTGGTGCTGCCGTCCCTTGCTCTGGGACTTGCCTGGATCGGCTACATCGCTCGGATTTTACGCGCGTCGATCCTTGAAGAGATGAACGAGGGGCATGTGCGAACAGCACGTGCATTCGGTTTGTCGGAAAACAAGATCATGTACGACTATGTTCTGCGGATCGCCATTTTGCCCATGATTACAGTTCTGGGCATCGGGATCGGACAGATGCTGTCCAGCGCCGTGTTCGCCGAAGTGGTTTTCGGACGCCCCGGTATTGGCAAGCTGGTTTTCGACGCGATCATTTCACGAAATTATCCGGTTGTAACCGGAGCAGTTCTCGTCACGACGATCTTCTTCGTTATCGTCAATCTTGTCGCCGATCTTTTGGTGGCCTGGCTCAATCCGAAGGTGCGTCATGACCTCTCCCGCTGATACTTCCACGCCTAAACCTACGGTTGATCCGGCGCGCGCCGCGCCTGTGATAAAGCGGCGGGGATCCTTGTCGCGTCTTGTGTCTGACCCTTTAGGCGCGCTGGGGCTTTTCCTGATTGCGGTCACCGTTCTAGGCGCGATCTTGGCGGGCTTGTCGCCATATGATCCTGTCGCACTTAACCCGATCAACCGATTCCTACCCCCCAGCAGCGAAAACTGGCTGGGGACGGACAATCTGGGACGTGATCTGTTTACCCGCGTACTCTACGGTGCACGGATCGCTTTGACGGTGTCGATTGGCGCCACTGCGATTGCGATGGTAATAGGTGTCGCGGCGGGTCTGATCGCGGGGTATGGGCCGCGTTGGCTCGACAATGTGCTGCTGCTGATCTTTGATGCGATGAAGTCGATCCCGACTGTCATGCTTGCACTGCTTCTTGTGACCGTAACCGGCCCAAGCATCTATGCGGTTTTGCTGGTGGTCGTTTTGGTCAATGCGCCAGCTTATGCGCGTATGGCGCGTACACAAACACTTGCCATCAGGCGGGCCGAATTTATCGACGCCGAACATTCACTGGGCGCGTCACAGGCACGTATTATGCTGCGGCACGTCCTCCCAAATATCATCGGCCCGATCCTGATCGTAGGCGCGATGGACATTCCGGTGGTCGTGGGAATTGAGGCAGGACTCAGCTTCCTTGGCCTTGGGGTTCGCCCGCCAACCCCGTCTTGGGGGAGCATCCTGTTCGATGGATTCTCCTATATCCGCGACAGCGCTTGGCCAGTCATCGCCGGCGGCCTGCCGATTGTTATCACTACACTGGGGTTTACCTTCCTTGGCGAGGCGTTGCGCGACACCTTCGACCCGAAACTTGGAGGACAGAAATGAGTGTGCAAAACGCCCTACAGGTGCGCAATTTAAACATCAGCTACAAAGTGCCCGGCGGCAAACTTCGTGCACTACGGGACATCAATCTTAATGTACCACGTGGCGAAATCGTCGGGCTAGTCGGGGAATCCGGCTGTGGCAAAACGACGTTGATGCAGACAATTTTGGGACTGCAAAGCTCTGCTGCGGTGACCGAATCCGGCCAGATCATGTTGGGCGAAACGGACCTTTTAACGCTTCGCCCTAAACAGATGCGTAACTTGTTGGGCGACCGCATCTCTGCCGTGTTTCAGGACCCGATGAAGTCGCTGAACCCCGTTTTGACAATCGGGCGGCAGATGACTGACATCCAGTTTCGGCACAACATCAGCCTGAGAGAAAAGCGGGATCGCGCCGTCGAGATGCTGCAAAAGGTCCGGATACCGGACCCGCAATCGCGGCTGGATCAATATGCGTTCGAGTTTTCCGGCGGAATGCGGCAACGCATTGCCATTGCGATGGCCTTGATGGCAGAGCCAGACGTTTTGGTCGCGGACGAGCCGACCACCGCCCTCGATGCCACCCTTGAGTTGACGACAATCGACCTTTTGCGCGACCTGCAACAGGACATCGGTTGCGCAATTATTTTCATCACGCACCATCTCGGTGTGGTGGCCGAGCTGTGCCAGTCGGTAAACATAATGTATGCTGGCGAAATGGTCGAAAGCGGCCCAACACGTGCGGTTTTCGATGCTCCGCAGCACCCTTATACCGAATTGTTGTTCAACTGCGACCCAGCCCAAATTGCTGAACGCACCCGGCACCTGCCGACCATCGGGGGCGAATTGCCGAGCTTAATCAACCTACCCGATGGCTGCGTGTTTGAGGGGCGCTGCCCCAAGGCGTTCAGTCTTTGCGCCCAGACTCACCCGCGACGGGTTCAATCGGGCGGCTCGGACATGGTGAAGTGCCATTTGCGCGATCCGGAGGTACCACGATGAGCGAACTATTGACTGTCCGTGATCTGGAGTCGCGATTCAAGGTGGGCGGGGGCCTGTTTTCGCCGAAGTCCTATATCAAGGCCGTGGCCGGTGTATCGCTTGACCTGAAAGAGGCAGAGACACTCGCCATTGTCGGTGAGTCCGGGTCAGGCAAGACAACGCTTGCTCGTGCAATTGCCGGTCTGGGTGAAGACGCAAGCGGAGAGGTTTTGTTCGAGGGACGAAATGTTCTGGAATTACGAAAGGCAGACCAGAAATCTCTGCGCCGTGATGTGGCGTTTATCTTTCAGGACGCAGTCAGTTCGCTTTCCCCGCGCTATACTGTGCGCGCCCTATTACTTGAACCGTTCCAGATTCATGGAATGATGCCAGAAGACCCGGATGCTGAAGTTGATCGGATGCTGACCCTTGTTGGCTTGCCTGCCACAATGGCCGACCGTCGCCCGCATGAGTTATCCGGAGGACAGGCGCGGCGCGTTGGTGTTGCCCGTGCGCTGGCGCTTGGCCCTAAACTTGTGATTGCCGATGAACCTACGGCGGGACTGGACGTGTCGGTTCAGGGTGAGGTGTTAAACCTGCTGAACGATCTGCGCGAAAAGCTCAATCTGGCATTGCTGGTAATTACACATAACCTGAACATCGTGCGGCATGTGGCGGATCATATGGCGATCATGTATTTGGGGCGCATTGTCGAGATCGGGGAAACCCAGCATATTTTCGACCATCCAAAGCACCCCTATACTGCGGCCTTGCTGTCCGCGAACCCGAGCACCGAAATTGGCGTGGCCGACGGGCGGATCCGTCTTGAGGGGGAAGTTCCAAGTCTTCTGGCGCGACCGGCAGGCTGCGAATTTCATGGCCGCTGTCCATATGCCCGCGAAAAGTGTCGCCACGACGCGCCGGACATGCGCAGGGCGCCGGATGGGCGACGGTTTACGTGCCATTTTCCGTTAGGATCAGACGGAACCCCCACCGAATAAGGACGTCGATATGACTGGTATGACTGACGCGCTGTGGGCGGAGATCGCTCCGCTATTGCCGTGGAACTTGCGCAAGACTTTCACAACACTGCGTGTGGACCCCTATTGGTTCCCTGACTCACATGGTTTTTGGTATCGTCGCAAGACTATTGGAGGCGTAGATTTTGTTGTCGTCGACGCGGCCAGTGGCAAGTCTCGCAACGCTTTCTCAACCGAAGCGCTTACCGGTGCGTTGTCGGCGGTTACGACGGATGCAGAAGCGGCCATCGACCGCCTCGAGCTGCTGGATCGGGACGGGCTGATCGGGTTGGATGGCCGTGCATACCAGTTTAATGGTCAGACGGTTGTGCTCCGCAACATGCCGCGAGTGGATTCGGGTGTTTTGACGTCACCGGATGGAACCCGCGCGCTTTTGCGCCGGAACGGCGATCTATGGGCACGTGAGGTCGAAAACGGCAATGAGATCCGCCTGACCCACTCCGCCGAGCCGCATTTCGAATGGGCGAAATCACCGGATCAAAACCTAGAAACCATGCGCATAAGACGTGAAGGGATCAAGTTGCCACCGATTGCGCAATGGGCGCCTGACGGGCGGCATGTGCTGACCTATCAGCTGGACGAACGGAATGTGCGATCCTTGCCGATTGTTCAGAATGTTCCGGATGACGGAAGTCGCCGCCCGATCCTGCATGATCTGCGCATTGCCTTCACAGGAGATGTGGAATTGCCGATGGCGCATCAAGCGGTGATTGATACCATCACCGGCGCGATCGTTTGGCAGCAGGGCGGCCCGGTCCATGTCACGGAAACCAGCCTGATTGAACGCGCGGAAACATGGTGGAGCACCGACAGCACCCGCGTGTTTTTTGTCGATCACGACCGGTATGAACAATGTATCTCCCTGGTCGAAATGAATCGCGAGACTGGCGAAACACGCGAGATTATCCACGAAACATCGGATCATTTTGTCGATGTAAACATGGAATACGCGCGTAGGCCGAATATCAGGATCCTCGACAAATCTGATGAAGCGATCTGGTTCTCACAACGTGACGGATGGGCGCATCTCTATCTGATCGACCTGACCAGCGGTGCGGTCAAGCGTCAGATCACCCAAGGCGACTGGGTGGTGAGGGATGTTTTGGCCCTGGATGAGGCGAACCGGACAGTGTTTTTTCTCGCCGGTGGTATCGCAAAGAACCAGACGCCGTATCAACGCAGTTTGTGCAGCGCGAACCTTGATACCGGGGATGTTACCATCCTGACGCCCGAGGGCGGGGACTGCGATGTGCCAATGCAGTATGTTGGATGGGCCGACCTTGTCGAACGCGAAGGTTTGATAGGGCCGCAATCGAATCCGGTATCGCCTGATTGTGCATATTTCGTGCACACTTACGCTCCCTTCGATGGAATGCCGATGTCGAGTTTGCGAAAGCGCGACGGCACGCTCGTGGCCGATTTGGAAACAGCACAAAGCACGACCAATGACCTTATCTGGCCTACAACGTTCAGCACTCTCGCAGCGGATAACAAGACAAAAATCTTCTCGCAGGTCTGGCTACCCGAAGGCCCCCACGCGCCGGCGTCGATCCCCATGGTCGAGCTAATTTATCCTGGCCCACAATGTATCGAGCAGACCCTCTCTCCGTTTCCGGAGGATTCGTCGGAGTTTGCCAAAGCAGCAATTGCGAATGTTTTGGTACGTCTTGGCATCGGCGTTGTAATTACCGACGCGCGGGGAACACCGTTCCGCGAAAAAGCCATGCATGACCTGTGCCACGGAAACTTGCACAACCCCGGACATTTGAACGACCATGCCAAGGCGATTGCCGATTTGTGTGCGGCTTACCCGAACGTCGATCCGGCGCGTCTCGCGATTATAGGGCATTCGGCTGGCGGACATGCCGCTGCGCGTGCGTTGTTGGATTACCCCGACACATGGTGCGCTGCAATCGCCACTGCCGGCAGTCACGATCCACTGCTTTATAATAGCTGCTGGCCGGAAAAGTGGCAGGGAAAGCTGGTTCATCTCGCGGACGGAAGCACAAACTATGACGCGGCTGATAACTCCAGTCGTGCTGGTAATCTGCGCGGGGCATTGCTGTTGGGGCATGGTGACATTGATGACAACGTGCATCCGGCGCAAACCCAACGTCTTTCTGCTGCACTTATCAAAGCCGGTAAAACGTTCGAAATGCTGATCACGCCGAACGACGATCATTATTCATTCTCGCGCAACCCTTATGTGCTGCGGCGCAAGATTGATTTTCTGCTGCGGCATCTGCGTCCAGAGACCGGGGGGTGATACCCGATCTCTGATTTTATTGGTTAAATCAAATCGCGCGGGATGAGTTCGTCCCAGTCCCGTTTACGCAGTTCTTTACCGTTCTCAAGCACGCGCAACATGCCCTTTATGTGGAACTCTGTCTCGGTTGACCACATTTCAAGCCGTGTTTCCGTGCGCAGCGTGGCGTCGTCGCGCACCGTGTCATAGCTTTGCTCAATCACAGCACGTGCAGACAGCGGATCATCGTCACGGATCCGCAGTTCACGGCGCAGAGAATGGGCAATCTGCGTTCCGATGTCATCAAACCGAAGGACACCCTCGCCAAAGACACCACCGACACCGTCGGTCATATATACCGTTTCACCCGTCAGGTGGTCCTGCGTCGAGCTGCGCGCGACCGAGCCGGGATCGACTTGCGAGATTGGCGTGAGCGGGCCGTGGATAGGGTCAGGGAATGTCATCTCATGCGTATCGCTACCGGCGCGCTGCGGCAGGGTCAGACATGCATTTGCCAGATCAAACGACAGTGTTGCCGCATAGGGCGCCGGCCAGACAATCGGCCAATAGGCGGTGCCGACAGACACCCTGATTTTGTGACCGGCGGCAAAGCGGTGGCCACACATATTCATCGGGACCCGTACCTGCGTTGGTTGGCCGGGTTTCAGCGGCTCTGGCGTAACATGCCCGTCCCGATGTGTCAGGTTGACGACCTGATAGCTGACCCGCAAAACTTCACCTGTTGGAAGGACGTCAGAAAGACGCACAACAATCTGCGCGACAGGGCTGTCTGACGTCAACGTCAGATCAAGGTGCGGACGGCCCAGAATTTCGACATCGTCGCTCAGAACTTCGGTGTCGAAATTTAAAGATCCGCCATCATCCAGGCGCTGGTCCGTTGGCATCTCGCCAGGGACACCGGCCGACATCCATTCGCCGGAGGCCTTGCCGTGGCTTTGCGGCGAGCGAATTGAAACTTCGCCTTCACCGGCTGTATCTGCAAGGCCCGATTGCGTGAGCCAGAGCGGCATCTGCGATATCTCATCGGACGGCCATTGTGCCTCGGAGACCCAGCGTCCCGGCTGCATCGTGCGCGTCCCGTCAGGAAGAAGCGCGTCATTGATGTAGGCGCGCAGTTGCGGCTCATCCATGACGCCTGTGTCTTCTTCTTTCAGCCATTGATCCCACCAGCGAACCGCCTCTTGTAGCCAGCCGATGGCAGGGCCGGGGGTTCCATCGTGCGGATAGACATGTCCCCACGGCCCGATAACACCGCGATTTGGCACAGATAGGTTTTCGAGCATGCGCGGAACGGAGTTTGTATAACTGTCAGCCCAGCCGCCGAACGCAAGGACAGGACAAATGATGTCAGAGTAATCATCCTGAACTGATCCATGCTTCCAATAGTCGTCATAGCGTTGATGCG
>RCMY010004678.1_pt1 | contig 11747 bp, 8 predicted proteins | sample 2041341 | NCBI WGS metagenome assembly RCMY01 (sample SAMN09708234, study PRJNA481090) | Marine sediment metagenome, whole genome shotgun sequencing project.
TGGCGGGTGGAAACAGCGGGGTCGCCCGTGGCGGCCTGCACATCGATCTCGGGAAACACTCCTCGGCTCTGGCTCGAGCGACCGATCAGCAACTCGGTGCCGCGTAGCTCCAACGTGGTGTGCGGGAGCGGGTCCGGCAGGGCCACCTCACCGTCGGGAACCATCAGCGCATGGAATGCGGAGTCGGCTTCGAGGATGACTCGCAGCGCTGCCGGTTCGACGGGAGCCGGCAACGAGCCGGACAGGAAGTCGAGCCCGCAGCTTTCGCAGAACACGTCGTCGGGTCCATGTGGCTCGTTGCAGTTGGTGCACTTCATTTCTTGTTCACCCGAACCGTTCGGGTCGACCTGACGTCGAGCGCCATCGCATCGGTCTTCTCCACTGCCTTTTTCAGACGGACGGTGCCGGTTTCGGGGTCGTCGACGTCGACGACCTTGCCGAGCAGCTTCACGGTGTCGTCGTTGCCGGCCTCGTGGGCGAGTTTCACGGCGCGGCCCAACTTGACGGTGGCGGTCTCGCCGTCGCCCGAAGCGCGCGCAGCGAGTCCCTCGGCTATCGCGTCGGCCAGTTCGGCTTGTCCGGTGTAGTGGGCAACCTCACGGTTGATGCGGGTGGACAGCCCACTGTCATCGGTCCAGACCGCCCGGACCAGGGCCGCCGGTTGCGCTTGATCATTGACCGCCAGGGCGACACGGGCGGCGAGGCGCTCGTCGCCGACCGCACCCACCGGGATGCGGATGCGGAGGTGGTAGTCGCGCTCTTCGTCGCCGGCCCAGGCCCCCAGCGAGTAGTCGTTCGTGAGGGCATCGACCGGTACGGAAGTGCCGGTGAGGTCGTCCAGGTTGGGGGCTACCTGCTTGACGAACTCGACCGTTGAGCCTTTGGGGGTCCACATGCGCAGGGCAACGTTTCCCACGTTCTTACCCATCGCCGCGTCCATCAACTCCTCGAAGGCCAATTCCATGTCCTCCGGCTTCGGGATGATGTCGACCGTGCCGAGCAGCGCGGTCGAGATGGCCCGCAGCTCCTCGACGTTCCAATCGGCCCCCAGGCCCCGGGCATCGCATTGAAAGAGGCCCTGGCACTGGCGAATGGCGTCGGCCAGTTCGGACGCCGATTCGCTCTGGTTCTTGCCATCGGTGAGCAGGATGGCGTGGTTGATCGATGAGGGATGGCTCTGGCACAGCGCGGCAGCGGAGCGCAACCACGAACCGATCGCCGTCCCACCTTTGGCCCGAACCTGCGACACGGCGTGTTTGGCCTGCTCCCGGGTCGACGAGTCGGCACGCGCGAGGCCGGGCTGGGGCGGATAGATGGTGTACGCCCCGTCGATCCCGGCGATGACGGCGAACATGACGTCGTCGCGAATCTTGTCGACAGCAGCGATGGTGGCGGCGATGGCGGATCGCATCTTGTCGCCACCCTCTTCGCGCATCGATCCCGAACAGTCGACGATGATGATCTCGACCGCATCGCCCGCAGGCGCCGCGCCCCCGACACTCGCTGTTCCGTCGGCTCGCACGGTGACGACCGCGTCGATGACGTCACCGTCCGCTGGGAGGTACTCGTTCTGGAACACCTCGGCTTGGAATCCGCTCACGGGGCTGCCCTCACTTCTGCATCGATGTCGATTGGGGTCTTCTGGATCATGGTTGCGTCCTGCTCTTTGGGGAAGCGGTTGCTAGGGAAGCGGTTGTCGGGGAAGCGACGGCGACTGTCACGTTGTCATGGCCGCCGGCGTCGAGCGCGAACGTCACGAGTTGCTGCGCGAGGCGGAGTGGCGTGGCGACCGGTCCGCGATCAGCTCGGAGGCCCTCGATGACGTCGGCCAGTTCAGCTTCGGTCGGCGCGTAGTTCCAGAGTCCATCGCTGCACACGATGATGAGGTCGCCGTCGGTGGCGGTGGTTTCGGCGGTGCGGGGCACGACGTCGATGGCGTCCTGTCCCAGCCAACGGGTGATGGAATGAGCCCGGGGGTCGCCTTCGGCCTCCTCGGCGGTGAGCACGCCGGTTTCGACTTGTTGATTGGCCCACGAGTCGTCGCTGGTGAGCTGGGTCACGTTTCCGTTCGACACGAGGTAGGCCCGACTGTCGCCCAACCAGCCGATCGTGACTGGCAGGTTCTGGCCGTCGAAGCCGCCCGTCGGAATGCTGCATCCGACGAAGGTGCACGACGCGGGGTCGCCTTCGCCTCTGGTTGGAGGCGTTTCGACGACGGCGAGCTGCGCGGCCGCCGTCGCGGCGGTCATCGCAACAGCGGCATCGGCCCCCTCGTGCAACGATGCGGCCAGACTCGCCGCAGCTGCTTCGGCCGCAGCTTGCGATGCCGCTTCCGGAGCCACCGTGGAAGACACGCCATCACAGACCACGACGACGAGCCCAGCGGCCGTGACGGTCGCGGCCATGGCATCTTCGTTGAGGTGGTGGCGCTTGCCCTTGTCGCTGACGAGCGCTACAGAGCCGAGGTCGATCTCAACGTGGTCTCGCGGATCGGGTTCTTTGTGGCCACAGGTCCCGCAATAGCCGTCTGCGATTTCGGCGCCAGCTGCACCGCAGTTCACACAGGGATCGGGGAGCGGGACCATCGACGATCCACAGGCTTCACACCAATTGGCATCGGCCGCGGCGGCCTCGCCGCACGTTGGACAGGCGAGTGATTCGGCTTGCGCAGCCACTAGAAGAGCGTCCGCGGCCGGACCGCGTTGGCGCGGTCGACCAGTGCGATGCGCTCGGCGGTCGTTTCGGCCAGACGGGCCTGTTCCCGGTAGACCGCCTCGAGGCGACGCCGCAGTTTGTCGTCGTCCAACGGCGCTCCGAACAACGTGACGGTGCCGGCATCGACGGGGGTCACGGCGTTGACCGCGAGCGCGTTCTCGAGAATTTCGGCGGACAAACGGGTTCGTTCAGCGGCGTCGAGCTGCAGCCGCTCGACGGTTTTGGCGGCACTTGCGAGGTCGGCGACGGCCGGCGCGCCGTGTCGGTGGTCGATCAACATGCGAGCTGATGCCACCTGGGCGTCGAAGTATGTCGCCGACGATGTCGGGACTCGTTCATAGGCCGCGAGAGCGCCGGCTCGATCGCCCTGCGCCGACCGGCACCGGGCCAAGCCGAACGCGGCCGACACGTACGTGTTGTCGGCCGCCAGAACCAGGTCGTACAAGGTGGCGGCTCGGTCGTAGTCCTTCGCCAACTCGGCCGACAGGGCGATGGCGAGCTTGGGTGCGAGCTCGCCCGGCAGCTCGGTCCAGACGGCGCTGAAGCGCTCCGCGGCCTCGGCATAGTGCCCGGACCGAAGCGCCTCGATGCCGCGCCACCACGACACTCGCCATTCCCAAGGGTCCTGGCCGGCAATGCCGTCCAACAGTTCGGTGCCGGGACGACCCGCCTCGATGCTGGATCGAGCTTGCCGAAGGAGAAACTCGCGGGATGCCTCGACCGAATCGCCCGCAGCGGTGAGAAGGCGCAGAGCTTCGTCGGGATCGTCGGGTAGGTCGGCGAGAAACGACGCGGCGGGATCCGCTGGATCGATGCGGGGCAGCGGGAGCACGTCGGGCCTCGCTGTTTCGCTCGCGGTCTCGTCGCCGTCGGCGATGAGCGACGCCAACCGGTCGCCACCGAACAACGCGCTCGGAGCGGGCTGGGGAACGCCTTGCTGCACCGCGACCATTTCCCGCAGCACGCCCAAAAGTTGTACCGACATCCCGTCGGCGGTTTGGAAGCGATCGTCGGGGTGCGCAGCGGTGGACTTGAGAAGGAATCGGTGAAGTGATTCCCACTTTACAAAGAGCGGCTCGGCATTGGCCGGAGGGAGTGAGTACTCGTATTCGCCGCTGTGGAAGACGAAGTTCAAGATGAGCACCGCAAGTGTTCGCCCGATCGTGAACAGGTCCGACGGCACCGAAGGACCCATCGACGCGACCTCGGGGGCCTGGAAGCCCCGAGTGCCGAAGATGGCCGCATGGGGGTCATCGATTCGCATCACCGCGCCCACATCGATGAGCTTCACGTCGTCGCCGACCACCATGATGTTCGCCGGCTTGAGGTCGTTGTAGACCAGGCCCAGCCCGTGCAAGTAACCGAACGCCGGGATGATGCCGAGGATGTAGGCGATGGCCTGCTCGGGCGGCAAGGGGTCGGGTACGCCGCCGTTGGCCTTGCGCCGGTCCTTGAGCTTGCCGTTGAGCGAATCGCCCCCCACGTACTCCATCACGATGTAGCCGGCGCCGGCGTGGGTGACGAAGTTGTAGATGTTGACGATGCTGCCGTGTTCGATCTGGGCAAGACGTTGCCGCTCGGCCTCGGCCGACAGCGCCGCGTCTTGGTCGTCGCGGTTCAGGAGGCCCTTCAGGACCACCCAGCGGTCCGATACGGCCTTGTCGCGGCCCAGGTAGATCCAGCCCATCCCGCCGTGGGCGATGGGCCCCAGAATTTCGTATTGACCATCGACCATGTCTCCGGCGGTCAGGACCGGAGCATTGGTGACGAAGTTGAACGGCGTTCGACAGGTGCTGCAAAAACCTTCGACGCGCCCCGGCACGCCGTCTTTCCCCCGACCGACCTCGGCCGCACAGGATGTACAGATCCGGTCGGCCTCGTCGACCTCGCCGAGCACGCCGGCGATCTTCTCGTCACTCATGACCGCCTGGGCCGGATCGCCCGACGGTGTGGGTTCGACCTTGACGAGCCCGGCGCCGAGTTGCTCGCGGGAGGTCCCCGTGCGGACGCTGCTCGACTGACGTCGCGATGAACCGGTGGTTGCGAGCCGCGCCGACGTGGAGGGGGCCACAGCAGCGGCGAGCGTCGGTGCGGTGCCGGGCCGGCCGTCGAGGGCGCTTGCGGCGGAATGGCTGCCCGCGGCCGATGCGGCGAGTCCACAGGTGTCGCAATAGCCGTCGTTCGAGATGGATCCGGTGCAGCCATCGCGGCCGCACGCGGCGCCAATGCTGAGCGGAACCGCCGAAGCTGTCGGAGCGGCGGACGGTGAGGGAGAAGCGGAAGGTTTCGGCGGCGGAGGAGCTGGTTGGACAGTCGAGGCTTTCACGCCACAGGTGTCGCAATACCCGTCGACCGCGACCGATCCGCCACAATTTGGTTCGGAACATGCCTGCGAAGTCATTGGACCGAAGATCGCATGCCGGCACCGAGTTCCGCAACCATGTGCGCGGCACGCTCCAGATCGGTGGGAGCGGTGAACAGTTCGTTGTGGGCGATGTCGTGGAGTTCGGTCAGTGCCGAGTCCTCCGCTCGCCCGACCGCAGCGGCCTTTACCCAATAGGCCGACAGCAGGCCGCGCAGCTCGCTTCGGTGATCGAGTGGCAGGCGGTTTGCCGCCTCGGCTCGAGCGAGTTGGGCGCGCAAACGCTCGCATTGCTCGAGGACCACGTCGAGTTCGCGCCGGGTGCCGAGCCACGGCCCATCGAGCGCGAGCAGCGCGTCGGCTCGTCGGGCGAGACCAGACGGACCGTCGATTGCATCGACGGTGGGCGGTCGGATGAGACCGTGCGGGTCGACGATCTTTCGCGAGCTCTCGAGGTAGGTCGATTCGGCCCGGGCTCGCAGGAGCCGGATCTCGGCGAGCCTGGACTCGATACCGGCAAGGTCGGCATCGAGGTCTTCGAAGGCGCGTTGGGCGCCGGCGATACGATCAGCCGCGGTCGCGACGAGCGCGTCGAGTTCGACACCTCGGTCGTGACCGACGCTCACCGGATCGTCGGCCACCGCGGCGCGTAGCTCATCACGGGCTCGGACGGCTGCAGTGAGGGCGGGTTCGGTGACCCGAAGGCGTTGTGCTGCGCTCTGCAGCCGATCGAGGGTGGCGGAAGCGGCGTCGATGCGGGGGAGCACATCTCGCCAGATGTGGTCGATGTCGGCAACCGCATCGCGGATGGGTTCGTAGGTGGAGCGCATCCGTGTGAGGAGCTGCTCGATCGTGACCTTCAGTTCGACATGACCATCGTCGAGCAACCCCCGTTCGGCGACCGGCGTTGTGGACTGCGATAAGATGACCGTCGGTTCGACCAACAAGGCGACCAGCTGTTCGCGACGCTCGGCATTCATGCGACCGTCTTCGCGCACCGACCTCGCTTCTCGAACCGCGCTCTGCAACGTCGACAGCCATACCCAAAGCTGTGGCGCTTGCTTCAATGCCGTGCCGTAGGTGGCGGCCGTCTGGCCCCGCAGCGGTCCGGCGGTGAGCATCGTGTACGTCGGGTGCGAGTCGAGTTCGACGAGGTTCGCCGAGATGCGTTTCGCGGCCGATTCGTAGCGGGTTAGCAGGTCGTCGATCTCGCCGGTCTCCACCGTCTCACCGTAGTGCCATCTATGGTGTCGACATGGCTTCCGAAACCCGGCTCGTTGACGCCGGTCCCCGACCGACGGCGGGAATCGCGCGTTGGACGCGCAGCTCGCCGGGACTCTTTCGGATGCTCTCGGTGATCGTCGTTGTGGCCATCGCCGCCGCCGGGGTTGCGTTGCTCGTCGCGGCCAATGCGTTGGACAACAGCAGCAAACGGGTTGAGAACAACACCGGCCCGGTATTGGTGGCAACCCAGGGACTCTTCGCCAGTATCGCGGAGGCCGATGCGGCAGCCAGTGCGGTGTTCCTCTCCGGCGCGAACGAAGATCGTGCGCAGCGCAATCTCTATGGCGACGCGCTGGCTCGTTCGACCGAACAGGTCGAAGAGATCGCCCGTCTCGTCGGCGACGAGGCCGACGTGCACGAGTCGCTCAAGGCCATCTCACGCCAAATCGTGTCGTACGCCGGTCAGGTCGAACAGGCTCGGCTGGCGAATCTCTCCGGCGATCCGGGCGCCGACGCACAGCTGCAGGCGGCGATCGCCACGGTCCGCAGTGGCATGGTGCCCGAGGTCGAGAACATCACCCGTCGATCGGAAAGCCAGCTCAGCGCCGACATCGATGGCGGCCAGACTCAGTTTCGTGTCGCGCTCGTCATTGCGGTGCTCGCGCTCGGCGTCGTTGGTGTCGCCCACTCGATACTGGCCACTCGAACCCGCCGAATCATCAACATACCCCTGCTCGTATCGGGGCTGCTCCTCGCCATCGCCGCCGGATGGCTCGTGCGCAACTACTCGCTGCAACAGAGCGAGCTCGATGCTGCGGTCGACCAGGGCTCCGATGCCATCGCACTGAGCGCGAAGATCCAGTCCACCGCGTTCCAACTGAAGACCGACGAGACCGTCGGGGTTGTCGAGGGGCAGCCCTTCGACGTCGCATCCAGGACGTTGCTGGCCGATGTCGCTGTTGACGAGCAGTTATTGGCCGACGTACGACGCGGGGTGGTGTCGTCTCACCAGGGACTGCTCTTCGACGCCGCTCGATCAGCCGATGGTGATCGTGAGCAGGCCGCCATCGCTGGGCTTCTCGTCCGTTGGCAGCGGTACCTGGACGTCAACGTGCAGGTCGAATCGCTCTTGCGGGACGGAACCACCGCCGAGGCCCGAGCACTCTCGGTCGGGGTGGGCAACGACGCGTTCAACGGCTTCAACGCCGCCGTGGAGGGCGTGCTCCTCGACAACCGGCAACAGTTCATCGACGGCGCGGCGGCGGCGAGCGACCGTGTCGGGCTCCTGCCGATCGCTATGTTGGCACTCCCGTTCCTCGCTGCGATCGCGGCGTTGCTCGGCTTTCAGATTCGGATCAATGACTACCGATAAACCCCGCCTCATCCTCCCCTCGGCCGCCGACCAACGCGCGCTGAGTCGTCGGCGTTTTCTCGGCGTCGGCGCGGTGGCGGCAGCGAGCCTGGTGGCCGGCTGTACGGTCGATCGGTCAGCCGAGGGGCCTGATCTCGGAAACGAATCCCGCCTGAACATGCGGAGCTGGACCGAGTACATCGACCCGAGTGAAGAAGGTGAGATCGGCACGATCGAGCGCGCCGAGGCCGAACTCGGTATGCAGATCACGTACATCGAGGACTACGAGGACAACGCCGCCGAGTGGGCCGGCACCTTTGCCGATCTCGGTTCGGGACAGAACCTCGGCTACGACATCGTCGTGCCGACGAACTGGGTGGCGGCGCGACTGATCGATCGAGGATGGGTCGAGCCGATACCGCTCGAGATCGTGCCCAACCACGCCAACATCGATCCGTCGTTTCTCACGCCCAGCTGGGACCGCGGTGCGCGCTTCCACATGCCGTGGCAAGTGGGCATGACCGGCATCGCGTACAACCCCGAGCTCACCGGCGGCGACATTCGTTCGCTGGGCCAGATCTTCGACGAGTCCGCCGACTTCGCCATCGGGTTCATTCCGGAAATGCGGGAGGCGCTCGGCCTGGCAATGCTGCTCGATGGCGCCGATCCATCGCGGCCAACCGAAGTCACGGCCAACGCCGCGATGGAGCACCTCGAGGCAGCCTCCCTCCGCGACCAGGTGCACTTCACCTACGACTTCCGAGACGGGCTCCAGGACGGGTCGCTGGCGGCTGCGATGTCGTGGTCGGGCGACGTGGTGCAAATGCAGCGGGACTTCCCCAACATCGAGTTCGTCATTCCCGACGAAGGTGCCGTGCAGTGGTTCGACACGATGGTCATCCCACAAGGCGCAGAAGCGGTCGCCGCCGCCGGCCGGTTCATGAACTACGTCTACGACCCCGTGAACGCCGCGCGCATCACCAATTGGGTGCAATACATCTCGCCGGTGGTCGGTGTGCAGGACGCCCTGGTCGATCTTGGCGCTGACGCTGCGGAGCTGGCCGAGAACGAAATCCTCTTCCCCGCGATCGAGACCCGTCGTCGCCTGTTCTCCTGGGGTTCGCTCGACACCGCAGTCGAGGAGCAACTCGAGGCGCGTTTCGACCTGTTGATCGCCTGACCGTCCGAATAGCCGGGAGGCTAGGCGCATGCATGAGTACACCCCAGAGATCGATGCGTTGGCCGACGAAATCGTGGAGCACGCCCGCTGGCGCACGCGTCTGGATCCAATTCAGCTCGACCATCCTCGGACCGAGGAAGAGCTGACCGAACTCGTCGGTGAAACGGTGACGCCGAAAGGCATCGGCGGACACGAGGCGCTGGCGCTTTTCAGGGATGTGCTCGCTCCGGCCAGCCTGTCGGTCGACTACACCAAGTACCTCTCGTTCGTTCCGGCGGCGCCAACGGAGGCGGCGGTACTCTTCGACCTCGTCGTCGGCGCGTACTCGATCTACGGCGGCTCATGGATCGAGGGCGCCGGAGCGGTCCATGCAGAGAACCAGGCGTTGCGATGGTTGCTCGACTTGGCCGGCTTTCCGGCCGAGTCCGGCGGCGTGTTCGTACCCGGCGGAACCATCGGCAACCTGTCTGCGATGGTGGGTGCCCGCGGACATGCCGCAGCCAAGGTCGGCGATGGGCGGCCGGCCCGGTGGGCGTTTCTCGCCTCGGCCCAGTCGCACAGCTCGGTGGCCTCGGGCGCCGCGGTGATGGACGCCGAGGTCATCACCGTGCCGGTCGATGAGCACTACCGCATGACCGCAGCCGGCGTCGCTGACGCCCTCGATGTTCATGGAGACCGAATAGCGGGCGTCGTCGCTACTGCCGGCACGACCAACCTCGGTGTCATCGACGACCTCGCCGGTATCGGCGAGGTCTGTCGGGCCCGAGACGTTTGGTTCCACGTCGACGGTGCCTATGGCGGCGCCGGCCTGGCGGCACCCGCATGTCGACCGCAGTTCGCGGGGATCGAGCTGGCCGACTCGTTCATCGTCGATCCTCACAAGTGGCTCTTTGCGCCATTCGATTGCTGCGCCTTGCTGTGGCGCGACCCCGATCAGGCGCGGGCCGTGCACGCCCAGCACGCCGGCTACCTCGAGTTTCTCGATGCGTTCGGCGACTGGAATCCCTCGGATTTCGCGATTCACCTCACCCGTCGGGCTCGGGGCCTACCGTTCTGGTTCTCCCTGGCCACGTACGGCACGGACGCCTATGGCGAGGCCGTGCAGGTAACCCTCGATCTGACCGCCGCCGCTGCGGATCAGATTCGGGCGGCGGAGCACGTCGATCTGGTCGTGGAACCCTCGTTGTCGGTCGTGGTGTTCGTCCGTCACGGCTGGGACGCCGCGCAATACCAGGCGTGGACCGAACAGATGATGGCGTCAGGCTCTGCCTTCGTGGTGCCCTCACGCCACAACGACGAACCGGTGTTCCGGTTCTGTTTCGTGAACCCGCGCACCACCGTCGAAGACATCGCGTCGGTGATCGCTGCGCTGGCCTGATCGAACAGTCCGACTAAACGAGGCCGATCACCGAGTCGGCGAGTTCCGCGGGCGAGTCGTCCTGGTAGTACGTCACCGCACGCACGAGGATCGCCTGCGTGGCAACGGTCGCCGGCCGACTCGGTGGTTGGTCGTCGTTCTTGCCATCGATGGCCACCTGCAGGAGCTTGGTGAGGCGAATGAAAAGCTCGTCGGCGGGCGCGAGCACCTGCGGGCTCACCTCGGGCGGGCGAGCCATCAGCATCGAGATGGTCGCTCGAACGAGATCGGCTTCACGGCTGGCCAAGGCGGCGACCCGCAGGAGATGACGGCGAATACGATCGGTGTGGCCGAGAGACTCTTGGTCGAGATCCATCTCGAGTTCGTCCTCGAGTGTCGGCAAGTACTCGGCGAGCTCAGCGCAGATGATCTCGTCGAGTTCCCCGTAGCGTCGGGTGATCGTGCGGGCCGAGATACCGGCTGCGGCAGCGACGTGGTCGATCGACAGGTCGCGGTAGCCGCGCAACCGGAGCTGCTCGTGGAGCGCGGTTCGCACGCTTTCGCGTGCATTTGCGACCCCAGATGGTTGGTCGCGTTCGCGGTAGCGCAACGACTCCTCAACGACGATGTCGTGGACGTTGTCCTCGATACGGCGGGCGGCTTCTGTGCGGGGCTGGCTGACGCCGGGGAACAGGCTGAGCACCACCCAGCTGAGCATGGCATCGTCCACCGCATCGGGATCGACCGACGCCCGGATCCGAAGGCCTTCGGTCAGGGCGGTGAGAACGGTTGCGCAACGTTTGGCGTCGAACGGCTGCTGGAATTCTCGTTCCCACTCTGTGAAGAGTCGATGGAACCCTTCGCTCAGTCTGTGGTCGAGCGACTGATAGAGATCGCGCAGGCCGGATCGAACGGCTTCATCATTTTGTCCGACCGACCACGCGAGCATTTGCAGGATGATGATGCGATCATCCTTGGCCTGTGCCCAGTTGGCGTTGGCGACGTCACGCAGCACCTTGACGATGTCGCCGCGCGACTCGCTGAGTGAATGGTCGACCATCGAGTTGACGAGCTCGTCGGTCACGTTCGAGCGGTCGACCGCGAGAACGCGCCGAAAGAGCTCGTCGAGCAACTCGGTCTTGGTGGGGAAGTGGTTGTAGATGTTGCGCCGACTCCACTCGGCGTGCCGTCCAACCTGCTCGGGCGAGAGCCCGGCGGCCAACACGGAGTGGCCTTCGGCGATCAGTAGGTCGGCGGCAGCCTTCACGATTCGGTCGTGCGGCTCCTCTATGTCGGCCGGTTTCCCAAATGTTTCCACCCACGACATACTTTTTTGGTGCCTTTCGTCTTCGACCAGACCGTTGCTATTGCAACGGTCTATGGTTCGACCGGAAAGTAGCTTCACACATTGTGCACGTCGTTTCCAAAGTGCTGGTAGTAGTGGGAGCATCGCCGTGCTTGAGTACTTGTGTACTCAAACCGACGAACTGCACAGCGTAACGTCGTTTCGAATACACAGAAATCGCTATAGGCCGCGGGATGCCTTGGCGCAGGGAAC
>RCMY010004679.1_pt1 | contig 11747 bp, 8 predicted proteins | sample 2041341 | NCBI WGS metagenome assembly RCMY01 (sample SAMN09708234, study PRJNA481090) | Marine sediment metagenome, whole genome shotgun sequencing project.
CTGATGTTGGCAACATAACCATGTTTGGGGATGTTGCGCTTACCATGCTTAAAATGATGGGACACAGCCCAACCGTGCCAGGCGCAATTTTGGCGGCAGATGTTCCCATGACGTTAAGCAGATTAGAAGCTGCTTTAGACGCAGAAAAAGCTTTACCGCCAGTTGAGGCTGAGGACGAGAGTGCGAATGAACCAGTGGTAAGTATGGCTGATAGAGGGATGCCTTTGGTTAATCTACTGTCTGCAGCAGCAGAAGCAGATTGTAATGTAATGTGGGAGTAAAATCGTCACCTATTCTTTGTCTTAATGACTGTTGATACTTTTTATATAGCCAACGGGGAATGGTGCTTTAGAGTCTAAAGTTCTTGATTACACTATGACATGATAATTCTGGAAGGGGCGCTATAAATAACCTTTTGTGGCTTTTGTGGTGAAGTTTGTATAGGTAAAAAAGCACCACAACAACTGATAGTGCAAATCAGTTGTATTCTTATTTTATTCATAGAGATAAAAACAACAGCTGATAGTACAAATCAGATGCTGTTCGCAATCCATAGGAACCAATGGTGAAATGAACTGCCCCATAGCCACTTTTTGCGGGGCACTTACCCCATGGGGCAATAGCGGGGTACTTGAAGGCAAATAAGCAGCAAAAGTCACAACAAGTGACAACAAGTGACAACAAGTGACAACAAGGAAAAAGTATTATCTCTTTGATTAAATTGATTTAGCTTGTTGTATCGTATTGTTACTTATTGATCACATGGGACTTTTAATCCGTTTGTCGTGAGTTTGATCCTCACACGGTTTACCACATAATCAAGGAGTTAGCAGAAATGCCAATCCCTTTTTTATTGCCGGTGCCACACCAGTGCCACACTAAATGAAAATAACAGGCAATAAAAAAACCCGCCACATGGACGGGTTTGAGCCCGCGTAGGATGAGTGCAACCCATCTGCCAGCTTATTTTAATTTCTAATTGCATTTAGTTTTGATGGGTTACACTCATCCTTAAGCCTTGAACTTGTACGTAGAGAGGCTCCCCACCCTACGCTCTGCTGTGCTTTGTGATCAGCGATTTGTTTGATAAAAGTGTTGGCTACCGCATGTTGCGGCAGAAGGCGGTGCTTGTGTAAGGTGAGGCTATGCTCTACAACCCAGACAAACAGACAGGCTACGCCTTGACTATTACACTATTACTATTATCAGTTTGATACAAATGGAAGCAATAAATCAATGATGAAGTGGCTATGAGTATGTCAAAAGATCCCAATGCATGTCCAGTGGTACCGGCAGACCCTCGTGAACGGCAGGAACCACTGCCCTGGCAGACGCCCAAGGCTTTAGAAGATGATCCGCAGGCACTGGCGCGATTGCAAGCCATCATGGCCAGCCCGGGTTATCGTCAGGCAGATCAAGATCTGGCGTTCCTGAATCAAGACGAAACGCGTGGTGTGCGGCTGCAAATCGATTACCTCAAACCTGAGCTGTTGCTACAACAACACGGTGTAGCACACACCATTGTGGTGTTCGGCAGCACCCGCCTACAGGAACCAGAAGCGGCACGGCGCAAAGTGGAATTGTTACAGCAGGCGCTGGCTGACGATCCTGTGGATGAGAAACTCCAGCGATGCCTGGATGTAGCCCTATCCATTCAGGCGAAGAGCCGCTATTATGAAGAAGCACGGGCATTCGGGCGCCTAGTAGCCACATCAGGCAAGGGACCCGAGGATTGTCATGTGACTCTGGTCACTGGCGGTGGCCCTGGCATCATGGAGGCGGCTAATCGCGGTGCCTACGATATGGGCGCCAAATCCATTGGTCTCAATATCATGCTGCCTCATGAACAGTATCCCAATCCTTACATCACGCCTGAACTCTGCTTTCTCTTCCACTATTTCTCCACGCGCAAACTGCACTTTCTCAAGCGCGCCATGGCACTGGTGGCCTTCCCCGGCGGTTATGGCACCATGGACGAGTTGTTCGAGACATTGACCCTGATTCAGACCCGCAGTATAGCGCCATTACCTGTGGTGCTTGTGGGAGAATCCTTCTGGCGTCAAGCGATAAATGTCGATTTTCTAGTGTCTGAAGGTGTCATTGCCGCCGAGGACCGCGATCTGTTCTGGTATGCTGAAACGGCGGAGGAAGTCTGGCAGGGAATTCAGCGCTGGCATCAATTAAACGGCAAGCCATTACCCTAGAAGCTTCAATCAACAACACACATATATATTGTAACATATTGATTACAAAATAATTATTTATCATTACACCTCTTTATAAAGTTTGTTGCGGCCTAAAGTTTCAATGATTACTAAACAACAAAAAGGATTAGACCACATCAATTCCAGATGGTGTAGACAAGGGGCGTAAGCGCCGTTGCTGCGCCGGGGTGACCGGAATGGCTTTTGTTGCGCAGCATCAATCGACAATGTTCGAATGGTGTTGATCGACAGCTGATCGAGCTAAATGTCGGTCATGTGCTTTTCTTTATGATTATATTAAATTACCAGCGATTACTAGTACCCAAGTTACTCGTCAGTTTCGTATTTCGATACGTAAGTGCTTATTAATTGTAATCAAGAATCTTACAATGATTGGCATCGTATCGTAAATTATTAGTACATCCGGCGCCGAAAAAGCCAAGTAGCTAGCGACAAGTTGAATAAAGCAATCAATGCCATCGGCCAGTATTGCGCTGTGAGTTGTTTAATCCCCGCGCCTTCCAGAAACACGTCGCGTACGATAACTAAAAAATAACGCAACGGGTTAATTAACGTCAAGTGTTGCACTGCTTCTGGCATATTTGCGATAGGCGTGGCAAAGCCGGATAAAATTATTGCCGGTACCAGGAACAAAAAAGCACCTAATAAACCTTGCTGTTGGGTGACCGACAGTGAGGAAATCATCAGGCCGACACCAATAGTCGCAAGCAAAAACAGAAACAATCCAAGATAAAGCGCACCGAGCTGCCCGCGTAGCGGCACCTCGAACCACCACATGGTTATTAATATTATAAACGTCGATTCCACCAAACCAATAATCAGTCCAGGCACTGCCTTGCCAATGAGTATTTCCACAGGTCGTAACGGCGTGACCAACAGTTGATCAAAAGTGCCTTCCTCACGTTCACGTGCTACTGACAATGCAGTGACTAGCAGAGATACCACCAGTGTTATCAGCCCGATCATACCGGGCACGATAAACCATTGTGATTCCAGATTGCTATTGAACCAAGCGCGTATTTCCAGTTTTGCCGGCAACGGTGGATGTTGTTGCGCTTGTGCCCATTCAACAGAAAAATCGAGTACCACATTGCGTACATAGTTGAGTGCCAGTAATGCGGTGTTAGAATTGCGTCCATCCACAATCACCTGTACCGCGACAGCTTTCCCGGCAGCGAGATCATCGCTGAAGCGCGGGCCAATATGCAGCACCATCAATGCTTTTTTATCATCAATAACAGGAGCGATGTTGCTATCACGCGTGATATGTCCAATCAGCTCGAAGGTATTCGATCCGACAAAATGATCTACTAAAAGACGTGATTGCACGGTGTTATTTTCATCATAAACTGCAAAGGGTATTCGATTGAGGTCGTAAGTGGCGGCGTAGCCAAAAACCAGCAACTGTATAATGGGCGGGCCAATGAGTACAAGACGGCTGCGCTTGTCCTTAAGCAGGGCAAGGAATTCCTTGATAATTAACGCAAAAATAGGATGTAACATAGTGGTTACTCCAACCGCTTGCTGGCCTTGCGTCGGACTAGCATCAAAAGGACAATAGCCATCAACACTAGTGCCGCCGCATTGGGCAAAATAACCGTCCACACATTACCAGCCAGGAATACCGTTTGCAGGATCGCCACAAAGTAACGCGCCGGGATAATGTGTGTAATCCATTGAACCGCCGTCGGCATTGAATTTATGTCGAAGATAAAGCCCGACAAAATGAAGGCTGGCAGAAACGTTATGATGATAGCGACCTGTCCGGCGACAAACTGATTCTTCGCGATGATGGATATCAGCAATCCCATAGCTAGCGCGACCAGCATGAACAGTGCCGATGCCACCATCAGTACTAGGAAAGAACCACGTAGTGGTACGCCAAATTGCCAGACGGCCATCGCCACGGTCATCAGCATGCCACCCATGCCGAGTATGAAGTAAGGAATCAGTTTGCCCAACAGCAATTCGTAAACATGAATGGGCGTAACCAGCAATGCTTCCATGGTGCCGCGTTCCCATTCGCGTGCCACGACCAATGCCGTTAGCAATGCGCCGGTGAGCGTCATGATAACAGCGATCAGACCCGGTATCAGGAAATCACGGCTATTCACTGCCGGATTAAACCAGATACGTTGATCCAACGTAATTGGAAATGCCATCGGCAAGCCACGGTGTTCGGTGTAATGTGTCAGCCAGGTCTGCCATGCACCGACGATATAGCCTTCGGTAATACGCGCCTGATTCGCATCCACACCGTTAATAATGACGCCAATTGATGCACCCAGATCAGCGTGCAAACGACGGCTGAAATCACTCTGCAGCCATACGATACCGTCAATTTGATGCGCCAACAATGCCTGTTCAGCCGTTTGTATTGAGCGAAATTTTCTTGGGTCAAAATAATCAGACTGACCGAAAGCCGCATATAGGTTGCTGGTTTCATTGTCTGGGCTTTCGATGACGAATCCAATACGCACATCTTTTGCATCCAGCGATACGCCATAACCAAACAGAAATAACATGACAACCGGCAACACAAAGGCAATGGCGATGCTGGATGGATCACGCAGAATCTGCAAGCTTTCCTTGCGCACCATACCGGCCAGTCGTTTGCGTGCTAGCTGTGAAGCCGAATAAGCCATCAGGCAGCCACCGCTTGCTGATGCTGCTCAATGAGCGCGATAAAGGCGTCCTCCATACTGGCTACGGTTCCATCGGGTTTACGGAAACGTGCACGCAAGTTTTCCGGCGTATCTTCAGCCAGTACTTCGCCAGCAGCCATAATAACCAGTCGGTCGCAGTAATTAGCCTCGTCCATAAAGTGGGTGGTGACCAGCACGGTAACGCCAGATTCTGCCAGCGCGTTAATATGCCACCAAAACTCACGCCGTGCCAGCGGATCCACGCCGGATGTGGGTTCATCGAGAAAAAGAATATCCGGCCTATGCATGAGTGCAGCAGCCAGTGCGAGACGTTGCTTGTAGCCCAAAGGAATCGTATGACTCGCCGTGTTGGCGAAGGCGGTCAGTTCGAAGTCTTGCATGGCCGTGGTAATGCGTTCACGTTTTGCTCGGCCGGAAAGCCCATAGGCGCTAGCGAAAAATTTAAGGTTTTCTAGCACAGAAAGATTGCCATATAACGAAAAGCGTTGCGCCATATAGCCGATACGTGCGCGAGCGTGCGAAGCAGCGCGGCGCAGATCGACACCAGCCACACGCACATCGCCGGAGGATACGGGTAACAACCCACACAGCATACGAAAAGTGGTTGACTTCCCTGCACCATTTGCGCCCAGCAACCCGAAAATCTCTCCACGTTTAACATTAAAACTAACCTTGTTAACCGCAACAAAATCACCGAAGCGGCAACTTAGATTCTGGACCTGGATCACCGCGTCTGCGTGACTCTTATGCTCAGATTGAGATAGCGTAGTGCTGACACGCAGTTGTTTCTGGTCGTATTGTCGCAGTCGGGCAATGAAGGCGTCTTCAAAACGTGGTGCAGCCGCTTCAATGTATGCATTGGGCAAATCTTTAATGAGTGTTTCCGGCAACGTTTGGCTATCATGAGTAATCACACGAACCTGCTGCCCTTCGGTCAAAGCGTCCAACACGCCGGGGTTAAGGCTGAGCTGCCTTTGTAGGTGGCGTTTATTCAACGCAGCACTGATCTGCCATACACGGCCACGCATGGGTGCGCTAAATTTAGCCGGTGCTTGTTGGTCAAGCAATTTACCCTCGTGTAACAGAATGACATCATCACAGCGTTCCGCCTCATCAAGATAAGCAGTACTCAGCAGCACGCTGAGTTGCTGTTCCTTTACCAGCCGATAGACAATAACCCACAACTCGCGACGCGATACCGGGTCAACACCAACGGTAGGTTCATCCAGCAGCAATAATTCGGGTGAACTAATTAGTGTACAAGCTAGACCCAGTTTTTGTTTCATTCCGCCGGACAGACGACCAGCGAGACGTGCTGTGAATGGTGTCAACCCAGTCATGTGCATTAATTCTTGGTAACGGGTTTCGTATTCGTTTGGCGGTACGCCTTGCAGATCAGCATACAGGTTGAGATTTTCCTGCACACTGAGATCTTCGTAAAGGCCGAAACGCTGTGGCATATAGCCAATACGTGACTGGATATTAAGCGACGCTTCACGCATGTTTTGGTCAAGTACGTAAATCTCACCTTCATCGGGCAGCAGGAGACCAGCAGCCAGACGCATTAATGTGGTTTTACCCGCGCCATCGGGGCCGATCAGACCGGTCACTTTACCGCGCTCGACCTGCAAATTCAGGCTATCTAGCGCATGAATTGGATGCGCGCCGGAGAAGGTTTTTCCAGCTCCTTTCAACAAGATGGCGGGAGATGTCAGGTCTGTCATTGTGCTGAGATACAGTCGGGCATTTCTGTTTCGATTTGTGGTGCTTCAACTTCCAGCGTTACTGTAGCAGGCATGCCAAGACGCAGTGTATTATCTGGGTTACAGGCGTACACCCAAACCTGATAAACCAGTCGTGTGCGCAGAGCTGGTGTTTCTACATTCTTGGGTGTGAATTCGGCGGTCGATGAGATGTAGCCAACCCAGCCCGGATAACGTTTATCCGGGAAACTATCGGTCAATATCTGTGCTTGCATACCCGATACAACCCGGCCCAATTGTGTTTCTGGCACGTAGGTACGGATCCACACTGGCTCCAATTTGGCCAGTGTAAATACCGGTCGCGTCGGTGAGGCGATCTCGCCCGGTTCCAATATTCGTGAACGGATGACACCGTTGGCGGGGGCACGCAGTTGTGTGTCGATTAGATCCTTGTGAACGCGTTTCAACTGGGCTTCAATCTGCTCAAAATTGGCACGGGCGGCAGCGATGACTTCTTTCCGTGGTCCTTCCAACACTAGTGACAGGGCCTCGTTTACCGCCTTTAAAAGTGCACGCTCAACATCTAATTTACTACGTGCATCATCCAAGGCTTGTGGCGATAGAAATTTTTCGTGTACCAGTTTTTGCGTACGTCGATAGCTCTGCTCAGCATCCAGCAGGCTTGCCTTTGCGGCCGCCACGTCAGCGCGTGTCTTTTGGATTTCTTGTGGACGGCTGCCGGTTTCCAGTTCATTAAGTTGTTGATGTGCCTGCTCTAGTCGTGCTTCTAGCTCCTGCTCGGCACTTTCAAAACGTGTGGCATCAAGTCGCGCCAGTAGTTGGCCTTGTGTAACAAGCTCACCTTCATCGACATTCAGTTCAGTAATACGATCCTGAACCATAAACGCAAGATGAACCTCACGCATGTCCACATTACCGTACAGGGTTAACGTATGATTGTCTTTATTGTCATGTTGCCAATGGCGGTAGCTAGCCGTAGTTGCGCCAATGACAACGAGGACGAGGATGACCAAGAATCCGACTAGGCGTTTATTTTTTGGTGCCATAACTTCTTGTTACCTTTACATGGATTCAACAGGTCACCTGAATACCAATCGGTAACTGTTGCTTGCCTGTAGGTGGTGAATTACAATTCAAGCTGTCATCGGCGTCTGGAATAAATCTCGGCAATGTGATTTCCACCGGCACTCGTTGATGTTTGCCATGTCTAGCACATCATTACCGCTAAGGCTTAATGGCGGTTCGCCGTCTAATGCAGTGTGAACATGGTAGCCATTATAGTAGTCTTTGAAGGCATCGAGTTTCTTTTCTAAATCGTGTGTATTCCAAAACAGAACCTGATCAATACCTTTGGCGCGACTGAGTGCGACTGCCAGATCAGAATGATAAAGACCTGTCGCCCTAAGACAAACAAGTAATTGTTCTGTTGATTTTGATAGTAAATGGAGCCTCTTGCAAAACTCCATCAGGACCAGGCGCGTAAGTAGTAGCAACTTATCTCCTCGTGCTATCGTACTTGCAGCATTAGGCATGCACTCCGACCAACAGTTAAGAGTGACATAGCCTTTTATCATTGATGACGACAACGCTGTGCGTGATTCACTGTATTTACAGCTCGACTCAGTCGGTTTCACCGTCAAAACATTTGCAAGTGCTGAAAATTTCTTGGATATTTTGCAACCCAACATTACTGGCTGCTTGATATTGGACGTGCGCATGCCCGGTATGACTGGACCGGAACTGCAAGCCGAACTTGCCCGTCGAAACATAAACCTGCCGATTATTTTTCTTACAGGGTATGGAGGCATTCCTTTAACCGTTTAAACGATTCAGGCGGGAGCGTTTGATTTTTTGACCAAACCAATTGACAGTAAAAAACTGCGTGATTGCATCAACGCAGCCCTTGCATTAAATGCGAAAACCCATGAAGATGATATCGCCGATTGCGAATTACATGAACGGTTGGAAACACTCACTGCGCGCGAACAAGAAGTGCTTGAACTCGTCCTGAAAGGTTATTCAAACAAGGAAATCGGACGTCAATTAAACATCAGTTTTCGCACGGTTGAACGCCATCGCTCACGTATCCTTCTAAAAACTAGAGCCGATAACACGTTACAACTTGCTAATTTGATCAAAGATAAACGCTTATAGCTTGTGATCCTCAGGCTAGCCAGTTGGGGCATTCCAGCTGGATTCAGGAAACATCACTTTTTATTGCTCACCCACTCTGCGTGGTTTACGCCCCAGGCGTTTTTCAACCTCCAAAATATGGAGCGTGGTCTTGATTACTGTATCTGGATTTAGGCTGATAGAGTCGATGCCAATATCTACCAGGTATTCGGCTATTTCCGGATAGTCAGATGGCGCTTGTCCGCAGAGTCCGGAATGCCGATCATTACGTCTAGCACCATCGACTGCCAGCCGGATCATCTCTTTGACTCCCGGATCACGTTCGTCGAAATCGAATGCAACAATTTCCGAGTCACGATCCACGCCCAGGGTAAGCTGAGTCAAGTCGTTCGAACCTATCGAGAAGCCATCAAACAATTCGGCAAATGCATCGATTTGTATGACATTGTTGGGAATCTCACACATGACATAAATTTCTAAGCCATTGTCACCACGCTTAAGTCCCTGAGTGGCCATCGCCTCCAACACGCGTTCACCTTCTTCCACCCGACGGCAGAACGGAATCATCAGTTTGACATTATCCAGACCCATCACCTCACGCACTCGTTTCATGGCCGCGCACTCCAGGGCAAAACCTTCAGCGTAATCCGGATGCGTATAGCGGGACGCACCACGGAATCCAAGCATGGGATTAGCCTCAACCGGTTCAAACCAACGCCCACCTAGCAAAGCCGCATACTCGTTGGTTTTAAAATCCGACATGCGAACTATAACCGGCTTGGGATAAAAAGCAGCAGCGATAGTACCCACACCTTCTGCAAGCCGTTCGATGAAATAATCAGTTGGCTTGGCATAACCCCGGACAAGATCTTCGATTGCGGCGCGTTCTCCCGCATCCTGCACCTTCTCGGGATGCACCAGTGCCATAGGGTGTGCCTTAATCTGGCTGTTGATGATGAACTCCATGCGTGCCAGCCCAACACCATCATTTGGAAGAAAACTTGTCTTGAAAGCCAGTTCCGGATTGCCTAGGATAATCATGATCTGGGTCACTGGTTGTGACAAATCACTTAAATCGGTGGTCTCAACATCAAAAGGAAGTTCACCGCGGTAAACCCTGCCCACATCACCTTCAGCACAGGAAACCGTCACGCTGTCGCCGTCACAAATGATTTCTGTTGCGTCTTCTGCACCGACCACAGCGGGAATACCCAATTCGCGCGCCACAATGGCAGCATGACAGGTACGCCCACCACGATTGGTTACGATGGCCGCTGCGATTTTCATCACCGGCCCCCAGTCCGGCGTAGTCATGTCGGTAATCAAGATATCGCCCGCTTGGAATTCTGCCAGGTGGTGCACATCTGGAATCACACGGGCCCGCCCGTTTGCTATTTTGCTGCCGACAGAACGTCCGGTCACTAATACTTTACCGCTATCCCTGAGACGATATTCTTCCAGCTTGTTAGCAGTTTGCTGGGAAGCGACAGTTTCCGGACGCGCCTGTACCAAATAAAGCTGACCATCGAGGCCATCCCGGGCCCATTCTATGTCCATAGGTCTGGGCTGCCCTGCGCGTTCACTATAATGATCCTCGATTTTAATGGCATAATCAGTCAGTGTGAGCACGTCGGCATCTGTGATACAAAAGCGCTCCTGGTCGGCCTGCGGCGTGGGAATGTTACGGGTTGTTTTGCCGCTTCCCGCAGGGGCGTATACCATCTTGATTTTCTTCTTTCCCAGTATGCGCCTCAATACCGCGCGATGGCCTTGCCGAAAAGTCGGTTTATGCACATAGAATTCATCCGGATCCACTGCACCCTGTACCACGTTCTCACCCAGACCATAGGCTCCGGTGATAAATACCACGTCACGAAAACCAGATTCCGTATCTAGGGTAAATATCACTCCACTGGCATCCAGGTCCGAGCGCACCATTTTCATCACACCAACGGATAAGGCAACCTTGAAGTGGTCAAAGCCCTGATCAATCCGGTAGGCAATGGCGCGTTCAGTAAACAAGGAGGCAAAACAACGCCGACAGGCATCAAGCAACATTTCATCGCCTTGGATATGCAAATAGCTTTCGTGCTGGCCAGCAAAACTGGCGGTGGGCAGATCTTCAGCGGTAGCGGAACTGCGTACAGCCAGACTTAGATCGACACCATATTCTTCTTGTAGCAAATGGTATGCCTGCAAAATTTCATTACGCAGGGGTGTGGAAAGCCCAATGTCATAGACGATTTCCCGAGCTTTCTGTGCTCGACTAGCCAAATCTTTGGTATCTGTTTTGTCGACATCATCCAGCAAAGCATGCAACGCTGGCCAGGCATCGGCCTCATCAAGCATATCCCGATAGGCCTGAGCACTGGTGGCAAAACCATTTGGTACGCGGATGCCCTGCGCAGTAAGTTCGTGGTACATTTCGCCGAGAGAAGCATTTTTACCGCCTACCAAAGGCACATCGTCCACGCTGATTTCGTCAAACCAGTGAATGTATTGAGAATCTTGTTTATTCATTTTAGAACCCTTCGTAAAGCGCTAACCTGGATATTGCACCAGTACGTTAGATTTTAGTCTAAAACCTTTATGTCTTCTGACTCTAAGGCATTTAAGTAAAAGTACAGTTTGTACCAGGCTTCACTTGATGGTTTTTAACTTACTCTGTTCTGAGTTAAACGCACATGCTCCCTATGCCGCAGAATAACTGCGGCTCCGGTCGCGAGCACGATTAACTCAAAACAGATCGGCGTTTAAATTCCAGCAACTGGTGCAATATCCAGCTAATGATTTGACTCCATGGCCTCATCATACTTGCCATAACGCGCGATACCATTGAGTCTGGCGCGTTGGTATAATGCCGCTTGGGTTTTTTGGACATTCGCTGCATCACCTTTCCATGCTTGCAATGCAGGTTCTTGCAGCGCACGCCCATAAGAAAAGGATAATTCCCAAGGTTGCGGATCCAGCTGGTTCATTGCATTCAGGTTAGCCGTGGC
>RCMY010004680.1_pt1 | contig 11743 bp, 21 predicted proteins | sample 2041341 | NCBI WGS metagenome assembly RCMY01 (sample SAMN09708234, study PRJNA481090) | Marine sediment metagenome, whole genome shotgun sequencing project.
CAGACACTTCAGTAGCGTTATCAATGAAGAACAGATTACCTAGGCCCGGGATGTATTTTTCAGCACCACCCTCAGCATTGATATGGTCAGGATGGATAAAGAACTGTGAACCTAAACCAGGAATATGCTTGTTACTCATTCTCTTTCACCTCCTTTTCATATGGAATGCCCAGCAACCCACAACAGAGCCTATCTCCGTCCTCTGGAGTTATGATGTGGTCGGACATGCCTTCAGCGTAGGACGGATATGCAATCCTGATAATGTGGGTCTGGAGTCTACTGCAATCCATGGAGTCGTCCCCGCAAATTACGTCTGCTACAGCTTCTCCCACCTTATCACCCAGTACATCGGCCAGACCTCCTGCAATACAGTCTGTTAACAGACCATAATCCAGGACAGAGGCCGTGATACGTAGGGCCTCTTTCTGGATGAGTAGCAGCTGTTCCTCTGTTACTGGGATTTCCAGGACTTTGAGTACCTTGGCCCCGTAGTACTTGTTGCCCGGGCTCAGGCCCACGTGGCTACCGACAGCCTCTAGGATGTAATCATCCCCGTAAAGGTTGAGTCCGATAGCAGCATGAGCGTACTTGCCCTTGGTCACCTTTCGAACTACCCCACCGATAATCTCATGTATCAGACCGTCCTCACTAACAAATATAGCTTTAATGGTTGGCATCGGTCTTACCTCCTTCTGCTAGGAGTTTAATAGCTTTCTCTTGTTCCTCCAGCAGTTTAATAATTCGTTCCTGCCTATGCTTTACCAGCTGTAACTCGTCCTTCATGTTGAGGGCAGTAGCGAACTCATGCTCCTCCAGCTTACGGTTACTAGCCTCTTGACGGTTTGAAGCCATCTGTAGGATAGTACCAGTGTAAATGCTCATACAGCCTAGGACAAAGTTGAGTAGTTGGTAAGGCGGGTCATCCCAGTGGCATAGGCCGTCTAGGGAGTTCCAGACTACCCATAAGAGTAGTAGGATGGACTGAAGTATGATGAACCTCCAGCTACCGTAGATGTCTGCTACTAGGACGGATAACTTCTGACCAATGGTAAGGTTATCCTCTTTCAGGGCCTCAGAGTATTCCTGTTGGGCCTTCTTAGTGCGGATTGTATTCATTGTATCACCTCCTCTACGTGGCATTAGGAAAGAATGCTTTATGGCTCCATTTTGGAAAGCATTCTTTATGGTCCATTTAGGAAAAGAATTCTTTCTAGCCCCGGTAGAAAAAGAATTCTTTATTTGGAAAGGCCCCCCTTACTTTTTTAGGCCCCCTATGGTTGTCAAGATAAGGGGAGTGGGGGTATCGGGATTGGTAGGGGGTGCTGAGATAGCTGACCCCGATGTGGCCCGGTAAGGGGCCGGGTGGGGAGAGTGGTAAGGGCCATAGGGCTTGATGCCAAGAGTTTTTAAAATGGTGTATCAAGGCATCGTTTAGGGACTCATCCACGTGGCCTGAAGGAAACGGGACTCAAGACGTCGGTTTTAGTTCTTTGTAGACATTTCTAAAATAGGCCCCCGGGGGTCATAGGGGAGGGCCTCAACCCTCCTGGTCACCCTGTGGGGTACTGTCGTCTGGGCTCTTAACCTCTGTAGCCTTGCCCACCTCTTCATCCGCATCAGCATCCATAGGCTTAGATACATTAGTATCAGCATCATCATTGGCACTATTAAGAGATGTCATAACGTTATTGATTAGAGCCTGAACTGCTGGGTCTGCCTCATCCAAGGCCTGTGATATCTTATTAACCCTAATCTCATCCAGTGAGTTGACATCTTCAGTACGCTCTGTTGCTTCACCTAACAGCAACATATCCATCTTGATAACATCAACCAAATCCTTAGCGTTCCTAATGCCGTCCACTTTGCCTGCCTCAACCTCAGTAAGGTAAGTGTCAACAAGGGTCTTGAGAGTGCCCCTGTGTTGTCTCTTTGCTTCTTCTACGTCCTCAGTAGGGGTAAGTGCCCTCTTGAAGGCTACTGCAATGCTGCTACTAATGACTGGTTTATTTGGTTTTATGCCGCTTGCTCCCATATGCCATACGCCTCCTTGTTTCAGTATTCCTAAGAAAAAATAGAGGAGGCATGCTCTTAACGAAACATGCCTCCCCATATTCTGGTGTTAGCCTTATGAAGATGTTATGGTCTGTACATCCAATCTGTAGCCCTCAAATCATCCTCAGATGGGCTCCACTGTTCCATAGAGGATTCCATTCCTCTATCAGTTACTAGCAGCATCACTGAGCACCGTGGCAGCACTAAACCCTTAATAATGGGTATGTGAATACTATAGTCCTCTGGAGCTATGGTAACTACACAAAGTCTCGGATTCCAGCACTCCCTAGTCATCTTATGGCCTCTGCCGAGCATATCCTCGGCTACAGTCCAAGGCAGTCTATAAGCAGGCACATAGGAGAGGTAATGGTCGTTCCTTCCACTCCTGCTATCCTGCATGTACCAACCAGCGGGAATCTTTACCCTTTCTGCCTCATCATCCGATACCTTTATAAGGTCTGGGATAGACATGTCCACCTCACCCTTGGACACCCTCTTTACCTTTTCGTCTACAGATGCAAAAACGCTATCCTTGATACCACTACTCATGTTATCGTCTCCCTTCTCACGTTTCAGCTTAATCCTTATAGTCCCTCCCGAATACCATATCTCTGATACTCTAGGGGCCATAACATATCTCTTGCAGTCTTCCCATAAGGCAGATACACCATACATAGGACAACCAGCATACCACACTGTCAATAGTATCACTCCCCATTGTCTATGGTGTTGCCACTGCCAGTGGTGATAGTGGCTGTAGAGGTATGTGGACAGCAAGGGTACCCAGGGTTACAGATACCTGTACTAGGGTCACCAACCCTAGCCACCTGCTTAACGTTACCAAACGTATCCGCTGACCCACTGTCAATAGTCCTGGTTATGCCACAGACATCACACTTAACGATACAGCCCTGTAGGGCGATTGGCTTTCCATTGACCTCAATATTGGAGCTACCAGACACTATGGTCCCAGTAGCTCCATGAGGGCAATTCATAGAGAGTTTATCCCCTACCCGGGCAACCTTAGGCATTAGCAGGGGTCAGCAATACCCCTGAGCACATATTGACTTCTTCCACAGGAAGGACACCAAAGACAGTTTCAACCTTGGTGATACGTACCCCACCGTTGGATTCCACGGAGAACCTATGGAGAACATCAGGGTTCATAATAACCTTGCCAGCCGTAAGGCCACTATCGATAAGGAACTCAGCCAGTACATCAATAGTCTTGGCTACAGAATCCTGCACAAAAGAGAAAGCCCCTCTGACGTCCATAGTGCTCTTAGATGTAGGAGCTGACTCAGGCTGGCAATTAGCGTGGTCTTTACCGCGAGTAGTACACTCACCCTTGCACTTGGCATGCTCTTTCTTTATAGACTGCTCAGCCTCTTTCTTCCCTACAGCTGGGTTGGTGCAGCCATTGCCCTCTTTCTTCTCATCCTTGCCTATATAAGACAGGCATCTGCTGAAGTCAATAGGCAAGACATTCATCTTATTGAGCTCATACAAGGTAACAGCATATTTACATACCATCACATGAGTACATTCGAGACACTTATTCATGACTTTCATTCCTTCATTAGAAAGGGGTACTGAGAACACCACACCTCCCTCAATCTGTCTACCTTCTGCTGTTTTCATTTCACTTAACATAACGTACACTCTCCTCTGCTATTCTTATAAAATCACTAAGGCTCACACTTGCTAGGCCTTCCTGGACACACCATAGACCAAAATAGTCTATGCTAACAGGTCCATAGCCACAATGAGCATCTGCATACATGAATGGCTCAACCATGACCATGTTAGGGTCTAAGTCACAGGCCCGCCCTATAGGATAGATGTCATCACGTATGCCCTCCAAGTTACCTGCCTGTAAATCATAATACTTTCTAAAGTGAATCCATCTCCTGTTATATTTCATACCCTCAGGCAAGTTAGCGTCTGGGATTCCCATAACGGAAATGATATGCCTCCTAAGCAAGGGGAAGTCAGCAGCCTTCTCTACTAACAAGACTATCCCTCCTCCCGCCCCCTTAAAGGGCAGGAAGGATAGTGCCACATCGACATCTTCATACTTCACTTAGTCCACCCTCAATCTCTTGGTCTCCCTATCAGAAAACAGCTTTCCGCACTCTTTGATAAGGCGTTTGCGCTCCAGGGCTAAAGCCCTACCAGCCTCTTCATCCTGAGCCAGTAGCTTGTCATAACTGGCCTTCAGCAGGTCTATCTTTGCACTGAGGACAGCTATTTCAGCATCAATCTCATCCCTCTTAGCAAGATTACTCTTGCTGAGGGTGTCATAATCTGACTCCATCTTCCCTATATTCTTCTTAATTTTCTTTAGGTCCTTGGCTTGTTCCAGTACCAGGAACCTATTTCTTTCCTTGCCCCATCCAAAGTCTTCCTCATACATAGTTACAATAGCTGGGGAAGGGGTGGTGCCAATAACATAAACCATGTTGTCACTGGTATCAAACCAGTAAGACACCCCATCCTCGTCCTCCCAGAGCTCCTTAGACTTATCCAGGGCTGCTAAGATGGCTACATCCACCTCTTTTACGTGCTCCTGGTAGTAAGTTAAGGCTAAGGACTGAGAATCCAAGCACAAGCCTAGCTTACGTTGAACAAACCTACTTCCAGCATGGGAAGATACACGGATATGGCTAAACTTGCCTTTCCCTCTAGGGATAGATGGGAACTCTCCCGCCCCCTGTGAGGGTATCTCCAAGGCTGGGTCCCAAGGCCTACCAAACATGGTCTTTATCCAGTTCAAGGCTGAAGCATACACATCAGCTTCATATTTCTCTACAGCCCTCTTATCACAGCAGTCTGCTAATATGGCTTTCAGCTCAGATGGGGTAAGGTCTTTAGACTTCCGCCCATCTCTCTCCAGTAAGAACAGGCTACCTATAATTGCATGGATTTCTATCCCTTCGGTAGTTTGCTCCCTTGACTTGACCCTAATACCATACCAGGATTGCTGAATCTGAATATAGTTGGACCCATCTGGTATTTTCCGTAATAGCTTGGTCTGATAAATACCAAGCTCTGCTTGCCTAATGGCAAGCTCTGCTTTCATCTTCTCCTTACCGTCCTCTGGTAGGCTGGTATTCTCCACCATTTCAGTAGCTTTTATCAGGCTATCTACTGTGCACTTACAGCTCAGTAAGGACTTTGTTAAGCTCTCCGATATCAATGTACTACACCTCACCTTCTGCTACCAGCCTCCTTGATTACTTCTTAACCAACGGGGAGTAGAACTCCCCATCTTCACAGCAGTTGCACGCAGCAACACAGTCCATCTTATCGAAGTGGTGGCTATTGTAGCAAGTCTCACACTTTTTCAGCCCTGCTGTCATAAGGTCATCCACTACGACTACGGATACTCCATGGCCTATAGCCTTACTCTCCTCTTGTCCCATCAACCTTACCTCCTTATACATACAAGACTTCCATCTGTGCTAACAAAAAGAAACAGAGGAAGTAGGAGTTTACTCCTGGGTACTAATATCATCTATCCTTTGGGATAATCAGGACACTATCAAACCATCTTACCACTTTTATCTTTATTCCAAATCTGGTTTCATGGTACTCAGTACGTCCTAGTCCTCCCGCCCCCATAGGAACCTTTGCTTCTCTTATATACCCTTCTACAGGGAAGTGGAAGCAGTCTACCCCACTAGGAACCTGGTTAAGTTTGCCGAACACTTCTACTCCCACCACGATACACTCTATATCTGATGGGGACCGGCCACCATGAGCTAGGAGGAACTTATTGATATACTCAGATAGGAAATCCATCACTTCCATAGGATTCACTACCACTTCAGAGTAGTTAGCATACCCGTATTTTGGTTCTGGGTGCAGGTATTGGGTCACCCATCCCTTCTTCTGCATAAATTTCATAAGACGTTGCACTATCTTCCTCACGAACTTACCAGAGGGCAGGACAAGGTTAAATACCCCTTCTTTCTCAGCCATTTCTACCTTACGATAAGGGTGCATGACCAGTAGTCTTAGGGGCTCACCATTAATTCTTCCATACATGTTATCACCTCCTCCCGGATTCAATCAAAAGAAGGGGCAGACCCCAAAATCCTCTCTTCCTACTAAGGGAATCTCCTCCTAAGAATAAACTGATACAAACTCAAATACAATCTCCTAGAAAGGAGAATCTTTCACCAAGAATCACTTAATTTCAAGTGATTCCAATCGTACCAGAACTCGGAATAAGGAGGATTATCAAATGGCTAATTGCAAGTATAGAGACCTTAGAAGAAACCATTATGGTACTAAGAAAGATGAATGCACACACACACAAAGATAGATATAAACTGAAGGAAGGCCCAGACAAAACTACTCTAACTGATAAACTTCAAGGAGGAATACTAAGCCTCCTCTTTGGAAAGTCTTGCACCAAATGTATATTAAATTACTGGGATAAACCATCATATTGCCCTCTATACCAGGAAGGACCTAAACCTATACCTCCACCTGCTCCAAGACCTAAGAGATAGAATATCATCCTATATTCCTTATTACTAACATACATTGAATGTTATTCAAATATATTTTATATCATACTTTATCTTAACAAATTCTTTCTATCTTTACTATTCCTTTCTTTCTTTAAAAGAAAGAGTTATAAAGAATATAATTATTCAATTATAATACCTTTCATACCTTCTTTTATTCTTTCTTTAAAACATATATTATATACCTTATTTTCTTAATACCTTTGATAATCCTTTTTTAATAAAAAAAGGAGAAATAATATGAAACATACTTCTATTCCTTCTTCTCAGGATATAAATAGAATGAGAGCAAAAGCCATACAAGACATAGCAGGATTCAACAGCTCTCATACCATCCTCCTTTCCCCGAGAGGGATACAGCTTTTGAAGGAGCTGAAAGACCTTAAGGACATTCCACAGGCTATAGGAAACCCTGGGTTCGGATTGGACATGATTCCATACTCCAGAGAAGCCCTTCGAAGTCTCATACAGGATAGGACTGAGGTGCAGGCCAGGTCTACCATATCCCAGCATCCTTTAGCCCCGCCCAGCCGCCAGTAGCACGACCCGCCATCCTTGCTCCTACTACCGGCCCTTTAGAGGTGGAGCCCTTGGAAGGTTCTAGGTAAACCCCCTAGGACCTTAAAGCCGTCAGACCCGCCAACCACAGGATATAGAGCGATAGGAACGCTCCCACCGGGGAGCTCCTTTTATTAGAAGGCCCCGGGTACCTAAACCCCCTATCCCCGCAACAAGCACGCCATACCGCCCACCTGGCATAGCAGCACCCATAGCCCCGCCCGGGGCTCAATACAAAGGAGCCTTTATTAGAAAGCTCCTCCTAGCTAAACCCCCTAGCCACTACGCAACGGAGGATAAACCTCAACTGACAGGAGGCAGCCATACAGCAGCTATCCCAACTGATAGGGAATCTCACCTAACACAAGATAGCAATACCAGGAGGCAGCACAACTGATAGCCACTCTCATCTGACCACAACTACTAGGAGACCCCAGGACTCATAATCCCGCCCAAGGCCACACTACGCTTTTATTAGAAAGCCCCGGCTAGCTAAACCCCCTAGGCACTCTCACCTGGGGCAGGCTAGGGGTAGGGGCATTAGGGTAAGGTAGCAGGGTAGGGGAGAAATCGTCCTAGCCTAACCACCTCACCCCGGCAATAATAAGATTACAGGGGGGAGCAAGAGAAGCGAACCACCTAGTACACAAGAAAATAAGAGGAGCGTGTATTAAAATGGCAAAGAAAACAGCAGCAGTAGCAAAGGTAATCATCAACGGTAAGGTGGATGCTCAGGCATACATCAAAGAACATGGGTACCCTGAGGTAGGCCAATTCGCAGACGAAAAGTCCTTACAGAAGTTCTACAAACAGATGGAAACGGCTCAAGTAGAAGATTGGGCTACACTGGAAGGACTTACCTTCAAGGCCTGCCCTGAGCAGCCAGCTATCCACAGAATGCGGGCATGCATGGTGATACTCAGAAACCACTTCCCGGTTGAGGTCAAAGCTAAGAAGGAATCACCTTACAAGAAATACTCCACTGAGGATTTGGTACAGATGGCTCTGGACAACAGTGTAGCCTTCGAACCAGCAGACGATGAAAGAATCTTACGCATGAGAGCTATCATGGCTCTCAGAGCCAATAAGATTATCGGATAGTCAGTGACCTTGCTAGGTGGGTGGTGTGAGAGCACCACCTACCAATGGAGGGCCAATGAGTCCTATCACACATGAGATAAAAGGAGAGTGTGTTAGAATGGTACAGGTACAGTACTTCAATAGCGTCAAGCAGTTCATGGTGAGCGAGTTCCCCTCTAGGGGTGTGTACTATGCATGGTTGGATAGCCAGAAGAACACCCGGATAATGCGGGTTGTAACATTATAGGAACGATAAGGGCGGGGATAACCCCGCCCGCTACTATGGGTACCAGGAGGTAGGCTAATGGAGGCTATGGAAGCATTATTCGTGGTGTTCAGCGTACTGTGGGTATACTGCAAGGTGCAGGACTGGGTAGTTGATAGGTTACCCGCCCCAGGGGTAGCAGGAGTCTCAGGATAGCAAGAATACGACGCAGGGTATCGCTACGACGTATGGCACCAAGGGTTCACTAGGACTACATACTATCCCGCCCTGGGCGGGATTTTCACTTAATATGAAGCTCCCCAGTATGTAAACCCCCTAGGTGCATGAGTTCACTAAAGATGAAGCCTCCGTGTACCTAAACCCCCTAAGGGCAGAGCGGGCAGGGTAGGGTAGGGGTAGCCTGGGCGGGATACCCACCCATCGTCCTGGCGGGAGAGACCCACCCGGGGTACAATTGATTCAAGGGGCAGAAGACCCCAAGGGGAAGGGGACAGGACAACATGGACAGAAAGATTGCATTGGACATACTCCAGGAGTACGTAGGGAAAACTGTATCGGAATGCGGGGTTCTGGGCGAGGCTGGAGAAGTGACTGTGATACGCTTTGTGTTCTCAGATGGAACGGCAGTACAGGCGGTATTCGATGAGGACGAAGATGAAGATGGACTCTTGGTACAGCGGGTGGAGGGCTAAGGCCCTCCCTTTTCTTTGCCTTTATTAGAAAGCCCCCGCTATCTAAACCCCCTAGGGGCATGACAGGGTAGGGTAGACCAGGGTATCACCCTCCCAACCCCGATACCTGTGGAGCAGGATGGAGAGTAGTACCTGCTGGTGAGTGCCCTCTGGGTGGCTGCGTGTGCCAGTGCAGGCCTGGGTGCCTGTAGGCTAGTGAGTGCCACTCAGTGAGTCCCCTAAAGATGAAGCCCGCCCGTAGCTAAACCCCCTATGAATGCATGGGGCATGCCTAAAGATGAAGCCTCCGTATAGGTAAACCCCCTATGAGTGGGTGCCTGGGGCTAGAGGGTAGCCCTAGAGTGAGTCCCCAGGCCAGGGTACCCCAGTGGGCGTCCGAGTACAGGGTAGCCACCCGGGTGATAATTTAATTACGGGGGAGGACAAGAGACTCCCACCACATGAGAATAGAAGGAGAGTGTGTCAAAATGGCAAAGAAAACAGCAGCAGTAGCAAAGGTAATGGTGGAAGGTAAGGTAGACGCTCTGGCGTATGTAAAGGCTAATGGGTATCCGGAAGTAGGTATGGTGGCTGATGAGAAGTCCCTACAGAAATTCTACAAACAACTGGATACGGCTCAGGTAGAAGAATGGGTAGCCCTAGAAGGACTCACATTCAAACCATGCCCAGAGCAGCCTGCAATTCACCGTATGAGAGCTTGTATGGCAGTCCTTAGACTACACTTCCCAGTGGAAGTAAAGGCTAAGAAAGAGTCCCCATACAAAAAGTATACAACTGAAGACTTGGTACAGATGGCCTTAGACAACAGCGTGGCCTTTGAACCATCTGACGATGACAGAATCATGCGTATGCGGGCCATCATGGCACTCCGTGCTAACAAGGTCATCGCGTAACGGTGAGTACCCCGCCCAGTAGGGCGGGGTATTTTTGTGCCCATGGGTAGTGCTATTATATGAAGCATCTGTATATGTAAATGCCCTATAAAAAAGTACCCTATCATAAGATAGGGTACTTTTTCTATGCTGTATGTGAGTGTAGGGTGGGCTGTATGGGTTAGTAGCTGGTGATGCTATCAGCGAATACATCCAGTGGTAAGTACTGAGGGATACCTACTTCTGACTCGGCTCCCTTATCGTATACCCGTGAGTACCGGTACTCTACCCACTTGCAGTTGGTATACTCGTCAGTGAGTTCCTGTACCTCATCCGGCTCTAGGCCACATGTGAGTGCCCGTAGCCAGTCAGCAGCGGCATTACCTACCTTAGTATCCCCCAGAGCGTTGTCGTGGATGGTGTTTACGTTGATAAGGCCTCTGTGGATACCCTGAAATGCCTCTGTAGGGTGAATGCGTAGCACCTGTCCCTCTTTAATGGTGCGCTGTACAGTTACTTCTCTCATAATGTTATTCCTCCATACTGTTCTTAGTAGTGCACCAGTGGGTATATCAGTGAGTGCCACCGTCCCACCGAGCCTAGTTTAATTTTACCACAGGTCATGGGGAAAGTCAAGTAGCTATCATGGAATTCTGATAGGTACCGTAACCCTAGTGACCTATGAGTGAGTGGTGCTACATTTCCTAGTCCTAAAGCCCCGCCCCCGGTAGGCACCTAAAAGATGAAGCTCCTTGATAGCTAAACCTCCTACCCCTACCCCAGGGTAGCCCTACAGGTATGGTTACCCCAGGGTGCCCGGGCAGCGTCCTGGACTAGGTGCCTCACCTTGGGCATAATAAGAGTATGGGCGGGGTTGACCCGCCCAGCAGTAGAATATAGGAGGAGATATGTATGAGAGAAGAAACGGACTATAAAGAACTAGGTAGGGACATAGTATCCACTACAGGGTCTAGGTATATTTGCTTCCTAGGTAGCCATGACCATACTGAAGAGGAGATAGCTAAGGTAGCCTCTAGTATGGGGTTTAAGGAAGAGTATATATGGGCAGAGTGGCAGCCACAGCAGCTAAGGGTTCTAGTACCTACCCGACTGGTAGTTAGACCTGAGGATAATGGCGTAGTGTGGCTCAAGCTTATAGGAGCTCTAGAGATGGCCATAGTAGTAGGGGACATAGAGATATCTACCTGTGGCGAGAAGTTGTATAGCATAGCTGCTATAACCAATGAGTGCTCAGTAATAGATATAGACAATCTGATAGATTAGGATGGCTTCACCCTTATAGGGACGCTAGTAGCGTCCCTTTTTCTATGCCTCTGTGTACCCTAGTGAGTTGATATATGAAAGATGTAGAGCTGCTGGCGTCCCTGAGTGACTGGGCAGACTTCCACCTGCCCAGCCCGGATTCGACTAGGAAGATGCTAGGAGAGTCCCACCGTGGTTCTATAAGTGCCCGGTGCAGCCTTGGCCTGGCTCGACAAGGTGCCGCCCGCCCCTACTAAAAGATGAAGCCTCTGTGTAGATAAACCCCCTAGGGCACACAAGGGTATGGCGTGTATATATACGAGATGTATATAGATTACCCTGTAGATAAAGGTTCCTTAGGAGACCACCTCCTCTAGGGAGTGCCTATACCCATAGGAGTGCCTGTATAAAGATGAAGGCTCCTGCTACCTAACCCTCCTATACCCATAGGAGTGCCTGTAT
>RCMY010004681.1_pt1 | contig 11742 bp, 20 predicted proteins | sample 2041341 | NCBI WGS metagenome assembly RCMY01 (sample SAMN09708234, study PRJNA481090) | Marine sediment metagenome, whole genome shotgun sequencing project.
CGATGCGTGCCATATCAGCCTTGCCTCTGCTTGTGACGTGGGTTCTCGCAGATCACCATGACGCGTCCGCGTCGGCGAATGACCTTGCAGGTCTCACACATCTTCTTGACGCTGGGTCGTACTTTCATCGTGCATCCCGTGTCATGGTTGGATACCTATATTTTCGGATTGGAATGTCGCTTCGGCGCACACAGCGCCAGCCACGAACATCTCACCGCGAATGACGAGCTGTGCTCGCCGACCGGTGAGTCGGAATCGGGACCTACTTGTAGCGGTAGGTGATACGTCCACGGGTGAGGTCGTATGGAGTGAGTTCGACCTGCACCCGGTCGCCAGGAAGAATTCGGATGTAGTGCCGGCGCATCTTGCCTGAGATATGGCCGAGCACGCTGAGACCATTCTCGAGTTCAACTCGAAACATGGCGTTTGGAAGCGACTCGACGATGGTGCCCTCGAGGACAATTGCATCTTCCTTGGACTTTGGCAGAACGTTCCTCCTCGACGAACGGACGTACTTCCGGTTCGACCCGTGCGCTCGGTGTTTTGACACACAGTGCGTTGGGACGACTCGGAGAGTGAGGCAACCGGTGCGACGGAATGACGCGTCGATGGCCGACAATCCATGCTAGTGCGGCGCGACCCGCGCTCCAACCCTCGGGGACCCACGAAGAACAAGTCAGGTCACTGACAGGGGTGGGCAGACCTCCCGCTGCACCGATTCTTCACATGATGGCCAAGCGGCCGACACCGCGGTTTCGTACGGTGGTGGGGATGACACCTGTTGTAGCTCGAAACAGCGACCAAGTGGGGGCACTTCGCCTCCTTGTCGTCGAGGATGAACCGGCGATCGCCGACGCAATCGTCTTGCGGCTTGCCAGCGAAGGCTTCGACGTCGAATGCGTCAACGACGGCCAGGCAGCGGTCGAGCGCTGCGGCAACGTCGTGTACGACCTGGTGGTGCTCGACCTCGGACTGCCCGGGCTCGATGGCATCGAGGTGTGCCGACAGATCCAGGCCCTCCGGGCGACGCCCGTCGTCATGCTCACGGCACGAGACCATGAGACCGATCTCCTCGTTGGCCTGGGCGTTGGGGCCGACGACTACATCACGAAACCGTTCTCCCCCCGAGAGCTCGTTGCTCGCATTCGAGCGGTGCTACGCCGCGTCGAAACAGCTCGAGCCATCGCCGCTGCCGCGCTGGAAGACACCACCGGATCCGGAGTTGTTTCGATTGGTCGAGTGTCACTCGACCCAAGCCGACGCCAGGCGCATGTGAGCGGCGAGTTCGTGCACCTCACGCCAACCGAGTTCGACCTCGTTCACCATCTCGCCCATGACCAGGGACGTGTCTTCACCCGCGAGGAATTGCTCTTCGGCGTCTGGGGCTATCGAGATGGTTCCGGAGCCCGCACCGTCGATTCCCACGTGCGGTCGGTGCGTCGCAAGCTCGGCGATGACACGATTCGCACCGTCCACGGCATCGGCTACGCCATGGGCGACCTCGACGATGTCGACAGCCCCACGATCGACAGGACCGGGGCCCAATGACTGCGACCGGGCGGACAGCGAACAGTAGGACGGCGAGCAGTCCGACACTGATCAGGCCGCTGGCCAGAGTCGGCTCGATCAAGACCAAATGGTCGATCGTGATCGTTGCTGCGGTCGCGGTCACCGCGGGCGTGTCCCAGATCGGTCTCCAACTCGGCTGGCCGAGCTGGCTCCGACCGGTGGTTGCAGCAACACTCGCCCTGGCCATGGTCCAGTTCCTGGCGAAAGGCATGACCCGGCCGCTCCGGCAGATGGCAGTGGCGGCTGCCGCCATGGCCGAGGGGCGGAAGGTCGATCCGATCGTGACCACGAGCCGCGACGAGGTCGGACGTCTGGCCGTTGCCTTCAACTCCATGGCGGCCGAAGTAGGCAAGGTCGACCGGCTCCAGCGCGAGTTCATCGCAAACGCCTCCCACGAGCTGCGCACCCCGGTGGCGGCGCTCCACAGCACCTTGGAGAACCTGGTCGACGGCGTCGGCCAGCCTGACGCCGACACGCTCGGCGTGATGCTGGCTCATGCCGAACACCTCGGCGATCTCGTCAGGCAGCTCCTCGATCTGTCGAGACTCGATGCTCTCGACACGATGGAACGGCCAGAACCGATCTACATCGGTGACCTCCTCCAAGAGGTCACCTCCCGGGCCAGACTCATGTCACCTGGGTCGGTGATCGAGGTGAAGTCGGCCGTTGATCTTCCCGTTCTCGGCGACGCAACACGACTCCACCAACTCTTCACGAACCTGATCGCCAATGCCTTGCGATTCTCGCCACCGGGCGCACCGGTCGTGGTCACCGCTTGTTCGCCGGTCGCTCCGGCTGTCGGCGCACCACGGACCGTTCGGGTCTCGATCAACGACGCTGGTCCGGGGATTCCCGAGGATCGGAAAACGAAGGTGTTCGAACGATTCTGGCAAGACGACCGACCTCACGCCGATGGCGGCTCCGGCCTCGGTTTGGCGATCGCCAAACGAATCGTGGACACCCATGGTGGCTACATCGCCATCAACGACCGTCATCCGACGGGGACATCGGTGATCGTCGAACTGCCGCGCCAGTAGCGGCTGCTGCGCGAAGAGGCGTTGTTGGCTATGCGTTCGCCATGGCGGCGTCGACTTGGGCAAACAGGCGGGCGGTGACGACCGATTCCTCGGCAAAGCCATCGATCTGCACCAGCAGGTCACGAGCAGCAAACCAGTCGAGCACTGGCCGGGTCTCTTGTTCGTACAACTCGAGGCGGCGGGCAATGCCCTCGTCGGTGTCGTCGTCGCGACCTCGCGCCTTCATGCGCTTGGTCACCTCGGCCAGGGGTACGTCGAGATCGATGACGCAGTGAAGCGCATCGGTGCCGAGGATCTGCACGAGCGTTTCTGCCTGGGCAACGGTTCGCGGATAGCCGTCGAGCACGAAGCCGTGTTCGGTGATGTCGTCGAGCGCGAGGCGTTCTCGGACGATGCCGTTGATGATGTCGTCGCCAACGAGGTTGCCGGCATCCATGACGGCCTTCGCTTTCAGGCCCATCTCGGTTCCCGCCGCGACGGCACCACGCAACATGTCACCGGTGGAGATGTGGATCACGCCGTATTGTTCGACGAGACGTACGCACTGCGTACCCTTACCTGCGCCTTGGCGACCAAAGATCACCAATCGTGTTGGGCTCGACATTGTTTCCTCCCAGGGAACAAAGGACGTAGGCCAGACAAGGTCTCAGATCGAAAGACACTTGTCCAGCCAGCAAGGCGGCTCACATGATGCGAGTCCGACAGAAATCGCTATTTGAGGAAGCCCTCGTAGTTCTGGCTGAGGAGATGCGAATCGATCTGCTTCATTGTTTCGAGCGCAACTCCGACGGCGATCAGAATCGACACGCCGGAGAAGCCGACCTGTGTTCCGGAGTCACCGAGCGCCCGTGACAGGGCGGCGGAAGGGATCAGGGCAACCACAGCGAGGAAGATGGCCCCCGGCAACGTGATGCGGTTCAACACCTTGGTGAGATAGCGCTCGGTTTGCGGGCCGGGGCGAATGCCCGGGATGAACCCGCCAGACTTGCGCAATTCGTCGGCTCGGCGGACGGGATCGAAGGCGATCGAGTTGTAGAAGTAGGCGAACCCGATGATGAGGAGACCAAAGACCAGGATGTAGCCGACGTTGTCGGGTCGGTAGAGGTTGTCGGAGACGAACCCGCGAATGTCTTGACCCCATCCGTCGGCCGGAAGCACGCCAACGAGCAGGCTCGGGAGCTGGAGCAACGATGAGGCAAAGATCACCGGAATCACGCCGGCCTGGTTGACCTTGAGTGGGATGTAGGTGTTGTTTCCGCCGTACTGCTTGCGACCGACCACACGTTTGGCGAAGTTGACCGGGATACGGCGTTGACCCTGCTCGACGAAGGTGATGCCGGCGGTGAGCCCGATCAGCAGAATCAATGCAACGACCAAACCGACCCAGCCCTTGAGGACCTCGATCTGGATGCCGATGCCGGGGAGACCCGAGACAACCGAGGCGAAGATCATGATCGACATGCCGTTGCCGATGCCCTTCTGCGTGATGAGCTCTCCCAGCCACATCACGACCATCGTGCCCACGGTCATGCAGGTGATCGCCAGAACGACCTTGAGGCCCCAGTTTTCTTGATTCCTGGGGAAGAGGTCGATGCCGCTGGTGCCGAAGAAGCCATCCGGGTTGCCCGAGATGAGGAACACGAAGCTGGTGCTCTGCACGAGGGCGAGAACCATCGACACGTAGCGAGTCCACTGCGTGATTTTGCGCTGACCAACTGCTCCCTGAGACTGCCATTCCTCGAGCTTGGGGATGGCGACGGTGAGGATCTGGATGATGATCGACGCCGTGATGTACGGCAAGATGCCGAGGGCGAAGAACGACAGCGAGCCGATGCCACCGCCAGAGAAGAGCTGGAGGTAGCCGAAGATACCGCCGGTTGCCTCGCCCGACTGGTTGGCGAGGTCGGTGATGGCATCGAGGTTCACCCCGGGTGACGGAATCTGCGCACCGAGTCGGTACAGCAGAATCATCGCGAGGGTGAAGGCGATCTTGTTGCGCAGGTCTGCGGTCGCAAAGACATGCTTCAGGGTTTTCACTGCGGACTCCTGAGGTTCGCTTCAGAGACAAAATGCCGCAAACCCCTACCCCATTTCAGGGCAGGGGTTTGTAACACAACGAGAATTCAGCGGTTCATGTGCTGGTTGCCCGATGAAGGCGGACGCACAGCGAACGGCAGAGGCAGCTTCTCGATCGATCCCCCGGCAGCGGTGATTGCTGCTTCGGCGGACTTCGAGAAGGCGTGAGCTTTCACGGTGACTGCAACGGAGAGTTCGCCACGGCCGAGGACCTTGACGAGCGCGTCTTTACCAATGAGCCCCTTGGCGAAGAGCGCCTCGGGAGCTACCTCGGAGAGACCGGATTCGGCGATGGTGTCGAGGTTGATGGCCTGGTATTCGACACGGAATGGGTTGTCGAAACCGCGAAGCTTCGGCACCCGCTGCTGGAGCGGAAGCTGTCCACCTTCGAAGCCGACACGCACGGTGTTACGCGCGCGCTGACCCTTGCTTCCTCGGCCTGCGGTCTTGCCGCCCTTGCCGCCGATACCGCGACCGACTCGCTTGGCCCGCTTTCGCGATCCTTCGTCGGGCTGGAGATCGTGAACCTTCATGCCTTCACCTCTTCCACACTTGCCTCTTCGGGCCCTACCTCTTCGGCCCCTACCTCTTCGACACTGACGAGGTGAGGAACTCGAGCAAGCATGCCTTGCAGTTCCGGGCTGTCAGCAATCGTGTTGGACTTCCCGACCCCGCGCAAACCGAGGGCTCGGAGCGTTCCGCGCTGCTTCGGCTTGGTGCCGATCGAGGAACGGATCTGGGTGATCTTGAACGCTGCCATCAGTTGACCTCTGCTGCTTCGCCACGACGAGAGCGCTGTGTCTCGTTGTAGGCGTCGAGCATTCCCTTCGGAGTGAACTCCGAAGCATCGAGCCCACGCAGCCGAGCGATCTCGTCGGGACGCTTCAAGCCTTGCAGGGCATTGATGGTGGCACGGGCCACGTTGATCTGGTTGGCCGACCCGAGCGACTTACACAGGATGTCTCGAATGCCGGCTTCTTCGAGAATGGCGCGAGCAGCACCACCGGCGATAACGCCGGTACCGGGGGCGGCCGGCTTCAACAAGACCTGACCCGCACCCTGAGTGCCCAGAATCGGGTGGGTGATGGTGCCGCCGGCCATTGGCACGTCGAACATCAGCTTTCGGGCCTCTTCGGTGCCCTTCTGGATGGCGAGGGGCACCTCCTTGGCCTTGCCGTAGCCGAGTCCGACCCGGCCGTTGCCGTCACCAAGCACCACGAGCGCGGTGAAGGCGAACCGACGGCCGCCTTTGACGACCTTGGAGACTCGGTTGATGGTGATGACTCGTGACTCGCGGCCATCGCCGCGGTCGTTTCGATTGTCGTTGGCCATAGCGCTTCTCCTAGAACTCGAGCCCGGCTTCGCGGGCGGCATCGGCCACCGCTGCGACCCGGCCGTGATAGCGGTTGCCGCCGCGGTCGAACACGACCGTGGTGACGCCTGCAGCCTTGGCACGTTCACCGATTTTGGTGCCGACGGCGGTGGCGGTTGCCACGTTGCCAGAAGCAGCGGTGCGAAGCTCGGCTTCGTAGCTGGAGGCTGCGGCAATGGTAGACCCTGCCGCGTCGTCGATCAGCTGCACGCTGATATGACGATTCGACCGGAACACTGCCAGGCGTGGGCGCTCAGCGGTGCCGGCGACCTTCTTGCGTACTCGGCGCTGGCGCCGACTGCGGGCGGCGGCTTTGACGTTTGTCTTCGCCATTACTTTCCTGCCTTTCCGGCCTTGCGCACGACGCGCTCGCCGGCGTAGCGGACGCCCTTGCCCTTATAGGGCTCGGGCTTGCGGTAGGAGCGGATCACTGCTGCGACCTGTCCGACTGCCTGCTTGTCGATACCGATGACCCCGATTTTGGTCGGCTCGGGAACATCGAAGGTGATGCCATTGGGCGCCTGGACTTCAACCGAATGGCTGAAGCCGAGTTGGAGTTCGAGCTTGTCGGTTCCCTTGGCGGCGGCGCGGTAACCAACGCCGACGATTTCGAGGTCCTTACGGAAGCCTTCACTCACGCCGACGATCATGTTGTTGATCAGCGAGCGGTTCAGACCGTGCAGGGCACGGGCGGAACGCTCATCGTTGAGCCGCGCGACGTTGACGATGCCATCATCGATCGATACTGAGATGACCTCGGGCACGGTGTGGCTCAACGAGCCCTTCGAGCCCTTGACGGTGACATCCTTACCGGAAATCGAGACGTCGACGCCTGCGGGAATGGGAATGGGTGATTTGCCAATTCGAGACATTGCGACCTACCAGACGTAGCAGAGGACTTCGCCGCCGACCTTGGCCTTGCGGGCCTCGCGATCGGTGATGAGTCCACTACTGGTGGAGATGACGGCGACCCCGAGTCCACCAAGGACACGTGGGATCGAATCGGACTTCGAATACACCCGCAGGCCGGGCTTCGACACGCGCTTGATGCCAGAGATGACTCGTTCGCGCTCGGGTGAGTACTTCATGTTGATGCTCAGTGTGCGCCCCGGGCGTGCCGCGTTGTCGGCGGCGGAGTACTCACCGATGTAGCCCTCGCTGTAGAGAACAGCAGCGAGCGCCTCTTTGAGTTTCGATGACGGCATTGCCACCTCGTCGTGCATCGCGATGTTCGCGTTGCGGATACGGGTGAGCATGTCGGCGATTGGATCTGTCATTGCCATGTTGTGCTACCTCCTCACCAGCTCGACTTCGTGACACCGGGAAGTTCCCCGGCGTGTGCCATCTCTCGGAAGCAGATGCGGCAAAGATCGAAACGCTTGTACACCGCTCGGGGGCGACCACATTTCTGGCACCGGGTGTAGCCCCGGACTTTGAACTTCGGCTTTTTTTGCTGCTTGAGCTTGAGCGCCTTCTTCGCCATTACTGGGCCTGCCCCTCACGTCGAAACGGGAATCCGAAGGCGGAAAGAAGAGCCCGGCCTTCGTCATCGGATGAAGCTGACGTGACGATGGTGATGTCCATGCCACGAGTTGCGTCGACGGTGTCGTAGTTGATTTCGGGGAACATCAACTGTTCGCTCAAACCGAACGTGTAGTTCCCCATGCCGTCGAATGAACGCGGGCTGAGCCCGCGGAAGTCACGGATGCGGGGGATCGACAGCGTCACGAGACGGTCGAAGAATTCCCACATCTTGTCGCCCCGAAGGGTGACCTTGGTTCCGATTGCGTTGCCCTGACGCAGCTTGAAGCTGGCCAGCGACTTCTTTGCCTTCGTGATCACGGGCTTCTGCCCGGCGATCAGGGCGAGGTCGTTGCTCGCGTTCTCGAGTGTCTTGGAATTGGCAAGGGCCTCACCGACGCCCATGTTGATGACGATCTTGGTCATACGTGGGACCATCATCACATTGGACAGTTCGAGGTCGGTCTTCAGCTGGTCCCTGATCTCGGCGTTGTATTTCGCCTTCATGCGAGGCACCACTGTGGTGGAAGTGCTCACTCGTTCACCTCCGGAATTTCTTGGCCGCTGCGGCGGCAGACACGGATCTTCTTGCCGTCGGCGTCGACCTTGTAGCCGACACGCGTTGGCTTGCCATCGGCGGGGCTGATGACGGCGACGTTCGACACGTCGAGTGGCATGGCCTTGTCGATGATGCCGCCTGCCTCTTCGGCCGAGCGGGGCTTGGTGTGGCGTTTGGCGATATTGATGCCGTCGATAACGACCTTGTTGCGCTCGGGAATGGCCAACGAGACCACACCTTCGCGTCCACGGTCCTTACCGGCGAGCACCAGCACGCGGTCACCCTTACGGATCTTCATCACAGCACCTCCGGTGCAAGCGAGACGATGCGCATGAACTTCTTGTCACGCAGCTCACGGCCCACCGGACCGAAAATGCGTGTTCCACGAGGGTTCCGCTGATCATTGATCAGTACGGCTGCGTTTTCGTCGAAGCGGATATAGCTGCCATCGGGCCGACGGCGTTCCTTCTTCGTCCGAACGACGACACACCGGACGACATCGCCCTTCTTGACTGCCGCCCCGGGGATGGCATCTTTGACCGAAGCGACGAAGATGTCGCCGATCCCTGCATAGCGACGGCGCGAGCCGCCAAGCACCTTGATGCAAAGCACTTCACGTGCGCCGGAGTTGTCGGCGATACGGAGACGGGATTCCTGCTGGATCATCGTGCACGCTCCATGATTTCGAGGAGGCGCCAACGCTTCTTCTTCGACAGGGGGCGGGTCTCGACAATGCGAACCCGGTCGCCAACGTTCAGCGTATTTTCTTCGTCGTGGACGAAGAGGCGAGAAGATCGTTGGAGGATCTTGGAGTACTGGGGATGACGTGATCGGCTGGTCACCTCGACCAGCGCGGTCTTGTCCATCCCTGTCGAACGCACGAGGCCCTCACGGACCTTGCGTCGATCGCCACGGGATTTTACCTCTTGTTCAGCCATCAAGACTCCTGACCAGCGAGCTCACGGGCTCGCATCTCGGTGCGGATCCGAGCGGCCTGGCGCTTGACCTGCTTCATTCGGGCGGTGTTCTCGAGCTGGCCAGTAGCAAGCTGGAACCGGAGATTGAAGAGTTCGCGCTTGGCATCGGCCAGCGCGGTGTTCAGCTCGTCGACGGATTGGGATCGAAGATTCTCAGGCATCGAAACCCTCCTCTCGGGAAATAACTCGTGCCTTCACCGGCAGCTTCTGGATGGCACGTTCCATGGCGCTACGAGCGATCGACTCATCAGGGTACGAGAGCTCGAAAATGACGCGACCAGGTTTGACAACGGCGACCCAGCGCTCCGGGTTGCCCTTGCCGGAACCCATGCGGGTTTCTGCGGGCTTCTCGGTGACGGGCTTGTCGGGGAACACGTTGATCCAGACTTTTCCGCCTCGGCGGATGTGTCGAGTCATGGCGATACGTGCGGCTTCGATCTGGCGGGCGGTAATCCAACCAGGCTCGAGGACCTGAATTCCGTACTCTCCGAAGGACACCTTCGTGGCACCCTTGGCGGTTCCGGTCATACGCCCGCGGTGTTGTTTGCGGTGCTTGACCTTTCGTGGCATCAACATCAGTCGCCGTCCTCCGGCCGGAAATGTGGGGTATCGGCCGACGGCGAGTTCGAGAGCTTGGCCTCGATGGCCTCTTCCTCGGCAAGGAGGCGCTCGAACTCGGGATCGGCTTCTTTGACGAGGGGCTCGGCTTCGGCACCATCGTCGGGGCGAGCAGTTGCTCGCCGCTTCGACGATACGACCTTCTTCGGAACCTCAGGGCTACCTGCGGTATCACCAACAGCCATTGCGGCCTCGATCGCCGCTTTGTCTTGGCTGGGCTTGTAGGGCAGAATGTCGCCCTTGTAGAGCCAGACCTTCACGCCGATTCGGCCGGCGGTGGTGTGTGCCTCGCGCAGGCCGTAGTCGATGTCGGCCCGCAAGGTGTGCAACGGCACCTGGCCCTCGCGGTACCACTCGGTACGGCTCATCTCGGCGCCGCCGAGGCGGCCCGATGACTGGATCCGGATGCCCTTGGCCCCGGCCTTCATCGCATTCTGGACGGCACGCTTCATCGCCCGTCGGAAGGCCATACGACCCACCAACTGGTCGGCGACACCCTGTGCGATCAGGGCTGCGTCGAGCTCGGGGTGCTTGATCTCGATGATATTGAGCTTGGCTCGAGCGTTGCCGGTGATCTTGGTGAGGCCCTGGCGAAGCCGGTCGGCTTCAGAACCCTTGCGACCAATGACGATGCCGGGACGGGCAGTGTGTACGTCGATCTGCAACTTGTCGCTGGTCCGCTCGACCTCGATGCGGCTGATCGCCGCATTCGGCAGCTGGTCCATCAGGTACTTTCGGATGGCGTAGTCCTCGTGGAGGAAGGCGCGGTACTCCGCGCCGTCTGCGATCCAGCGAGACTTCCATTCGGTGGTAATCCCGAGACGGAATCCGTACGGGTTGATCTTCTGGCCCATCAGGCGTCTCCCTCGGCCTCGGCGGCAGTGCTGTCGTCGTCGGCTGCTTCTTTGGCAGCTTGGCCCGCCGGCTTGGAAAAGCCTGCTGCCTCGGCGGCCTCATCGCTGGCAAACCACACTTCGGCGGCGGTCCGTTCATAGTGGGGGCTGTCGACGTTGTGGTACAGCATCGAGTCTTCATTCCCTTTGACGGGGAAGCCTTCGGGCATGTTCGAGGCGTCGCCGTCGATCAGGCCATGACTACCGTCGCCGTATGGCGCATCGCCGACGGTCGATTCTTCGACCGCGACCGCTTCGGGAGCGGTTTGTTCGGCAGCACTCTCTTCGACGGTTGATTCGGCGGTGATTGCCTCGTCGGCGTCGACTACCTCTTCGGCTTCTTCGACAGAAGCAGCATCGGTCTTGGACTTGGCGACTCGACGGCTGCGCGAGGCGGCGGCATCGGGGCTCGTGCCACGGCGCTCAGCCCGGTTGCGGAGACGATCGAGTTCAGCATCGCTCAGCCGGCTGACCACGATGGTGATGTGACAGGTCCGCTTGTTGATGCGACCGGCACGACCACGGGCACGAGGACGGAAGCGCTTCAGTGTTGGGCCCTCGTCGGCGTAGCACGCTGACACATACAGCTCTTCGGCCGGGATGTCGTCGTTGTGCCCTGCGTTGGCGATGGCCGAGTTCAGTAGCTTGAGGATGTGCTCCGACGCGAGGCGCTCGGAGAAGGTGAGGATCTGGGTTGCCTCGCCAACGTTCTTGTCTCGGACGAGGTCGAGAACGACACGGGCCTTCGACGCCGACATCCGCAAATAGCGAACCTGGGCGCGAGTTCCGGGGCGCTCGTTGGTCTTTAGTCCCGTCATCGCCGTCCTGACTTCTCTTGCCCAGCGTGATACCGGAACGTACGCGTCGGCGAGAACTCGCCAAGCTTGTGTCCGACCATCGACTCGGTGATGTACACCGGAACGTGCTTGCGTCCGTCGTGGACGGCAATGGTGTGTCCGACCATGTCAGGGATGATGGTCGAGCGACGCGACCAAGTCTTGATCACTCGCTTTTCGTTTTTGTCGTTGAGTTCGTCGACCTTCTTCAGCAGATGGTCATCGACGAACGGGCCCTTCTTCAGGCTACGCGGCATTGCTTACCTCCGTCCGCCACGAGTCCG
>RCMY010004682.1_pt1 | contig 11739 bp, 12 predicted proteins | sample 2041341 | NCBI WGS metagenome assembly RCMY01 (sample SAMN09708234, study PRJNA481090) | Marine sediment metagenome, whole genome shotgun sequencing project.
CCTCGGCAGAGATACCCTCTTCCGCAAGTTTATCAGCCGCCGTCAGCGCGTATGTCACACCGATGCCGAATGTCACGATGGTCACATCGGAGCCTTCACGCTCGATCTTGGCCTTGCCAAACGGAATGGTGAAATCTTCCACATCAGGCACGTCAAACGACTTGCCATACATGATTTCATTCTCAAGGAAGATCACAGGGTTGTTGTCGCGAATGGCGGTTTTCATCAAACCTTTTGCGTCAGCAGCCGAATACGGCATCACAACTTTCAGACCCGGGATCTGCATGAACCATGCGGCGAAATCCTGAGAGTGCTGGGCACCAACACGTGCCGCAGCCCCGTTTGGACCACGGAATACGATAGGCGCGCCCATCTGGCCACCGGACATATAAAGCGTCTTGGCCGCAGAGTTGATGATGTGATCCATCGCTTGCAGGGCAAAGTTGAACGTCATAAATTCCAGGATCGGGCGCAGACCGGCCATTGCCGAACCCACAGCGATACCTGTGAAACCAAGCTCGGTGATCGGCGTATCAACAACACGCTTTGATCCGAATTCGGCCAACATGCCTTGGGAGATTTTGTAAGCCCCCTCGTATTCGCCGACCTCTTCACCCATCAGGTAAACAGTGTCGTCGCGGCGCATTTCCTCGGACATGCCTTCGCGCAATGCTTCACGCACCGTCATCGACTTCATCTTGGTGCCTTCTTCCCAATCAGGGCTTTGCGGCACGGACACAGCAACAGGAGCGGCGGCTTGCGCAGGTGCTTTTGCAGCAGCAGGGGCCTCAGCCTCAGCCTCAGCCTCAGCAGTAGGTGCAGACGCGACCGCCGCAGAGGCGTCTTCGCCTTCTTCCAACATGATCGCAATCGCGACGTTCACTTTGACGCCCTCGGTGCCTTCCGCGATCAGAATTTTACCGATGACGCCTTCGTCAACCGCTTCAAACTCCATCGTTGCTTTGTCGGTTTCGATCTCGGCCAGGATGTCGCCGCTTGAGACGGTATCCCCTTCTTTGACCAACCATTTAGCCAGCGTGCCTTCTTCCATTGTTGGAGAAAGGGCGGGCATCAGAATTTCAATAGCCATGGCTTACGCCTCCACTTTTGCGTAAATATCGGTCCAAAGCTCGGACAGATCCGGCTCAGGGCTTGCCTTCGCAAACTCGGCGGCATCGTTCACAATCGCTTTGATTTCTTTGTCGATGGCCTTCAAATCTTCCTCGGCTGCGTGTTTGCCGGTCAACAGAAGATCACGGACCTGATCAATCGGGTCGCGCTCTTCCTTCATCTTCTGCACTTCTTCGCGGGTGCGATACTTGGCAGGGTCAGACATGGAGTGACCACGGTAGCGGTATGTTTTCACTTCCAAAATATACGGACCTTTGCCAGAGCGGCAGTGACCAACAGCGCGTTCGCCTGCTTCTTTCACAGCCAGCACATCCATGCCGTCAACCTCTTCGCCAGGGATTCCGTATGCCGCGCCACGTTCCCAAAGGGTCTTGGACTTGGTCGAGCGCTTCATGCTCATACCCATCGCATATTGATTGTTCTCAATGACAAAAACCACGGGCAGATCCCAAAGTTCAGCCATATTATAGGCCTCATAGACTTGACCTTGGTTCGCCGCACCATCACCAAAATAGGCGAACGTCACACGGCCATTGCCAAGGTATTTGTCCGCAAACGCCAAACCCGCGCCAAGCGGCACCTGAGCTGCCACGATGCCGTGACCACCGTAGAAATGCTTCTCTTTCGAGAACATGTGCATCGAGCCGCCTTTGCCGCCCGAATAACCACCGCTCCGGCCCGTCAACTCGGCCATAACCCCTTTAGGGTCCATGCCACACGCGAGCATATGCCCGTGGTCGCGGTAGGATGTGATGCGCTTGTCGCCTTCCTCTGCTGCGGCCTCCAGGCCCACAACAACGGCTTCTTGGCCGATATAGAGGTGGCAAAAGCCGCCAATCAATCCCATGCCGTATAACTGACCGGCTTTTTCTTCAAAGCGCCTGATCAACAGCATTTCACGGTAATGTCCCAATAGCTCTTCAGCTGAGACGTTCGGCTTGGCATCTGCCTTTTTGGCTGACATGCATTTCCTCCATCGCGAAAGTAAATTTAGTTTAGTATTAAACTATCTTTATCTTATAGCGTCAGGAAATGCGAGAGGCAATCTTACCCTTCGTCAACTTCTGCGATTTAGCGGATAACAATCTCGTCGGCGCGGATCAGACCAAGCACGTCACGCGCTTGCTCGTCGAGCAAGTCAAGATCAAGATAAGTGTCGGACAAGCGGTGCGTCAGGTTTTCCATACGCGCAACTTCCAATTTTACCTGCATCAACTCGTCTTGCAACACGCGTTGCTCGGCCAAAACTTCGCTGCGGCGAAAGACGCCATAATCTCCCTGCACAGCGGCAAAGGTGAAGTAGAGGCCCAACATCAGGGCGCCCATGAAATATAGTAAAGTGCCCATTGCCGGGCGGCCGCGTCGGATCATTGTTCTGCCTCACTGTCGTCTCTACCGGACAACTGAAGGTAATTTCGCATATTTGATTCGCAAAGTGAAACCCCTTTCTGCGCGCTGGGAGCAGAAAGGGGTAGCCTGAGTCGTTTATGCGACAGAGGCCGCAAAGATGTCGTCAATCGTGGCCGCAATTCTTGCGTTGAACGCATCGTCAGACTGCTGCGCCGACAAGCCTTCGGTCAAGGCACGGCTAAAGCTCGCGATGACACCTGCGTTCTTGGCAAGACGGGCATTGGCCTCGTCACGCGCATAGCCCCCCGACAGGGCCACAACCCGCACGACACGATTATGATTGACCAGCGGCGCATAGATATTCGGCTGCTCTGGCAAGGTCAGTTTCAACATCACGTTTGCATCTGCGGGCAGGGCGTCCAGATGGCGCAGCAGGGCGGGCAGCAACATGTCTTCTGCCTGTGCCTTATCAGTGATCGAAATCGTGACCTCTGGCTCGATAATCGGCACCAGACCTGCGGCAATGATTTGTTTCGCAACTTCAAACTGTTGGGCCACAATCGCCTCAATGCCGTCCGCATTCGCCGCCGAGATCACGGAGCGCATCTTGGTGCCAAACATGCCAGACGTCACCGCCCGCGCAAGCAGCGTATCCAACCCATCAATTGGCTTCATGATCTGCACACCGTCATGCAAATCCATCAGACCTTTATCGACCTTCAGGAACGGGACAACGCGCTGATCTTCCCATAGGCTTTGGGCGGCAGGCTTGCCACCAATCTGGCGGTCCATCGTCATCTCAAACAAGATCGCCCCGACAACCTTGTCGCCGGTAAACGCAGGGGCATTCACGATACGGCTGCGCATTTGGTGCATCAGCGTAAACATTTCGTCGTCATTGGCATAGGCATCCTCTGTGATGCCATAAAGCCCAAGCGCCTTTGGCGTTGACCCGCCCGATTGATCAAGGGCCGCGATGAAGCCCTTACCGGATTTAACCTGCTCGAACTGCGCTTGATTGACCATTTGATCCGGCTCCTATGAATGAAAGTTACCTTTGTCATAGGAGCCTGAAATCATTTGCACAATTCTGGTTACGCTACCGTTAGCGCAATCAATTCGACAGTGCGGCAACACCCGGCAATGTTTTGCCTTCCATCCACTCCAGGAACGCCCCACCAGCGGTTGAGATATAGCTAAAGTCCGCAGCCACGCCCGCTTGGTTCAATGCCGCAACCGTGTCACCACCACCTGCAACAGAGATCAACTTGCGCGCTTTGGTCAGCTTTGCCGCCGCCTGCGCTGCTGCATTTGTTGCGCCGTCAAAGGGTGCGATCTCAAACGCCCCCAACGGCCCGTTCCACACAAGCGTCTTGGCTTTGCCCAAAACCTCTTCGATATAGGCCACGGTCAAAGGGCCCGCATCCAAAATCATCGCATCCGCAGGGCAGGCGTCAGGCGCCACAGTCTCGCTGCCAGCCCCCGCCTTAAACTCACGCGCCACAACGATGTCACGCGGCAGGATAATCTCGCAGCCAGCAGCCTCAGCCTTAACCAAAATTTCGCGCGCAGTCTCCGCCAGATCATGCTCGCACAGCGACTTGCCTACATTGATGCCTTGCGCCGCCATAAACGTATTTGCCATGCCGCCACCAATCACCAGATGATCCACCTTACTGACAAGATTTCCCAGCAATTCCAGCTTGGTCGACACTTTCGCACCGCCAACCACAGCCACAACAGGACGTTTTGGCTTGCCCAAAGCTGCCTCAAGCGCGCTCAATTCCTCGGCCATCAAACGCCCCGCACAAGACGGGCGCAGCTTGGCAATCGCCTCGGTGCTGGCGTGCGCGCGGTGCGAGGCAGAAAACGCATCGTTCACGTAAACATCGCACAAAGACGCCAAACGCTTGGCAAAGGCCGGATCATTGGCCTCTTCACCGGGGTTGAACCGCAGGTTCTCCAACAGCAAAACCTCGTCGTCCTGCATTTCCTTGACCGCATCACGGTAATCACTATCGGCAAAGGTAATCGGCACACCCAACTCGTCCGCCACAAAGGGTGCCAAATGGATCATCGACATCGCTTCCACGACCTTACCCTTGGGGCGGCCATAATGCGCCATCAAGATCACTTTGCCACCCGCATCCTGAATATCATAAACCGTGTCTGCAATGCGCGAAATACGGGTCATATCGGTCACAACGCCGTTTTCCATCGGCACATTGATATCCACACGCACAAGCACGCGCTTGCCGTCGAGGTCCATGTCGTCAAGCGTCTTCCAAGCCATTTCAGCCTCCGAGGTTTAGGTATTTCCCATGTCATTGCGGCAGATATCGCCGCAGGTCAACCGCGAGCCTTGGCAATCGGACTTATGGGCCATATGTAACAGCCCAAAGTTATACCGCAAAGGAGCGCCCAATGGCCGACATTAAAGATCCAGAAAACACAATCATCATGACTCTGACAGGGGGTGAGGTGATCATCCAACTGTTGCCAGACGTGGCACCATTGCACTGCGCACGCATGAAAGAACTGGCTCGCGCAGGCGCTTACGACAACGTGGCATTCCACCGTGTGATCAATGATTTCATGGCGCAAACCGGCGATGTAGAGCACGCGAACATGGAAAAAGACTACAATCCGGGCCGCGCTGGCACTGGCGGGTCTGATCTGGGCAACGTTGCAGCAGAATTCTCCAAAATCCCGCACGCACGCGGCTCTATCGGCGCTGCGCGCTCGGCCAGCCCGGATTCTGCAAACTCGCAGTTCTTCATCAACTTTAAAGACAACGATTTCCTGAACGGCCAATACACCGTTTACGGCAACGTCATGTCCGGCATGCAGCACGTTGACGCCATCGCAAAAGGCGAGCCACCTGCGAACCCGGACCGCATGATCTCCGTCAAGGTCGCCGCAGATGTATAAGCTCGCAGCCGTCTTGGCACTTGTGGCGGGTCCCGCGTTTGCGACCGGCCTTGAGATCGACATCGCAGGTGTTGCCAACGGCACCATCAAGATCGACTTGTTTGAAGACACAGCCCCGCTGCACGTCGCTCAAATCAAGGCGATTGCAGAAGCTGGCGGTTATGATGGCGTAGCCTTCCACCGCGTCATCGAGGGCTTCATGGCGCAAACTGGCGACGTGCAATATGGCAAAGGTGACGACATCTCGCGCGCAGGATCAGGCGGCTCCGATTTGCCTGACATCAAAGCGGAATTCTCCGACCGTCCGTTTGTGCGCGGTATCGTCGGCATGGCCCGTTCCAGCAGCCCGGATTCGGCTAACAGCCAGTTCTTCATCATGTTCACCGAATACCCGAGTTTGAACAATGAATACACTGTTGTCGGCGAAGTGACCGAAGGCATGGATATCGTTGACCAAATCAAGCTTGGCACAGGCGGCAACGGCGCGATGCGCGGCACGCCCGACATGATGACCGCTGTGCGCGTCACTGAGTAACAAAAACATACTAGCCCCCTCACAACTACGCGAGGGGGCTAGGCGACACAGGTCTGCACCGTCACACTCTGATCAACCAGATCGGAGACTGACATGCGCCTTTTCCCCCTGATTGCGACCTTGTGCCTGACCGCGAGCCAAGCACTGGCCAGCCCTGAATTCTGGGTTCACGAATGGCCAAACACAGATTTTGAGAAGACCACAGTTGAAAGCTGGGTCGAAGTTCTCTCTGGCGGCCCACAAAGGGACGGCATACCCGCGCTCAATGCCCCGACCTTTCATAGCGTCAGTGCCGAGGCCACACTCACGCCTCGTGAACCCGTCATCACCTTGGAAATCGCAGGCCAAACCCCGCGCGCCTACCCAATCCGCTACCTGACATGGCATGAAATCGTGAACGATGCGGTGGGTGGCATCCCCGTGGCGGTGACATTCTGCCCCCTGTGCAACTCTGGGATCACTTTTGATCGACGCACCGCCAAAGGCACGCTGACCTTTGGCGTCTCAGGCAAACTGCGCAACTCTGACATGATCATGTTCGACCGAGAAACAGAAAGCTGGTGGCAACAAGCCATCGGCACCGCAATCGTGGGCGATATGACAGGCATTGAGCTGCAAACCCTGCCAAGCTGGATGGAAAGCTGGGACGTCTTTAAAACCCGCAACCCCGACGGCCTTGTGATGGATACGCCCAGTTTCAACCGCAACTACGGCGCAAACCCCTACGTGCAATACGACAGCGCGTTCCGGCCCTTTCTTTATTCAGGCGAAATGCCACCGCACGACATTCCACCCCTCGCGCGTGTGGTGCGCGTGGGCGCGCGCGCATGGCCGATGACACGGCTCGCGGCTGAGGGCACAATCACGCAAAACGGCGTCACGCTGACATGGACCGCAGGCCAAGCCTCCGCCCTCGACACCGACCAAATCGGTGATGGAAAAGACGTAGGCAATGTGCGGGTGCAAGACGCGGAAGGGCACGACCTTGCACATGACGTGATGTTCGCCTTCGCCTTCCACGCGTTCTGGCCCGATGGGGCATGGATGCTGCCTTGACACGCCCGCGCCCATCCCACCAGATGCGGCCATGACACCCAAGCAAAATATCGACGCCTTTGGCGCAACCGCCCTGACCAGTTTTGCGCTCCTGCTGGCCTTCAACCAAGTCGTGATCAAAGTGACCAATGGCGGCATCCAGCCGGTATTTTTCGCAGGGCTGCGCTCCGCAGGCGCGATCTTATGCATCTACGCGTGGATGCGGTGGCGCGGCTTGCCTTTGCAATTTTCAGGCGAAACCATCAATTACGGCATCATCGCTGGTGCCGTTTTTGCTTTTCAATTTCTATGCTTATTTACCGCACTTGATCTCACAACTGTCGGGCGCTCTGCAGTGATCTTCTACTCCATGCCGCTCTGGCTGGCGGTGCTGGCGCATGTCTTTACGGCTGGCGACAAGATCACCATGCTCAAAGCTACAGGCCTCATATTTGCATTTTCGGGCGTCGCTTGGGCGATCCTGACGCGCGACAGCGGGGTCGCAAATATCTGGGGCGATCTGGCGGCGTTAGGCGGCGCAATTAGCTGGGCCATCACAGCTCTGCTCGCCAAAGCATCGCCCTTAAGGCGCATCCGCCCCGAAATGCAGCTGCTGTGGCAAGTCACTATTTCCGCGCCGATCCTGCTGGTCTGCTCGCTTTTCTTCGGCGACCTGATCCGCGATCTTGCGCCCATTCACCTCTGGGGGCTGGCCTTCCAAATCGTCGTTGTGGTCAGCGCAGGTTTTGTCTTCTGGCTCTGGCTCTTGTCAATCTACCCCGCCAGCGGCGTCGCCTCCTTCAGCTTCCTATCACCCGTGCTCAGTGTCGGCCTCGGCTGGTTGCTTTTGGATGAAACGGTCGGACCGAACCTGTTGGGCGCACTGATTCTGGTGTGCATCGGCCTCGTTCTGATCAACCGTCCGCTTACGTCCCGCAAAACGTCTGCGTGACACGCTCGGCGCGGCTCGGCGCTTTGGCGAACCCCTCCGTGGCATCCGTCAGGGGCGCAAAGGGCTGCGTGGCAGCCGCCAACAACGCATGAAACGGCGCAAGATCACCCGCAACACCCGCTTGAATGACAGCCTCAACCTGATGATTGCGTGGAATAATTTTCGGGTTCACCGCAGCCATACGGGTCGCAAAATCACCAGCACGCCGCGTTTCCCAGCGCGCAAACCACTTCTGAAACGCCGCGCGATCCACAAACTGATCCTGCGCCGCATCCCCTGCCAAATGCGCAAACACATTGGTGAAATCCGCACCATCTTTTTGCAACAACGCAAGCAAATCCGTGATCAAATCGCGGTCCGCCTCGGACGGGTCCACAATCGTCAGTTTCGCACCAAAAACCTTGATCCACTCGGCCTCATAGAGGTCGGGAAACTGATTGATAATCGCCGTGAACTGTTCAATCGCCGCCTCTTGATTATCCATCAACGGAATCAACGCGGTGGCAAATTGCGCAAGGTTCCATACGGCAATGCGCGGCTGATTGGCGTAAGCATAGCGCCCTTGCTGATCAATCGCGCTAAACACGCTGTCAGCGTGATAATCATCCATAAATGCACAGGGGCCGTAATCAATCGTCTCGCCCGCCACCGACACATTATCGGTGTTCATCACCCCGTGCACAAAGCCCAAGCCCATCCATTTCGCAATCAACACCGCCTGATTTTTCATCACAGCTTCAAGCAAGTCCGCAGGGGTCTTCGCATTGGGATAATGCCGCGCCACTACATGATCATAAAGCGCACGCAACGCCCCCAAGTCACCCTTGGCCGCAAACAATTGAAACGTGCCGACACGGATATGGCTTGCCGCCACGCGGGTCAAAATTGCCCCCGGTTTGCTGCCCTCGCGCCAAATCGTCTCGCCCGTTGTTACTGCCGCCAAGGCCCGCGTGGTTGGCACGCCAAGCGCATGCATCGCCTCCGACACGATATACTCGCGCATCACAGGGCCGAGCCACGCGCGCCCGTCACCACGGCGCGAATAGGGCGTCGGCCCGGATCCCTTAAGCTGAATATCACGCCCCATGACCTCGCCCAGCAACAACGCACGCCCGTCACCCAACCCCGGATTCCAACCGCCAAACTGATGCCCCGCATAGGCCTGCGCCAACGGGTCCGCCCCCTCAGGCACGACATTGCCTGCAAAGACCTGCAAAGCCGCGTCAGAGGCCAGCCAGTCCGCATCAACGCCCAATTCAGCACCGAGCGCCACATTGACGGCAATCAACGCGGGCGCAGGCACAGGCGTTGCCGTCTGGCGGGTAAACATGCCAGCAGGCAAGCGCGAATAACTATTGTCAAACGTAAATGTCACCGCAACGGGTCCGTCATAATGCGCAGGTTCTCGGACTGGCTAAAGCCGACCTTGCCACAAAACCGCACCAGACGGTCATCATCGCCAACACGCACTTTCAGCGCACGGATATTGACCTCGCCCAGCGATACAGCGACCGCATGTAACACCTCGGTGCCAATGCCGCGACCGCGCACCGACGGGCGGATAAACACCTCTTCGATCCAGCCGACCATACCGCCCAAGCGGACTGACCAGCCAAACGTCACGAGCACATAGCCCAATGGCGCACGCTGCGGTCCAATCAACCAAACAGCGCCCAAAGGCGAGCCTTCCAACAGTGGCATTGTCACGGCAACACGGTGATCGTCGTCATAAACAAAGCCACGCTCCTCGTGATAACGGCTCATCAGAGACAGCAGCGATTTGGCGTCATCAGGACCGCCCAGATTGATTGCAGTGCTCATAACCGCGCCAACCTTTCCGCCAACAGGGCAAAGAAGCCATCCGCGTCCAAGCCCCCCATGAACATTGCATTGGGTTCGCGGTCGGTCACGCGCCACCAGTCGGCCACGGTCATACCAAGGGTTAGCTCGGACAGGGTCTCGATCTCGACGTTGATGTGGCGGCCCGTGAATAACTCAGGCTGGATCAAATAGGCAATCACACAAGGGTCATGCAACGGCGCGCCCTCTGATCCGTATTTCTCCTTGTCGAACCGCTCGAAAAAGTCAGTCCATGCCGCCACCATATCGCCAACCTTGGTGCCCATCGCACGGAACGCATCGACGCGGGGGCGGGTGGTCAGCGCTTTGTGGGTCACGTCCAATGGCATTACCACCAAGGGCACTCCCGCATCAAACACGATCTTGGCAGCCTCTGGATCGACATAAATGTTGAACTCGGCAGCAGGAGTTATGTTGCCCACCTCAAAATATGCGCCACCCATCAGCACAATTTCCTGCACCTTTTCGATGATGTCAGGGGCTTTTTGAAACGCCACCGCGATATTGGTCAACGGTCCAAGCGGGCATAGCGTCACCGTGCCAGCCTCATGGGCGCGCAAAGTCTCAATTATGAAATCAACGCCATGCTGCGCTTGCAATGGCATGGTGGGCGCGTCCATCTGCGGGCCGTCCAGCCCCGTTTTGCCATGCACATGCTCGGCCGTCACCAGTTTGCGCGACAAGGGTGCGTTACACCCCGCAAACACCAGCGTCTCAGGCTTGCCCGCCAATTCGCACACGATACGGGCGTTCTTCTCGGTCAGGGGCAGCGGCACATTACCAGCGACCACTGTAATCCCCAAAACGGTCACATCCTCGGGGGATGCAAGGGCCAGAAGAATAGCCACGGCATCGTCTTGTCCGGGGTCTGTGTCGATGATGATCTTGCGCGGTGCCATGTCTGATGTCCTTGTTATCAAGACCCCACCTTGGCGGAGACACAGGGCAGGGGCAAGGGGTCAGACGCGCCCGTGGGCTGTCAGGCGCCCGTGCAATGCGGCGACCTGCGGCGCGCCTAACTCCAGCGCGAAAATATAAGCGTGTGTCAGATAAAAACAGGCGGCATCCAGATCACGCGCCTGATCAGCCGCCTGCGTATAAAGCGCCACAAGACGACGCCCGTCTGCATTTGCATGGGCCTCAAGCATGGCGTCGTCCAGATCACTCATGCGCGGTGGGCTTCAAATTTACCCGCAACCCAGTCGTGAAAATTATGTGTTGGGCCATCCATTACGGGGCTAAAACGGCCCCCGTCAAATAACGGCGAATGGCGACCCTTTTGCATGCCCTCCACCACAAAGATGTCCTCTTCAAAAACACCCTTCCACAAATGGGCATTGCGTGACCGCATATCCTCGGAGGTTTTCGAATCTGCATAATAGAGGTGCACATGCTCGGTGGTTTTGGAAATCGCGTCAGGCTGCAAAATGATAACAAAGCAGTGATCGCGCTGCGCACCCAACAACACATTGGGATAGACTGCAACATACTCGGCACCGGTATCCCACTTTTCATCCAAGCCTTTGAAATCAGGAAACACCGCCTCGTCAGGGCCTTTCAACTGGCGGTACACAAGCGTGCCTTGGCCCGAATATTTACCACGTTCCTGAATGTTATAATGATCCTCCAGCTTTGAGTAGCTGTTTAAGCCGGGGTGTACCCAAGGCAGGTGATAGCTCTCGCAATAGTTCTCGACAGCGAGCTTCCAATTGGTGGTGACTTTCAGATCAAAACGGCTCTCAGGGCCGCCGTGATGCAAGGGCTGATCAAACTCGCGCCAGCGGTGCGACAGATCGGCATGCACCACTTCAAACGGGTCGGCCTTGCCGTCGACGTTGACAAACACGGTGTCGAACCAAATGTGGCTGCGTACCTCGGTCAGGCCCAAATCCTCTTTGACAATGGCGGGATGGGTGTTATAGCCCGCGCCACCGACATGCGGCGT
>RCMY010004683.1_pt1 | contig 11735 bp, 9 predicted proteins | sample 2041341 | NCBI WGS metagenome assembly RCMY01 (sample SAMN09708234, study PRJNA481090) | Marine sediment metagenome, whole genome shotgun sequencing project.
ATTTGGGGAATGGCTTTTTCTAGTGCTAAAGGCACCGTTCTATCTTCCGTATTCATATTTGAGAGCAACTCAAACGTGTCCATTTTTTCAAGATTATTATAATCCGACGCCTGTTCTGTGGTCAATTTACGTTCCATAGGATTTTATTTTAAATTTGCTATTATATTAAGATTTTAGTGGTTTCTTCTTGACAAGTATCAAGCACACGATGGTTAAAAGAGCATTCACGAAAATATTCATGAATCCAAAATCGAAGTTATACCAGTTTATAAAAAAGTAGTTTAAGAAATAGGTCACCAGAGGCATAGCGATACATATATACGGCACTGCGGCATCATAGACTTTTATTTTTGTAAAAATACCTAAGAGATACAAGCCCAACAAAGGCCCGTACGTGTATCCCGCAACCTTGAATATAGTTGAAATAACATCGCCCTTACTCTCAGAAAAGGCCATGATGATTAAAAAGATAAAGGCTGAGAATCCAAATAAGGTACGATTTTTAAGCTGTAATTTTTTCTTTGAGCTTTTCGATTTAATGTTTAAAAAATCGTGGGTAAAAGATGTGGTCAACGCTGTTAGAGCAGAATCGGCACTAGAAAATGACGCAGCCGTGATCCCCAAAATAAAACTGATTCCGGCAATCATTCCAAAATGATTTAAAGACAACATAGGGAATAAATTATCGGTATTGATGAAACCACCATTCTCTACATCCAATTGAATCCCAAACTTCTCAGCATATAAATAGAGCATTACTCCAAGACCTAAAAACAGGAATTGGGTTACTGCTAAAAAGATACTGAAGGTAAGAATGTTTTTCTGTGCTTCTTTTTTCGTCTTACAGGTTAAGGTTTTTTGCATCATATTCTGATCTAAGCCCACCATCGCTACGGCAATAAGTACTCCCGAAATAAATTGCTTATAAAAGTTGTTACCCGATTTAAAATCCCAATCAAATACTCTAAAATACTCGTGATTGGTTACTGACGTGATGGTTTCAGAAACACTTAAATTAAGCGATGTTTTAACCACATAAATGGATACGCCGACTGCTAATAATAAGAAAAACGTCTGCAAGGTATCTGTCCACACTATGGTTTTAATTCCTGATTTGTTGGTATATAACCAAATCAATAGCAGAATAAGGATTACGGTTACGAAAAACGGAATATTAAAGGCATCAAAAACAGCATACTGCAGGATCTTTGCCGCCAACATCAAACGAAGGGCTGCTCCAAAAGATTGAGAAATCAAGAAAAACATCGAACCCGTTTTATAGGTCTTTATCCCAAAACGTGATTCTAAATAGGTGTAGATAGAGACCAATTTTAAATCATAATAGATGGGTACCAATACATAGGTAATAAAAACGTAACCCACGACATTACCAAAAACGAACTGTAAATAATAGAAATAGTTGTTTCCTACCATTCCCGGAATGGATACAAACGTCACCCCAGATAATACGGCACCAATCATACCGAAGGCTACTATCTGCCAAGGCGATTTGCGGTCTCCTGTATAATAGGAGTCCTCACTCGTGTTTTTAGAAACGATGTGGGAGATTAGCATCAATACTCCAAAATAGCAGGCGATGATGATTAGAATTAAAGTGGCGCTCATTTGTGTGTTTAGTTTTTAATGTAAATTGGTTGATTTGGTTGTTTGTAAATTTTTGAATTTCCAAAAATACTTTAATATATTTAAATGGTTTGGGTTGTCCGTTGTCTTATAAAATCTAAAATTATTATGAAACGTCAACACAATCCTTCAGCTGCGAAAGTCTTACTGTTTTAGTTCTTTATAGCTATGGTGCTCTACGTTTATAGGTATTTATAGTGCTTATCAAAAACAAATCTTGTCAAATTTTGGTTACGGTTCGCTCCAGCTTAATGTTATAAAAAGGTGAGCGTCTTAATCAGTGTTACCTTTTTAATCCCCTCACCTCAGCTAACAAATTAAACTGACTATTCTATTTTATTTTTTATCCCACCACATTCTGGTTAAAAGTCCATCGCCACCTTGTTGTTCAATTGCGGCAGCAAGCATGTCAGGGTTGTTTAATTTCTCTGAACCTGGATACGGTAAACGCCTCGGAATTTGGCCATCCGTAAGGAGATTAGCAACATTTGCAGGTACTAACACAGGATATCCTGATCTCTTCCAATTTGAAAATGTTTCCAAGCCGTTGCCAAACGTGGCAATCCAGTATTGTTCATTAATCATTTTTAAAGCTTCAGCGGGCTTAAATGGGTTTGCGGTTAAATAGGCATCAATTTGAGCGTTTGAAATTTCAGCACCCTCCCCATAAAGGGACAAGTATTGCATGGCTGCCCTAACACCGGCATTGTAATGCGCTTGTACATCGCCACCGGCCAATCCCCAACGTTCCGCAGCTTCGGCCAACATAAATTCTACTTCAGCATAGGTTTGGAAAAATAAAGGCGCATCATAAACGACGACTCCAGAACCTCCAAAAATATTGATGTTCGGTTTAGAATTGGCGTTTCCACGTGATTCGTCATTAATGTCCTGACCTGATTGTAAGGCAAAATCTGTTTTGCCATCAACTGTAGAAAATAGAACGGATACACGAGGGTCATTTCTATCCTTCATATAATCCATTAAAGTTTTAGAAATTTTCACTTGTGTAGCTGCTCTAGAGGTAAAACTTTTAGTCAACGGATTGACGTTGGGGCCACCATCACTAGCAGAGTTCTCGTACTTGGTGAGCGCAATGTCGGCATTGCTGGTCATCACACCACCTTCAATAGCTTTAGCTGCCCATGTTTTTGCCGCAGCATCATCGACATTTACCATGCGCATGGCCAAACGTAACATTAGAGAGTTGGCAAATTTTTCCCATTTTTGGGTATCCCCTGCAAATAATAAGTCGGCTGTGCCATAAGAGCTTGGCGTTCCCGTATTTAAAGTTGCGGCGGAACGTTCTAAAGTTTCCAACATGCCTTGATAGATGTCACTTTGCTTGTCATATTTTGGGAATCGGATGCCTTCTATAAAGCCTTTCCCAGCTTCGCTATAAGGAATATCACCGTAGGCATCTGTCAGCCTACTAAATATGAGCACTTTTTGCACACGCGCGATTGCCAAATCCGTTTCAGCTGTTGGACTCGTACTCGCTTTCAACTGTTCCTCTAAATCGACAATATTTTTTACCGTATTGGAAAACTGCTCCTCAAATAGCTGGTGCGTATTCCCTTCTTTATATAGAAAAGAAGCATAAGACGTATTGTTGAGGTGCTGAACATTCTGCATCATATGGATCACATTATAGAATAATGTTGCCACATAGCTGCTGCCACCCGTATACAATTGGATGAAGGTCAACTTTGTTGCTGGTTCTAGTTGCGTTGGTTTTGTTGGGTTGACATTAAGCTCTTCAAAGCCTTCATCACAGGACCCAAACATCACCACTATGCCTAGTAATATTAGTATTTTTTTCATTTGTATATGTTTTAAAATTTCATGTTTACAGAAAAACCATAGCTTTTGGTGGATGGAATCCCGAAGCGTTCAATCCCTTGAGAATTCAAGTTGTTTAGTGCCGCTTCCGGATCGACGTTGTCAATATCCTTTTGAATAAAGAACAAGTTTCTACCAATTACAGAAATTCTTAAATCGTTTATAAAGATATTTTTCAAGATGTCACTTGGAAGACTATACGACAAGCTCAACTCACGGAATTTAATAAAATCAGTGCTGTACACCACTTCTTCAGAGATGCCTCTACTTTCTTCTAAAATAACGCCGTAATAGGTTCTTAACTTTTCAGGTGCAACGGTCATGGTAAATGGATTACCGGTAGCATTATCTATTCCGGATACTTCCAAACCATTTTCGCGACCTTCTAAAGTCTTTTTGTGCAAGCCTCTTAACAACAACTCTCTGTTGGTGCCGGAGTGAACACTTCCACCGTATTTGGCATCAATCAGAAATCCTAAGGACACATTTTTATATGTAAACGAGTTGTAAAAACCAATGGTGTACGGTGCCACCCCTTGTCCTAAAATTTTATTTTCTCCTTGGATAGGTTTCGGTATGCTACCAGAAACGTCATACATAATAGTACCGGCATCATCCCGCTTGTAAGAAGATCCGAAAATCACACCATAATGTTCTCCAACGATGTGCGAAATAATTGCTGTTCTTGAACGTGTTTGACTACCATCCACATTAATGGGCGTGTTTTCATCATCAGTCTGAAGAATTTCACTGTCGTTATACCCTAAGTTGATGGAGGTGTTCCACGAAAAATCTTCTGTTTGTATCGGGGAACCACCTATCAATAATTCCACACCTCTATTCTCTAAGGCCCCAATATTTAATATGGACGACGTAAACCCTGACGATTGGGAAGCAGCTGCCCTTACAATATCATTGGTGGTTTTATTGCGGTAAAAAGCTACATCCACGTTCATGCGATTTTCAAAGAAACGGCCTTCCAAACCAAATTCAATTTCATCTTTTTGAAACGGAATTAAATTAGGGTTAGGAATTGAATTGCCATTTAACTGACCAAAGGATTCTCCCTGAAAACTACCCGTTACCGCATAATCTAAATTCAAGGCATAGGCGTTTTGGGCACCACCCGCTACTTGGGCGTAACTTGTACGCAGTTTCAAATAATCTATAGATTCTGGTAAGTTGAAGGCTTCACTCAGCAATAAACTTCCACTTAACGACCAATAGAAATCATTGTTTGGGGTTGTTTTACCAGGATAAGACAGCGTAGAGAACCAGTCATTTCTACCCGTGAAGGTCACGTAGAGGAACTTGCTGTAGTCCACCTCAAAAGACCCATATAGTGAATTTGTTTTGGTTTTGAAATAATCGTTCTTCGGCTCTGGCAACGTTGTGTTGTTCAAGTCTTCCAATCCAATCACAATAAATCCGCGACCGATAGCGCTCAACTGTTCAAAAGAAGAAGATCGTGTATTGGCTCCAATAATAGAATTTGTCCCAATTTTGCTGGTGATGTTTTTAGTCACTCCGAGCATAAAATCGGCATCAAAGGAGGTATACGTAGATTTTGCCTGGCTCAACTCACCACCAGGGCGATACGTGGTGCCATAAGGCGTAACCGCTCTTCTCGCAAAATCATAGGTATCAATTCCCGCTCGACCCGTAGCGTACAACCAATCGGTGATGTCATAACGCAGGGTTGTAGACGCGGTTAATCTGTTTTTTTTGTCGTCATTATTAAAGTTATTGACGGCCCAATACGGATTGGAGATAAATTCACTCGGCTGAAATCTAAGCTCTGTGCCTTGCTCGTTTGAACCTGGTCTCAAATCATTAATGTCCAAACTGCTTGGCAGCACGTTGGCTACGGTATTTGCATTCCCAGGGGTGTCGCCAATATTGATTCGGTTATGCACCTTTTCGATGACGTATTTGGCATTTACTGTTGACGTCAATTTTGGATTGATCTTAGCGGATGCATTGAGGGAAAGCGATTTTCTATTTAAGGTTGAATTAGGAAAAATATCGCTATTTTCTAGATTAGACATCGAAAAACGGTAAGCGTAATCTTCACCGCCTTTTGATAGGGCTAGTGTGTTGATGGCGGTAGTTCCTGTTTTATAGAATTTATCTAAATTATTGCCGGTATAGGAATAAGGTCTTCTTACGCCATCCCAATTGTAGACCATTGCCCCATCCATTTTAGCGCCCCAAGATTGCAAGGTGCTGACAAAAGAATCATCCACTGCATTCTCCATATTCGGAATTTCTACCGCATTGTTAGCCTCATCATACATATAACCAGGTTTTAACCTGTTGTTCCCTTGGCCATAGGTGGTTTGAAAATCTTGAAGATCTGTATTGACCCGATCAAAGGTGTAAGACGTTGAGTACTCAATCCCTAAACTCTGCTTCCCTTTTCCGGATTTTGTGGTAATCATAATGACCCCATTAGAAGCTAAAGACCCGTACAATGCCGCTGCTGAGCTTCCCTTTAAAACGGAGATCGATTCGATATCATCAGGATTAATGGATGAAATATCGTCACCCCCATCTCCGGTACCGTCATTTGTAGGTCCAACTACAGAACTTTTTGTGTTGTTAATTACGGGAATTCCATCTACCACATACAGTGGCTGGTTATTACCCGTTAATGAACTTGCGCCACGAATGACAATCCTGCTCGAACCCGAAGCACCTGAACTGGTCGTAGAGACGTTTACCCCTGCTACTCTACCTTGTAACGAATTGACCGCGCTTGTAGTTTTAACTTGAGAAACATCCTCTCCGTCAACAGTGGTTAACGAATAGCCTAACGCCTTTGCCTCACGTTTAATTCCTAAGGCGGTTACAACCACCTCGTCCAAACTTGTGGCATCCTCTTCCATTGTAGCATTCAATACCTGATTGTTACTACCAATGGCTAAAGTGACTGTTTTATACCCTACAAAGCTAAATACAAGTTTTTTTCCTTGTAAATCACTAGCGCTGCTAATGGTATACTTTCCATCAAAATCTGTCACACTCCCATTTGATGTTCCCTCTACTACCACATTTACACCCATTAAAGGCATACCGCTATTTACTTCCGTGACTACACCAGAAACTGATGAGGACTGCGCAAACGAAATTTGCCCAACGAACAGAAACAACATGGCAATTAATTGACAACAATAATTTTTCATACAGTTAATATTTAGTTAATTTTGAATAAATGTAGTAATTTATTAAGAAAACTTGCATTGTTTTAGCATAATAATGCGTTTTTAATCGTAAAACACCGAAATACTAGATAAAATTCAAAACCTTTAACAATTACATTAAATTTTAATGAAGATTTTATTTCTGTAAAGGAGATAACAAATGAACCAAAACACAATGATATGGCTGATCGCAAAAGCCAAGGAGCCATTCATGTTCCCAAACACCGGCGCGAACACCTCAGCAAAGAGATACCTATACAATGACACGGACTCCGTGTCTGAAATTGGAATTTTGATGAGGTAACTGATGGTTTTAGCGTACACCCCTGAGAACACAAAAATGAATAACGGATTAGAACCAAAATGCACGAATGGTTTAGACCATGCACTGAATTTCTTATAATCAATAATAAAAATTAATAGGGCCAACAATAAGGTCGCTAACCCTGCAGTATATAAAACATAAGAACTGGTCCATAAAGGCTTATTGATTGGGAAAACTAAACCCCAGAAGAAGCCAATAACTGTCATTACCGCCCCATAAAGTAAGAGTTTCTTCATTTTAAGAGGTATTGAGGTGGTACTGCTCATCAGGTCCCCAATGAGATAACCAATAATCACCGTCCCAACGGCCGGTATGGACGACAGTACACCTTCGGGATCGAAGGGAATTCCGAAGCCCTTATAAATATGCTGTTCTCCAAACAGGAAGAGATCAAATTGTCTCACCATGTTTCCCTCTAAAGAATACGGATTGGCATTGGCTCCAAAGTATAAGAGTGCCCAGTAGCCTAGCAATAAAAGTGCTGCAATGATGAGCAGCTTCTGTCTTTTAAAATTTACGCAAAGTAAGGCTCCAGCGCCGTAGGCTAAAGCGATACGCTGCAAAACCCCCATAATTCGGACGCCTTCAAAATTGAAATACGGATAGAGATTGAGCAGTAAACCAATAAGAAAAATAATCAAGGTCCTTTTAAGAATCTTAAACGTTGCAGCTTTAGACGCTACCGCATTATATTTTTTAAAGGAAAAGAAAAGTGAGAGGCCCACAATAAATAAGAAAAAGGGAAATACCAAATCCGTAGGTGTACACCCATGCCAAGCAGCATGTCTTAATGGCGCGTAAATAAAGCTCCAACTCCCCGGAGTATTTACTAAAATCATGAATGAGATGGTGATCCCTCTTAAGACATCCAACGAAATTAACCTCTGAGAAGTGCCCATAATTTATTAGTTTTAGCGAAAATCTATATTAACTCCCTCAAATGTAGACTTTTTTATGATAAATTGCATTAATCAATGGCCAATCTTGCAAAATATTGCATACATTTAATACAATAATCGCATTGAGTTTCGCAGTAGTCTTAAAGTGAAGAATAATATGAAGAAAAAAGAACGCCAACAAAAAATTGTTGATGAAGTCAGCATTAATCGAAAAGTCAGTTCCACGTATTTGTCTGAAAAACTAAACGTATCCGAGGACACCATCAGGCGGGATATTAAAGATCTACACGACCAAGGTTTATTGGCTAAAGTACACGGCGGCGCGATTTCAACCGTACAAAAACTCTATCATTATAACGAAGATGTCATTTATAATAGAGAGAGCAAAGTTAGGATTGCGCTAAAAGCCATTAAACTACTCGAGAATGGCATGGTAATTATCATGAGTGGCGGTACTACCAATTTAATATTGGCCAAGTTATTGCCTAAAAACTTGAAGGCTACGGTATATACCTACAGCTTGCCTATAGCCATGCAACTTACGGAACACCCCTTGATTGAGACTATTTTTATTGGCGGAAAAATTCAAAGAAACTCGATGGTGACCACTGGGATTGATGTTATTCAATATTTATCGAACGTCAGAGCAAACATCTGTTTTATTGGGGTGAGTGCCCTAAGTTTGGAACAGGGCGTGACGGATGAAGGCTATGAAGTTGCCATGATCAAAAAGGCGATGATCAATGCCGCTCAGAAAACGGTGTTTCTCGTTACTCCTAATAAATTCAATGCCATCTTAAACTATGATGTGTCGCCCTTAAACGATATTGGCACTGTAGTTACTGATTTAGATTCTGAAAATCCATTATTTAAAACCTATACAAAAGCAGGATTAAGGTTAATGTAGATTGATGTTGAGGTTTTATTTCTTAAATGCATAGCCGTAAGTTCTCGTCATTTCCCAAGGATTCAACATCAACAGGAGCTTTTTTGGCCTGAATCAACTTGTAAACCGTTCAAAGATTCATTTTCTTGTGCCTCGCATTATGGTAATCCATACCTTCTATAAAATCATTTTAAAAATAGGAGAACTTATGGTATTACCACTATATTTAGAGTATGAGAAACCTGAACCATCAGGCTTTGATTAAGAGGATATAAATGAATCCTGTAAGTTCTGATGAACAGATAAATAGAAAACATGCAATTACAAAACAGAACAGTTTTAATTACCGGTGGTGCTTCCGGTATTGGCAAAATCATGGGACGTCTTATGCTAGAGCGTCAAGCCAAAGTCATTATTTGGGATATCAATCAAGCCAGTATTGATGCGACTATTGCCGAATTTTCCAGTCTCGGTGAAATTGTTGGGTATCACGTTGATGTTTCCGATCCTGAACAAATTAAGGCAACAGCCCTAAAAGTAAAACAGGATTCCCTTACTGTTGACGTCCTTATCAATAATGCAGGAATCATTGTGGGCAAATATTTTCATGAGCATTCCACTGAAGATATTATTAAGACGATGGACATTAATGCCAACGCTCCCATGCTCATTACCGCCGAATTTTTAAGCGATATGTTGCAACGCAACTCAGGCCATATTTGTAATATAGCCTCTTCCGGCGGTCTTATTTCTAATCCTAAAATGTCTGTATATGCTGCAAGTAAGTGGTCGCTCATAGGATGGTCAGATAGTTTGCGATTGGAGATGCGGAAGCTGAAAAAGGACATCCATGTGACCACCATTATGCCCTATTATATCAATACTGGGATGTTTGACGGCGTGCAATCTAAAATACCGATTCTTGAACCTGAGGCTGCGTCCTTAACCATTGTAAAGGCTATTGAGCAAAACAAAAAAATGATCACCATTCCGGGATATATTTACCGACTGACCCGCTTCGGTCAAGCAATCATGTCTATTAATGTGTTCGATTGGTTTACTGGAAGCGTTATGGGCATTTACAGCACCATGGAACATTTTACGGGTCGGAAAAAATAAGGGATTAAAGCACCTTATTGGTAACCCATTTCATTACAGCATTTCATAAAATTTTCGGTGAAAGATAGCCGTTGCGTAGCCACTTATGCACTTTAGATTGTAACACAGGTAGTTTTCAGGTTGATATTGATCTTTCAATGCTCGTTTATAATACCTCTGCCGATAATGATCTGAAGCCCAAAGATGTTCAAGTTCTCTTTAGTTGTAGCGTTAGTCCATAAAGGATCACCTGTCTCCTACCTTTTAAAAATTCTTAAAATTAAAAATTCCGCATGTAAATAGCACACTTCCTGCTTGTTTGATCGCCAGTGACTCCTGCATAACTTTTTAGCTAAACTTTAATACATCTGCATACACAAGCACTCTTAAAATAGATTAATTTTGCCGATCAAATTAAGAAAAGATGATTTCCGATTTATTCATTGCGGTGCTTTGGAGCATTTCCCCTTTGGGAGAGGCTAAAGTTGGTATTCCCTATGCCCTATTGAATGGTGTCAATATTTATTTAGCTTTTTTGTTCTGCTTTTTGGCGAATGTATTGGTGTTTCCTATCATGATGTTTTTTCTGAAAGTGATTAATATTTACTTTTTTAAGTATTACTATTATAAAAAAGCGGCGATTTTTGTCGCCCGACGCGCTAAAATTGGTGCCGGAGATAATGTAAGAAAATACGGATTTTGGGGATTGATTGTTTTTGTCTTGATTCCGCTTCCAGGCACGGGGGTCTACGCCGGCACTATCGCCGGATATCTTTTTGGGGTGGAACGCAAACGCGCTTTTTTAGCGAACACGATCGGGATTTTCATTTCTTGCGCCATTGTTTGGACCACTACGCTATTGGCAATGCGAGGCTTTAATTAGTACATGTACGATTGCTGTTGCAATAAGCCCACAGTTACCAACTGCAGGCTTATAACTGAGTTTTCTAAGACTTCTTTTTATATCGATTTTCAACAAATCTGCTCAATTTTTGTAATGCTTCTACAATGACGACTTCAACATCTACAACTGGTTGATTCAAAACATCTAAATTCCTTTTAATCGTTTCGGCATGCCCTTTTGTTAAGACTTGTGCTTCCATTGTGCGCACCTCCTTAGTTATCAAGTACGCCATTTAACGATTTATTCACGAAAGGAACCGATTAATTTGACTAAACCCTACTACACCATCACCCAAGACACGGTATTTGAACAAACCATCAAAAAGTCTCGCTTCATCGCTCATCTATACCGCATCAGTGACGAAGTAGATGCTCAAGCTAAGATTGCCGCTGTTCGAGCAGATAATCCTAAGGCCAACCACAACTGTTTCGCCTACATGCTTGGTGATGATGATCATATTCAACGAATGAGTGACGACGGTGAACCAGTCGGAACTGCGGGATCACCAATCTTAGAAGTGCTCAAAACCAACGAATTACACGATGTACTGGCGGTCGTGACCCGTTATTTTGGTGGAAAGCTTCTTGGTGCTGCAGGACTCGCAATCGCTTACAAATTGAGTGCCCAGGACGCTCTAAGTTTCCCAAACGAAACAAACGAAGGCAGGTCGAAGGTCTCCGATAGTATCCAGGAAGCACTAAGAGATGGATAAAAGTAAGAATAGTTACCTGTCCCATCAGAATATACCAGAGCTGAACTCCAGTCATTACGCCCAGTTATATCAAGATACAACTGATTTTGAGCTCTCAAGAGCTGAACCTTCTTACAATTCAGGTCCCTTTTTTCAACACGACCGTCACACGGTCGCAGCCGATCAGCCGGCGGCCCTCGTTGGCAATCGTGTAGGCCGTTTCGCGGGAGTTGAGATGCTTGT
>RCMY010004684.1_pt1 | contig 11732 bp, 6 predicted proteins | sample 2041341 | NCBI WGS metagenome assembly RCMY01 (sample SAMN09708234, study PRJNA481090) | Marine sediment metagenome, whole genome shotgun sequencing project.
TGCCTATTTCAACCAGCACTTCACCTTCGCCAACGATAGGGTGGTAAAGCTGGGAAATCTGATAGCCCTGCGGCAAATCAGGATAGAAATAGTTCTTGCGGTCAAACGCAGAATTCAAGTTGATTTGCGCCTTCAACCCCAACCCCGTGCGCACCGCATAGGCCACACATTCCTCGTTGATCACGGGCAACATGCCGGGCATGCCCGCGTCCACAAAGGCCACGTTGCTGTTGGGTTCCGCGCCAAATTGTGTCGATGCCCCCGAGAACAATTTCGCCTTGGTCGCGACCTGCGCGTGGACCTCAAGGCCGATCACAATTTCCCAGTCGTGCTGCGCCCCTGCGATGACTTTCGGGGCAGGTGACGTGTAGGTGATGTCTAGCATTGGGCAAACTCCGCGCGTTATGTCATGGGCGGTTCTATGCCAGTCAGGGCTGCGCGGCAAGACACGCGAGCATCGTTTTACTTGCGCGGGTGGGGCATTTACGGGCAGGTTGCCGCTTATGATGATGCTCAAAACAATCCTGGGGGGGATTTTGGCCTGTGTTATCGCGGGTGTGGCGTTTGCCGATCCGGCGACCAGACCGATTTCCCGTGATGATGCAGCGCTTGTGCGCGTGACTGCGGACGCTGTAGCCTTGGCTGCATTTCGTGTCGTGCCGCGCCCAGACCACATGATCAGGTATCCCGTGCGTATTGAAACCGCGACACCTCGCATACGCCCGCAAGCCCGCGATCAATTTGTGCCGCGCACGCGCTGGGATGCAAATGGTGGCTCTAAAATCTGGACACGTACCGCGATGGCCGCTGTCGGAGCCGAAGGTGCAGGCCTCGATTCGGTTATTCCGCGTGATATCGCAACATGGTGTCCGGCCTACGCCGAGAATTCGCCCGAACTGCGCAGCGCGTTTTGGGTCGGCATGATGTCGGCGCTGTCCAAGCACGAAAGCACCTATAACCCGCGCGCTGTTGGCGGCGGCGGGCGCTGGTTTGGGCTTTTGCAGATATTCCCCGATACCGCACGCCGCTACGGCTGTCGCGCAACCACTGGCGAGGGGCTGAAAAATCCCGTTGATAACCTGTCATGTGCAGCGCGCATTATGGCCGTGACCGTGAAACGCGACCGCGCAGTCGCCCTGCGCGATAGTCGTTGGCGCGGCGTGGCGGCGGATTGGGGACCGATGACCAAACCCAGCAAAATTTCTGAGATGTCGAATTGGACTGCGCGTCAAAGCTATTGCCAACCTGTGCGCCACACGCGCCCGCAGGCCCGCCCAAACTCTGCGGCTTGGACGGTCACGATCTCAACCAAAGGTTAACCCAAAATACGGCTGATGATCTCGGTGGTGTCACGGCTGAGGCCCGCCGTGTTCACAATCCGCTGCATTGCTGCGCGCATTTGCGCTTGGCGGGCAGGGCTAAAGTGTTTCCACGTCTCAAAGCTGGTGGCCATACGCGCCGTGGTTTGCGGGTTCATCGGATCCAGTTTGATCAGGCAATCAGCCAGCAAATCGTACCCTGATCCGTCAGGCGCATGAAACCCTGCGGGGTTATTGGGTAAAGTCCCGATCACCGAACGGACCCTGTTGGGGTTTTTCCAGTCAAATTTATCATGCGCGATCAAGGCTTTGGCGACCTCAACGGTTTTGTCAGGATCGGCGCAGACGACTTGCAGCGCAAACCATTTATCCATCACTAACCGATCATGCGCCCATTGATCCGCAAAACCCGCGAGTTCTTGTACGCCCGCACCAATTACCAATAACGCACCCAAGGCAGATTGCTGCTGGGTCATATTGTCGGCGTGTTTGAACTGCACCGCCGCCTGATGCCCGCCGTCAAGACGGCTGATGTATGACAGCACGCGGTTGCCCAAGGCGCGTTTTGCCGCATCAATCGGGTTTGGATCATAGGCCCCATCAACCGCCATATCCGCATAAATACGCGGCATAAGATCTTGAAGATGCTGGGCAATATGCAACCGCAATGCCTCATGCGCGTGGTGAATCTCCAGCGGATCAGGCACACCGCCCGCATCTACAATCGCCTGCGCCGTGTCAGGCTCCGACGGAAACGAGAGCGCCAATGCACGGAATGCAGGATCAAGATTATCATCGCGTAAAACCGCGCCCAACCCGTCAAGGAACGCCAGATCGGGGCTTGCACCATCAACCATTTTGCACAGCAGATCACTGACCAAGGTGCGCCCCGCGTCCCAGCGATTAAACGGATCGGTGTCATGCGCCAACAAGATTGCGCGGTCGGTGTCAGATTGCGCGTGGTGCACGATCACAGGGGCGGAGTAGTCGCGCAGCACTGACAAAATTGGGGCCTCAGCGATATCCTTAAACGTGAAAACCTTCTCAACATCCGTCAACTCCAACAGTTGCGAAGGCAAAATCTCACGCCCGTCTTGCGCTAATAAGCCAAATAACACAGGAATCACCTGAGGCTCTTTTGGGCTGCCGTCAGGGGTTGGCGGCAACTCTTGGCGCAGGGTCAGCGTATAGGTGCTACCGTCATGCGTCTCACTCACATGCAAATGCGGTGTGCCAGCTTGGGAATACCAGCGGCCAAACTGCGCCAAATCACGCCCCGTCACATCCTCGAACGCGGCGAGCCAGTCTTCAATCGTCGCCGCTTCCCCATCATGGCGGTCAAAATATAGCGTGCAGGCCTCGGCGTAAGCCTCATCGCCAACAATACGCTTGAGCATGCCAATCACCTCGGCACCTTTTTCATAAACAGTCGCAGTGTAAAAATTGTTGATCTCGACAAAACTGGCAGGCCGAACGGGATGCGCCAAGGGACCACGATCCTCTGGATATTGGCCCGCACGCATCGCGCGCGCATCTTCGATCCGTTTGACCGCATGGCCGCGCATATCACCCGTAAACTGCTGATCGCGAAACACCGTCAGCCCCTCTTTCAAACACAGTTGAAACCAATCGCGGCAGGTAATCCGATTGCCCGTCCAATTGTGAAAATACTCATGCGCAATGATCGCCTCAATGTTTTCAAAATTCGCATCAGAGGCCGTTGCAGGCGACGCCAAAACGCAACTGGAGTTAAAAATATTCAACCCTTTGTTCTCCATCGCGCCCATATTGAAATCATCAACCGCAACAATATTGAAAACGTCCAAATCGTACTCGCGGCCATAGGTCTGCTCGTCCCACTCCATCGCGGCCTTCAACGCGCGCATGCCAAAGGCGCATTTGTCCTCGTCGCCACGGCGCACATAAATACTCAACGCCACATCAACACCCGACATCGTGGTGAAACTGTCCGAATGCGCAACCAAATCACCCGCAACCAATGCAAACAAATACGCAGGTTTGGGCCAAGGATCGTGCCACTCGCCAACTGCCATCTCGTTGCCGTTCGACAACAACACAGGCAGGTCGCTCTCAATCTTAACAGTGAACACCGCCATCACATCGGGGCGGTCGGGATAATAGGTGATTTTGCGAAACCCCTCGGCCTCGCATTGCGTGCAATACATACCACCCGACATGTATAACCCCTCAAGCGCGGTATTGCTGGCGGGGGCGATCTCGACCTCGGCCTCCCAGATAAACGGCGCGTTTGGTACGGGGCAGGTCAAGCCGCCAGCGACCAGATCAGGCGTGATATCCACCCCGTCGATGCGCGCAGAAATCAGCTTAAGATCTTCACCATGCAAGAAAAATTCTCGCGATTTGGCGTCAGGATTAGGGCGGAACGCAATTTTCGAAATCACTCGCGTCGCTTCTGCATCCAGCCTAAAGGTCAAAGACACGGTGTCGATCAAATAGGCGGGAACGGTGTAATCCGCGCGGTAAATCGTCTGTGGGGCGGCGTCATGCATTGGCTATCCTTGCGCGTAAGTGTCGGTGTAAAGTTAGGGTGCGATTTCACGACCCGCAAGGTGGCCCGCAGGCACGGCGGAAATTGCATAAGACTATTTGGTTATGTTTGAAAATGTCACAGGGGCAAAACGTTGCGTCGACTGCAAATTTGCCTTAGCAGACGGGGAAACACATTTTGGGTGCACAACGGTGTACTGACGCAAGGATAGAGATCATGGTAGAGCGCATCGAGAAACATGGACTGCAGGTTGATCGCCGTTTGGCCGATTTTCTGGAAAACCGCGCATTGCCTGACACGGGCGTCACGCCAGATGCGTTTTGGGCGGGGTTCTCTGATCTTGTGCACACGATGGGCCCGCGCAATGTGGCCCTGCTGCAAAAGCGTGAAGCGATGCAATCACAGGTCGACGCATGGCATGTGGCCAATCGCGGCGGGGATGCAGACGACTATCAGGCATTTTTGCGCGAGATCGGCTATTTAGTGCCTGAAGGTCCCGATTTCGCGATTGAAACGAGCAATGTCGACCCGGAGATCGCAGTGATTCCCGGCCCGCAACTGGTTGTGCCGATCACCAACGCCCGCTTTGCGCTGAATGCCGCCAACGCCCGCTGGGGCAGCTTGTATGACGCGCTTTATGGCACCGATGCGCTGGGCAGTCTGCCAAAAGGCAAGGGGTATGATGCGGATCGTGGCGCGCAGGTTATCGCGTGGGGCCGCGCGCATTTGGATTCGGTGGCCCCTTTGGCGCAAGGGTCTTGGACCGATGTGGACATGAATGATCTGGTGCTGGCCGATCCGGCGCAATTTGTTGGTACAGCCGTGCGTGGCGGCGTGACCGTCACGGCGTTGCGTGTGCATGGTTTGCTGATCGAGGTGCATGTCGACCCGACCAACCAGATTGGTGGGCAGGATAAAGCAGGGATCTCGGATATCGTGATCGAATCCGCCATGTCCGCGGTCATGGATTGCGAAGACAGTGTCGCGGCCGTGGACGCCGAAGATAAGGTTGTGGCTTATGGCAACTGGCTTGGGTTGATGAAGGGCGATTTGGCCGAAGCGGTCGTCAAAGGCGGCAAAAGCTTCACCCGCGTCCTGCACGGCGACCGCACATATGACACTGCCGACGGACTGCTGACCACCAAAGGCCGCGCATTGATGCTGGTACGCAATGTCGGGCATCTGATGACCAACCCCGCGATTTTGGACCGCGATGGCAATGAGGTTGCCGAAGGTCTGATGGACGCCATGATCACAACGATGAGTGCAATGCATGACCTCGCGCGTCCGGGCGGCAATTCGGTGCAGGGCTCGGTTTATGTGGTGAAGCCAAAGATGCACGGGCCCGAAGAAGTGACCTTTGCAGTCGAGACTTTTGACATGGTTGAGGACGCGCTGGGCCTGCCGCGCAACACCGTCAAGCTGGGCATCATGGACGAAGAACGTCGTACGTCTGCGAACCTCAAAGAGTGTATCCGCGCCGCAAAATCACGGGTCGCGTTCATCAATACCGGTTTTCTGGACCGCACCGGTGATGAAATTCACACCAGCATGGAAGCTGGGCCCATGGTGCCGAAAGGCGAGATGAAGGGTTTGCCGTGGATCACAGCCTATGAGGACCGCAACGTCGATATTGGTCTTGCATGTGGCTTGCAAGGCAAGGCCCAGATCGGCAAGGGCATGTGGGCGATGCCGGATTTGATGGCGGATATGTTGGAGGCCAAGATCGCGCATCCGATGGCGGGCGCAAACTGCGCTTGGGTGCCAAGCCCGACGGCGGCCACGCTGCACGCCACGCATTACCATAAAGTTGATGTGCTCGCCCGTCAGGAAGAGATTAAAGCAGGCGGTCTGCGTGGCACGTTGGATGATCTGTTAACGATCCCTGTGGCGGAAAATGCTGATTGGTCTCAAGAGGTTATCAATACCGAAGTCGAGAACAATGCGCAGGGGATTTTGGGCTATGTAGTGCGCTGGATCGACCAAGGCGTCGGCTGCTCCAAAGTGCCAGATGTGCATGACGTGGGCCTGATGGAAGACCGCGCAACCTGCCGGATTTCAAGCCAGGCGCTGGCAAACTGGCTGCACCATGATGTGGTGTCCGAGCCGCAAGTCATGGCCGCGATGCGGAAAATGGCCGCTGTTGTGGACCGTCAAAATGCGGGGGATCAGTCGTACCGTCCGATGGCCCCAGACTTCACGGGGATCGCATTTCAAGCGGCCTGTGATCTGGTTTTCCAAGGTCGCGTGCAGCCGTCCGGCTATACCGAACCGGTCCTGCATCGCCGCCGTTTAGAGTTGAAAGCACAGCGTAACCATTAAGAAAGATGGGTTAAAACTCACCTTACAACTTTAAATTGAGCCGCAGCAGAAATTGTCCTTGCTGCGGCTTTTCAATTTCTGCGTACCACGCTACATTCCCGCAATTAATTGTATTGGAGTGTTTATGTCGCGACCTGTGATTGGAATTATCGGGAACAACGATTTGCTGCATGGGGATTACCCTGCGCATACATCGGGCACGATGAATGTGGAGGCCGTGGCGCGGGTTTGTGGGGCGATGCCGGTCATTGTGCCGTCGGACCCGCGGGCGGTGTCTACGGGGGAGTTGATGGCGCTTTGTGACGGGTTTTTGTTCACGGGCGCGCGTCCGAATGTGCATCCTGAGGAATATGGCGAGCTGGAGACTGAGGCGCATGGCGTTTTTGACCGTGCACGGGATGCTGTGGCCTTGTCGTTGATCCGTGCTTGCATTGAGGCGGGGCAACCTGTGTTTGGAATTTGCAGGGGATTTCAAGAGGTTGTTGTGGCGATGGGCTCAACTTTACATCCTGAGATCAGGGATCTGGATGGTCGTGATAATCACCGGATGCCTCCCGATGGAACGCTGGCAGAGAAGTTTGCGATGCGCCATAAAGTGCGCTTTGAGCACGGTGGTCCGTTTGAGAAAATCATGGGATCACAAGAGGTTATGACTAATTCCTTGCACGGGCAGGGGCTTAATGTGGCGGGGCCGCGTGTGGTTGTCGATGGGGTGGCCCCTGATGGGACGCCTGAGGCGATTTATATCAAGGATGCGGCAGGATTTACCCTTTGTGTTCAATGGCATCCAGAGTGGAACGCAGATGTGGACCCTGCGTCGGCGCCGTTGTTCAAGGCGTTTGGTGTGGCCTGTGCGGCGTTTCATACGGAGCGGTTGGGGCTGCGTCAATCAGCCTGAGGGGGCTGTCTTTTTCGCGTCTTCTTTGCGTCTTGCACGCGTCTTGCGCGGGAAAGAGGGGCAGACCCCTCTCCCGCGCCTGCCTTTAAGAAAAACCCAGAGGTTTACCGCACCAACAGGTCGCTTTCGTGTGATTTCAGGCAGCGCCGAGCGGTTTGGCCGTAGCCGCCCAAGTTGCTGCGCAGTTTCGGGAACAGCGTAAAGAGTTCCTCGCGTGCTGGGTCACTGATGGCAGTCAGTCCCAATTCGCCTGGGTGGAAGCTCTCGGTTGCAGCGCCTTCGGCGTAGACCACTTCGTGCTCGTTAAACATCATGTGGATGTAGGTGACGTTGCCGCCCGTTTCCTGAGTGACGTCTTTGCCGTCGATCAAGTGTTTGGCCGCAACCAGCACTTCGCTTTCGCCGAACAGAAGCTCGGCGCGGTAGCCTTGGAACAACATCCGGTGTTGGGGCGAGACGAGCAGATCGCGCTCCTGACCTGTAACGACGCCCGGTCTGATCCTGATCGGGGCAAAGCGGTCCGTGGCAGGGACCGTGCGTTGTTCGATCCAGCGGATTGGCTGGAGCCCGTGGTCGCGGGTCACAACCAGATCACCGACTTTGAGGGTGGCGATGTCGCGTGCGCCGCGCGGTGTTGCGATGCGTGCGCCCGGGGTGAAGCAGATGATGTTTTCGATCTCGGCGTAATTGAGGATCGTGCCGTCATCCATTGTGACCGAACCGTGGAAGGTCTCGTTGCCGTTTTCGTTGATCCCGTCGCTGATTTTGGTCAGGGTCGAGAGGTCGGCGAGTTTGCCCAGATTGAGCGTGTCCCCTTCGGAGGATTCGCCGCCAGTGCCGCCGACGATGGTGATTGCGCCGGTTGTGGTGTCGCCAAAGTCGATGGCGGTGAAGGTGTCATCACCAGCGCCGCTGTTGATGCTATCGCCGTTGAAGAAGCTGACCGTGTCGTCGCCAGCGCCTGTGTTGACGGATTGCGCGCCTATGCCTGCAGAGACCGTATCGGCGCCGGACCCGGTATTCACCTGTTCGATCTCGCTGAAGGTGGCTGTGTCGGTCCCGTTGCTGATGGTCCCAGCTTCGGCTCCTGTGAAGGTCAGGGTCACGCCTTGGGTCAGGGTTGCCCCGTCGAGAGTGTCGCCTGTGGTCTCGGAGGCTTCACCACCACGGATGCTATCGTTGCCAAAGTTATCGGTCAGCACGATGCTGTCGTCGCCGTTGCTTGCGTTGATTGAATCGTCGCCAAGCCCGCCGTTGATGGTGTCGTTGCCGATCCCTGCGTTGATGTTGTCGTTGCCCTGCGTGCCGATGACAGTGTCGTCGCCGTCATTTGTCCGCACGATCATGCCAAGTGTTGAGGCCGATAGGTCAACGGTGTCGTCGCCGTTATCTGTTGAGATGCGCTCGATTTCGCTAAAGGTTGTCGCGCTTGTGCCGTAGGTCGCGACCCCGGCCTCGTCGCCCGTGGCGATGACGGTCGCGCCCAGTGTATTGGTGTCGATGTCAAGCCAGTCGCCGATGGTCCCTTCACCACCTTCGCCGCCGATGACCACATCGTCGCCTTCGTTTTGGTGAACGTGGAACGTGTCTTGGCCTGTGCCGCCGTAGGCTGTTTCATCGCCGCTGCCCAAGATGACTTCGTCGTCGCCTGTTCCCAGATCTACGATATCGTTGCCTGAGCCCGAAAAGACGATGTCGTTGCCCGCGCCGCCATAGATCATGTCATTGCCAGACCCGCCAGCAATCCGGTCGTCGCCTGCGTCGCCGTAGAGCGTGTCGTTGCCGTAGCCCGAATAGATGCTGTCGTTGCCTGTGCCGCCGTAGATTTCGTTGTTGCCGTTATAGCTGGTGATTGTGTCGTTGCCTGCGTCGCCGTGGATCAGGTCATCGTTGCCGGTGTCGCCTGCAAGGATCGCGTCGTTGCCGTCGACCATGTCGCCGTCTGGATCGCCTGTGTAGGTGTCGTTGATCACGTCGTCGCCTGCCGTGCCTGACACGGTGCCGTCGGACATCGGGATGCCGATTGCGTGCAGGTAGAACGGGTTGTTTGCGTCGGTGGGCGAGATGCCTGTCAGCGTGATGGTTTCGCCGTTCGGAAAGGTCAGGACTGCGTTGCCCGAGCCATCATTGCTAACCACCACGTCGTTGGTGTTGACCGGATCGCCGCCTGTGTCGCGCAGGTTGGTCGTGTCGAGCGTGTCGATGGGCGTGAATGTGCCGTCGCCGTTTGCTGTTGGTGCGTCAAAATTGTTGACGGTGTCGTTGCCGAATCCGTCCTGCAAGATGACCACGTCTTGGTCGCCGTCAGGACTGCCTGCGCCCAGATCAACGGTATCGTCGCCTGCGCCCATGTTCACGGTATCCGCACCTGTGCCTGCGGTGACGCTATCGTTGCCTGTGGAGCCTGCGACGCTATCGTCGCCTGATCCAAGTGTCACGGTTTCGATGTTGTCGAACGTCGCGCTATTGGCGCCTGTTGTCAGGGTGCCTGCTTCGGGATCGGTGCCGGACATGGTCAGGGTGACATTTGCGGTCATGGTGGAGGCGTTGAGCACATCTGTGTCGGTGTCGCCCGCATCTTCGCTGCCGTTGATGGTGTCGATGCCAAAATCGTTGCCCAGGATGAACTGATCGGAGCCTTGTCCACCTGTCAAGCTGTCGTTCCCAGAGCCGCCCGTGATCGTGTCATTGCCTGCGCCGCCAAACGCGATGTCATTGCCGCGTCCACCAAAGATGATGTCGTTACCGCTGCCCATGTAGATGGAGTCGTTGCCCGATCCACCGTCCGCCGTGTTGTTGCCCGAGGTGGCGTAGATGCCGTCGTTTTCCGAGCCGCCATATAATGCGTCTGACCCACCGTCGCCGATCAGGATGTCGTTGCCTGCCCCGCCGTAGATGCTGTCATCGCCGCCGTCACCGTCGAGCGTGTCGTTGCCCTCGCCGCCATTGATCAGGTCGTTACCCGAACCGCCATAGACCGAGTCGTTGCCGGTGCCGCCAAAAACCGTGTCGTTGCCGCTGCCTGCATTGACAAAGTCGTTGCCCGTGCCTGCGACAATTGTGTCGTCGCCCAAGCCGGAAATAATCGTGTCATTTCCGTCGCCCGCAACAACGCTATCGTTGTTTGAGCCGTCGCTGTGATCGAAGTTGTCGATCCGGTCGCCCTGCGCGTCGCCTGTATATGAGGCGTCGATCACGTCATCGCCTGCGCCGCCTTCAACGATGTAGTTCAGCGCCGTATCTGCAACTGTGTTCACGGTTACAAAGCCCACGTCCGTGTTGCCTGCGCCGTCAATCACCGCGTAGGTGATTGTGCCGTCAGCGTTCAGCGTGATGGATTCGCCTGTGGGCACGGTGACCGTTTGGCCTACAACAATAGGCACTCCGTTGATTTCGGTGATGGTCAGCCCGGTTGCGGTGCTGTCAACGTCGTTGTTCAAAACGTCGACGATGATCTGGGTGTTTGGCTCCATTTCAACGGCATCGTCAAATGCCAGCGCAATGGTTTGCACGGAGTTGGCAGAGATCAGCACGTTTGAATCGTAGGCGTCATCGCCGCTATCTGCCAGCGCGATGACCATTGTGTTTGGCACGCCTGTGATCACAGGGGCTTTGATGGACAGGGTGACCGTGGTCCCATCCATTTCGGTATTATAAATGTCGGCCGATCTGGGGTTGTCCAAGTACAAGTTGGATGCGTTTGTGCTATTAATTGTGTCGATCGAGACCAGATCGTTGTTTGCGGGTGTAAACGGGATGTAGTTGCCGTTGACCCAAATCCCGAATGCGTCGTTCACGCCACCGTTCACATATTCGAGGTATTCTTCTGATGAGAAGGTGAATTGCATCGTGATGTAGTCACCCGTTGGGGTGAAGTTGATATTCAGGACCACCGCATCTTCGGTGGATTGCCCGGTGATCGCATCAAGCGGGGCGTAGCCTGCACCATTATGCCCTGTCGATGTGTTGGAGGCGGTATTGGTGTTGGTTGTGCCAGAACTATTGGTGAAGTCCGCAACGTTCCCTGTGGAGAGGATGATCCCTGAATCCGAGGGGGCGGCATTTCCGAGCGTTGCGTTTGCACCGGTAAAAATGCCGGACTGCACGCCTTGTCCTGTGATTGTCGCAGAGTTAACGACCGTCCCTTGCCCAAAGATGTTCTGGGCGAGGTCAGTTGCCGAGGCAGTGTTGTTGATGGTCAGTTCTGTTGCGATTGGCATTGGTCGTGGTCCTCATTACTTTCGGGCGGCAGGTGCAATGGGTGTACACAGGCCATAAAGCTCTTGTGGTCCGACGCAGGGCACGTAATCCCCTGCAACGCGGACTCTTCTGGGATCAAGATGTATGTAAGTTGCGTGTTGCCAATGCGATTTGGCCGTGTTCATTTCGTGAATCGCAGGGCAATTTTAAGGCGGTTTTTGTGGAATGTGGCGCGGGTATGGCAAACCTGTCAAAATGGCCCTAATTGGCGGGGGTTTCGTGGGTAATCCTTATTTGATTGCCTGTTTACGCGCAAAAGAGTGGTTCAAACTTAGCTAACAATCGAATCACTTTTGAGGCACTGTGTTTGAACGCCTAAGAGTCTGATTCAAAACTAAACGCGGGATTTCATGAGCTTGCGAGCAAGCGGGTTACACGCCTGATGTGGGCAATGAGGAGCCAG
>RCMY010004685.1_pt1 | contig 11729 bp, 6 predicted proteins | sample 2041341 | NCBI WGS metagenome assembly RCMY01 (sample SAMN09708234, study PRJNA481090) | Marine sediment metagenome, whole genome shotgun sequencing project.
GCAACTGCTGGTGCAAAGATTGATGACCGCTTTGCTCCACCCGTACTACTAAACGGTACTATTACAGCTATAGAACACGGCGATAAACACGCTGAAACAGAAGTGGTCGTTAAGGTGGGCAGCATGCATGTGATTGTAACCAAAAAGCGTAAACCCTATCATTATGAAAAAGATTTTACCAATTTGAGTTTGAACCCAAGAAAGGTCGACATCGTTGTGGTTAAGATAGGATATTTAGTTCCCGATCTTTACAATATGCGAGGCGATTGGATAATGGCATTAACACCAGGCGGTGTTGACCAAAATTTAGAACGTCTTGGTCATAAACGTATTAAAAGACCTATGTTTCCTTTAGATGATAACATGGATACACCCGACCTATCTGCACGATTTATTCCATTATCACATCAATAAACCTTCACTTCAATGAAAATTTAAAATCAAATTAGCATGTTTTGGTTTTATACCAATTATTCATTCATGTGGGCCAAAAGCAAATCGATGAATCTAAATGCAACCCATAAAAAACCGTACTGCAATTTTTTCGCAATTCAAAATTTTAAAACTGCATTTACAAATTAAATAAATAACTCTAACTACCCAATCTAAAATGATTACTCATATTAATGGAAAATTAATAGAAAAAAACCCCACTTATGTTATTATAGAATGCAACGGAGTAGGTTATTTTCTAAATATTTCTTTAAACACTTACGCTAAAATTCCAGATGCGGAAGCTTTAAAATTATACACTTATTTATATATAAAAGAGGACTCGCACACCCTTTTCGGATTTGTTGATAAGGTTGAACGTGAAATATTTAAACTATTAATTTCTGTTTCTGGTGTAGGGCCAAGTATTGGACGAACCATGCTATCCTCAATGACTCCTGAACAAATTCAGCATGCTATTGCATCTGAAGATGTTGCTACGATACAATCTGTAAAGGGAATTGGAGCTAAAACCGCTCAACGCGTTATCATCGATTTACGCGATAAAATTGTTAAAACTTATGAAATTTCAGAAGATTCTTCATCTAATAACAATACAATTAAAGATGAAGCGTTATCTGCTTTAGAAGTACTCGGGTTTTCTCGTAAACAAGTGGAGAAATTAGTACATAAAATAATTCAAGATGCCCCTGACACCACTCTTGAAAACATCATTAAGCAAGCATTAAAGAACTTGTAAAACATTGAATATCAACTTAAAAAAGACATATAGTCTATTTTTATTAGTACTCCTTTTTGCATCAACCTCCATTTATGCTCAAACACCCCCCTCTGCTCCTAAACCAAAAGACACAATAAAGGTAACTAACACTAAATCAGTTACTAAACAAACAGATACCATAAAAAAGGATTCTTTACCTGATTTACCATATAACTTTAAACAAGACCAACGTGGCAGTCTTTTCTTGGATAATATATCTGAATATGAAATTGTTTATGATGCAGAAACAAAACAATACATTTTTGTAAAAAAAGTTGGCGATTATTATGTAAAACATCCTTCTTATATGTCAGAAGATGAATATAAGAAGTATCGTTTAAACAAAGATATGCTTGACTACTTTAAAGAAAAAGTGAGTGCCGTAGGTGGTAGAAATAAAGATAGTGAGGCTCAAAGAAATTTATTGCCAAGGTATTATGTAAAATCAGATCTTTTTGAAAATATTTTTGGAGGTAATAGCATTGAGGTCAATCCACAGGGTTCTGTGTTAGTTAAAATGGGAGTGCTATTCCAAAAAGTGGAGAACCCACAATTATCTGAACGCAACAGGCAAAGTACTACTTTCGATTTTGATCAAGAGATTAGTGCTAGTTTAAATGCGAAAGTAGGAAAACGACTTCGCGTTAATGCAGCTTTTGACACGCAATCCACATTTAATTTTCAAAATCAAATAAAATTAGAATATACACCTACGGAAGATGATATAATCCAAAAAATTGAACTGGGTAATGTAAGTATGCCTATTCAAAATTCTTTAATTAGCGGTGCACAAAATCTTTTCGGATTCAAAACTCAATTACAATTTGGTAAAACCAGTGTAACTGGAGTTTTCTCACAACAAAAATCTCAAACTCGTTCAGTGGCTGCAGAAGGTGGTGCAACTATTACTGAATTTGATATGAGTGCTAGCAACTATGACGATAACAGACACTTCTTCTTATCGCAACGCTTTCGTGATGATTTTAATAGTGCTATGGCAAAGTTTCCGTTAATAAGTAGCTCGAAGCAAATTACGCAAATTGAAGTTTGGGTTACTAATAAAAACAACACTACCGAAGATGTACGTAGTATTGTTGCATTAGCCGATTTAGGTGAAAATGACCCCACCAACATTCACTCTGGTTTGGTAAATTCAGTAGCAGGCAAAAAAGATCCTTCAAATTCAGCAAATAGTTTAAATAATTTTTTAACACCAACCGGTGGAATTAGAGATATTTCTACCGTAAGTTCTACTTTAGCAGGCTTTAATCAAGGTACAGACTATACTATTTTAGAAAACGCAAGAAAATTAACCCTAGGTATAGAATTTACATTAGATCCTCAACTAGGCTATATTACCTTAAACAGAAGATTGGCAGATAGTGAAATTTTAGCAGTTGCCTTTGAGTATATTGACAGTAGTATACCTGGCGAAAACGTTTTCCGAGTTGGAGAACTCTCTACAGATGGGGTTACGGCTCCTGCTAATTTAGCAGTAAAATTATTACGAAGTGAAATTGTTAATACCACAATACCAATGTGGGATTTAATGATGAAAAATATTTATGCCTTACCTGGAGCCTATCAACTTCAGCCAGATGGTTTTAGGCTTGAATTAATGTACCAAGATGACCAAGAAGGAGTTCCTTTAAATATTTTACAACATGCTGCTACAACAGGTGTAAATGAAAAAACATTACTAAATTTAACTCGACTCGACCGTTTAGACCAATCTAATGACCCAGTCCCAAATGGTGATGGTTTATTCGATTTTGTAGAAGGCCTTACTATAAATTCTCAAGAAGGATATGTTATATTTCCAACTGTTGAGCCTTTCGGAAATAGTAATACTTCAAACCCAAACGACTTGGGTGAGCTAGGAGAAATACTCACTAATACAGCCGATGAAAAGTATGTATTTACAGAGTTGTATGACAGAACAAAATCGCAAGCACAAAACGATTTTCAGTACAAAGACAAATACGTTATTAAAGGGTATTTTAAAACAGAAAACAATACAGGTATACCACTTGGTGCGTTTAATGTAGCTAGAGGGTCAGTTACGGTAACTTCTGGTGGTAGAGAACTATTAGAGGGTGTTGACTATGTGGTAGATTATCAAATTGGTACTGTACAGATTATTAATCCGAACTTAATGGCGTCTAATGCCCCAATTAATGTTTCAGTAGAAAACAATAACGGATTTAACCAACAACAACGTCGCTACTTAGGGCTTGATGTACAACATGTTTTTTCAGATAATTTTGCTATTGGTGGTACAATTATTAACATGCGAGAAAAACCTTATGGTAAAATGCAGTTTGGCTCAGAATCTGTAAATAACACACTTGCTGGATTTAATTTAAGCTATCAAACTGAAGTTCCACAATTTACAAAATGGATAAATAAACTACCGAATATAGATACAGATGTAGCCTCTAATTTTTCTATCCGTGCCGATGCTGCTTATTTAATGCCAAGTACTGCAAACAATAAAAATGGTGGTATAAGCGGTGAAAACGCTTCCTATATAGACGATTTTGAAGGTTCTCAAATTCCATTAGACATAAGCTCTTATAGACAATGGTTTTTAGCCAGTGTGCCTCAAAATCAAAACAAACCAGATTTACAATTTTTTGATGATACTGACCCTGATCAACTAAAATATGGCAAAAAAAGATCTCAGTTAGCTTGGTACACAATTGATAGATTGTTTTATGGTAATTCTTTAAAACCTAAAAATATTGATAACCCAGAACTTTCAAGAGCGGAAGTTCGTCAAGTAAGTTATAACGAATTATTCCCTGAATTAGATTTAGATATTACACAATCAAACATTGTAAATACACTAGATTTAGCGTATTCTCCTCAAGAGCGTGGTTCTTATAATTTTGACACCCAAAATGTTGTCGATAATAAATTTACAGATCCAGAAAAGCGTTGGGGTGGTATTATGCGTTCATTAAATACTACCGACTTTCAACAAGCCAACGTGGAATATATCCAATTTTGGTTAATGGATCCGTATGAGAATTATTCTATAAAACCTGAAGAAGGTGCTCCTGCTAATGTTAATCCTAATGATTTTGGCGGAGAATTGTATTTTAATTTAGGAAATATTTCTGAAGATATATTAAATGACGGTCGCAGAATGTACGAAAACGGTTTACCTGCCGACGGAAATAAAATTCCAAAACCTGATATTGGTGCAAATATTGATCAAACGGCATGGTCAGATATTCCTATAAAACAATCTTTAATTTATGCCTTTACTGAAAAAGATAGTGAAAGACCTAATCAAGATTTAGGTTTAGATGGACTGAAAGATGAAGAAGAAGCTCAAAGATTTGGCACACAATTTGGCCCTGATCCTGCAAATGACAACTATAACTTTTTTAGAGGTAGTGATTTAGATGCTGCAAATGCCTCTATTCTAACACGCTATAGAAACTTCAATAAAACCCAAGGCAATTCGCCTACCATTAATAATTCAAAAGAATCTTATCCTACCGCATCTACTTCTTTTCCGGATACTGAAGATATCAATAAAGACCAGACCATGAGTACGGTAGAAGGCTATTTTCAATATAAGGTAGATATTGACCCCACCAAATTTGTAGTCGGTCAAAACAATATTGTTGACGAAAAAATAGTAGCTGTTAATTTACCAGATGGCTCGCAACAGCAAACCAAATGGTATCAATTTAGAATTCCTATTACGACACCAGATGAAACTGTTGGTCAGATTTCAGATTTTAATTCCATTCGCTTTATGAGGATATTCTTAACCAAATTTAAGATACCCGTTGTATTGCGTTTTGGCGAATTAGAATTGGTTCGAGGTGATTGGAGGAGATATACCAAATCATTAGATGATGCTATAAATCCACCACAAGAATTAACTGAAGAAGAGAATAGAAATTTTGAAGTAGGTGTTGTTAATGTTCAAGAAAATGAACGAAAAGTACCAATTCCTTATGTTTTACCTCCAGGCTTACGTCGCGAAAGGTTACAAGGAACAACTACTTTACAAGAACAAAACGAACAATCTTTATTAGTTAGAGTAAATGACTTACCAGCAGGTGAAACAAGAGCTGTTTTTAAAAATACAAAGTTTGATATGCGTATGTTCAACACCTTAAAAATGTTTGTACATGCCGAAGCTATTGCTGGTCAACTAGGTGTTAATGACGATGATTTAGTTGCTATTATTAGATTAGGTAGTGATACTGACAATAACTTTTATCAGTATGAAGTTCCTTTAAAAATGACACCTTTTGGCGCTACTTTTAATGAGGAAATTTGGCCAGAAGCCAATGAAATGATAGCTGATTTAAAAGCTTTTGGAAGGTTAAAAATTGAGCGTATTTCATCGTCCACATTGCCCACAGAGTTATACCCAAGTGAAACCGCAGAACCTGATGCTAGATTACGCATGAAAGGAAATCCGAACTTAGGTAATATAAAAACCATAATGATAGGCGTAAAAAACAGATCTAATATGTCTAAAAGTGCTGAGTTATGGTTTAACGAATTACGCGTTTCTGATTATGATAATGAAGGTGGCTGGGCTGCCGTTGTTAATGCTGATGCAAATTTTGCTGATTTTGCTGATTTTTCTGTTTCAGGTAGAGCAAATTCACAAGGTTTTGGATCTTTAGAACAGACTGTAAACGAAAGAAGCCAGGAAGATTTAAAACAATACGACGTTATCAGTAACATAAACGTAGGGCAATTATTACCAAAAACAACGGGAATTAAAATTCCATTAAATGTAAGTTATGGTGAAGAATTTGCTGACCCAAAATGGAATCAGAAATATCAAGATGTTCGTTTTAGTAAAAATGATGCGGAAGCTGAAAGCTCTAGAGACTATACTAAACGTAGAAGTTTAAACCTAATTAATGTAAGGAAAGAAAGAACAAACGCCGAGAAAAAACAACGTTTTTATGATGTTGAAAATCTTTCAGTTTCTTATGCTTATAACGATACTTATCATAAAGATTATGTGGTAGAAAAATTCCTAGATCAGAATGTCAGAGCTGCAGCAACCTACAATTATGGATTTAAACCTTTAGATCTTCAACCTTTTAAAAATTCAGAGTTTTTAGAAAAAAATAGTCTCTTCAGGTTTGTAAAAGATTTTAATTTGAATCCGCTACCAACTTCAATCTCAGTGAATTCAAATATTAATAGAAGTTATAATCAACAATCTTCTAGAGCTCTAGTCTCAGGGTTTGAACCAATAAAATTTACACAAAGACGCTATTTATTTGACTGGGATTATAACTTAGCCTATGACCTTACAAAGTCTTTACAATTTAGTTTTAGGGCGGCTAATAGTTATATTAATGATTTAAAAGATGATAATAGAGAGGTTATTACTAACCAGTTGTTTGATAATTTCTTTAGTATTGGCAGACCAAATCAATACCACCAAACCTTAGATGCAACTTACAAAATTCCACTTAGCAAAATTTCTTGGTTCGATTTTTTAAACGGTACCTATAGCTATACCGCCGATTTCGACTGGCAGGCTTCTGCACAAGAATATGTTGATCAAATTGGTAATACTATCCAAAATGCAAATACGCATACATTTTCTGCTGATTTAGACATGACAAAGATCTATAAGAGAACTGGACTCTTAGATTTAGCAAAGAAAAAAACCAAAAGACCCAAAAGAGATAAGAATTCAAAAAAACGTGATTCTACCTCAAAAAAGATTGCTGCTCCAAGAACAAGAACAGTTATCAATACAAAAAACACATCAGGTGGACGAAAAGTATTGCAAGGTTTTGTAGATGTTGTTACTTCGGTTAAGAAAATAAAAATTGCCTATTCAGAACAAAATGGAACTATTTTACCTGGATATACACCAGAAGTTGGTTTTTTAGGAAGAGACCGTCACCGAGGTTGCCTTGCCCCTACATTAGGTTTTGTATTTGGTAGTCAAAAAGATATTAGAAGTTTAGCAGCCGCAAATGCTTGGTTAGTATCAAGAGATACGTCAACATTTGGTGGAAATCTAGCAGACCCTTATTACAGTAAAACTTTTGCCAATACACATTTAAATAAATTAGATATTAATGCAGATATTAGACCTTTTAAAGATTTAAACATTGAATTATCTGCTAACAAAATATTTACTAAGAATAAATCGCAACAAATGGATGTTATTGAAGGTGTTGCATTTGACCCCAACGACCAGCCATTCAATGAAATTGGCAATTTTAGTATTAGTCATTTTATGCTAGGTAAAGCTTTTGATGGTGATGGTGATGCCACTTTTGATGAATTTAAAGCTAATAGAACTATAATTCAACAAAGATTATCACAACAGTCTGGTGCAAATATTTCAGGATTTGGCGAAAACAGCCAGCAAGTATTAATTCCAGCATTTTTGGCCACATACTCAGGTAGAGATGCTAATAAAGTAAAATTGAATGCCTTTAGAGATATACCAATACCTAATTGGCGTGTGAGTTATAAAGGTTTCATGAAATTCAAATGGTTTAAAAAGCACTTTAGAAGTTTTATTGTAGAGCATCAATACAACTCAACCTATTCAGTAATCGGTTTTAATAATAATCTTTTACATAATGAGAATAATAAATACTCAGAATTGGATGATAATGGAAATTACAGACCAGAAAAAATATTTTCAGGCATTAACTTAATTGAAGAATTTAATCCTTTAATAAAAGTAGATATGCGAATGAATAATTCGTTTTCAGTTCGTGCAGAACTTAAACAAGATAAAGCTTTAAACTTAAACGTAAGCAATAATACCATAACAGAAATTAGAGGTAAGGAATATGTTTTAGGCTTAGGTTATCGTTTTAAGGATATTAAATTAAAAGTTAGAACCGGTAATACCATAACTAGTTTTAAAGGAGACATTAACTTAACTGGCGATGTTAGTATACGCAACAACTCAACTACAATTCGTTCTATTGATGTTTTAAACAATCAAGTAACTGGTGGGCAACGTTTATTGGCTTTTAAATTTAAAGCAGATTACGCTTTAAACAAAAATTTATTAGCTTCTTTTTATTATGATCAAAACAGTTCTCGTTTTCTAATTTCAACTACTTTTCCACGAAAATCTGTTAGTGCTGGCATTAGTATTCGATATACTATTGGGAATTGATTATAAAGATAGAAGATGGAAGTTAATGGGTATGAGGTGTTAAACCAAAACTTCTAAACCTTAACATTAAAACATGAATCTTTAGTTTTTACCAAACAAATGATTTTCAGATCTCTTTATATTTACTAACTTTGTATTTCTAATTTTAATTATATAAAAATGAATATTCCAGCAGAATTAAAGTACACCAAAGATCACGAATGGGTTAAAATTGATGGAGATGTTGCCACCATAGGCATTACCGATTTTGCACAAAGCGAGTTGGGCGATATTGTTTATGTTGATGTTGATACACTTGATGAAACCATTGATAAAGATGAAATTTTTGGTTCAGTAGAAGCAGTAAAAACTGTTTCTGATTTATTTATGCCTTTAACTGGTGAGGTTATCGAATTTAACGAAGAGTTAGAAGACAATCCTGAAAATGTAAATACAGATCCCTATGGAAACGGCTGGATGATTAAAATTAAAATTAGTGATACCTCGCAGATTGACAATTTATTAGATGCTGAAGCTTATAAAGCGGTTATTGGAGCGTAATGCTTTAATTATTGCTATTTTCTTAACCCTTTTTGTTGCTTTTCTTAGCTTAGTATCATTAAAAGGAATTGCTAAAATAAATATTAATGTTAGTAACTCTGATAAAATTGGACATCTTATTGCCTATTTTACTTTGGCAACAAGTTGGTTCTATGTATTTAGAGCAGAAAGAAAAAAATGGAAATTCATTGCCTTAATCCTTATAGTTTTCGGCATGATTCTTGAAGGACTACAAGGGACATTAACCACTTACAGAACAGCGGATTGGTACGACGAACTTGCTAATACTACAGGTGTAATTATCTCCTATATTATATCTTATTTGTGGTTTAAAAGATTAGAGAATTAAAAATAATTCTTGTATAAGTAAATTTATTTATTAAATTAGCAAAGAAATTAACACTTTTTACTCATGGAAACAAAAAAGAGTCCAAAAGCAAATTTGGAAAACTACAGTAAGTTATTTGTACAATTAGGTCTTGTACTTGCATTGCTTATTGTCTATTTAGGTATAGAATATAAAACCTTTGATAGAGATATTAGCGACTTAGGTATGGCTACTTTCGAAGATATAATTGATGAAGATATTCCAATTACTGAACGAATTGAACAAATAAAACCACCTCCACCACCTCCACCAGCACCTGAAGTAATTGAAGTTGTTAAAGATGAAGAGGAAGTTGAAGAGACGATGTTAGAATCTACAGAAACTGATGAAACGGAAGTTATTGAAGTAAAAGAAATTATTGAAGTTGTTGAAGAAGAAGTAGTTGCAGAAGATGTACCTTTTGCCATTATTGAAGATGCACCAATTTTTCCAGGATGTAAAGGTAATAAGAAAGAATTGAAAGATTGTTTACAAGAGTCTATTCAGAAGCACGTAAACAGAAAATTTAATACAGGTTTGGCGGGTGATTTGGGATTAGATCCAGGTAGAAAGCGAGTTATCGTAGTTTTTAAAATTGACAAAACTGGTAATATAGTTGATGTTAGAGCTAGAGGACCACATGCTAGATTAGAAAAAGAAGGTATTAGTGTTGTTAATCAATTACCAAAAATGATTCCTGGCAAGCAACGTGGCAGACCAGTAGGTGTTAAATATACACTCCCAATTACTTTATTAGTAGAGTAAGTAAAATATAAATTTAAACAAAAAAAAGGACCACCTGTTTTAAACAGGTGGTCCTTTTTTTTGTTTAAAACCCAACTAATACCTCTATTTTAGGGTAAATAAAGTTTAATATTTCATAAATAATTTATCATAAAAATAAAGCATTCATAATGAAATATTTAATTCACTAATTTAAATTAACCATTTTAATGTATTTATTGAGACATTACTATTTCTTCTAAATATTTTATACATTTTTAATTGATTAAAATATTATACCTTAAATGATATAGATCATTTTTTTTTATTCGAAAAAGATAGATCTTATTACAGTTCTTAAAAAAGTATTATCATTAAATTTTTTATCATGGAAATTAAAAAAAATCCTAAAGCGAGGTTAGAAAATTATCATGGTATATTTTTACAATTAGGACTGGTACTATCATTAATCATTGTATATCTTTCCCTAGAACATAAAGTATATGATAGGGTGGTATCTGAATTAAAAATTCAAATGGTAGAAAAAAATATTGTAGAAGATATTCCAATTACAGAACGTATTGAACAAGTAAAACCACTTCCTCCACCACCTCCAGCTCCTGAAGTAATTGAAGTTGTTAAAGATGAACAAGAAGTAGTAGAAACTATGTTAGAGTCGACCGAAATTAATCAAGATGATACTGTAGAAATCGTTAAACTAGAACAAATTAAAGAAGTTATAGAAGAAGAAGTTATTGTAGATGATGTTCCATTTGCTATTATTGAAAATGCACCTATTTTTCCAGGCTGTAAAGGAAATAATGAAGAACTCAAAAAATGTTTTCAAGAATCTATTGATAAACATGTGTCTAGAAATTTTGATATGAATTTAGCAAGTGATTTAGGATTGGAACCTGGTAAAAAGAAAATATACGTAATCTTTAAAATTGATAAAACAGGTAATATTGCCGATGTTCGAGCTAGAGGACCACATGCTAGATTGGAAAAAGAAGGTATTAGTGTTGTTAATCAATTACCAAAAATGATTCCAGGTAAGCAACGTGGCAGACCAGTAGGTGTTAAATATACACTCCCAATTACTTTATTGATAAAGTAGTAAACAAACATAAATGATAATATATAAAAGACAATCCTATAGATGGTCTTTTTTTTGCACCTATTATTTGTATTTAATCTATGTATTTAAAACCTTAAATATGAATGTTTGACTTTAATTTTGGATAAATATTTTAGATAATTTGTTTTTAAAAAAAATAAAAATAATTGTATTCATAATATAATATAACATTTACATATTTAAATTCATACAATTTATAAAAACATTGAAATATTTTAATATTTTATAAATATTTTATAAATTTTGATAGGAGCTAAAATTCAGTTTCGTATATGACATTTATCATTCTTTTTTTATTGAATTAGTAAGACCTTAGCACCGTACTAAGAAGAAGTATATAATTCATTTATAAACTTAATCTCAGTATTAAACTTAAATCTTAAAATTATGGAAGTTAAAAAGAATCCCAAAGCCAAATTAGAAAATTACAGTGGGTTATTTTTACAATTAGGACTAGCACTATCTTTATTTATTGTATACATTTCTATACAACATAGAGTATATGAGAGATCTGTATCAGACTTAGCAGGTCTTATAGTAGAAGAAGAAATTATAGAAGATATACCTATTACAGAACGTATTGAACAAGTAAAAC
>RCMY010011154.1_pt1 | contig 11727 bp, 9 predicted proteins | sample 2041341 | NCBI WGS metagenome assembly RCMY01 (sample SAMN09708234, study PRJNA481090) | Marine sediment metagenome, whole genome shotgun sequencing project.
GTGATGCTGCCCGCTGGCCCCAAAGTTGCCCTCACCGGCGGGACCGACTTCAACGATCACCGCCTGATCTGGGGCAAGCTCGATCAGGTGCAGACCAAATATCCCGACATGGTCCTGCTTCACGGTGGAAGCCCCAAGGGCGCGGAACTCATCGCGGCCAAATGGGCCGAAGCCCGGGGCGTCACACAGGTGGCCTTCAAGCCTGACTGGACCAAGCACGCCAAGGCCGCCCCCTTCAAGCGCAACGACGCGATGCTGGATGTGCTGCCCGTGGGTGTCCTCGTCTTCCCGGGCACGGGGATCCAGGAGAATCTCGCCGACAAGGCCAAAAAGCTGGGCATCCCAGTCATGAAGTTCGAGAAGGGGGCGTGAGCCCTCTTTCCACTCACGGGAAATCAAGGTGGAACGGCATGCTTCCACCTGATATCATGGAAGAAAGCCTGCTGGATCACGATATGTCTCATACCGTCGCTCAACTTGAAGTGTTCCCGACCGACCTGCAGATGCGTCGGGTCGATCCAGCCTGCAACATGCGGCGGTTTTACCGCATGAGCATCCAGCCCGATCTCTTTGGGGGTGCCAGCCTCATACGTGAATGGGGCCGCATCGGCACGCGCGGGCAGATGATGATCGAGCAGCATCCGGATGAAGGGTGTGCCGTAACCGCGCTGATGAAGCTTGCAGTGGTGAAGAAGCGGCGGGGGTACGCACCTTGATCAATGCTGCTTTCAGAAAAGTGTCAGCTCAAGCCATCTTTTTTTCAAGCTTGTCTTTCCGATCTGGCCAATCGGGTAGAACCCTATCCAAGATTTCAAAGAACTCTGGGCCATGGTGTGGAACAGCAATGTGGCAAAGTTCGTGGGTGATGACATAGTCAATGGCATCCACGGGAGCCTCAATCAGCCTGCGATTGAGCATGAGGCGCGAAGAGGGTGACATGGATCCCCATCTTTGTCGAAGTTGACGCACGATCAATCCCTTCGGCCGGAATTCCTCGGGTGCAGGGAAGCGAAGCAAATTCAACTCGAGACGTTCAGCGAATTTTTTTTGGGCCTTCTGCCGGTACCAAGCATCGACAAGTTCGCGTGTGATTTCTGGTCGCTCCGGTCTATGAGTTTGCACGACGATGAAGCCTCGGTCGAGCTTTACCACGGCTTGGACGTGAGGAACCACCTTCAACCTATACTGACGTCCAAGGTAAAGATGGGTCTCGCCCGCCACGTACTGCCGATCAGGTGTTCGTGGAAGGAACTGGGTAAAATATCGCTGCTGACGGCGGATCCATGCAGCGCGCTTTCGAACCTTTTCTTCAATTGCCAACATTGGAGCATCCATCGGCGCTGCGACGACCACGGAAGCATCTGGCTCGACAGCGATCTCCAGCGTTGTCCGGTCACGGCGCACGATGAAGAAATCGATGCTGTGTTCACCATATCTGACGCTGTGTCCCACAGGCTTCATCCAGGGAACCGCGCTCGGGCCAGGTCCATAATCTTGAGTTCAAGATCGTCCATCACTTCGTGCGTCAGTTCGATTCCGCGCTCATCGCGCAGGACATCAAAGAAATAATCGTCAATGGCGTTGCGCATTTTGTTTTGAGCGATGTCGTTGGACCAGACGTCGACGATGTGATGGGACTTGATGATGTCGATTATTGTCAGTGCAATAGAGGCAACTTCATCTGAATTAATCGGTGTGCCATCGTCGGTCGCGAGCGTGCCTTCAAGAATTCCAAAAAATGCCTGGCCATCGTCGTTGCCTTTGATCGCCTCCGGCACTTCGCGGCCGCGGTCCTTGCGAGCAATTTTGCTCGCCAAATCGACAACATTTTTTAGGTAATCGCGCTCGGAAATGCGTTTAGCCCGATAGTCGCGGATCGTTGCCTCCAAAAGTTCGGAGAAACTGCGATAGAAGGTTGGGTCTTCGTCCAACTTTTCGGTAATCGCCCGCCGCGTCGCACTGGCGATCCTGTCAGCCCTTGAGGCCTCGGTAACGCCCGTTTCCTCCACCACTGCTTTCAACGCGTCCGGGTCGTTGATGTTTACCATCTCGATGATGGTCTCGGCTGGCATCGCAACAACATGGTCGTCGAGCAGCTTCTGGATTTTCGGTTCGAACTCTTTGACGTCAACGGTCTCCTGGTAGCGCAATTGAACAGACCGCCGCAGTTCGGAAAACTGCTTCCAGTCCCGCTTCATGGCATCAATCTTTCCCTCGTCGAACACGTCTAAGAGCTTGTCCGACGACAGCGAGATGTGGAGACAGCGGCTAAAAGCCTTCAACTTTTCGTAGAATTCCTGACGGATCGCCTCATCAGCGAGGAACTGCTCGAACTGCTCCATGTCCTTCTTGTTCTTGACCGGCTTGAACAGGTCCCAGAGTTGATCGTGCAGCTGGGGCAGTTTGCGGATTTCTTCGCGCACGTCATGGACCGTGCCGGCTAGGTCGGCGACGTCAAAGCCCTCGAATGCGCTGTAGGTCGTGAGTGCGGTATCCAGCTCCCCGAGCAGCCCCTCATAGTCGATAATGAAGCCAAACTGCTTCTCGGTTGCTCCGTCTTCGTAGAGCCGGTTCACGCGAGCGATTGCCTGCAACAGATTGTGCTCGCGCAGTGACTTGCAGACATAAAGCACGGTGTTGCGTGGCGCATCGAACCCTGTCAGCAGCTTCGACACCACGATCAGGATCTCCGGGTCGCTCGAGCCCTTGAACGCCTCGATGATCTGTCGCGTGTATTCATCTTCAGTTTTGTAGCGGGCCATCATTCGAGCCCAGAAGACGCGCACGATGTCTTTCGATTCTTTGTCGACCTCCTCGTTTCCCTCGTTGTCATCAGGAGGAGAGATGACGATTTCGCTGGTGACATGCCCGATCTCGTCGAGCACTTCCTTGAAGCGAACGGCAGCTGCCTTGGAAGGCGCGACAAGCTGTGCCTTGAACCCTGTGCGTTGCCAGTGCTGGCGGAAATGCTCGGATATGTCGAAGGCCTTGGCCCGGATCGCCTGTCCGGTCTTCGACAGGGCGTCCATGCGGGAGAATTTGCGCTTCAGGTCTGCCTTCTGGCTTTCGGTAAGCCCTTCGCTGATTTTTTCGAACCATCTGTCAATAACGCCGCCATTGACTTCCTGCTCGACAAGACGGCCTTCATAGAGGAGAGGCACGACGGCTCCGTCGGCGACTGCCTCATCTATCGCGTACTTGTGGATAAGGCCCCCGAAGGTCGAGAGGGTATTCTTCTCTTTCTTTAGGAGCGGCGTTCCCGTGAAACCGAGATAGCAGGCATTTGGCAGCAGACGGCGCATCCGCGTGGCGAATTGGCTATGACCGCCATAACGACCCGTCTGTGAGCGATGGCTTTCATCGACTAGAACGAAAACATTGGCGTCTTCGTCAACATCTTCGGCAGCTTTGGCCGCCGTATCGAATTTGTTGATGATGGTCGTTACGAGCGGTGTGCGGTTCCGAATTAGATCGATCAAGTGCGCGCCGCTGGTCGCCCGCACGGGTTCTAACTCGCAGGATTTGAACGTATCCTTGATCTGCTTGTCGAGATCGTCGCGGTCGGTGACGATCAAAATGCGCGGATTGGGGATCAGCTTGTCAAGCGCTAGTGATCTCCCAAGCATCACCATCGTCAACGACTTACCCGACCCTTGTGTGTGCCAGATCACACCACCCTTGCGCCGCCCGTCCAGTCCGAACTGGCGGACCCGTTCGACTGCCTTTCGGATCCCAAAGAACTGTTGGTGCCGTGCCACCTTGCGTGTGCCTCCATCGAACACTGTGAAACGACGGATAAGATCAAGTAGGCGTTCCGGACGACACATCGCATGAATAGCGCGGTCCTGCGACGTAATCGTGCGCTGACCTTCAGCGGCCAAAGCCTCGAAATGTGCGCGCGCAAAGGCAAAGTCGCCTGAGAAGACTGCGTTGGCCTCTGCTGTGGTGAGGGGCCGATTTGTCAGCGGATCGATAGTTTCGTCCCGGTCCTCCTCATCCCGCCACAACTGCCAAAATTGCCGAGGTGTGCCTACTGTGGCGTAGCGCGCCTCGACTCGGTTCATCACCATGAGAAGCTGCGCGAAGTGGAACAGCTGCGGGATGTTGTCTTCGTTCTGATAGCCGATCAGCTGGCTACCGGCCTTCTTTAGGCTCTCGGTCGGCCGCTTGTTCTCGATCACGACGAATGGGATGCCGTTCACGTAGGCAACGATATCGCATCGCTTGGTCTGCGTGCTAGCTGTCCGCTCGACGGAGACTTCGGCCGTCACGTGATAAACGTTGTTCGACGGGGTCTCCCAATCGATGTAGCGGAACGAATAGGACTTGGAGTCTCCCTGGATCGTCTTGGTGATCGTCGTGCCAAGGACGAGGGTGTCGTAAATATCCTGGTTGGTGCCACGGAGACCCTTTTGCCGATCCGGAGTGGGCTTTAATCGTCGGATGGCGTCGTGCGCGTCCTCAAGGTCGAAGCTATAATCCCGACCGCGATGGGTGAAGCGATTGATCTTCTGAACCTGATCGGCCAGCACATCGTCCAACACCACGTTGCGCAGACGGCCGCCACGCATGCGAACTGCATCAACCTGGGACAGTGGCGTGAAGCCAAGTGCGACGAGCAATTGCAGCGCCGGAATCTGGGATTGATGTTTTTCGGCCGCATCGAAAGTCACAATTTCCACTCCGGATGCTTCGCTGACTTGAAAAACTTGACGCAAGGCTCGTCCGGGCAATGGCCGTGGGTTTCTCGTGCAGGTTCGAGAATGGCGACCAGTTCGGTGTAATAATCCTTTTCGCCCACCCAGGTCTCAGCGACGGCGGCCAATTCCAAATGCCGCCGGTAGACGTAGGACATCGCATCCGCGACTTGCACCATTGAAGAATGGTCCGACTTGATCGCGAAGGCCGTGTTGATGATGTGGTCGAACCGATCCTTCTTAGTGCGCTCCAACCAGACGGCCTTCCCGCGCTTCTTCCCCCGAAGCTGATAAAAGCCATCGAACCATGCATTGCCCTGATAGAGTTCGTCTGACAGCTTGGGCATCTCGGCCTTGTTGTCATCCATAATGACGACAGTCAGACCTTTGCTATTCTTGACGGCTTGCATCTTTTTCTGGACAAGGCAGGCTGTGAACATTGCCGACGCAAGCCAGTAAGTCGTGCTTACCGGCTGAGCATGGCCTGCCGCTGTCGCAACGTCAAAAGCGGCAAAAGACAATCCCAACCCGAAGATTTTGCCACCATTCTCGACAGCCAGTTTGCAGACGCTCTTGAGGAACTCCTTTCGCTCCCTCGCGTCGATCTCGCGCCAGCCACCCTTGCCATTGATGAACCGGCTCGTCTTGAAATCCGCCCTGTTCCCAGGATGTTTGGCGAACAAAGCCTCAAGCCGCTGATCGAAGTCTGCAGTCTTCTTGCGGAGCTTGTACGCATCCACCATCAGGCCACATGTCACGAAAACGTCGCCCTGATCGCGCGAACCGCTTTCGTCGATGTAGATGAACTTCATTCGGCAGCCTCCCCTTCAGCAGCCCGCAGGAAAGCGCTCAGTTGTTTCAGTTTCTCGTGCAGCTCGTCGAAGGTCACAATCTCTACGTCTTTGGAATTGCGCCGGAAAAGCTCAAAGGACTTCTTCCTGTCGTCACCCTCAGGCGTTTTGCCGATGACGAGGCAGCAGTGCACGGCATAGGACTCGAGGTCCGAGATGCGCGAATTATGCTTGATCTGCGCGATATGGCTCTGGAACTGATATTTCTGATCCAGCGCCTGATTGATCGATCCGGAAAGGTCGGACGACGGTGTGTAAACGCCCTCCCGAAACGGTGTCTTATTGAGAATTGCGGTCTGCGGCGTCTTGATCTCGAAGATCGCGGTGTTGTTGGTCAGGCTGTTCTTGACCAGAAAATCGGTGATCTTCTCGCCATCACCAGACAGCTTCCGTCCACCAACGGACGCCTGGTCCCGCACCTTGATGACGGGATAGCCGAAGGCCATGTTCAGGATGAACGGGTTTTCGTTGAAGAAGTCCTGCCAGCGGTCTTCTACGAGCGTCTGGCCCAGCATCGCCTCGTATCGCTTGATCAGCGCTTCTAGCGTCACAAGTTCGATGTCGCTACGCAGCTTGGCGAGTTTCTCCGGCTGATCCTCGGCAATGTCGGCGGCGTGGTTGGTCAGGGCGCCGATTACAGCATTCTGATCTTCTTCAGAGAGCTCTGTCTTGCCCTGCGCGACGGTGGTGAACAGCTTGCGGTAGGGATGCCGCCCAACTTTGGGGTCAAGCTTTGCCACTCCAAGCCGCTCGGCCAGTATGTTATGGGCGGAAGTCCCTTTGACTGCGCGGGCGGCGGACTGAGCCAGACTGTCGATGCTGTTCATAGCGCGGCGCGCCAGTTCAAAGTCCTTGTTCGAAATGAAGAACAATTTCTCGTTCGAGGCTGGGCCCGTCTCTTCCTTGCCGCTGATCACGATCTCAGTGCAGTCCGACAAGGCTTCGACGGCGTCAATGATGAACCGGTATGGCTTTGCAAGGCCAAGACCATAGGCATAGTCCTTGGTGAAGGCAGAAGGCAGATTCTCAAGCATAGCCAGAACGCCTTCGGGCGTCGTCGGCACGCTGCCACCCGGCGCGAAGAACTCATCATGTCCCGGCACCACGATATGCGTGTCGGCAATCGTGATCCGTTCCACCTGGCGATACTTCGGCTTCAAGAAGTCGGATTTCTCACCGAAGGTGCCAATGGGGTAGATCGTCAGGAACCGGTCCTGGCCGTTGATGTCCAGCAACTTGGCCCTGTGCGCCTTTGCCTGGGCAGGGTCGAGTCCGGCCGAACGCAAACTGTGATACGGCGGGACAAAGAAGACCTCGACGAAGTTGGGATGAACTTCCTCAACCTCCAGTGTCCCGTCGAACTTTGGATCGGGCTGTCGAAATCCACGGGCCATTAGTCAGCCTCCACCGTCACGCGCCACTCGCCCGTCAGCAGTTTTTGCATCAGGCCGCGCTTCTGGCGGGTCAGGGCGTCGTTCAGCGGTCACGGCGTCGAGGTCGGTTTGTGCCGTCCGTAGTACCTCTGCGATGGCCTGTTGTTCAGGCAGTGACGGAACCGGGAACGGCAGTTTTGAGAACTCGCTCCAGCGCAGGCTGCCGCGACGATCGACCGAAGCACTGGTGCTGACTTCGAAGATATGCCGGTAAAGCTCGGTCTTGAGCACCGCAAAGGCATAATCCTCGTCTACCTTCTCAGGCGCGAACCGGAACACTGTGTAGATCGGGCTGACAACGCCGATGTCGGTCAGGTTCTGAAGGCCTATGGAGCCTTCCTCGACGTGGTTGCTGGGAAAGCCGAAGTCACTGCGCCAGATTTTCTTGTAGCCTGACAGATCAGAACTGAAGACCTGCTTCTTGAAGTATTCGAGCGACCGGACAAACCCGTAGTATTTCGAACAGGACAAAACTTCATGCGGCTCTGCGTCTGTGTTCCGTTCGGAAATCTCGCGTGCCAACTTGCCGATGGGCTTGCTGCCCCAAGACGCGGGAAGCGTGAACCAGCGGCGCGGCGTCACTTCGTCTGTGGTGCGGAACCTGTCCAGTTGCCGCGTCCCGAAGACCAGAGAGTGGGTCAGCGCGCGATGCCGACGCAGCTTTGCCCTGCGCAGCCCGGTCAGCTTTTCGATGGCATCGTCCCATGTCCGCAGGATTTCGGCGATCTTGCGTTGTTCTGGGAGTGGGGGAAAATCAACTGTCAGCCTTTTGAAAAGGGGCAGACCTATCGTTTTGATTGTCGACCCAACGGCCATGCGCTCAAAAAATGGCTTATGTACTTGGAACCAAGTATAAAGAAACCAAGGCTCAATCAGTCCTTTCGGCTTACAGTCCCACGCGATAAAATGCTGACTGACTGCCATTTCTGTTTTCAGGACTGCTGACTTGCCAACCCCCGCATCTCGCGAAAGGACGACCGTGTTTGCGGGAAGCATGACCGCCGAAGAGTGTCGAACTCCTTGGGCCGAGATTTCCTTGTCGGTGTCCGCAATGTATCCACGATCAAGTTGCCCGCTGTCAGCGAGCGACACCCACTTAATGCCGCCATTCCAGTATTCTGGTTTTCCTTGATCCGGCGTATGACCACTGGCGCGGTTGGCGACGTCGTCCAGCCGTGCGCGACGCCAACCCGCAGGTAACGCTCCTACCTTGGGCAAAGGTTTGAGTGTCATGTCGGCGACTTTATGCATCCGCGCCACCCTTCTTCCGCCCCTTCGCGCCATCGGCGATGCGCTTCAACTCCTCCAGTTCATCGGTCTCGCTGGCCACAAGCGCCTGCGCGGCCTTTCGCTCCTGATCAAAGGCGGCATAGCGATCATGTGCGATGCGTTCGGCCTGTTTGGCCGACACCGACCCCGCGCTTTGCAATCGGGGCAGTTCGTTGCTGGTCAGAAAGCTATCCAGCACACCGTCCCAATCGGCCAGCCGCATGGTCTGGCGGCGGCTTGCCCGCAACTGCGCGGTATCGAGGAACATCGTCACAATCAGGTTCAGTTCCTTGATCTCGGCCTCGCCCAGATAGTTCTTGGCGGTGCCCACATCCGCCTTGCGCAGGGCGCGGCCCTTGCCCGCGTCTTTCCAAGTGGTCAGGCCCATGTTGGGTTTGTCCGCATCGGCCCGCGCGCGGATCAACTCACCGGCCGTGTGGCTGGTGACGGCGTAAAGCATCTTGTTCTGGATCGTGGCATAGAAGGTCGGAACGGCCTGCGACCGCGCGTCATAATCCTCGCTCAGCGCCAGGATGTCGCGCACCTTCTGGTAAAACCGCGCCTCGGACGCCCGGATGTCGCGGATGCGTTCCAGAAGCTCGTCGAAGTAATCCCACTTGGGATCCTTCAGACGATCGTCGTTCATGACGAAGCCCTTGACGAGGAATTCCTTCAGCGCCGAGGTTGCCCATCGGCGGAACTGCACGCCACGCGGGCTGCGCACCCGGTATCCCACGGCGAGGATCATCTCGAGCCGGTAGAGGGTGACAGACCGCTTCACCTGACGGGGGCCCTCGGTTTGAACTGTCAAGTATTCCTTGACAGTTGACTCGGGGTCCAACTCGCCCTCGGCCAGAATTTTGCGGATATGCAGGCTGACGTTTTGCTTGGAGGTCTGGAACAGTTCGGCGATCTCGATCTGGCTGAGCCAGACGGTGCCGTCAACGGCGCGCAGCTGGATCTCAGCCGCGCCGTCCTCGGTGCTGTAAAGGATGATTTCGCCATCAGACATCGACGCCAAGCTCCTTCAGGTAGCCAGCCATGCGCCCGCGGACCTCGATCAGCTCTGCCTCGATATTGGTGATCTGTTTTTGCAGAGCGGCAACGTCGATTTCTTCCTCTGGCTCAAAGGTATCGACGTAGCGGGGAATATTCAGGTTAAAGTCGTTCTCGGCGATCTCTTCCATGCTGGCGCGATGCGAGTATTTGTCGACCTCGGCACGGGTGGTATAGGTCTCCAACACCTTGTTGACATGCGCCTCGTCCATCACGTTCTGCGTCTTGCTGGGCGTGAATTCCTTGCTGGCGTCGATAAACAGAACATCGCGCCGGGTTTCATTCGCGCCGCCCTGTTCGCGGGAACGGTCGAAGATCAGGATTGCGACCGGGATGCCAGTGGTGGTGAAGAGGTTGGCAGGAAGGCCAACGACCGCGTCGAGCAGGTTCTCTTCGATCAGCGCCCGCCGGATCCGCCCCTCGGCCCCGCCCCGGAACAGAACACCATGCGGAACGATGACGGCCACACGGCCGCTCTGACGCTTGGCGATCTCGATCATGTGGGTGATAAAGCCATAGTCGCCCTTGGACTTCGGCGGGATGCCGCGCCAGTACCGCTTGAACTGATCGCTTGCCGCGTCCTCTGCCCCCCATTTGTCGAGGGAGAATGGCGGGTTCGCCACAACCACATCGAATTTCATAAGGTGATCGGCCTCAACCAGCGCAGGACTGTTGAGGGTGTCGCACCATTCGATGCGTGCAGCGTCCTTGGCATGCAGAAACATGTTCATACGTGCCAACGCCCATGTCGCGCCGTTCACTTCCTGGCCGTAGAGGGCGAAGTTCTCGGAGCCGACCTCCTCTGCCGCACAGATCAGCAGCGAACCGGACCCGCAGGCCGGGTCGCAGATGGTGTCGCCGACCTTGGGGGCAGCCAACTTCGCCAACAGACGAGAGACAGCAGACGGCGTGTAGAACTCGCCAGCTTTCTTGCCCGCGTCAGACGCAAAACGCGAGATGAGGTAGATATAACACTCGCCGATGATGTCTTCTGTCACGCGGCTGGGGCGTAGGTCGAGTGCAGGCTTGGCGAAATCCTCCAGCACGTTCTTAAGGCGGCGATTTCGGTCTTTGACGCGCCCGAGATTGGCCTCGGAGTTGAAGTCGATGTTGCGGAACACACCTTCAAGCTTGGCGCGGTTCGCATCTTCGATCCTCTCCAACGCTATATTGATCCGCTCCCCGATATTGGCCTCATTACGCGCTTCATAGAGATCGTAGAAGCTGGCGCCCTCCGGAAGAACAAAGCGCTCGCGCTCAAGTCGACGCCGGATCCGCGCTTCATCGCCGCCATACTGGTTGCGATAGGTTTCGAGGTGGTCGTTCCAGTGGTCAGAGATGTATTTCAGGAACAACATCACCAGGATGTAGTCCTTGTACTGTCCGGCATCGACGACGCCTCGGAAGGTGTCGCAAGCGGCCCAAGCCGTCTGGTTGACCTGTTGCTGTGTGAGTTGGTCGGTCATTTCGACGTCCTTTCCTGCCGTGTTTTGGGGCGCAGCCTGTTCGCTCGCTCGACGAGGATCAGGCTCATCATCTTTCTGCGAGTCTCGGCGACGAGCAGGGCTAGCGCGCGCTCCTGTTCAGCAAGAGCATCAATCGCAACAATCTTTCCTTGGGTCTCAATGTCAGGGATCTCAAGTTTCAGGTCGTCGAGGCTGGATCTGGGGATCATCCGGATGTTTGTGCCGCGCGCCGCTACATCAAAGTGGCGTTGTGCAGGCGGCTGATTGATGGCCCAGGCCAAATACTCCGGTATCACGACATCATGTTTCGGGCGCAGCACAAGCAATGGCAAAACTGCAAGCGCACGCTCCTGCAGCCGTTTGTCTAGAACGGACGCTGTGTTTCGCTCTCCCCGCGACCGAAACACAACGTCGCCTGCCCGCACGAAGTAGCGGTCAGCCAAGCCCTCCAATTGTACGCGCGTAAGGCGTTCTGGGTTGATGACCCCCTCGGGAGAAATGTCGCGCAGTTGAATTGCGAGAACGCCGCCGGCCTCGGTGGCTTCGAGTCGGCCCCGGGCTGTGTATCCGCTGTGAATGGTGCAAGTATCTGCAAGTAGCATTTTGATCTCTGTAGGCTGTCCTACAGCACATAAGGCCTGGAAGCGGCAGCGTCAATAAAATTTTTGCTGTAGACCGGCCTACAGCAAAAATACAGATCAAAGTGCTAGAATTGCCAGTCCATCACTACGAAGCTTGGCAGTACTGACTGCGCAGACCGCTGGCGTTGTTCTTTCCAATGTTACGACGCGGATCAGACCTCCAAGTTTAACCAGTATCGCGTGTGCCGCCGCTCACCAGTTCGTTTCAACCCACCCTTTTCGACTAGGTCCTGCAGGTCCCGGGTCGCGGTCGCGCGCGAGGTGCCGGTGATCTTGAGGTAATTCTCGGCGCTGAGCCCGCCTTTGAACCCGGC
>RCMY010004686.1_pt1 | contig 11724 bp, 11 predicted proteins | sample 2041341 | NCBI WGS metagenome assembly RCMY01 (sample SAMN09708234, study PRJNA481090) | Marine sediment metagenome, whole genome shotgun sequencing project.
GACTGATAGCACAAGCCGGTCTTCATCCAGTGAAAGTTTAACAGCTCGCGAGCGCTCCGAAGATACTGTCGCAACACGGTCCACGGCCCGCGCGAATTCGGCCGCGTCGACCTCAAGGCGGCGCGTGTTTCCAGTCGGAATGACTCGTGTGTAATCCGGGAAAGTTCCGTCAATAACTTTCGACGTTAAGGTGATGCCCGGCGCTGCAAACCGTATTTTGGTTTCACTTACCGAAACTGCGATCTCTGCGTCGTCGTCGTCGAGAAGCTTTCGCAACTCGCCAACTGTCTTTCGCGGAACAATTACACCCGGCAAAGCTTCTGCGCCCGCAGGTAGGCTCGCATCAATTCGAGCCAATCGGTGACCGTCCGTCGCAACACAGCGCAACACTTGCCCGCCATTAGCGTCGGCCACGTGCAAGTAAACACCGTTCAAATAGTACCGCGTTTCCTCGGTTGAGATCGCGAACTTGGACTTGTCGAAAAGCCGCCGGAGCACAGGGGCCGGACAAACGAAATTCGCCTCGTATTCTGAAGACGCCATGACGGGAAAATCTTCCCGTGGAAGTGTGGCTAGTGAGAAATTTGACCGACCGGCTTCGACAGTCAGCCGTCCGGACACGCCATCATCGGTGAGCGTTACGAGCGCGCCGTCGGGAAGTTTGCGTACAATTTCGTGAACTGTGACCGCACTCACTGTCGTCGCGCCGGCTCGCTCAACTTTCGCAGGAGCCTCGTCAACAACTTCGATGTCCAGATCGGTGGCGCGGAAGCTGACTTGGTCTCCCTCGGCTTCGATCAGAACATTCGCCAAAATTGGGATGGTGTTGCGGCGTTCGACCACGGATTGCGCCTGGCCAACGGCTTTGAGCAATGCACTACGCTCGATCGAAAATTTCATGTCCAAGCTCCCTAGTTGCCGGGACGGTCAACCTATCGGTTTTTCCACCCTGTGCAATGGTTTTACAGGACTTTCCCGCCTCGCCAGCCAAGCGTCAAGGGTTGCGGTGTGTTTCTTGTCAGTACAGATGCCTGTAGACCCGGTGGCCGCCGGTTTGGGGCGGCATAACAGAGAAGACTCACGCCTCGAGAGAGCGCCTCAAAAGCTCAAGGTCATCCGCGATTTGACTGTCCTGCTGCTTAAGCTCTTCAATCTTGCGGACACCGTGCATCACTGTTGTATGGTCCCGGCCTCCAAAACGACGTCCGATCTCTGGCAGCGAACGGCTGGTCATCGTCTTGGCCAGGTACATCGCAACCTGCCGTGGACGCGCGAATGTGCGGACCCGCTTCGGGCCAATGAGATCGCTCAGTCGGATGTTGTAGTGATCGCTGACTTTGCGTTGAATTTCTTCGACCGTGATCTTGCGATCCGAGTGGCGGAGAATATCCGACAAGCAATCCTGCGCGAGCTCCAACGTCACTTCGCGGCCAACCAACGCGCCAAACGCGAATAGTCGCATCATTGCGCCTTCAAGGACGCGCACATTCGTTGAGATCCGATGCGCGAGGAATTCCAGCACACCGTTTGCAATCTCCAGATTGGGGAACTGCTCAGAGTATTGTTCGACTTTTTGTTGGAGGATGCCCAGCCGAAGTTCGTAGTTGGTCGGATGAAGGTCAACGACCAAACCTGATTGAAGCCGACTAACAATGCGGTCCTCGATTCCCGAGATCTCAGTGGGAGCGCGATCAGACGACACGATGATTTGCTTACCTTGGTCTACCAATGCATTGAAAGTATGAAAGAATTCTTCTTGTGTTGCGTCTTTCCCAGCGATGAATTGCACGTCATCGATCATCAGCACATCGACCGAACGGAAAAGTTGCTTGAAGGCGATCATATCCTTGTCGCGCAGTGCTTGCACAAAACGGTACATGAACTGTTCGGCGGAAAGATAGACGATCCGCAAGTCCTGTTCGCGTCGCTGAAGTTCCCACGCGATGGCGTGCATCAGATGCGTTTTACCAAGCCCAACGCCGCCATAAAGAAACAGTGGATTGAAAGTTACAGGGCCACCTTCCGCAACACGGCGGGCCGCAGCGTGGGCAAGTTCATTTGGCTTGCCAACCACGAAAGTGTCGAAGGAAAAACGCGCGTCCAGAGGCGCCCCCGGGAGGTCCCCTACATCCTTAATAACGGTTCGTTTCGGGATCTGCGCTGGCTGCCGACGAGGGGCGTGGGCCTGCTGGGGGACTGAGAACGCTACTCGGGAAACGGGTTCACCTGCGTTTGACAGCTCTTGAAGTATTTGGTCGCCGAAATTCCGTGACACCCAGTTCCCCATGAACTGAGTGGGCACAAGGAAGGTCGCCACACCGTTTGAAAGCTCCGCGAATTCCAGCGGTTCGATCCAATTTGTGTAATTGTTCTTGCCCACGGATTTTAACAACTCGCCGCGGATATTGCCCCATGTCTCTTCTGTCATTTTCCTACGACCCGTCGTGCTCGCGTTTCATTTTCAAGACTGGCGCCAAGCCAGCCCCCGGGCCTTCCATCCATTGACGCCGCCCCGGTGTCCCATTGGACCCAGATCGCCCTCGAAGCCTTCGGCTACGTTAATGCAGTCTGCCGTCACCCCGACTTGCGCAAGATGATCGGCAATTGCATTGGCAGCCCGAAAGGAACGCGTGCCGGACCGACAAATGAATAGAAGCGTACTCGGAGTATTATCCCCGATTGCTTCCATCACCTCAGCCACGAACTGCGGGTTTGCAGACATGTCGGGGAAACTCACCCACTCGACGAAAATCGCCGGTCGATCAGTTTCCACAAGGTCAGGTACGCCAACAAAACCCCACTCGGCGCGTGTCCTGACGTCAATTAGCTTTGAAGAAGGATTATCCTTCAATATCTGCCAAGCCGCGAGTGGATTTAACTCCCCCACGCCCGGGCTAGATGCCCCGCTCATTGACCATGTCCCCCCAAGGACGATGTGAATCGCAACGCTAAGTTAGGACGGTGTTTAGGGCTCTCGCAACAGACCTTTGCGCTTGACTCATTTATTGCAAATGCGAATCCTAAAGGTGGTGGCAGAAATGCCCACAGGAGAGTCTTATCAGGTCAGATGCTTAACGAAAAAATGCGCCCAAAATGGGCGCGCTAAAAAAAAATTTATTGGACAGCTTAGCTAAGCGATTTGACCCGCGAAGATAGGCGCGACATTTTGCGAGCCGCTGTATTTTTGTGATAAACACCTTTGGTCACACCGCGCATCAGCTCAGGCTGAGCGACACGCAGCGCTGCGGTTGCAGCATCTTTGTCGCCTGATGCGATCGCTTCTTCAACTTTGCGGAGTTCCGTACGGATGCGCGAACGACGCGCTTTATTGACGGCAAAACGGCGCTCGTTCTGGCGTGCGCGTTTTTTCGACTGGGGCGAATTCGCCATGGTGCTTTCCCTTTCAATGGGCCTAGTTCAAATTTCTTGCGCAAGAGCCCATCTCCGGGTTTTACAACCGGACCAATCTGGCCAAAGCGGGCCTCACGCGCATATAGGGCGGCGCATACGGGATTCGAATTCGAAAGGAAAGACCCTTTGATTGCGAAGAAGATCTACTTGTCGCGGAATTGCGCCTCACGCTTTTCCTTGAACGCCATCATGCCTTCGGTTTGATCGTCCGTCGCGAACAGCGAATGAAACGCCCGGCGCTCAAATAAAAGCCCTTCTCGCAGCGTTGTTTCATAGCTACGGTTGACCGCCTCTTTGACGACCATAGTTGCGATCAAAGACTTTTCTGCGATTTTCTGGGCCGTTGACAACGCTTCTTCTGCAAGCTTCTTGACCGGCACAACACGGCTGACGAGACCCGAGCGCTCTGCTTCGTCGGCCTCCATGAAGCGTCCGGTAAGGTGCATTTCCATTGCCTTCGATTTGCCGACAAACCGCGTGAGGCGCTGCGTGCCGCCAAGCCCCGCCACGACGCCCAAGTTAATTTCAGGCTGTCCAAATTTCGCGGTATCCGAGGCGATGATGAAATCGCACATCATGGCCAACTCGCATCCTCCGCCCAGCGCATAGCCCGAAACTGCGGCAATGATCGGTTTACGACAGCGTAGAATCGCCTCGGAATCATGTGAAAGATAGTCACTTGTGAAAACGTCGACGAAACTCAAGTCTGCCATCTCAGTGATATCCGCACCGGCAGCAAAGGCCTTTTCCGACCCCGTTAGGATCAAACAGCGAATTTTCTCGTTTGCATCGGCCTCGGTCACCGCTTGAGCAAGCTCTGAAAGCAACTCGGCGTTAAGAGCATTGAGTGCATCCGGCCGGTTCAGCCGAATGATCGCGACCTGATCCTCAATCTCTACTATGATCGATTTATACGCCATAAAAACTCACCCCTTCAGCTGCGTTGACCTTAAATCCTTAGCACCCACGACGTTGGGATCAAGTTATCTTTGGCACTTCGGACAGTAGAAGGTGGACCGACCGGATTGCACGATCCGCACAATTTCCCCATCACATTCAGACGTTCGACATGCATGCCCCGCACGGTCATAGGCACGGAATGTATGCTGAAAATAGCCCAACTCTCCATCTGCTTGTCGATAGTCTCGAAGCGAAGAACCACCAGCCGAGATCGCCTCGGCCAGAACCTCTCGGATGATGGGCACAAGGCGTTCTATGCAGCCACGCGAGAGTTGTCCGGCCTTTCGCAGCGGCGAGATTCCCGCACGATTCAAAGCTTCGCAGACATAGATATTCCCAAGTCCAGCAATGATCTTCTGATCGAGAAGAGCCGTTTTCATAGGTGTTCGCCGCCCTTTAAAGCGTGCGACGAGGTAATCCGCGTGGAAATCGTTGCCCAATGGCTCGGGACCCAGTCCTTGCAATAGCCAGTGTTGGTGAACACTCTCCGTGGCAGCCAAATCCATGGCGCCAAATCTTCGGGCATCATTGAACGTCACCCGCGCACCGTTCTCCATATCAATCACGACGTGATCGTGTTTTTCGGGAGCCGGCAGCGCTTGGTGGAAGTTTCCGATATTTTGCGAGGCAATCAGAATACGCCCAGACATGCCTAGGTGAATGATCAACGTTTCGTCGCTGGAGAGATCCGCGAGAATATACTTTGAACGCCGTCGCAGCGCGAGAACGCGCTTGCCGTTAAGACGCTCGGACATACGTTCAGGAAACGGCCAGCGCAAATCAGGACGTCTTACGTCGGCATGACGAATGACCTGACCCTCCATTGCGGGCAAGAGACCGTTTCGAACAGTTTCCACTTCAGGAAGTTCGGGCATGACGCTCCTATCTCGGACACTTCAGTCACATTGAGTTACGCCGTGAGTTACGCCGTTATTGATCGCCGTGAAACATCGGCTTTTCATGAGTGTTTTTTCGGGGTCAGAGCGATGTCACATTCGACGGCTGTTAGTGGCGCGTCCATTCAACGCGTTTGTGTCTTGCACAAGCACGCTATATCGACAGAGAGCAAAACTTGGACGATCCACAATGTCAGACAAAACGACTGAAAAGACGACGCATTTTGGCGCCCGCGAAGTGCTTGAGGCCGAAAAGGCCGGGCTTGTGCATGGCGTCTTCACGAATGTCGCATCAAACTACGACGTGATGAATGATGTGATGTCTGTCGGCATCCATCGGCTATGGAAAGAGGCCATGATGGATTGGCTTGCTCCGCGCCCGGGGCAGCGCCTCTTAGACGTCGCGGGTGGCACCGGAGATATTTCGTTCCGATTCCTGAAGCGCGCCAAGGGATCCGAGGCGGTTGTATTGGATATGACCGAGTCCATGCTTGTCGAAGGCCGAAAGCGCGCGGAAGCCGCAGCAATGTCATCGCATTTGAACTGGGTCACAGGCGACGCTATGGCGCTTCCTTTCGAAGATAACGCGTTCGATGTTTACACCATCTCTTTCGGAATACGAAACGTCACCCGCATTCCTGACGCCTTGAGCGAAGCTTACCGCGTTTTGCGTCCCGGCGGGCGTTTGATGGTCCTTGAGTTTTCGCAATTGCCCAACGAAGGCATGCAGAAGCTCTACGATTTGTATTCCTTCAATGTCATTCCACGTATGGGAAAACTAATTGCGAATGACCAAGAGAGTTACCAATACTTGGTCGAATCCATTCGGAATTTTCCGGATCAAGAGACGTTTGCCAACATGATTTCCGCAGCGGGTTTCGGCCAAGTGAAATACCGAAATCTTTCCTTGGGCATCGCGGCACTTCATTCAGGTTGGAAGCTGTAGGTGAGAGGTCCGCACAATATTCTGCGCCTTATCCGCACCGGCGCCACGCTTGAACGAACGGGGGCGATGGAAGTCGTATTGGAGGCGTTCAATGCCCCGACCTCATTGCGGGTCACCGCGCGAATACTTGGCTGGCCGTTCAAATGGCTCGGGTATAAAGGCGACCCCAACCAACCTCCTGCGACCCGCGCGCTGACAGCTCTTGGTCCGGCTTACATCAAGTTTGGGCAAATCTTATCAACGCGCCCGGATGTTGTCGGCGACGAATTGGCGCTTCAACTACGGGTTCTTCAGGACAAGTTACCGGCCTTCTCGACCGAGGTGGCGAAAGCGACTGTCACCAAGGAACTTGGTACTCCGGTTGACGAATTGTTCAGCGAATTTTCGGAGCCTGTGGCCGCCGCATCAATTGCCCAAGTTCACCGCGCTAAGCTTGCCGGAACAGGCGAGGTTGTCGCGGTTAAGGTCCTTCGTCCCAAGATCGAACGCGCCTTTCGCCGTGACATTGATGCGTTTTACTTCGCCGCGCGAATGATCGAGACGCTTGCGCCCTCGACGCGTCGATTACGCCCAATGGAAGTGATCGCACACTTCGAAGGCGTGGTAATGGGCGAGTTGGATTTGCGCCTTGAAACTGCCTCTGCCGCAGAGTTTGCCGCAAATACTGTCGACGACGAAGGTTTTGCCGTACCCGAGGTGAAATGGTTCCTTTCGTCGAGACGGGTTATGACGCTTGCTTGGGTGGGTGGCCTCCCGTCGGGCGACGTCGAAGCGATTAAGGCTGCCGGACACGATACAAACGCAATTGGAGAGCGTATCCTTACCCTTTTTCTGCGCCATGCTTTGCGGGACGGATACTTTCACGCCGATATGCACCAGGGGAACTTAAAAATAGCTGACGACGGTACACTCGTGGCCTTGGATTTTGGGATCATGGGGCGGATCGACGAGTATACACGCAGGGTCTATGCCGAAATCTTGTTCGGTTTCATTCGGAAGGACTATCGTCGTGTTGCGGAGGTTCATTTTGAGGCAGGTTACGTACCCGCTGACCGAGATATAGACGAATTTGCGCGCGCACTACGCGCGGTAGGAGAGCCAATTTTCGGGATGGACTCCAGTCGGATTTCGATGGGGCGGCTTTTGACTTATCTCTTTGAAGTCACTGAACAATTCGGAATGGAAACGCGGACCGAGCTTATCTTGTTGCAGCGCACCATGGTCGTTGTTGAAGGCGTTTCGCGATCTCTTAGTCCAAACATCAACATCTGGACGGTTTGCCAGCCAATTGTAGAAGGCTACATCGCAGAAAACATTGGCCCGAAGGCCTTGGTCCGGGATTTAGGGCGGACTCTCCGTGTGCTAAGCCGCTTTGGGCCAAAGCTTCCGCAGATCGTGGAGGCAGCTCTGACTCAAAAGCCTGTAGTGCCCGTTGTACCTGCGCGGTCAGCCTGGTTCGTGCGAGGGTCCTTCCTCGCTATGGGGGCTCTCTTGGTGGGAGTTGGCATTGCCATCGGATTGGCTGTTTAGGCTCAAACCTCTGGCGATCGAAGCGCAACAACATCCGAAGACGCGACTGCAGACCCTCCGGCAAGGATAATATCAACGCCCGTTGCGCCGAGCCGCGCTTCTTTTATCAAGGCGTAGTGGTCAATAGGCTTGGAACTTGTGACCTCGCCCGCGTTCACGCTTTCCAACTCAAAGACGTAGTCGCCATTTGCCAGAGGCGAGCCGTCTGGCCCGACGCCGCCCCAAAGCACTGTTTCAGAGTTGAGCGGCAGCTGCTCACGCGACACGCGGTTCCCAAAAGTGTCTCGCACAACCAGATATGCCGAGTCTGAGGCGGGATCGGGATCAGGAGCCAGTGTAATTGGCGCGCCATCGAAAGAGGCCGTGCCAGAAACTCGCGCCTCCATCCCGACCCACCCGGCCAGTTGAGCCAGCCCGGAAGCACCGTTGCCAGCGACCATATCCGCGAGAAGGTCATTCGTTCTGATCTGCTGTTCGACGCTGGAGAATGTGGCCAACTGAACTGCGAAGTCAGAGGATTCAATTGGGTTTAGGGGGTCTTGATTTTGCATTTGCGTGGTCAACATTTGCAAGAACGTATCAAAATCTGAGGCAAGTGCTGATGCGGAGCCGTTGGCTGCATCCTTTGCCGCCGTCGCCGCCGCTGCCGCTGCCGCGTTCGCGCCGACTTGTGATTGAATTTCCATTTACACACTGTCCTTTCTAAAGACGTAGATCTAGTCGCCCCGATACGCCTGCTTTCGGCGTGATTGAGGAGACCAAGGTTTCTGAAATCATGTCCGTGGCCAATGATGTTTCGCCGTTGTCTGAAATCGCTTTCTGGCGATTCTGGCTGCCGGAAGAGTTTTGACCAAAGTGGAAGGAAAGGTTCTGGTGTCCCTGTTGCCTGAGGTCCTGAGCCAAAAGATCTATGTGCCTTCGTATGAGCTCCATCGTTTCTGGCCGCTCTGCATGAACGGTGATCGAAAGGCCCGCCTCCATAGGCGAAAGCGTAAGCTTTACGCGTCCTAACTCTTCAGGCGACAACTTGATTTCGATCGAACCGTTGTTTGGCGCACGAATGCCTTCAGCGAGCTGCGTTACGATTCTCCCCGGGGATTCAAATGGTCGCTGTGGCGCATCTGACGTTAGAGTCGTCGCCACTTTTAGGGCGGTTTTCTCATCTGTAAGTGAGACCCCTAGCGGCACGGACGATCCGGTATTGTTCGAAGAAGTAATTGCAGTGTGTGTGTCCGGTGTTTCGATCGGTTGGGTCACGTAAGGCACCGCGCTGCTTTTATAACTAGGCGCAGTGGAGTTGGGTTGAGACTCAGTACTATCCACACTGATTCGTGCGCCTTGTTCACTTGCCTTGGTCGCGGCGTGTCGATGCAAGTCTTTCTGTGATGTGCTCTTTTCAAACGACGCACTATCCAGAACATTACTTGGGCGAGCATTCCCACCGCTGTCTTCCGCGGCTGTTAGACTAGTTCGCGTTTGATCACGCGCGATCGCGATGTCTTGATTTTCAGAATGCATTTGGCGAGCAACGACTTTGGTAATCTTGATGTCGTATTTATCGGCCAAAGGTTGATCCGGCGCAAAAGAGCTCGGGCCGATCGCGACGAAAGCCTTTGCCGGCGCAGTTTCAGCAAGCAACTTTGGCCCTACGCTTTCGAGCACTCTGGTTTGCTTGAAACCGCCAATATCGACCGGATTCATCTTGGTATGCGGAGTATCGGCAGCTGGGGGCCCATACTCGGCAATCTTCAGAACCGCTCCGGATTTTGATTCCGTCGGCTCCATTCCTGCGGCGTGGTTAGAATTGCCCTTATAAATAGTCTCTTGCTTGGTGGCCGGCGGATCTGGCGCCAATGGGAGCAGAGAAGTAAAATCTGAGGTTTGCGCGCGCGCGTTGGCAATTTTCGGGAGCAATACAGAAGCTCCGTGCGGGACCGCGCTCACTTCTTGTTGTGCAGGAGCAATCTGGTTAGGTTGCCGTTGCACTATATCAGCGCTTTCAAAACCACTACTCTGCGCACGTGGCATGCCCTGCAAGCCAAAGCCAACAGCCCCCTTGGTGAAGTTGGCCGTTGCTTTTCTGGGGTTTTCCAACTCGATTTCACCTGCCTCAGGTACTTGCTGCATTATTGGTGTTGCGGCGGTCTGAGGTTTTGGCTCGTTTTGTTGAGAGCGTGTATCCAATTTATCTGACCGCTCCTTGGGCGATTTTGAAGAGTCGCTTTCTACGGGCGGTGTCGATTGGCCTGCAGCATTTATTCTTTCAACCCGGGGCTCAGCTGCGAGACCGGCAACGAACGAAGATTGACGCACCTGCTTCACTATTTCTTCGACTGGCGCGACGTCCGAGAGGCGCGTCAACGCCACAGCATTTTGAGGTTTCGCAAAGTCTGGCGCGACTTGGCCAGACAGCTGAAGCGCCTTTTGGGGTTCAAAGTTGGTGTCAGTTTCCGGCCTAAACATAACGAGTGATGCTTGATCAGAAGCAGGGGCGTCGTCCGACCGATGGAATTCCTCCCCGAAAGCGCCCTCAGTCTTGAGAGACGCTTCCACAACAACGACCGAAGCCGTCGCGATCTTTGCGCCAACTAACCGCGATATGGCTGAGGTTTGATCAGGCATTTTTATGGACCTTCTGTCCTGTTGCTGTGTCTTCATAGTTGGACAAAGTTACCGGTTCTTTACCCAATCGGGACATGGTGATGAAAATTGTCACTACACTGGGCTTAAAAATGACCGACATAATTCCTTCGACAGGTGAACAGTTTCATCCGACAAACCATCCCACAAAAGACCCAGAGCTATGGGCCTTGTCCCAGTCGCTTGAGTCATCCTTTCTCTCGGAAATGCTAAGTTCCGCGGGTCTTGGGAAGGCTGTCGGGGAGTTTGGCGGCGGCATCGGTGAGGAACAGTTTTCCAGCTTTCTCAATCAGACGCATGCAGACGCAATGGTTGCCAAGGGTGGAATTGGGCTCGCCGAATCGATCTACCGTTCACTTGCAAATTAAGGGGTTCAAGATGTCCGTGGCAGATGAACTCGAAGATCTTTTTAGTCGCGAACGAGAAATCATTCTCGGTGGTAACATCCGTCGGCTGCAAGCACTTGCAGAGCAAAAACTCATCCTTTTTGATGCCCTTGCGACTTCGCCCCCCACAGACGCCAATGAATTCAGAAAACTGAGGGCCTCGGCCTTACGAAATGCCCGGCTTCTTGTCGCGGCAGGTCGCGGCCTCAAAGCCGCAATTCGCCAAGTATCTGACGCTGGCCACCAAAGAGAGCAAGGCTTCTACGATACCAATGGTCAACGTAAATCGCTTGTCGGCAACGCAGAAAAGCTCGAAAGGAAAATCTAAAATTGTTCCCAAATTGAGCGAGGCATAGCGTTTCAGGTCGCTTGGTATTTAAGGCTTATTAACGAATTACGGCGACACCGGGTGGGCCTCCCAAAGGGAAAGCATGTGTGACCGGGGGCGGTGAACACAAAAGTCAGAATGGCTCCTCGCGTCCAAAGGACGTATCTGAAAATCGGTGGAAATCCACCCTGCATTAGGAGAAAGCCAAATGGCTAGTATTCTCACGAACACCAGTGCGATGGTTGCATTGCAAAACCTGCGCACGATCAACAGCAACCTCGTTGATACGCAGAACCAGATCTCAACAGGTAAAAAAATCTCATCGGCGAAGGATAACTCCGCGATCTGGGCGGTTTCCAAAATTATCGAATCGGACGTGAATGCCTTCAAGGCAATCTCGGACAGCCTCAATCTTGGCGATTCGACAGTGGCCGTTGCCCGTGAAGCATCTGAAACGATCACAAGCCTCTTGACTGAGCTAAAAGGCAACATCGTTGCATCGCAGGAAGAGAACGTCGATCGCACCAAGATCCAAGCAGATATCGACGCCAAGCTGTCTCAAATCCAGTCCATCGTTGACGCTGCCTCGTTTAACGGTCTCAGCCTGGTTGAGGGCACCGACGATGT
>RCMY010004688.1_pt1 | contig 11723 bp, 4 predicted proteins | sample 2041341 | NCBI WGS metagenome assembly RCMY01 (sample SAMN09708234, study PRJNA481090) | Marine sediment metagenome, whole genome shotgun sequencing project.
TTGAATATTAAATTCATTAACTATATTTATCCACGAAGGTGGATAGCAAGTGATGTTTTGCACAGCGCAAAACTGCCTACTTCTGCGAAGTGAAAACAGATAAAATAGGGTCAAGAAATGGCATTCAACAAAGGTGGCAGGAAACGATTAGGGGACAAGAAAAGGATGCATGCAGTATCGCTCCGGTTCAATGGTATGGAATTGGAAAAAGTCAAGTCCATCTTGCAATCCTACAATCTTGATTTCGAGAAAAGGGGAACAGTCGGCCCGTTCCTGAGAAAGCTTATTTTGAACGGGAAAACCACAAAAGAGAAAAAAGTTCCCGACGGCCTTTCCAACCTCAGTTACCAGATTAACAAGATAGGCACGAACATCAACCAACTCGTCAAGGTGGCGAATTACAAGAACATGCGAAGCCCGAATTCGAACCTCGAACGAGAGGTACAAAAGGCCAGCCAATTGATGCTCGAACTCATAGAAACGATGAACGCTAAAAGCCAAGAATGATAGCAAGGATCCTTTATCGGGAAAATGTTCAGGGCGTACTGAACTATGTAACGGGAAAATCACAAAGCACCGTTCTCGGGTTCCAAAACACGTATTCCGATACCGGTACCGACATGAAGTTTTTCGGTAGGGTACTCTACCATTTGGGCAATCGTCATGACTCAGAAAAAAGGTATGCACACATCTCATTGAACCTTCCCCGTGGCGAACATTTGAACGACACCGACTTTTTCGAACTCTCAAAAAATTATATGAATCACATGGGCTACGGCGAACAGCCCTATGTCGTGATCCGTCATCGAGATACCAAGCACGAGCATGTGCATATCGTCTCGTCCACCATACAGGAAAATTGTTTGCAGATCAATCTATCCAATGATATAAGAAGAAGCATAGCGACCCAGAACTACCTCGAAAAAGAATTCGGGCTTTCCCCATCGCCCGATACAAAAAATACGAAGGAACTCCCCAAATACGAAATGCCCGAATTCCGGAACCGTGACATCAACGGGGTCAGGTTCTATATACAGGACATCACGAACATCGCCCTGCAAAAGTACAAGGTGCGCAGTTTCAAGGAACTGGCCGGACACCTCAAAGACCATCATATCGAATTAAGGACGGTCGAGCGTAACGGTAGGATAGGGGTTTCGTATGGTGTTGCCGTTAAGGGTGGTTACAAGTCAAGGTTCATCAACGGCTATACCGTCCATCCGCAATTGAGCGGCCCAAAACTGCAAAAGGTCTTCAAGCAGAACCAAAGCTCAAAACTGTTGCCGATTGTCAAAAAGCGGTTGGAGAAACAATTGGATACTACCTACGGCCTTTTCAAGATGATAAATCCAGAAGATTTGCCCGATATCTTAGAATCCTATCAAAAACTGGATTGCAATATAGAATATGTCGAGGAAGAAAAGGCGATGGATTTTACCATTTACGACAAATCGGGATATGTCCTGAAAGCCGAAGAAATCGCACCCCGTATCACAATCCGAAAGAACCCAGGATTATTCAATACCGAATACACCGAAATAAACCCGGAAAGTAAACAGTTGAAACTGGAACTTCAAAAGTGTATCAAGGAAGCCTATGAAGAGACCTATCGAAATTCGGGGAGAAAAGCACTTTTCTCCGAACATATCGATAGGCTAAGTGTAAAACCATTGGTCAAGGAAATAACAAGATCGGAACGTTTTCTATTTCTAAAAAAGTACCTGCACATCGACAACAGAAGAATGGGCAATAGGGTACAGGAACAGTTCCATAACGTAAAGGACAAGCTGTGCGTTGCGGAATCCGTCAAGGAAGTACAACGTTTAAAAGGAAAGGCCGAACTTTTAAGACTGGCAAGCGAAAAGCGGTTGTTCGATACACCAAGACAACGGGAAATCCTTTTCGAGTTCGTTAGAAGCCTTGGTACCGATTATGGTAGGGGCATTCTCCGATTTTCGAATTCCCATCGACATCAGGTCAAACTGAATATGGGCCAAATACCGTTGCCTAAGCAGGTCGATTTTTATGCTTCTCCCGGCTTTATACAAGAAAACGAAAAAGTATTGGACGGACTTCTGAACGACAAACCGGAAAAAGAAATCCGCCCAAGCCCGACGGCGATATTCCTGCCGTTGATTTTCCCGAACCTTTATGCGGCCATGGCAAGAAAATATAGGGAGAGGTTTGAACGATTAAGTCTTAAATCCTATTGCCAATATGCCGCGCACAAGCAGGTGTCCTTCGAGAAATTCCCGCGAGATTATATAGAATTCTTCAATGCCAAAGGCTTCTATTTTGAAAGAAGGGAAGAGAGGCTTTGCGTGGGGTCAATATATTCGAAGTATCAGGTAAGCGTTCCGATCGCTCCGAAAATGCAGGCCTATCTGGAATCGTCAAAAGACCTTAACATAGTGCTGAACGGACAAGCGGAAATCTTGGGAGACATCAAAACCTCTGGGCGGGACAACTTGAAAAGTCTCTGGGCTACACATTTAATAGAGCGGGGGCAGTACAAAAAAGCGGCATATGTCTTCGTATTGGATGGAGTAAGGCCAAATCTTCCATTACAACAATTGGAACACCATATGCAGAATGGGTTGAGGCAAGCTTTGGTCAGTGTTTCCCAAAAACAAGTAAATAACAATCAGGCACGTCTAATTCGAAAGGGTGTTTATGTCCTTGGTAATAAACTTGGAGGCAAAGGCTATATCGAGGAAGAACTATTCAACGGTTTTAAGGATGAGTTCACGGATTTCTCAAAATATAAAAGTAAAGGGATTTCGATGTAAGACCCACGTTCATTTTACGGAACTATAGTGAACCGGACTTGGGCTTTTCATAGGACATCTTTGTTAGCTGTAGTTATAGTTTTTCGTACAATAACTTTTTGAACCATTTTTATCTGTCGGTTTCATTATTCAATTTTGAAACCTGTTACGATTGATGTTTACGTTCGTAATTGATTCATATTTCTTAATCGCACTTTCATCACTTTCTACAATTCCGTGTCCGTAAATTTGACTATTCGTGCCGTCCTTTTTAATTCCAATAATTCAATAATCCAATAATCTAATAAGTCTCAGTAGTCTCCAAATCGGTGTGCAATAACCATGAACGTTTCCCAAAAATTTTGTCATTAAAGTAGACTGTTATCGAGCATGAAATGCTACTAGTCATCTTCATTTTCCGCCGGTTGATTAGGGTCTTTATCTCTTTTATTCGAAAAACGAGCATCCCAAAATTTCTCCCAACTCAATTGTCCATCTTCGTACCATAATATATATTTTCTGGTCTTCATAGGATGTTCTTCGCTCTTAATACTGTCGTTTAGAGCATTCTTGCTGCGATATAAATCCGCGAACCAAACGATCTCCTTTCCATCTGCGACCAGTTTGGCTAAAAATTCCTTTTTGGTTACTAGGGTCATTTTCTGCTTGTCGTAATTAGGACGACTAAGGATATGGTTAATGGCCATGATCCGGCCTTCATCATCAAGAAATAGCTGCTGCGCCATCTCAATGATGCCAAGCATTTCCCTGACCGCTTTGGATGGTATATATATTTCATCCTCACCACCCTCAACCGTTTTTTTGGTAACACTGGTTACTGAGTATTGCATGTGTTTTTCCTCCCCGTCCGGTGACGGGTAATAAGTTTCGGTATCGTAATTTTCCCCGATCCACTTCATCCAAACAACATCAGTCGGATTGCTGTACGTATCTGTATCCGGTGAACTTACCATCCGGTCGATAGACTCAACAAAAGAGCTCCGTAGTGGGTAATTTTTAACTATATCAAGCAACGCCGGTGCCTGCCCCTTCTCTATGAGCACACCTCGGATATCCACGCTCGAAGTAATAAAGGCTTTGGAATCATGTACTGTAGTGTAGTTAAACAGCGCCAGCCATTCTTTATCGTTGCCTTCACTGCGCAGATCGCGATCTCTGAAATGGACCCAGTTATTAAAATCAATTACCGGTTCACCCTCAACTGCTATCTTTACCTGTTCGTCAGGTGTTCCGGCTTCCTGCATTTCCGGGGCCAGTGGTTCTTTAATAATCCAGTTATCTTTAATATCGGGCATTTGCTCATGAATCGTTTCTGTCAAAAATTCTGCGGGGTTATCAATGGTAATGATCTTCATATAATCATCCACAAATTCCTTAGTATCTTTATGAGGTAGGTAGTCGGATAAATAGCCTTGGATATAATGTACAGTCAGCCAGGTATACTTTTCTTCCTGGGTGAACAGCTTACTTTTTGAGCCATGGCTGGCATCGGTGTAGCTATTACCATTATCTTGGGTTCGGTTAAAGCCTAATGATTTCATATAGGCGATAGAAGCCGAGATCGCCCATTCATGTACCGAAAGATTCTTAAGCGCCAAATGGTCAATATAGGCTTTCAAAAATTCCTCTACCATATCTTCTGGCTCTTTGTCCTTGTCCAAAGACTGGTATTCTAGGAAGTCATCGAACGAACGTTTGATTACATACCAAGCCAAGTCATGAACAATAGGATAAATTTCCTCGCCGCCTTTTTCAAGTGCATCGGCATCGATCGGAATAAATTGCAGCGACTCTACCTGTTGTGGCCGTGCCTGCGCGGCCTGCTCATCGCCGATTACCCCGGCATATAAGGCCTTTTCAACCACAGACCGGAAGCCGATTCTGACGATAATATCGGGATGACTGCCGGGTTGAGCGAAAACATTGGCCAGCGACCATTCTGCTAATTCCTGCAATGCGGTTTTGTCCTTTAGTTTGGAGGCAACTCCTAATGCAATCGCCGCCAGATCTTCCTGTATCTGCGGATCGTTGCATGGGAATAGTTTATCAAGTAATAATTTAAAATCTTGCGGTTGTTTGATCGCCCAGCCAGTCAGTGCGGTGCGTAACCGCTCCCTGAAAGACTGGTCCAGAGTGGCCAGCGCCCAACCAAATACAAGCGGGTATTCATTGTGTAGCGAAAGCTCGGGCAGATAAAGATCACCTTCGCCATCGGGGTCAATTACCCGATGCAGGTCATACCTGAAGTATGGTTGGCTATCCTCCTTTTCCAGTTCATGAATATCGTGGCGGTCAATGCCAAGCCATATCTTATCACGCTCTACCGCTGTAGGTTGCTGCATCAGTAAGCTATGCAGGTATTCTGCACCAAAATAATTGGCTGAGGAGGCCGCTGATGGATAAATAAGTGTGCGGAATACGAAATACCGGCTCTTATGGTCTTTAAAAAATAAACCATCGATGTTCGCTTTGAATGAGGCGGCGACATCTGACGGGGCCTGGATCAGGGCTTTGGTTTGCAGCTGCTGGATGGTGGCCGGTGCTATCCCTTCGATTAGGAAATCATCTCGGCCAATCAGTAGGTCATGGTCATGAAAGAGCGTATTGGTGATTTCCTGAACGATACGCTGGTTAATTAATTGCAATTCGGTGGGTTTTTCTCTTTTCGGAACGGCACGCAGAAATTCCGGTATGGCGGTTATTTCCCGTTTAATAATACCGGTTACATATTTTTCCGCCATGATTACCTCCATAATAGATTGATATGTTAGGGTATAAGAAACCTGTTTCTTTTTCAAGGCTCCCTTACCAACAGGTATTTCACTTTTGCTAAGGAAGGCATTGTTTATTAAAAATTCAATTGTCCTCTCCACTTCCTTGTTAGCCAAATAACTTAACGAGCCGTCCTTCAGTAAAGTGAACAGGTCCGTATGGGATATCTCCGGCTTATTATAAAACACCTCCGCAATCGCTCCAATGGCCTCCCTCACCGGATTGCGTGCTGCACCGGGGTTCTTTACCGTTTTAAATTCTTCATCCATCCGGTCAATCTTTTCATTGAGAAGGTCTTGTTCGGCAGTGAGTATCTCGTCTTCTGCGGTGAGTTTTTTGCCTTCATATAATTTACAAAATAACCTTAGGGCATACAGACTGTCTACGCCCCGGATCAGCGATCTTGGTTCTACGGTTATATTAAAGTGCTCAAAGTAGTGGTCTACCACCTCCTGCACAGGTATATCGCCCTCGCGCGGGATCTCGATCACTCGGAAAGTTCGGTCCCTCGGCATTTCCTCATCATTTAGGAAATAAGGCCTGGCGGTAAATGCAAAACGCACCCTAGGGTAGCGACCTGTCAGTATAACGCTTTCTCTTATCCGTATATACCATTCCGGCCAGTGGTCGGTGTCCTCCTCCAGTCCATCAATACAGATCATGACTTTAGCTGGTTCATTTTTCAACTCTTCCCCTGGATTTAAAGCTTTGGCTGCCTGGTAGTCGGCGCGAAGGGCAAGCGTTTCAAGCGCAGATAACATTTCGTTTTTATTCCAGTTATCAATATCTAGCGCCTTTTGAAGTAAATTTTTCCAGTCGCTATTTGGTGCGCCCTTAGCCCTAATGATCAGCGCCGGCACCCTTTGGCGATTCAGGCGGATATCCACCGTATTTGAAACTGCGTGGGTTTTGCCGGTCCCAGGATTACCTAGGAAGAGCCGGCCAGATTGAACCACCTCATCCTGTATTTTGTTTACCATAGCTGTCAGATCGAGATCGACAATTCGGTCGAGCGTAGCCAACAAGCGTCTCGGCAGGCCTAACTGGCGGTCGGTTGGCAGCCAATCTCCCAGCTCATTGAACATATCGCTGGTAACCGGCATGGGCTGAAACGTAATGGCGGGCAAATCGCTCACTCCTTCCTGAACTGCAGTGATTAGCGGCAAAAGGGAAGAAAGGTTATGATTGATATTGGATTGTATGGCATTCAGTTCCGTTAGAATAGGGCTTCCTGCCTGCAGGGTTTCAGTAAATCGTGAGATAAGGGAGGTGGTATTTTGCAATATTTTGCTGGTTTCCCCGATTCTATCAAGCAACTCTTTGCGATAGTCCTGGCTGAACAAAATCTGTTCGATATGGCCTTGGATAACACCTGGACCGTGTAATTCGGGAATGTAACGCTTGTCAATCCAGCCCGCCTTTTCCAGCTCGAATTGACCCACCAGTTGCTTAAAGGTGACTACATCTCGTTCGAACCAGAATTTGTTCATACCCTCGTTGTCAGATTCCAACAATTCGGTTTGCATATCCTGCTCGAACCACCAAGTAAATGTCGTGTTGGTATGTACCCCTTGTATTTTAGCAGAGAGCTGATCTACACGTGATTCTTCCGTATTGACAACCGGAACCTGCCCTTTACCTATTTTGGTTGAACTCAGGGAGCGGGGAACACAAATGATATATTCCACAATCTTTTTCCGGAGTTTTAAGGCGGTATTTACGGATTTTTCTATTTGCATGATCTGGCTATCCTGCATGGTTGTTAGGAACCATTTAGCCTGAACAGCAATAATGTCACCATTCTTCAACTCCCCATAAGCCTCGATTCCGCCATCGCCCCCGGCACCATTGACCACACGGAATTTTACTAGGTCACTGCCATATTTTCTGCGCAGGTACCGCTCAAACAATTGGGTACAGAAGGTTTCAAAGGCGTTCTGTGGGCTGTCGCTGTAGGTTTTGAAATTATTAAAATCCATTTCAGTAAATATGTTTTGCTGATTTCTATGGAGCAATGTACAGAATAATATTTTTTGACTAATTTAATCGATGTTCTAGAGATACCACTAAAAGACTGAATTCCAAATTGAGCGAGATGAGCAATTATTTGCTTCTCCGAATATCCCCCTAGCTTAACATCTTTATTGTCTACCCTTGATCTTCCTTCAATAAGACCACGAGCCCCTGTTTAGGGCTGAGGTTCAGGCCAATTTACTTTGAAGGAGGGAGCCATCACGGGGCAATTAAAGTTCACTAAAGGTAATTGACATGAGCGATTTGGCTAGGAGCAGTAGCATCCAGTAGTGTATTGCGTAGTTATTGTATGCAGTTTATTATTCTTTCAATTAAGTAGTTTCACATATTTTGATTTGATGTACTCAATCAGGGATTTCTCAAAACCCCCTAAGTCCATTCCATCCTGAATGTATTTAGAAGGTATTAGTGTTCTGTAATCCCCATCTAAGCTGAATTTATCTGCTTGATGTGCATTTGAATAGATGTCGACTAAATGCCCCACCTTACTACCAACATCCGTATTGAATTTCATGTATTCCACAATACTGCTAACCGATTCTATTTCATATTTGTCTGCCCCAGCGTACATTGTCATATCTATTGAGCACAATGCAAAGCAATCTGGGTTTTCGTCTGCTCTAAGGGTTTGATTTCGCGAAATTCTAATTGGGGTGGTTTCTAACCATTTTGATTTTACTTCAATGTAGTAAACGGCTTTGTGTTCAATATAAATTACTAAGTCCTGGCCGTCTTGTTCGCTCGTAATTGTTGCATTGATATTTTCATCAAGATGCTTTCTTAACACATCTTCCAGATGGTTGCCTATTTTCTTTTTGTATTGCATTTCGGCTTCATCCTGATGTTTTTTTCTCAGAGCATCTTCGCCAAGTTTGAGTAATTCATCAAGGTTGGGATGGTCAGCAATTCCGGCTAATTTTTTTATTACATCTTCGCTTTGACTTAGAATTGTGAAGGAAGCTTCTCCATCTGCAAGCTGAACTAGAATTGCAGATTTGTTGCGGTGCGTAGCAGGGAATATCCTCTCGTAGGTTTCCCATTCAGGTTGATCTTGCTTAAAGTTTCTGATTATATCAATAATGGCAGACTTAAATGGATGATCTTCCATATGGATTTCATTACCTGACTCACTAAAAAACTTTTGTTCAATTTGTCTGGTTAAATCCAAGCTGCTGGTCGATTTCATTTCGTCATAAAGATTTTTAATAACGGAATGTGCCAGTTTTGATTTAACAGGTTCGTTAGAATCCACTACCTTATCGTATAAATCTTTTACGAAATCAGGTATTTGGCTGTCTTTATGTAAGGATGTAATCGGTTTAAGCTGAAAAAGTTGATTCGGATAAACATCATACCTCAAAAAGAACTTTTTAACATCAGCAGAACTAAATGCTTCATTCAAAACTTTCGCTAAAGCATCAATATTGGTTTCAACCCATTCTCTGTCTTTGTTGCTAATATCGTTCAGATAAATTTTGAAGAAATCAAATTGCCCTTTACGCACATCAATATTATCTTCACCTAATAATGTTGGTAGAACTAATTGTGAGAACGTTAATTGGTAATGCTCTGCGATTAACTTGATGACACGCACAGGACCACTAATTGAATCTTCTTTGGTAACAATACTTGCATATTGCCTCAAACTTGCCAGATAATTTTCGGGAAGTTCGTGAGAGCAGGTTCCGTCCTTAACATGTTCGTCTAAGGACGCGTTGATCAATCCCATATAATCCTTTCTGCCGAAACGCTCAAACTCTAAACCTTCTAGGAGAAAATCAGGTTTAATTTGACGATTAGAGATTTTAGGATTTATGACGTCCGCAATATTAATCAGCTCATCTGTCAATTCCACAGACTTACTCAATTCAACTTGCTTTCTAAACTCGCCTTTAATGTTGGGTAAAAGTGCCTGATTGGCAAAAAGTTCACCCTCTCCTTTACGAATCATTTCTTTGTACAAGAGAATCAATTCTTCTTTATCAAAAGATTCAATGGTTCCTGATTCCTTAATTTTTTCCGCTATATCCGCAAATCCAATTCTATCTATTTCAGGCACATTCCATTCATCTGTCAGTTTTGTCCAGATAGGAATAAGGTCTGGTTTAGGTAGATTTCTAAAAAACCTACCTGCTATGTTGTATATGGCTGCTAAAGTTTCAGGTGTTGCACCATCAATAACAAATGAATCGAGAAAAATGGCATCTTGTGCGGCTATTATATCTGAAACTGTCTCTACAAAAGGCAATGATTTAAACTTGGCAGTCCATTTCTGTTTAAGGCTTCTGTAATAATCGCTGAGTTCCTGATTGTCTAAGCTTATCGCAAAGTTTATTTCAGCGAAAAAATGCGGTTTTCTAATTTTTGAGAGTTTATTTTCTAAAAAGTCAAAAATGAGCTGAGAAGCTTCCTCCATTAATTTTTGATTGGCTTCCTCTTCAATTTTGTTCTTTTCGTTTTCCGAATTCAGATGCAAACCATCTCTTGGTTCGGTTGGTTGAAAGTTTTTGGAGTGAATAACGAAATTGAAACCAAAAGCTTCAGTTCCAATCAGGGGATAGAATAAGAATAATTTTGGCACTGAATCAGGCAGGGCATCCGCATTTCCGATATAGTCTTCTTCATTGGTACTACTAGTAAAAGGAAGTGCTATGGTAATCCTATTCGTTTTTAAATAATTGATTTTTTTTACTTCCTCATTTATGCGTATCACCTGGCTGAAGAAGTGTTCTGAGCTTTCCTCTGAATCGTCTTTTTGATAAATTGTTGCTGTGCCTTGAATGTCTGTGACCGTGACTTTTTTCAATCGCTTATTGAATATCATCACATAGGGTAGAATTGTTTTTAGAGATTCTATGGCTTCAAAGGCTCGTTTCCTGTTTAGGTCATTGTTGAAACCAAATCTGAAATCCGTTGCGGGTAATTCTTCAAAGGTTAGTGTATGATTTAAAAGTTCTTTTACTTGATCTCTCAGATTACTAATTTGATCACATAATTTCTCCCAATCCTGTGTGCTTCTGTCAATCACAAGATTTTCAAAATTGATGTGCCCTTCCGAGTCTGTTTGTGAGTCTTCGCCTTCATACTCATCTTTAATGGCTCCACTTACTTTTACAATATCACCAAACGAATGTGAAGTCATAAAACCTGTGCCATATTGCCCAATGGGGTCAGCTTCTGCTCGGTCCAGTTTCTTTTCAGTTAAGGTTTTTGAACTAACCTGAGTAAACAAACAATCCAAAGTGTGCATGGTAAATGGCACCCCATTGTGTGAAAATATGAGTTCTTCATTGGTAACCTTGACATTGATTTCGCAATGTTCACTTAAGTCTACTGCATTTTGAAATAGCTCCCAAATAGCACGTTTAGCATAGTTGGGACTAATTTTTTTTATGCCTTGTATTATTCGGTCTGCATGCCCTTTTAAATCATTTTTTTGGGTACGCTTATCGTATTGGTTAGCTCTTGTGCTTTGTGATTCCATTTCCATGTAATAATTAAGAGACTTAGATAGTTTTTTGAACGGTTATCGATTTTAATGGTATACAACAATTGAGTAGTATCATTGATGATATCCCACTGATTAGAGCTAAGATAACAAATCCCAATAATCAAGTAACATACAGCATACTAGTGATGATCTATTTAATACAATTACAAACGTTTATATGGAAAGACTTTGAGACCTATTTTTTGGAATAGCATAATTAAACGGCCTTTTTAAGGAACGGTTTAAATGGCATCGTATAATGTTCGTTTCCAGTTCCATTTGTCGTTCTTTTTAGTAGTTCCTATAATTCACCTTTTATGGCACTAAAATCTTCAAAAATAGATTTGATACCAACACAGAATTTAGCACCCTACGGGTGCTTTTTTGTGGATAGGGGGAAAGAAGAGAAAGGTGAGTTCATGGGAGGACAGCGTAAAAAAAAATTTAATACGCCGCAAATCAGCCGGAAAACCAGCCAAAATGTTTTAGGTATGTTTTAGGAAGGGAATCAAAAAAGGCTCCCGATTTCTCGGAAGCCCTTTGTTTGCTAGTAGCGGGGACTGGACTCGAACCAGCGACCTTCGGGTTATGAGCCTTGTGAGCATTGGTTCGATATGGTCTTAAATGTAGTAAATACT
>RCMY010004689.1_pt1 | contig 11723 bp, 10 predicted proteins | sample 2041341 | NCBI WGS metagenome assembly RCMY01 (sample SAMN09708234, study PRJNA481090) | Marine sediment metagenome, whole genome shotgun sequencing project.
ACAAAGTTTCGTACAGTGTAAACGCTCATGAAGTTCTACAATGGTAGTCTTAAACCCTTATTGATCGTTGCGAATCTCGGATATAGCCATTTTTTGCTCATGTCTTTCCGCCTTTCGAATCGAGATTATGTGAGCACCCTCTGCTAGCAGGCGTTTAAAGTGAGTGACCTTGCCGGGGTACTTCGCCGTCATGCGTTCGAAATACTCGACAAAGGCTTCCTTGCCACTCGCCACTTCGGGATCGTGCTGGATGTACTCGCTTCACACGTACTTTTCGACCGCAGCACGCAGCTTGCCCTGATTAAACATCAAGTCGTAGAACGCCTGTGCGGTTGCTTTGTTATGCACCGGATTATTGCTTATGCAAATTCTCCTTAACGCGCGTTAGCTTATTGTTTACCAAAGATACTGACTGGCTTTGTTGTGCGAGCTAACTCCGACTGATGGTGATCTTGCCCTTGGCCTTGCCGCTTTCGATCAGCGCATGGGCCGTACGCAAGTTCGCTGCGTTGATTGGCGTGAGCGTCTCGCTCACCGTTGATCGCAGTCTACCCGCGTCGATTTCATCGGCCACATAGGACAGCAGTTTGTGCTGCTCAATCATGTCCGGCGTGTTGAACATTGAACGCGCAAACATAAACTCCCATATCAAGCCGGCGGCTTTGGTTTTGAGGGTGTCAAAACTGAGGGGCCGTTCGTTTTCGACAATGGACACAATGCGCCCCTGTGGGCGTATAAGGTCGGTGACGGCATCCCAGTGGCCGTCGGTGTCGTTGAAGATCGCAATATGATCGACGAACGACAGCCCCAGCGCCTCGATTTGCGGGCGCAATGGCTCACGGTGATTGATCGCGTGGTCTGCGCCCAAATCCTCCACCCAGGCAACCGTCTCTGGACGTGATGCGGTGGCGATGACGGTGAGCCCGGCAGCTTTCGCAAGCTGAATACCCATCGAGCCGACCCCGCCTGCACCGCCGATGATGAGCAGGGTCTCGCCTCGATTGCCTCCATTGCGATCCAGGTCCAGCCGATCGAAAAAAGCTTCATAGGCTGTGATCGTGGTCAGCGGCAGGCCAGCGGCTTCGGCAAAGGACAGGGCCGATGGCTTGCGTCCGACGATGCGCTCGTCGACCAGCTGGAAGTCGGCGTAGGCACCGGAGCGGGTGATGTCGCCAGCATAGTAAACTTCATCACCGGCCTTGAACAGCGTTACCTCATCGCCGACGGCTTCAACTACGCCGGCCGCGTCCCAGCCTAAAATACGCGGCGTCTCCTCCACATCATCTTTAGGCGCGCGGACTTTGGTATCCACTGGATTGACGGCGATGGCTTCGATCCGCACCAGCAGGTCGCGTCCTGTCGGCTGCGGTTTGTCGATCTCGATATCCTGCAGTGAATTTGGGTCCTCAATAGGCAGGTAGTGCGTGAGTCCTATGGCTTTCATTGTGTTGTCTCCTCAGTGTGTCGCCAAACTATATCAATTTTCTGCAAATTGATAATTAGGTATAATTCAAAATCATAATTTGGAAAATACAAACAATGGACCTGGACCTTGCCACAGTTCGGCTGTTTATTCGGGTTGCTGCGTTGCGCGCAATCGGCCGCGCGGGCCATGAATTAGGCTATTCAGCCGCGTCAACCACCCAGCGTCTGCAGGCGCTGGAGGCGGGGCTCGGGGTTAGCCTGCTGTCTCGCACGACTCGGTCGGTGACTTTGACCCCGGACGGGGAACGCTTTCTCGCGCATGCGCGGTCTATCCTGGATGCCGTTGAAGATGCACGCCTCGACCTGTCCGGCGGGGAAACCCGTATCAAAGGTCTGTTGCGGGTCACCGCATCCGCAACCTTCGGCCTTCAATACATCACACCGCACATTCCAATGTTTCTGGAACAACATCCCGATGCGCACATCGACCTGCAGCTCACCGACAGCGTGCTCGACATCGTGGAGCACGGTTTTGATCTGTCGATACGAATTGGCACGCTGGCTTCCTCTACCTTGCGGGCTCGCAAACTGGCGGATAGTCCGCGCGCTTTGGTTGCCGCGCCGGCATACATTGAGCGCCATGGAGCGCCCGCATCGCCGGCGGATTTGAGGAGCCATAATTGCATCGTGCTAGGCGACGAACAAAATTGGGTTTTCGAGACCGCGCAAGGCAAGACCGAACGCGTCTCGGTGTCTGGTCGTTTTCAATGCAACAACGGCGACGCTATTCAGCGCGCGGTGCGCGACGGTGTCGGGATTGCGGTGACGTCCCTCTGGAATGCCAGCGATGACATCACACGCGGTGATCTTGTCGTCCTCATGTCCGAGTTCCGCGTATGGCCGGAGTGGAATATCTGGGCGGTCAGGCCACCCTCCCCGCTGGTGCCCGCCCGAACGCGGGTGTTTACTGATTTCCTGCAGGAAAAATTTCGCACATTGCCCACACACCGACGTATCGACGCAAAATAAGCGCACGACCGAGAAACCGGTTTGAAAATGATTACCCTATTGACGCCTTGGACGAAATGAGGTCTTCCGTCATGGGAGGAGCTAACCGTGCGTCAGTGACCGCCTCCCCGCACTAGTCCTGGGCTTGATACGGAATAATCAGTTCTTTACTGTCCCAGTCGCTGATGGTCGTGGCGCGGATGTGGATTCGAGTGACGGTGCCAGTGTTTCCCGCAATCGTCACGGTGTCACCCAGGCGGAATGGTTTTTCAAATAGAATAACGCAGCGTTTTTTCAACTTCCAGCCCGTGATGGCTCCATGCTCCGGGCAGGTTGGTGAAACACTCCCAGGGGGCTGCTTCGCGATACCCGCTAACTTATGAGTGACGCGAAGTAGTCGTCCCAACGCTGGTGCGGGCGGCCGGCTGCGGTTCCGAAGTCACTTGGGTTGTCGAGGGCACCGTCGTGGATGCCTTGGTAAATCCCGACGATGATCGTACCCATGAAGTCGCCCAGTTCGGCGCTGCGGTCTGCCTTGTATTCATCGACAGATATCGGACGATAGTCCAGTCTGGTGCCGAAGGCCCGGTTCAGGTAATCCGCCAGCTCTGCCTGGGTGAGCGGCGTGCCGTGCAGGTGGTAGGTGTGACCGTTGTGCGCGGCCCCGGTCAACATGCGGGCATAGGCGAAGGCCAGCTCTGGACGGGAAGTATAGCCGCAGCGGCCATCACCTGCGCAATTGGCGATCTCGCCGGCCTTCCGGTAGCTCTCGATGGACTCCACGTCAGGCTCGATATAGATACCGTTTCGGCCGATGACCCAGTCGAGGCCACTGTCGCGCACATCTGCCTCGGTCTGACGATTGCTCTGGACGACAGGGGAGAAAGCCGTTCCCTCCTCGGCACCCTGAACGCTGGTATAGACGATCTTTTTGACCCCGGCGGCCCTGGCGGCATTTATGACGTTGCGGTGCTGTCCGATCCGTTTTTCAGGCTCAGCCATGCCGGACACCAGGAGTACCGTGTCGACCCCGGCCAGAGAGGCGCGAAGCTGGTCGGCGTCGTCATAGTTACCGGGGCGGATTTCGATGCCCAGCCCCTTAGCTTTGTCGGGGCTGCGGGCGAGGCCGACGATAGTCTCGCCCGTGTTCATAGCGATCAGGGCCGTGGCGATTGCCGCGCCAAGTTGTCCGGATACGGCGGTTACGGCGATAGTCATCGTGTTTTCTCCTGTTCTTTAAAATCAGTCAATAAACTCAAGCACATGCTCTAATAGCAGTTCAGGTACTTCCTCTGGAATATAGTGACCTGAAGGCAGTGAGCCACCCTTCACTTGTTTGGCCACTTTCCTCCATTCCGTCAGCGGTTCAAAGCAACGGCCCACCACTCCATGCCGCCCCCACAAAATCAACAATGGACAGGTCATTTTCTTGTTAGCATCAATATCAGCTCTATCATGCTCCAAGTCGATGCCCGCACTCGCCCGGTAGTCCTCACAAATGGCAGTGGCCGCACCCGGTAACTTGAGGCAGCGTAGATATTCGGAAAATGCTGCATCGGTAAATGGTGCCATTCCTGCACTGCGTGTTCCCATAACACTGCGCAAATAATTTTCCGGGTCCGCTTCAATCAATGATTCTGGCAGGGGTGCCGGTCGAATCAGAAAAAACCAATGCCAATAGGCTCTGGCAAATTCCTGGTTGGTCTGTTCATACATCGCAAGGGTCGGTGCAATGTCCAGAAATATCATTCTTTGAACGCACCTGGGATGATCCATGGCAAGGCGGTGAGCAACCCTGGCACCCCTATCATGAGCGAGGACTAGAAAATGCGAAAAACCGAGAACTTGCATCAACTCGACCTGATCTTGCGCCATCACCCGTTTGCAATAGCCCGCCGCGCCGTCACTGGCAGGGGGCTTATCGCTATCACCATATCCCCTCAAGTCAGCAGCTACTACGGTAAAGTGCCGGGCCAGGCGATCGGCTACTTTGTGCCAAATTACATGGGTTTGAGGATGACCATGTAGCAGCAGTAGCGCCGGGCCACGGCCACCAATACGGCAATGTATAGTTACGCCATTTACCAGTATCTTTTTACTTTCATACGATGCGAACATGAATGAGGCTCCACTGCGTGTCCTGTTCGCGCAACAGGAACAAAGTACAACAGGCGGCCAACATTGGCCAGGCTGCCAAGAATAATAGATGCGGCCCTTCAAAGGGTGTCAAATATTGTTTGAACGCGGATAATGTTGGCACCGAATGAAACAACAGGACGGCATCATAGGTGAAATTTTTTTTGATACCCCCCAAAAATTGGACACGCGGCAAAGAAGCTTTTATCCTCGCTGCCATTAGCCACCACAGCCGCTATGGAACAACCGAACAACGGCATGATTGAACTCTACAGCTGGAACACATCCAACGGTCGCAAAGCCAGCATCATGCTCGAGGAATGCGCGTTGCCTTATAACGTTCACCCGATCAACATCGGCCAGGACGAGCAATTTACCCCGGACTATCTCACGCTTAATCCCAACGGTAAAATTCCGGCGATCATCGATTCTGACGGCCCTGAAGGGCAGCCCTACAGCGTGTTTGAATCGGGCGCTATCTTGCTGTATCTGGCGGAGAAGACCGGCCGCTTCATGCCGCGTGACAGGGCCAAACACTATGCCGTCATGCAGTGGCTAATGTGGCAGATGGGCGGCATCGGTCCCATCTTCGGCCAGCTGCATCATTTTAAACGCGCGGCCAAAGAACAGGTGCCTTACGCGATCGCCCGTTATGATAAAGAATGTCGGCGTTTGTATGGCGTGCTGGATAAGCGGCTGCAGAACCGAGATTACGTCTGTGACGAGCTGTCCATTGCCGATTTCGCCATTTTCCCTTGGACAGCCCGATATGAATGGCAAGAGGTTGAGCTTGCTGAATACCCTAACGTTAAACGCTGGTTCGATACGTTAATGGCTCGTCCTGGCGTGCAGCGTGGTATGGAAATTCCGGAGACATGATATGCGCAAAACGATCGATTATTATCTGACCTTGCAGTCGCCATGGGCTTATCTTGGTCACCAGCGGTTGCTGGATATCGCCACTCGCCACGACGCCGCGATAAATATCTTTCCGCTCGATTTCAGTGTCGTGTTTGCTGCCAGCGGCGGTTTGCCGCTGGCCAAGAGGGCGCCACAACGGCAGGCTTATCGACTGGTCGAACTGCAGCGCTGGCGGGATTTTTTGAATCTGCCGCTGAATCTTCATCCCGAATACTTTCCTGCCGATGAGAAACTCGCTGCCGCAATGGTGATTGCTGTACGTGACACCGACCCGGCCGCAGCGTGTGAGCTTGCCGGTGCCGTGCTGCGCGCCATCTGGGCCGAACAGCGGAATATTGCGGAACGACAAACATTGCTCGACATCGCTGCTGATTGTGGTTTGGACGGGGCCGATCTGCTGGCGGCAGCGGACTCCACTACCGTAACGGCAAGGCTCGCCGAGGATAGTGAAGCAGCTCTACTGCGCGGCGTGTTTGGCGCGCCGAGCTATATCTACAACGACGAGTTATTTTGGGGCCAGGACCGGATGGATTTTCTGCAGCGGGCTTTTCAGGCTTAAAGGCATCTCTGGCCAGGATTTAGACTGTAGTATAAATGGCACCGCCTTAAGCTTACGCCACAGCCGCGCTTTCAGTATCGCTGCGGCGGCGCTTTTCCCGTTACGCAGCAACCAAGGTGGGATAGTACAGCAGCCATCTTCGTTACTAACCCTACGCCAATTGCAAGACCACCGTAGCCAATGGCGGCAAGGTAACAGAAATCGAAAAAGCGCGACCGTGCGCCGGTACGGCTTCAGCACTGACAACACCCTGATTTCCGCAATTTGAACCCCCGTAGCATTCAGCATCGCTATTGAAGCACTCGCGATAATCCCCTAATTGCGGAACACCGCAGCGATACTGAAAGCGCGGCTGTGGCGTAAAATTGCACAGTACGACTGCCGCAGGTCCTGCAGTGCGCGGTTTGCGCAGATAGGCGTAAACCGACTGCTGGTAATCGCTGGCTTCTATCCATTCAAATCCCTCGGCGTCACAGTCCAGCTCATGCAGCGCCGGTGTGTTGCGATAGAGTTCGTTCAAGTCTCTTACCAGATGGTGAACGCCCGCATGGTCGGATTCATTCAGCAGATGCCAGTCCAGGCTAATGTCATGATTCCATTCGTGCGCCTGGCCAAATTCACCACCCATAAACAGGAGCTTTTTCCCAGGGTGAGTCCACATAAAGCCGAGATAGGCACGCAGGTTTGCAAACCGTTGCCACGCATCGCCTGGCATACGGGTTAGCAGCGTACCTTTGCCGTGTACTACCTCATCATGACTCAGTGGCAATACGAAGTTTTCGCTAAAGGCGTAGTTTAGTCCGAAGGTTATTTCATGATGATGGTACTGACGGTGTATCGGATCTTGCGAGATATACTGCAAACTGTCGTTCATCCAACCCATATTCCACTTATAGCCAAAACCCAGCCCGCCGCTGTAAGTAGGGTGAGATACCCCTGGCCATGCGGTAGACTCTTCGGCGATAGTCGTCACGCCCGGGAATTTAGCGTAGATACGCTCATTAAAACTACGCAGCAGATCAACGGCCTCCAGATTTTCGCGCCCGCCATACTTATTCGGAATCCATTCACCGTCCTTACGGCTGTAGTCCAGATAGAGCATGGAGGCGACCGCGTCTACTCGCAATCCATCAATATGGTATTCATCAATCCAGAATAAGGCGTTACTCAACAAAAAGGTCTTAACTTCGTCGCGGCCATAGTTGTAGATCAGCGTATTCCAGTCGGGATGAAAACCCTTGCGCGTGTCTTCGTGCTCGTACAGACAAGTACCATCGAACCGGCCGAGGCCGTGTTCATCGCTGGGGAAATGGCCTGGAACCCAATCTATTAATACGGCCAGCTCGGCCTGATGGCATTGATCGACAAAATATTTAAAGTCGTCCGGCGTGCCGAAGCGGCTGGTTGGCGCAAACAGGCCGATAGGTTGATAACCCCAGGAGCCATCGAAAGGAAACTCGCTAACAGGCATCAATTGCAGATGGGTAAAACCCAGATCCTTGGCGTAGGGAATCAGTTGGTCGGCTAGCTCACGATAGGTCAGGTAACGGTTTCCCTCTTCCGGCACTCGCTTCCAGGAGCCCAAATGCACTTCATAGGTGGAGATGGGCGCAGCGAGCGCATTGCGTTGCTCGCGTAATTGCGGCCAGGCGTCATCCTTCCAGGCATAGCTGTCCATCGACCACACTTTCGACGCCGTCTCAGGGGGATGTTGCATGGCGAACGCATAAGGGTCGGCCTTTAGCGGCAGTAGATGACCATTGGCGTCGTGTATTTCGTATTTATACAGGTCACCCTGTTCCGCGCCGACAACAAATAACTCCCACAAGCCGTTGTCCGGATGCCTGTGCATAACATTACGGTTACCGTCCCAGTTGTTGAAGCTTGCAACAACCGCGACGCTGCGTGCAGCGGGTGCCCACACAACGAAGAGCACGCCGTCCACTCCCTTAACTTGCATAGGATGTGCGCCGAGCCAGTTGTATGCTGACTCATGCGTACCCTCGGTGATTAGATAGCGATCATCATCGCCCAATAGCGTTTGAAAACGATCGGCAGATTTCTTCATGTTCAGGGTTGCCTCTGAGGATAATGTTGACGTAGATTGCCCGGCATACTATTCGCCCCTATTCGTAGAGTTCACTTAAATATCGCGTGACGCTGCTTTGCCAGGTGAAGCGAGACAGTGCCGCCTGCTCACATATAGTTTCCCACTGTTGTGGTTTTTGCTGTATGCAATCAAGCGCCAATTCGAAAGCCTGCAACATCGCCTCAGCCTGCCCTAGCGGCGTATTACCCGCGAAAGACAAACCGTTTTCGCCGTCTTGTACCGTGTCATTTAAGCCGCCCACCTGGTGCACCAAACAGGGTTGGCCAGCTCGCATCGCAAGCATTTGACTGATACCGCAGGGCTCAAAGGAACTCGGCATCAGAAACAGATCGCCGGCTTGGTACAGCGCGTTGGCAATGCTGTCAGAATAGCCACGCAGAAAAATAAAATTTTCGAATTGGGCGCTGACAGACGTTAAAAAGCTCTCAAGCTGTTCATCCCCGCTGCCAAGAAAAACACAGCTGCCACTCTGACCAAGGCATTCCAGCAGCGCCTCTAACGCAATTTTTCCATCCGGCAGGCGTTGCTGTAGCAGGCGCATTTTCTGGTCGGTTACCCGCCCGACACTGGTGATCAATAGCGGTCTATCGCGCGATGCAAAGCGCCGCAAGCGTCTCTCAGCGACAAAATGCGCGGTCGATACGTGCCGTTCACGACCGATCCAGCGCCACAGTTCCTTGCTCATCAAGGCGGCCAGCTGTGAGTGCTTCAGGCCTTCGGTCGCAGCCTCCTGCGGGTATTCACAGCCATTTAGAATGCCGACCAGCCGGCCCTGATCAGCAGCGCGCTGGAGGTCGGTCTCAAGCCCCTCGCCACCGAAGTAGCCCCTCTCGTCCACTGCACTCGGCTGCAAGATTTCGCGCGCGTAGGTGGGCGAGACGGCGTGCACCTTGTCTGCCAGATTGATACCTGCGCGCATCAAATTAATACAATCTGGCCACCGCTGGTCGGTAACGGCAGAGTCAATGTGAATGCCTGGATACCACGCTTCCAGCGACGATTCGTTATCTCGTAACGGTCGTATCCCCTGCAACGCCAGATTATGGATTGTGTAGACACAGCGAATTTTTTGCAGAAACCGGTAGCGCTCATGGTATTGGCGCAACACCAGCAGCAGCGCGCTATGCCAGTCATGCAAATGTATGATGTCCAGCGTGCCGAAATGTGACTGTTCAACGAGTTTGGCAACGGCAGCACAAAAACGGGCAAACTTGGTTGCATCAGTCGCAAACGGTGAGTCGGGACCATCGTCACTATAGATCCGACCATCGCCATCGGGATTGAATGCCGGGTGATCGATAACCCAATGCGTCACTCCCTCGCAGGCGGGCTCGGCGACAACTTCACAGATGGAGACATGCTCGGTCATGCCACCGAAGCTCACCGGAATACTAGCCGAATGTGTAGCGCCCGCCAATTGTGCGAGCGCATGATAGGCCGGCGTGATGACGTGTACATGACATCCTTGCGCTGCCAGCGCGGGGGGGACGTCTCTCACCACATCGCCAATACCCCCGACCTTGCCTCCAGGCAGCGCATCGTTTTCCGCCGCTACCATTAAGATGTTAAGTTTAGAATTCATCGATTACCTGCTGCGGCTGTTTAGCACGGCACAAGCTGAAGTCACGTGATCACATCCGGCGTGTGCCGCCCGGTATGACCGTCAATGTCGGCGATTGAACTTGCAACGGCAATTAGCGGTGCCAAAGCACGCTGCGGATCTTGCTCGTTTAGCTTGTCGCCGGACTCGTGGCGCTCGATATAGATACGCAGCGTCGCCCCCTCGGTGCCTGTGCCAGACAGTCGGTAGACAATGCGCGCGCCGCCATCGAGAAAAATGCGTGTACCCTGGCCGGCACTTGTACTGCCGTCGACGGGGTCGGTGTAGCTGAAATTATCTGCCGACACGATGCGTGCGCCATGCTGGGTACTGCCAGGTAGTTTGGCCAGCCTGTCGTGTAAAGATGCCATCATCGCATCAGCGCCCTGCGCGGGTATCGCTTCGTAATCGTGGCGGGTAAACCAGGTGCGGCCAAATTGGGTCCAGTGTTCGCGCGTTATCTGCTGCAGCGACTGTTGCCGAACGGCTAAAATATTCAGCCAAAACAGCACCGCCCACAGCCCGTCTTTTTCACGCACGTGGTTAGATCCGGTGCCGAAGCTTTCTTCGCCACACAGCGTTATCATATTTTCATCCAGTAGCGTGCCGAAGAATTTCCAGCCGGTTGGCGTCTCATAACAGGGAATGCCCAGCGCCTCGGCTACCCGGTCGACGGCGCTGCTGGTGGGCATCGAGCGCGCCACGCCCTGCAATCCTCCTTTATAACCAGGTACAAGCTGTGCATTCGCGGTCAGCAGCGCCAGGCTGTCACAGGGGTTGAGATAAAATCCGCTGCCAAGAATCATATTGCGGTCACCATCACCGTCCGATGCCGCCCCCAGGTCTGGCGCATTATCTGCGTTCATCGCAGCGACCAGCGCCTGAGCGTGGGCCAGATTAGGATCGGGGTGGTCACCGCCAAAATCGGTTAATGGCGTACCACGAATTACAGTGTCTTGCCGTGCACCCAAACGGTCGATAAAAATCGCTCGTGCATAGGGGCCAGTTACCGCATTCATGGCGTCGAAGCGCAAGCGGAAAGTGCCGGCACTTAACAGCGTGGCCAAACGGTCAAAGTCGAACAGGGTTTCCATTAAGTCGGCGTAGTCGCTGACCGAATCGATGATCTCTACGCTAGCGCCGCCCAGCTGCTGCACGCCAAGCCGCTGCAGATCAAGATCAACGTGATCGAGGATTTGATACGAGTCAATCATCTGCGTGCGCCGGTAGATCGCGTCCGTGATCGTCTCCGGCGCCGGACCGCCGTTGCCGATATTATATTTGATGCCAAAATCTTCCGCCGGCCCGGCGGGATTGTGACTCGCTGACAGCACGATACCACCAAACGCCTGCTGCTTGCGGATGACTGCAGAGACGGCGGGAGTAGACAAAATTCCCTCTTGTCCGACAAGAATGCGGCTGAAGCCATTCGCCGCAGCCATTTTCAGAATAACCTGAATGGCCTCTCGATTGTGATAGCGTCCATCCCCACCCACTACCAAAGTCTTGTCCTGAAAGCCCTCAAGACTGTCAAAAATAGACTGTACGAAATTTTCCAGATAATGCGGCTGCTGGAAAACTCGAACTTTCTTGCGCAAGCCGGAAGTACCAGGCTTTTGCCCTTCGATAGGTGCTGTCTGGACGTTGACGATGTTCATAAACGTGTTCCTGCCAGGTCACTCACTTTTTTGTTCCAGGTCAAAGACGGTTGGCTAGTGCGAGTAATGCAAATCCTGACCCAACATGTCAGGGGTTACCAGCACCACACCCTGCTCGGTCACGCGGAAGCCACGCGCCTTGTCCTGTTCCGGGTCGACACCAATCTCTGTGCCCTCGGCAATCTGGCAACCGCGGTCAATAATCGCTTTGCGAATAGTGCAATGGCGACCAATATCGACCTCTGGCAACACCACGGTATCTTCTATCGTGGTATAGGAGTGCACGACCACACCGGAAAATAGTAA
>RCMY010004690.1_pt1 | contig 11723 bp, 8 predicted proteins | sample 2041341 | NCBI WGS metagenome assembly RCMY01 (sample SAMN09708234, study PRJNA481090) | Marine sediment metagenome, whole genome shotgun sequencing project.
TACTGCCGGGGCAACCCGGTGGGAGAGTAGGTCGCCGCGGAGATCCTTTCACAGCAGCCGCCCCATCACGGGGCGGCTGCTGTCGTTTCATCCCATGTCCGGTCCCACCAGATTCGATCCATCCCCCTTCCAGGTCCGTCCCGGACCCACGGCTTGCGCCGACGTCGGATCAGGGGCACTGTCAGCGCACGAGGTGCGCACCTCCGTGTCGGCGTCGTTCGCCACGCGGGCCACGAGGAGTACGTGATGAGCAACGACCAGCGGCCCCGCCGCCAGGGTTCCGACGGGCCCCGGCCGGCTTCCGTGCCCAGCCCCGGGAAGCGCGGCAGCCGCGGTGGCGCCGGTCGCAAGAACGACCAGTGGGGCAAGGACGCCGCGCAGCGCGGTGGTCCCAAGGGCGGCAAGGGCGCCTCGCCCAAGCCCGACCGCGAAGTCCGCCTGTCCGGACCCGCGAAGGCCGCAGCAGCCGACAAGGCCGCGGGCGGCGGGTCCCCGAAGCCCTTCCGGCCGCCGGCATCGCGTCAGGACGGCAAGAAGCAGCAGCGGCAGGCGGACATCGCGCTGCCCGTGGACCACGAGGTCACGCTGCGCCGCGGGATCCAGAAGGAGATCGAGCGACTCGTCCCGGAGCCGTCGCTCGCGAAGCGCGTGGTCATCGCGCTGGACGCTGGCTCAGAGGCCGTCGAGGACGGGGATCTCGATCGGGCCCTCGAGCTGCTGTCCTGGGCGCAGACGAACTGCCCGCGCTCGCGGACGATCCGTGAGACCTACGCCATCGCGCTGTACCAGTCCGAGCGGTGGGCCGACGCGCTCCGCGAGCTCCAGGCCTACCGACGCATCAGCGGTGAGGCCGACCAGAACCACCTCGTCGCCGACTGTCTGCGGGCGCTCAAGCGGCCGATGGAACAGATCGCGTCCGCCGTGGACGAGATGGCCGGCGGAGATCCTGAGCGCGAGCTCGAGGGCCGGATCGTGCACGCCGCGGAGCTGGGGGAGCGAGGGGATCCGCGCGCCGGGCTCGAGCTGTTGCGTCGCAAGGTCAACGACGACCTCATCCAGCGCGCCGGCACCGAGCCCGAGGCCCGCTACTTCTACGTCCGTGGGGACCTGGCCGAACGAGCCGGTGACGAGTCAGAGGCCCGTACGGCCTTCGCGCGCGTCATCGAGCTGATCGGCGAGGACGAGGCGTGGGACGCGCCCGAGCGGTTGTCCGACCTGGTGGGATGACCTCGGGACGGGGAGTCTCGGGGCCGCTCGCTGCACCGCACACGAACGGACGCCTTCGTGGGTGGACGTTGACGGGCTCGGGGCGGTAGGCTCCGGGCGACTGCTCCCGAGGGAGCAGTCTTGGTGTGTCAGGGCGTGCATCCCGCCAGGGTGCCGGCCCTCGCGCCGAACAGACGGGAGTAGCTCAATTTGGTAGAGCACCGGTCTCCAAAACCGAAGGTTGGGGGTTCAAGTCCCTCCTCCCGTGCGACGGGCATCGCCCACCGGCGCTGACGCGGCCACACGCAGATCCGCCGACCTGGTGGAACGCCACCGGCCTCGACGCCGTTGGCGTGACGCCACCCGCGGCCCACACGCCGCACAGCCACCGATCCGTTCGCCACCGCGAACGCGAGAGTTCGAGGACCCGATGGACCACGATGACGAAACGCCCAGCACGGACGACCGTGAGTCGCGTCGTGCCGAGCGCAAGCGTCGCCGTGAGGAAGAGCGCGAAGCCGCGCCCACCGTGGCCAAGGCTTCCGTGCAGCCCTCCGGTGGAGCGGGCGGCGTCACCGCCGACCGCGAGCGCGTCGGGCCCGCGCAGTTCCTCCGCGAGGTGCGGGGCGAGCTGAAGAAGGTGGCCTGGCCCTCCCGCAGCGAGGTCCTCAACTACACCCTCGTGGTGCTGGTCGTCACGATCTTCCTGACGCTGCTGGTGTTCGGGATGGACTTCGTCATCCGCAACATCACCGTCGAGATCTTCGGCTGACGCCGACTCGACCAGCGCTCACCAGCGCGCCGACAACTTCCCGCTCGACGACGGACAGACCCGTGACCGACCTGAACATCACCTCATCCGACGCCGACGGCGTGACCGACGAGGACCTGCCGACGACCGGTGAGCACGACTCGCCGGTCGATGCGGTCATGGCTGAGGCCACCGGCGGCGACGACGTCGCCGCGGACCCCACCGACGAGCCGGCGGTCGACGAGGTCGCCGCCGACGTCACCGAGGATCTGGACGGTGACGGTGACGTCGACGACCTCGACGACCTGCTCGGCATGGCCGGGGCTGATGACGACGAGCCGGCGGAGCTCGTCGACGAGGCTGCCGAGGACGCCGCCGAGGACGCCGCTGACGACGACGAGGAAGAAGCCGCACCTGTCGTCCGCTCCCGTCCCCGCTCGCTCGAGGAGGTCCGGGACCGCAAGGACCTGATGCGCCTTCGTGGCCGCTGGTTCGTCGTGCACACCTACTCCGGCTACGAGCAGCGTGTGAAGGACAACCTCTCGATGCGCGTCGAGTCGCTCGACGCCAACGACCGCATCTTCGAGGTCTGCATCCCGACCCAGGACGTCACCGAGTTCAAGAAGGGCAAGAAGCAGACCGTCGCCAAGAAGTTCCTGCCCGGCTACGTGCTGGTGCGCATGGACATGGACGACGAGACGTGGGGCATCGTGCGCCACACGCCCAACGTCACCGGCTTCGTTGGCTCCAACGGCTCGCGTCCGTCACCGTTGACCATGCGTGAGGTCGCGAACACCCTCCAGATCCCGGACCGCGTCATCGAAGAGGTCGAGAGCGACCAGGCCCTCGTCGTCGACGCCAAGCCCGAGATCGAGATCGACCTCGAGGTCGGCGAGACCATCCGGGTCACCACGGGCCCGTTCGCCGACTTCACCGGAACCATCTCCGAGATCAACATCGACCAGGCCAAGCTCAAGGTCCTCGTGTCGGTCTTCGGCCGAGAGACGCCGATCGAGCTCCCGTTCGACAACGTCGCCAAGATCTGACGACCTTCCGAGGTCGTCACCCCCGGCGCAGCCACCCGGCTCGCCATGCAACCTCACCGTCCACATCCCGTGAACGGTGCAGCAACATCACCAACCGTTGTGGGAGGCACGGACGCCGCAGTGGCAGTCCGGCCGCACGTACCACGAGGAGGAAACCGCCATGGCCAAGAAAGTGTCTGGCCTCATCAAGCTCCAGATCCCGGCTGGCAAGGCCAGCCCGGCACCGCCCGTCGGCCCCGCGCTGGGTCAGCACGGTGTCAACATCATGGAGTTCTGCAAGTCGTTCAACGACCGGACCCAGCAGAACGCTGGCGACATCATCCCGGTCGAGATCACGGTCTACGAGGACCGCTCCTTCACCTTCATCACCAAGACGCCACCGGCAGCCCAGCTGCTGCTGAAGGCCGCGGGGATCAAGAAGGGCTCCGGCACGCCGCACACCGTCAAGGTCGCCAAGGTGACCTCTGAGCAGGTGAAGTCGATCGCCGAGCAGAAGATGCAGGACCTCAACGCCATCGACCTCGACGGCGCGATGAAGATCATCGCGGGCACCGCGCGTTCGATGGGCATCACCGTCGAGGGCTGAACCCCGACGAGGCGCCGTCCACGGCGTCTGCACCGTTACCCAAAACGTCCGGCGGCCATGCCGCCGGGTCACACGTGGGAGGCACGTCCACGAGGCGGCCGTTTGCACCACGAGGAGAGTCTCATGGCGAAGAAGGGCAAGAACTACAGGGCTGCGCTCGAGAAGATCGATCGCAACACCCTCTACGGCGCGAAGGCGGCTTTCGAGCTGCTGAAGGACGTCAACAAGCTCAAGTACGACCCGACCGTGGACCTCGTCCTCCGTCTGGGCGTCGACCCGCGCAAGGCGGACCAGATGGTCCGTGGCGCGGTCTCCCTGCCGCACGGCACGGGCAAGACGATGACGGTCGCGGTCGTCACGAGCGGTGAGAAGATCGAGCAGGCTCGCGCCGCAGGCGCGGACTTCGTGGGCGGAGACGACCTCGTCGCCGAGCTCGAGAACCTGCTCGACCAGCTCGACGCGGTCGTGGCCTCACCGGACATGATGGGCAAGCTCGGTCGCCTCGGAAAGGTTCTCGGACCCCGCGGCCTGATGCCTGCCCCGAAGTCGGGAACGGTCACGATGGACGTCGCGAAGGCGGTCACCGAGATCAAGGCCGGTCGTGTGGACTACCGCACCGACCGCCAGGGCAACGTGCACACCGTGATCGGCAAGCTCGGCTTCACCGTCGACCAGCTCGTCGAGAACTACACCGCGGTTCTCGAGGAGATCCAGCGTGTCCGCCCGTCGGCCGCCAAGGGGCGCTACATGCGCAACGTGGCGATCTCGACGACGGCCTCGCCGAGCGTGCGCCTCGACCCGGCGAAGACGCTCGACGAACTCTGATCGACAGCAGCAACGCCCGACGGGTCAGGCGATCGCCAGCACGTACCGGTGATCCACCCTGGCCCGTTGACGCGTCATCGGGCGCGCGCCGCACGTCGTGACCCTCGGTTGCGACTTCGCGCGACGCCTCGGTATCGTTCCCCTTCGTCCGCACCTCGGTGCGGCCGACAACGTCCGTCGCTCCGACGGACCACATCACCCGAGACCGTGAGGTCGTCCGCTCCGGCGGACGTGAATGCACCCAGGTGCGCCCGCGTAGGTAGCTCGTCGAGATCCCCGGCCGATTCGGTCGCGTGCGGTCTCCTCGTCACCTCGTGCCCCACGTGCCCCACGCGGGGCGTTCCGCTGTCCCGGGGCCCCACACGATTTCCCACCCACATCCCTGCGTACGAAAGGCACCGCGATGGCCAGGCCAGAGAAGGTTGCCGTCGTAGACGCCGTCCGTGATGCGATCGGCGAATCCGCCGCCACGCTGCTGACGGACTACCGCGGTCTGAGCGTCGCCGAGTTCGCTGAACTCCGCGCCGAGCTCCGCAAGACCGGCGCGACCTACCGCGTCGTCAAGAACACCCTCGCTCGTCGCGCTGCGACCGACGCGGGCATCGTCGGCCTCGAGGACATCCTCGTCGGCCCGACCGCGCTCGTGTTCTGCGCTGATGACCCCGTCGGCCCCGCGAAGGCCCTCAAGGCCTTCGCGAAGTCGCACACGGCGCTCATCGTCAAGGGCGGCTACCTCGACGGTGAGGTTCTCGACGGCGAAGCAGCGTTGAAGCTGGCTGACCTGGAGAGCCGCGAGGACGTCCTCGCAGGTATCGCCGGGCTCGCCAACAGCGCGCTGGCGACCGTCATCAACCTCGCCATGGCGGCGCAGAACGAGGCAGCACGCCTCTTCGCGGCGCTCGAGGCGGACGGCGGCGCGGAGGCCAAGGGCTTCAGCCCGACGGCCCCCGCATCGGCTCCTGCCGAAGAGGCACCCGCTCCCGAGGCCCCGGCCGAGGAAGCACCTGGAGACGAGGCGCCCGCCGAGGACGCTCCAGCAGCCGAGGCTCCGGCCGAGGACGCTCCGGCAGCCGAGGCTCCGGCCGAGGACGCCACCACGGACGAGCCGGCTGCTGCCGACGAGTCCTGATCGACCCCCGCTGTCAGCCCGATCCCGGGCTGCAGCATCCAGACCCGCGCGTCCACCCGGACGCAGCACCACCCCCCGCGAAGTGACCGACCCGGTCCGCGCGTCACACATGAGGAACAGACGATGGCGAAGCTTTCCGTCGACGAGCTGATCGAGGCCTTCAAGGACCTCACGCTGATCGAGCTCTCGGAGTTCAAGACCAAGTTCGAAGAGACGTTCGACGTCACCGCCGCGGCCCCGGCCGCGATGATGATGGCGCCGGGCGCCGCCGCCGAGGAGGCCGAGGAGCAGACGGAGTTCGACGTCGTCCTCACCTCCGCCGGTGAGAAGAAGATCGGTGTCATCAAGGAGGTTCGCGCCCTCACGAGCCTCGGTCTCAAGGAGGCCAAGGAGCTCGTCGAGGCGGCCCCCAAGGCTGTCCTCGAGGGCGTCGACAAGACCAAGGCCGAAGAGGCCAAGGGCAAGCTCGAGGCGGCTGGCGCCTCCGTCGAGCTCAAGTGACACTCCACGTCTCGGTTCGGTGACGCATCCCGCGTCACCGGCCGGTCGGCAACAGCAGACACGCACCGACCCCTGGGCCCCGATCATCGGGGCGCCGGTGGTCGGTTGACGTGTTTCGCTGCCTCTGCCTAGACTCTCTGGCCGCTCGTAGCACTGAGCACGTCCGCCGCATGCCCGCAGCGCTCGAAGTTCAGCAAAGGCCGCTGAATCCCGCAACATCGCTCGTTCTGCCTGGTTCGTCGCGTGATGCCTCGAACGTCGTGCAGCGCTGGAGTCGTCCGCTCGTGACGGCCCGGCACCCCGGCGGAAGCCCAAGTTCGTGCGCGAAGCGCGCACTCGCAAAGGACATTCCGCCACCGTGACCGCGACGCCTCGGCGTCGTCCGTCACTCCCTCGGCATCCGTGTCGAGAACCTGGTCCGGCGCTCTCCCGCCCCGCATCCGGTCCCGCCCCCCATCAATGTCCAGCGCGTGTTCGCCCCGCGCGCCCCATGGAGGCCACCCCTTGGTAGGCAACGCCGCCGCACACCGTTACAGCTTCGCGAAGATCCGTGAGGCTCTGCCGATCGAGGAGCTTGACCTCGTCGCCATCCAGCGCCAGTCGTTCGACTGGCTCCTGGCTCAAGGTCTCAAGGAGATCTTCGAGGAGCTGTCCCCGATCGAGGACTCTCAGGGCAAGATGTGGCTGTCCTTCATGGACCACCGCTTCGACGAGCCCAAGTACTCGATGGACGAGTGCAAGGAGACGGACAAGACGTACTCCGCGCCGCTCTTCGTCACCGCCGAGTTCCTCAACCGCGAGGACGGCACGATCAAGCGCCAGCACGTCTTCATGGGGGACTTCCCCATCATGACGGACAAGGGCACGTTCATCGTGAACGGCACCGAGCGCGTCGTGGTGTCGCAGCTCGTCCGTTCGCCGGGCGTCTACTTCGACCGCTCCGTGGACAAGACCACGAACCGGCCGATCTACGGCACCAAGGTGATCCCGGGTCGTGGTGCGTGGCTCGAGTACGAGGTCGACAAGCGCGAGCAGGTCGCGGTCCGCGTTGACCGCAAGCGCAAGCAGCCGATCTCGGTCTTCTACCGGGCGCTCCAGTCGTTCGTCTTCAACGAGGAGACCGGCGCGTACGAGATGCGTCCGGCGAACGAGCTCGCTCGTGAGGTTCCGGACGAAGAGGTCCTCGGCTTCTTCGGCAACGCCCCCGCGATGGCCTACACGCTCGAGCGTGACAAGACCGAGCGGACGATGTCGAAGTCCCTCGAAGAGATCTACCGCAAGCTCCGTCCGGGCGAGCCGCCGAACGCGGAGCAGGCCGGCCAGCTGCTGCTGTCCATGTTCTTCAACCCGAAGAAGTACGACCTGGCCCGCGTCGGTCGCTACAAGGTCGGCAAGAAGCTCGCGTTCGAGTACCCGCTGCTCATCACGGCCGGCGTGCACTTCTCGACCGAGATCGAGCGTGGCACCAACACCCGGATCGTCCGTGGCCGTGCCACGTCACGCACCGGTGCTCCGGGCGTGGTGTTCCACCACGACGGCGAGGCTGCGCGCTTCGCTCTTGACGAGCACTCCGTCCGGTACCCGGGCGAGCTCAACGAGTCCGACCGTGCCATCGACTTCGCCGGCGTCCTCGTCGACGAGGACTTCCTGCCCCTGAGCGTGCTCATCCGCGCGATGGCCGGCCTCGAGGTCGCGGAGGACGACACCGTCCGCCTCGCCGAGGATGCCCTGGACAGCAACGTCTCCGACGCGGAGATCGAGCGCACCTACGGCAAGACGGCCCTCAAGGGCGAGAAGGTCGACGACCGCACCCCGCGCGCCGCGCTCGAGGCGATCGTCGAGATGATGCGCGCCCGTGAGGAGCGGATCATCAACGGCGTCTTCAGTCACTGGGCCGAGGAGCACGGCGACGTCGAGCTCCCCGCCCTGCTGAACGACGGCAAGACGCACCCGGCCGCGGAGATCATCGCGGCGCCCGAGATGCCGGCAGCCCTGGCTGACGCGCTGCGCTGCCTCCGCTGGCCGCTCGACGCCGTCAAGGTGAAGGGCAAGAAGGTCACCGTCGGCACGCAGGACCTCGCCGACGTCGCGGACCTCTTCGCCCGTCAGCTGTTCCCGGTCGTCCGTCCCGCGGAGGACCAGGTCAACCGCTACCTGCTCGCCGTCGGCGACCAGACCGCGACGTCCGCGCGTCTCGCCCCTGCCTACGAGCGCCTCGGCCTCGACGGCCTCGGCGTCCGCTTCGCTCCGACCGACTACGCCGTCAGCGCTGCCTACTTCGTGGGTCTCGTCGACGGTGAGGACGACGGTGAGGACTACTTCGTCGACCAGCTGTCCAACGCGACCGTGCTGGCTCGTGAGGACCTCCTCGCGACGATGTCGTACCTCGTCAAGCTCTGGTGGAACGACCGTGGTCACCACCCGGGCGGCAACACCGAGCTGATGTCGTCGCGCCACGTCTTCTACGACACCGACGACATCGACCACTTCGGCAACCGCCGGCTGCGGTCCGTCGGTGAGCTCATCCAGAACCAGGTGCGCATCGGCCTCAGCCGTATGGAGCGCGTGGTTCGTGAGCGCATGACGACCCAGGACCTCGAGTCCATCACGCCGCAGACCCTGATCAACATCCGTCCCGTGGTCTCCGCGATCCGCGAGTTCTTCGGGACGTCGCAGCTCTCGCAGTTCATGGACCAGACGAACCCGCTCGGTGGCCTGACGCACAAGCGTCGTCTCTCGGCCCTCGGACCGGGTGGTCTGTCGCGTGAGCGCGCTGGGTTCGAGGTCCGCGACGTCCACCCGTCGCACTACGGCCGCATGTGCCCGATCGAGACCCCTGAAGGTCCGAACATCGGCCTCATCGGCTCGCTCGCGACGTACGCCCGGATCAACGCGTTCGGGTTCATCGAGACGCCGTACCGGCGTGTCAAGGACGGCGTGGTCACCGACGAGATCGAGTACCTCACCGCCGACCTGGAGGACCGCTACGTCGTCGCGCAGGCGAACGCGCTGATCGGCGACGACGATCGCTTCACGGCCGAGCGCGTGCTCTGCCGCTCCGGCAGCGAGGTCATCGAGGTCACGGGTGACCGTGTCGACTACATGGACGTCTCGCCGCGCCAGATCGTCTCGATCTCGGCGGCGCTGATCCCGTTCCTCGAGCACGACGACGCCAACCGCGCCCTCATGGGTGCGAACATGCAGCGTCAGGCCGTCCCGCTCCTGCGTGCCGAGTCGCCGTACATCGGCACCGGCATCGAGGGCAAGGCCGCGCAGGACGCCGGCGACGTCGTCCTCGCTCGCAACGCCGGAACGGTCGTCGAGGTCGCCGCGGACCACATCGTGGTGCGCACCGACGAGGACGCGATCGACCGGTACTACCTGACGAAGTTCGAGCGCTCGAACCAGGGAACGTGCATCAACCAGAAGCCGATCGTCACCGAGGGCGACCACGTCGAGCAGGGCACCCCGCTCGCCGACGGCCCCTCGACCGACAACGGCGAGCTGGCCTTGGGCCGCAACCTGCTGGTCGCCTTCATGTCGTGGCAGGGCTACAACTACGAGGACGCGATCATCCTCTCGGCGCGGCTCGTGCGTGAGGACATCCTCACCTCGATCCACATCGAGGAGCACGAGGTCGACGCCCGCGAGACGAAGCTCGGACCCGAGGAGATCACCCGGGACATCCCGAACGTCTCCGAGGACGTCCTCGCCAACCTCGACGAAGAGGGCATCATCCGGATCGGTGCCGAGGTGCACCCCGGTGACATCCTCGTCGGCAAGGTCACGCCCAAGGGCGAGACCGAGCTGACGCCCGAGGAGCGGCTGCTCCGCGCGATCTTCGGTGAGAAGGCGCGCGAGGTCCGTGACACGAGCCTCAAGGTCCCGCACGGCGACCGCGGCATCGTGATCGGTGTGCAGAAGTTCTCGCGCGACCAGGGTGCTGAGCTCCAGCCGGGCGTGAACGACCTCGTCCGCGTCTACGTCGCGCAGAAGCGCAAGATCAGCGAAGGCGACAAGCTCGCTGGACGCCACGGGAACAAGGGTGTCATCTCCAAGGTGCTGCCGGTCGAGGACATGCCGTTCCTCGCCGACGGAACCTCGGTGGACATCGTCCTGAACCCGCTCGGCGTCCCGTCCCGCATGAACGTCGGGCAGGTCCTCGAGACCCACCTCGGCTGGGCAGCGGCGAACGGTTGGCACTTCGACAAGAAGCCCGAGTGGTTCGACGCGATCGGTTGGACGGACGAGGACGCCAGCGTCGAAGGGCCGGTCCGGTTCGCGACGCCGGTCTTCGACGGCTGCACCGAGGACGAGCTCGCGCAGCTCCTGATCCACACCCGCGCGACGGACGACGGCTTCCAGCTCGTCGGCGCCGACGGCAAGGCGACGCTGTACGACGGTCGCAGCGGTGAGCCGATCCAGGCTGACATCACCGTTGGCTACGTCTACGTGCTGAAGCTGCACCACCTCGTCGACGACAAGATCCACGCTCGCTCGACGGGCCCCTACTCGATGATCACGCAGCAGCCTCTGGGCGGCAAGGCCCAGTTCGGCGGCCAGCGGTTCGGTGAGATGGAGGTCTGGGCACTTGAGGCGTACGGCGCCGCGTATGCCCTCCAGGAGCTGCTCACCATCAAGTCCGACGATGTCCAGGGCCGTGTCAAGGTCTACGAGGCCATCGTCAAGGGTGAGAACATCCCGGAGCCCGGCATCCCCGAGTCCTTCAAGGTGCTCGTCAAGGAGATGCAGTCGCTGGCGCTGAACGTCGAGGTTCTCGGCTTCGGTGGCCACGCGATCGAGCTCCGTGACTCCGACGACGACGGCTTCCGCGCAGCGGAGGCCCTCGGCATCGACCTGTCGCGTCCCGAGCGTCCGAGCGCTGAGGCCTGATCCGGCCTCGTCAGCCCGGCCGCACCTGCGGCCGGGCCGACGCCGAACATTGCAGTTGGCAACATCGCGTCACCCCGACGGGGGTCCCGCAGAAAGACACCAGGAATGCTGGACGTCAACCACTTCGAGTCCCTTCGGATCAGCCTCGCTGAGGCTCACCAGATCCGCATGTGGTCGAACGGCGAGGTCAAGAAGCCGGAGACCATCAACTACCGCACGCTCAAGCCGGAGAAGGATGGCTTGTTCTGCGAGAAGATCTTCGGACCGACCCGCGACTGGGAATGCGCCTGCGGCAAGTACAAGCGCGTCCGCTTCAAGGGCATCATCTGCGAGCGCTGCGGCGTCGAGGTCACGCGGGCCAAGGTCCGTCGCGAGCGCATGGGCCACATCGAGCTCGCCGCTCCGGTGACCCACATCTGGTACCTCAAGGGCGTTCCGTCGCGGCTCGGCTACCTGCTGGACATGAGCCCGAAGAACCTTGAGAAGATCATCTACTTCGCGGCGTACGTGATCACGCGCGTCGACACCGACGAGCTGCACGAGGCCCGTCCGCGCATCGAAGAGGAGATCGCGGCTGAGAAGGCCGAGATCGAGGAGATGTACGCGTTCGAGCAGGACGAGCTCGAGAAGCAGCTGAAGCTGCAGATCGACGAGCTCAAGGAGCAGGGCGCGAAGAGCGACGTCATCCGCAAGGAGACCCGCGACGTCGAGAAGGAGCTCAAGGCCCTCAAGGCGCGTGCCCGCGCCGAGAAGGACCTGCTTGACGACGCGGTCGCCGCGCTCAAG